>JACXTT010014078.1_pt1 | contig 10492 bp, 9 predicted proteins | sample 9270951 | NCBI WGS metagenome assembly JACXTT01 (sample SAMN15532306, study PRJNA645909) | rock metagenome | isolation source: weathered quartz diorite | place: Puerto Rico | collected 2017-06-21
AAATCGCGCTGCCCGAATGGCAAAAACCGGCGGGTCCCGCGCAGATCAGAAAGAGCACGCTCACCGTGGGGGTCCACATGGGGTCTTGCGGTTCGCCTGCGGTTTTGATCATGCCCTCGACTTCCTGGGCGATTTCGGGCCCAATGATGGTGTTGAGCTGCTTACGCACCTCCCCCCTGGCGGCATTTTCGCCGAAGACCGCGCCGGTGACATGTACCGCAATCAACAGCAGCGGCGCGATCGAGAAAAGGGTGTAGTAGGAAAGCGCTGCGCCCTGCCGGGTGCCGCCGTTCTCGCTCCATTTTTCACAGGCACGGTAGATGATGTGATAGCTGGTAATTGGAAACATGAGCGGACCTCGTGCCAGAAGTCAGGGATCAGGGGAGCACGTCGAGGAATGGCGAAGGATCGGCGAGGTCATCCAAAGTGAGGTCGGGCGACGATTCGCGTAGTTGAGCGTGGGTATGGACGCCAGTGGCGACCGCCAGCACCTTGGCGCCGATGGCGCGGGCGCATTGCACGTCGAGCGGCGTGTCGCCGATCACCCAGATTCGCTGCGGCTCGACCGCAACCTTCAGATGGGTGCGTGCGACCGCCAGTGCTTCGCGCGCCACGTCATCGCGATCGTAGTGCAGATCGCCGAAGCCGCCGAAGGCGAAATGTCCGCATAGATCGTAATGCCCCAGCTTGACGCGCGCGCCGGCGCGGATGTTGCCGGTGAGCAAGCCGATGGCGACATCGCGTCGGCTCTGCAATGTTGCAAGAAGCGCGAGAATGCCGGGCAAGACACGGCCCTGATGCTTGTTCAGGCTGTCGGGCAAGCGTGCGAGGTAGCCGGCCACAAGCTTTTCCCGATTCGCTGGCGTATCGCCGACTTGGTGCATGGTCAGCAAGTCGCGGGCGATGGCGCGGTCGGTGCGACCGCTGTACGGGATATGCTCGCGCAAGGTAACGCCGAATTCTTCGGTAAAGGACGCCTCCAGGGCAGCTCGGCCAGCGCCGCCGCTGGCGAGGAGCGTTCCGTCGATGTCGAATAGGCAAACGATCATGCCGGCATTGTATCAAATCCGCTGCGGTCCACGCAGGACACGAAAGGGACAAAGAATCGCTCTTTTCTCGTGGGGCCGGTTCCTGGTATCTTCTTCAAGGACCGCCATTCCCATGGTTGTCGACACGACCCAAACCGCGAGACAACGGAATGTCCATCGCCATTGTTCAACGCAGTCTGAGCGCAAGTCCGACCTGGCGGCAATTCCAATCGGTGTGTTTCTGGGTCGTTTTGGTTGTCGGCGTCGGCTGCGCGCTCTATGCCGTCGAGACGCTGCTGTTGCGCTGCGAGCATCGCTTCATCGAGAATCCCGCCGAGACCATGACGCGGGCCGTTGGCCTGGCCCATTTCTCCATCGGCTGGCTGTTCCTGTTCACTTCGCCGCGCTTACGCAGCCGCACTGCATTGGCCAGGCTGACCGTCTGCACTCTCGCGGGCATCGGCTTTTGCTGGGTCTTCGCCAACTACGGCGCCGACAAGAGTCCGCTCCTCATGATGGCGTTCTTCAGTTTCTTCTTCATTCACGAGGTCTGCGATGAGGCGCATCTCTATCGACACTCCGGCGAGTTACAGGACGATGCGGCGCGGGCCGAGCGATTCTTGCCGTCCCTGTGCTGGACCATGTCGCTGCTCTGGATGGCAACGCTGGCGGCGTTTCAAATCCTGCGTGGTCGCTTGCTTGGTCACTCGGCCATCTTGCACGATGCATCGACCGGTTGGCTGCTGATCGCCTGGCTTGTTCTGTCCGTTCTGGCGGCTGGCTCGCTGGTACACACAATGCGCACGGCGCGGACGCTCCACGGATCGATCCAGGAGACCGTCGCCGTCTATCGCCCGTTGCTCGCGGTCTATGCTGGCATCAGCATCATCATGCTCATCGGGTCATTATTCGGAACCTTGGGGGCGCACCTCGTGATTCTCGTCCACGGCCTGACCTGGCTCGTTTGCTCCTATCGAAAGTTGAACGAACGAAGGGCAAGCGTTACGGGCTTGTGGTCGTGGCTGCGCGACTCGCCGACTGGCTTCTTGACCATGCACGTGAGCGCGATGGCCCTGGCGATCGCCCTCTTTGCCCTGCGCACGCACCTCTGGGAACGCACCGGCATCGTCTGCGATCTCGTGTCGCGATCGTGGTTCCCCTACTGGAGCATCATGCACATCGCGATGGCGTTCTGGCGTACAAAGTAGCCGGAAGCGGTGATCATTCGTCCTCATCCGGATGCGACGGCCACGCCCAGCGATCGAAGAAAATCCAGATCACGCGCGAATAACGCGTCACCATCGGCACCAGTGGCACGAAGCAGCCGGCGGCAAGCAGCACGATCCAGCCGAGATCCAGATCAGGCAGCAATAGACTGCCGATCCACAGGCCGAAGAGCAAGATGACGATCGCCAGGGCGTAGCTGATGTAGAGCGCGCCCATGAAGTAGCCGGGCTCGCGTTCGAAGAGGAGATTGCACGCCGGACAGCGCGGGTTCATCGTCATGCCGCGCAGATAGATCTTGCCTTCACAGCAGCGCGGGCAGCGCATGCGCAGGAGGGCAAGCCATTTTTGCGGCGCGGTCGGCGTCATCTCAGTCCGCTTTCTTTGCTTTCGGCGCTAGCCGGCCCGACTTCAACTCCGCAATCAGCGGCTGCACGACCTCCGCGGGGAGCGCCCAACTCTCGGTGCGGCCGGCCCGGCTGATGTTGATGCCGATGACGCGGCCTTGCAGATCGACGAGCGGGCCGCCGCAATCGCTCGGCTTGAGGACCGAGTCGTGCTGCAAGATCGCCGTGTAGCCGGCGCGGCGATCACTCAGATCGCTGCCAAGGCGATTCTGAGACTCGGTGCGACGCCGGGCCGATGCTTCTTCATGAAGTCGGCGAGATCGTCGGGCGTGGCCAGAGATTTGCTGTCGATCTTGACGAGCACGTCGATCAGTCGCATGGAACACGCCTCCGGGAGAAACTCAGCGTCGATGTTGAACTATAGCACGATGCATGGTTCAAAGGCAACGTGCAGTTCAGTTGGCAAACTGCACCGTTCTCGCAACCATTGGAAGAACAATGGCTTACGGCCTGGGTGTTTGCAGTTTGCCAACTGGCGAGGGGGGGTATGCTTGAGACGCCGACCAACGATTCTACTCCTCAAACCGGGCCATATCCTTATCACCTTGAAGCACGTCCATCGCCTTGATCACGCGTCATGGAAGGCGTGCAGGGCAAGTCCGATCTGCTTGAGATTGTTCAGACAGTGGCTCCGATCGGCCCCTTCTCGCACCTTTGTGACCCATAGGGCCAGAAGGGCGCCGGCGGTAAGGACGAGCAGGAGTACGAGCAGTACCTTGACAACGTTCCTCATGTTTACCGCTACCCCTCTACGGGCCAACTGGCACTTTCAGCCCCGCCTCAGCATGAAACAGAAGATGCACCTTTCGCGCTTCGAGCGTCTGCCTCAACTCTGGCAAATCGTAAACCTTCAGCACGCCCGGCACAACATTGGTGAGTTGATTGAAACTGATCGGCCGCTCCAGAACGCTCAGCCATGATTTCACCGAATTCCTCAGCGTGATATGCCGGACCCGATGATCCAGGGCGGCAGCGTGCAGCACGATCGGCCCCGTGGTGGCTTCGCCGGCGAGCTGCACCTCGTCGTTGCCGAGCGCTTTCAAGAGTGACAGCACATCGAGCACGCGTTGCCCCAGCAGTGGCCGGCTCAGGTGCAGCGACAGGAACGCTTCCTTCATGTCAGCGCCGAAGTAGGCCGATTTCGCGCCGGGCGATGTTTCGCCAAGGCCGCGCAGATCGAGGATGTAGATTTCCTGGTGATGCTTCTCGTACTTCTCGACGAGCCATTTCGGCAACTTGCCGTCCGGGGGCATGCCATTGTCGGGAAGATAGATGACCGGCGGGCCCTTGGGCTGAATGTGCTTGAAACGCAGACCGGGGATCAGGATGCCTTTCTCGGTCTCGTAGACAACCTTGTGCGTGCTGAGGCGGTCTTCGAGATAATGAATCTTCTGGCTCAAGACCTTTGCCGTCGGAATCTCGAACGGCACATTGAGCAGGCGCCGAATCTCGAGCTGGCGCTGCTTCTCCGACAGTTTGGGGAAGTTCGCCCGCTGGGCGTCGTACTTCTTGGCTTCCATCATGTTCATGCCGAACGCGGACAGGCCGCTGAGATCCTCCAGCACCTGGCCGCTGCGGGTGCATTGCAAGTCGGCATCCTTGAAGACGGGGAAGGCGCCCTCGCTCGGCATGTCGTTCCTGTCGAGGAGCCAGCGGCGCATCCAGCGCATCGCTGCCTCGCGGCGAGGCTTCGAGAAGCCGTGCTTGTCGTCGAACTCGAACAGGGCGACGCGGTCGCCGGCATCGAGCTTGGTGAAGATGTCCTTGGCTTCACGGAAGGTGGCGTGGGCGCCTTGCTTGTCGAAGTAATCTTGCGCGGCGATGCACATCAGCGTTGGCCTGGGGGCGCGCATGGTGAGATAGTCGGCGTGTTCCATGCCGAACGCCACCTGGCCGGTGATGTTCTGTTCGGCGTCCTGCGGACCGATAGTGGCGAAGAGGCGTTCGAGCGAAGTGATATAGCAGGAGGGGGCGGCGCAGACGATGCGATCGTCGAGGGCCATGAGGTAGGCGGTGAGGGTACCGCCGCCGGAGTTGCCGGTGCAGCCGATTTTGTTCGGGTCGATTTCTTTGCGAGATTGGAGATAGTCGATGGAGCGAATGCCGTCCCAGATGCGATAGGCGGCGGTCGATTGGCCGACGAGCAGGGCGCCGATGCCGACCAGGGTGTGTTCGCTGGTGTTGCCCTTGATCTCGGGCTTCTTGCGGTCGTCGAGCGATTGAGCGCGTTCCCCTTGGCCTATCGGGTCGTAGCACAGCACCGCCAGGCCGTTCTTGGCCATCAGGATGCAGGCGCGCTGATACGGCTCGGCGGCCTTGCCGTTGTCGCTATGGCCGCAGGGAACGAGCACGCCGGGGAACGGCCCCTTGCCATCGGGGATATAGAAATTGGCAGTGACATGATGATCTTGCCGGCTTTCGTAGATGACCTTCTCGACGCGGAAGCCGTCGCCCATGAGCGTGCCGACGACCTTAGCGTTGAGCGGCGTCCTGTCGGGAAAAGGGCCGATCGCCTGGAGAAACTTTGCCTTCAGGTCGGCTTGCCGCTTGTGGATTTCCTGCGACGTCTTGAGCGAGGCGACCAGTTGCTTGCGCGCATCGAAGTACTTCTGCGCCTCGCCGCGCAGGAAGGTGTAAAGCAGCTTGCGTGGCTCCTGATCCGCGGAGAGGATTTGCAACTTGTCCTGGGCCAGTAGGCGCGTGGCGCCAATCGTCAGCATCCACAACACTGCTATCGCGCGCATGGGTTGGCTCCGCAAGGTGCGTTTGAAAATTACCTAGGCATTCCACTTTGCCTTGATTGTGACGACTTGGAGCGCATTGTCAATCATCGTCTCACCGCATTTTGAATTTACTGTGAAGACATGTCGAAGCCGGCTATTTAGCGTTGACGAAATCGGATGCCATTGCTATTTCCGCCGCTTCATTGGCGGCAATAGAACCGAACCGTCCCTTTTGAAACGGCAAGGAGTGCCGATTCATGCGTGGCCATTTTCTACTGGCGCTGCTTGTGCTGGCATCTCTGGTCGTGCCCGCGTCGGCGCAGCTCGTCGCGCCGCGCGCGCAGCCCGAATACCTGCCCATGATTTATCCGGTCCCTTATGCGACGGGGCTGACCGCTGGATACGATGGGCCGAAGAAAGACAACGGCAACGGCGACAAGAACGGCAACGGCAAGAAGAACGGCGACGACAAGGATGAAGAGGCCGCCTGGTACAGCGTCCACGGCCAGGCTACGATCATCTCGCAAGGCAACTGGCTCTTCCGCTCTCCCTACGCCGGCACGAACAGCTTCCTGTCGAAACAGGACATGGCGACATCGGTAACCGCCACGCTCTTCCTGGCAGCCCGCCTCTGGGACGGAGGCGAGATCGTCTTCAATCCGGAAGTTGCCGGCGGCGTCGGCCTCAGCAGCGTCTTTGGATTGGGCGATCCTACCAACAGCGAAATCAGCCGCGTCGGCCGACTTGAACCGACACCTTACATTGCCCGGCTATTCTTCCGCCAAACCTTCGGCTTCGGCGGCGAGCAGGAGAAAATCGAGGACGGCCCCAACGCCGTCGCCGGCTATCGCGACGTCAATCGCTTCACCATCGCCTTCGGGAAGGTCCCGGCACAGGACGCGTTCGACAACAATCGCTACGCCAACGACGCCCGCACCCGGTTCCTCAACTGGGCAGGCGTTTACAACATCGCCTGGGACTATCCCGCCAATGTGCGCGGCTACGACTACGGCATCTACGTTGACTACAACACCAAGTGGTGGGCCCTCCGCTACGGCGTCTTCGCCGAGCCATCGGAAGCCAACGGCAAGGACTTCGACCCTCACTTCATCCGCGCGAACGGCCACATCCTTGAATACGAGCGGCGTTACGAGTGGCGCGATCAGCCCGGCGCCGTCAAGGTTGGCGCGTACATGAACCTCGCCAACATGGGCAACTATCGCGACGCTCTCGCGCTCAGCCCGGTCAATCCCGATGTGACGCTAACTCGGCAGGCACGCATCAAGTACGGCTTCCTCTTCAACTGGCAGCAGCAGATCAACGAAGAACTCGGCGTCTTCGCCCGCGCCGGCTGGAATGACGGCCGCACCGAAACGTGGGCCTACAGCGAGGCCGACGTGTCCGGCTCAATCGGCTTGCTCCTGAAGGGCAAACGCTGGCGCCGCCCCAACGACGAGATCGGCCTTTTCTACGTCATCAGCGGCCTGTCGCCAATGCACCGCGACTATCTCGCGGCCGGCGGCCTCGGCTTCGAGCTCGGCGACGGCAGGCTTACCTACGGCGTCGAGAACATCTTCGAGATGTTCTACAACTGCGAACTCAAGAAGGGGATCAACGTCACGCTCGACTATCAACTCGTCAACAACCCCGGCTACAATCGCGATCGCGGCCCCGTATCGGTGCTGGGCGTGCGGCTGCATTTCGAGTTTTGAGTGGGCGAAGGCGGGGTTTAGTTCTTTTCCGAGATGAATTTACTGGCCAGTTTGCCATCGACCAAACCGATCCGGATGGTCACTTTGCCGCGTTCCCAGACCATGACTTCTCCGCCAGCTTTTTGCGCACCTGGGGCCGACTTGTCGTTTTTGCCGGGGCCGAGGATTTGCTCGACTTGGGAGCTAGTCATGCCGATCTCGAGCTTGTCGTAGTTTTCCTTGTTAATCTTGCCGCTGCCACAGCCAAGCAACGACAGGCACAATGCCAAGACGAACGCCATGGGAAGCACGCGCATGATGGCGGGAGAGTTCATGGAATCGATCCTCAATAAGCCAATGGTGGGGAAACCCTTGGCGTTAATGTACAACTGCCGCGAAAAACGTCACACCCTCTGGCGGCCGCTAACGCTTTCACCTCGTCACACGCAATTGGATGTGACAATCAGAGACTCGACCCTCTCGCCGCTAACCCATCGGAAACCGACAATAACTGCAAACGAACATCCATCCGCACACGAGGTTCCCATGTCCAACTCCTTCAACAGCAAAGCAGCGCTATCCATCGACAACGGCAACTACACCATCTATCGCCTCGACGCGGTGTACAAGAAATATCCGCAGGCTCAGCGGCTGCCGTTCTCGCTCAAGATTCTGCTCGAGAATCTCTTGCGCACCGAAGACGGCCTCAACGTCACCGCCGCAGACATCGCGGCCCTTGCCCAGTGGGATGCCAAGGCGGAGCCGAACAAAGAGATCGCGTTCACGGTGGCGCGCGTGCTGCTGCAAGACTTCACCGGCGTGCCGGCGATCGTCGATCTGGCTGCCATGCGCGATGCCATGAAGAAGATGGGCGGCGATCCGACCAAGATCAATCCGCTCCAGCCGGCCGAGCTGGTCATCGATCACTCGGTGCAGGTCGATAACTTCGGCGCCGCCAATGCATTTCAACTGAACACCGATCTTGAATATGAGCGCAACAAGGAACGCTACGTCTTCCTGCGCTGGGGCCAGAGCGCCTTTCGCAATTTCAAGGCCGTGCCGCCGGAGACGGGAATCGTCCACCAGGTGAATCTCGAATATCTAGCGCGCGTCATTTTCCACGATGAGAAGTCGATGTCGCTCTATCCCGACACGCTCGTCGGCACCGATTCGCACACGACCATGGTCAACGGCCTCGGCGTCCTCGGCTGGGGCGTAGGCGGCATCGAAGCCGAAGCGGCCATGCTCGGGCAGCCCGTGTCGATGCTCATTCCGCAGGTCGTCGGCTTCAAGCTGCACGGCCAACTGCCAGAGGGGGCGACCGCGACCGATCTCGTTCTCACCGTCACGCAAATGCTGCGCAAGAAGGGCGTAGTCGGCAAGTTCGTCGAGTTCTTCGGCCCCGGTCTCGATTCGATGCCGCTTGCCGACCGCGCCACCATCGCCAACATGGCGCCGGAGTATGGCGCGACGTGCGGCATCTTCCCGATCGACGAGGAGACGTTGATCTACCTGCGACTGACGGGCCGTAGCGAGGCGCACGTCAAGCGTGTCGAAGCGTATGCGAAGGAGCAAGGGCTGTTCCGCACGGCGGGCGCGCCGGAGCCGATCTACACCGACACGCTGGAGTTGGACCTCGGCAAGGTCGAGCCATCGCTCGCGGGGCCTAGCCGGCCGCAGGATCGCGTCGCGCTGAAGGACGTGAAGAAATCGTTTTTCGACGCGCTTCCCAACTTGATGAAGAAGGACAGCAAGAAGCCGCTCGCGCAGGTGCCCACGCGGACGAATGAGGAGATGCCGGCGGCGCGGCCGCACGGTGAGGGACACGGTCGCGACGTGCCCATGCCGCCGGAACATGGCAGGGTCGTCATCGCCGCGATCACGAGCTGCACGAACACGTCGAACCCGTCGGTGCTCGTCGCCGCCGGCCTCGTCGCCAAGAAAGCTGCCGAGCGCGGTCTCGCAACAAAGCCGTGGGTCAAGACGAGCCTGGCGCCGGGCTCGAAAGCTGTCACCGATTATCTCGTGCAAGCCGGCTTGATGCGCCATCTCGAACAGCTTCGCTTCTTCCTGGTCGGCTACGGCTGCACCACCTGCATCGGCAACAGCGGCCCACTGCCGCCGGAAGTCTCCAAGACGATCGCCGATCACGACCTGGTCGTCAGCAGCGTCCTCTCCGGCAATCGCAACTTCGAGGGCCGCGTGCATCCCGAGGTGCGGGCGAACTACCTCGCCTCGCCGCCGCTGGTCGTCGCTTATGCTCTTGCGGGCCGCATCGACATCGAATTCGATAAGGAGCCGATCGGCGCCGGCAAGGACGGCAAACCGGTCTTCTTGAAGGATCTCTGGCCGACGCAGCAGGAAGTGCGCGACACCGTCAGCCATTGCGTGAAAGCGGAAGCGTTCAAGCGCATCTATGCCGATGTCTTCACCGGCGACATTCACTGGCAGAAACTGGTCGTGCCCACCGGCGACCTGTTCGCTTGGGACGGCAAGAGCACTTACGTCAAGAATCCCCCCTACTTCGACAACATGCCGAAGCAGCCCGGTGCGATTGCCGACATCAAGGGGGCTCGCGTTCTTGCCCTGCTCGGCGACAGCATCACCACCGATCACATCTCGCCCGCCGGTTCCATCAAGAAAGACAGCCCTGCCGGCAAGTACCTGATGGAACGCGGCGTTCAGCCCGCCGACTTCAACCAGTACGGCGCTCGCCGCGGCAACGACGAGGTCATGGTCCGCGGTACCTTCGCCAACGTTCGTCTCAAGAACAAGCTCGCCCCCGGCACCGAAGGCGGCGTCACGCGCCACCTGCCCGACGGCGCTCCGATGTCGATCTTCGATGCCGCCATGCAATACAAACAGGAGAAGATTCCGCTCATCGTCATCGCCGGCAAGGAGTACGGCAGCGGCAGCTCACGCGACTGGGCTGCCAAGGGCCCGTACCTGCTCGGCATCAAGTTTGTCATCGCCGAGAGCTACGAGCGCATCCACCGCTCCAACCTCGTCGGCATGGGCATCTTGCCATTGCAGTTCAAGGTAGGCGAGAATGCCGATTCGCTCGGCCTGACCGGCGAGGAGGTGTACGACATCGCCGGTTTGGCTGACGCGCTCGCCAAGGGGAACAAGTCGATCACCGTCAAAGCGAACGGCAAAACCTTCCAGGCGATCGTCCGCATCGACACGCCGCAGGAAATCGAGTACTTCCGCCCCGGCGGCATCCTGCAATACGTGCTGAGGCAACTGCTGGCGGGGAAGTAACCCCATGGAAAAAACGCTCGCTGTCGTCAATGATATTGAACCGCTCGGATTGATTAGCAAATATGCAATCGGCGGAGTCCTCCGGCCATTGACATTTTTCCAGTCGGCACGCACTCTTAGAACCAGACTTATCTACCTTTCGTGCTAATCCCTCGCCC
>JACXTT010014079.1_pt1 | contig 10492 bp, 13 predicted proteins | sample 9270951 | NCBI WGS metagenome assembly JACXTT01 (sample SAMN15532306, study PRJNA645909) | rock metagenome | isolation source: weathered quartz diorite | place: Puerto Rico | collected 2017-06-21
GAGGCGGATTGGGTTTCGTCGGACGTCTCAACCATGCCGGGCTCTACGTGCGCGACGGGCGCCGGGGCGCGGCGTTCTGCGAGGAGGCCTTCGGGTTCGTCCCGGTGGCCGCGGTCGGCGAGGGCGCCGCGGTGTTCCTGCGCGCGGCCGACACCGACAACCACCACGATCTCGGCCTGTTCACGATCGGCGCCGGCGCGCCCGGCCCGGAGCGCGGCCGGGCCGGCCTGTACCACCTCGCCTGGGAGGTCGACACGATCCACGACCTCGCCGCGATGCGCGAACGGCTCACGCAGCTCGGCGCGCTGGTCGGCGAGAGCGACCACGGCGTGAGCAAGTCGCTGTACGGCCACGACCCCGACGGCATCGAGTTCGAAGTGGTGTGGACGGTGCCGCGCGAGGACTGGGGCGAGTACGAGCACGAGGCGGTGGTGCAGCCGCTCGACCTCCCCGCCGCGCTCGCCCGCTGGGGCTGACCCATCCCGAACTTGCGTCGCAGAACACCCTCTCATGGGGTTTTCGGACGCAAGTTCGCCGGCGGAGCCGCTAGTGGGCCTTCCAGGAGTCCTTCACGCGGGTGCGTTCCTTCACCGCGGCGGGGAGCTTTCCGCTCGCGATGTCGGCGAGCGTGACGTGCTCGAGCACGGAGCGGAGGCTGGCGCGCAGCGCGACCCACACGTCCGGTAGCGCCGAAGCCGCGCCCTGGTACGACAGCTGCTCGGGCCGGGTGCCCTGCACCGCGGCGAGCGGCCCTTCGACCGCGCGCAGCACGTCGGCGACCGTGATCTCGGCGGCCGGCCGCGCCAGCTGGTACCCGCCCTCGGCGCCCCGCCGGGTGCGCACGATCCCGGACCGGCGCAGCTCGGTGAGGATGTTCTCGAGGAAGTTCTTGGGGATCCCCTGGCTCCGGGCGAGCTCCTCGCCCTTGACCGGTCCGCCGCGGCCTTCGGCGGCGGCCAGCTCCGCCGCCGCCCGCACCGCGTAGTCGGCCTTGGCGGTGATCCGCATCGCCCGAGTCTCGCGGTTTGACATGCCCAACCGCATACTCTAGTTTTTCGATTGACTTCATAGAATTTATCGACAACGCTTCCGGAGGACCTCCCCGTGCCCCGCGCCCGCAATCGTCTCGGCCCGATCGTGCTGCTCGTCGCAGCGCTCATGCTGGCCGCCGCGTGCGGGAGCAGCAGCACGGCGTCGGGCAACGGCGGCGGCGGAAGCAGCGGCGACCAGGTGACGCTTCGCCTCGGCTACCTCCCCAACGTCACGCACGCGCCGGCGATCGTCGGCCTGCAGAACAAGACGTTCGAGAACGACCTCGGCTCCGGCGTGAAGCTCGAGACGAGCACGTACAACTCGGGCACCGACGAGACCACCGCGATCCTCGCGGGCTCGCTCGACGCCGCGTTCGTCGGCCCCAATCCGGCGATCAACGCGTACCAGAAGTCGGGTGGCTCGGCGATCCGCATCGTCTCGGGTGTCGCGTCGGGTGGCGCGTTCCTCGTCGTGAAGCCCGACATCACGTCGCCCGCCGACCTGAAGGGCAAGAAGCTCGCGACGCCGTCGCTCGGCAACACGCAGGACGTCGCGCTGCGCGCGTGGCTCGAATCGAAGGGCTACAAGACGACGACCGAGGGCGGCGGCGACGTCGAGGTCGTGCCCCAGGACAACGCGACCACCGTCACCGCGTTCCAGACCGGCGCGATCGACGGCGCGTGGGTGCCCGAGCCCTACGCCACGAAGCTGGAGGACGAGGGCGGCAAGGTGCTCGTCGACGAAGCGTCGCTCTGGCCGGACGGCAAGTTCGTGACGACCAACCTCGTCGTCACCGCCAAGTTCCTGAAGGACCACCCCGACGTCGTCACCAACCTGCTGAAGGGTCTCATCAGCTCGATCGACCTGGTGAAGAGCAACCCCGACCAGGCCGAGCAGCTGGTGTCGCAGGGCGTGGCAGCGGCGTCGGGCAAGGCCCTGCCGGTGGACCTCGTGAAGTCGTCGTTCAAGAGCATCGAGTTCACGCTCGACCCGATCGCCTCGTCGCTGCGCAAGGACACGGAGTCCGCCAAGGAGCTCGGCTTCATCGACTCGACCGACCTGCAGAGCATCTACGACCTGACCCTGCTCAACCAGCTGTTGCAGTCCGATGGAAAGCCGGCGATCAAGACATGAGCACGTTCCCGCAAGACGAGCTGTTGTTCGCCTCGGGTTCCGCGCTCACCGCGGTGCCCGAGGCACCGGCGCGCCCGGTCGTGTCGATCGGCGGCGTCACGAAATCGTTCGGATCCGGCAGCCACCGCGCCGTCGCGTTGGAGGGTGTGACGCTCGACGTCGAGCGCGGCGAGTTCGTGTGCCTGCTCGGCGCGTCGGGCTGTGGCAAGAGCACGCTGCTCAACCTGATCGCCGGGCTCGACCGTCCCACGACCGGGACCGTCACGGTCGCCGCCGCCCACACCGGCCTGATGTTCCAAGAGGCCGCGCTGTTCCCGTGGCTCACCGTGCGCGGCAACGTCGAGCTCGCGCTGAGACTCGCCGGTGTCGGCCGCGCCGAGCGCAAAGTGCGTGCCCACGAGCTGCTCGAGATGGTGCACCTGGGCGACTTCGCCAAGCGGCGGCCGCACGAGCTGTCGGGCGGGATGCGCCAACGCGTCGCGCTCGCCCGCGCGCTCGCGCAGGACGCCGACGTGCTGCTGATGGACGAGCCGTTCGGCGCGCTCGACGCGATGACGCGTGACCTCCTGCACGACGAGCTCGAAGCGCTCTGGAGCAAGACGGGCAAGACCGTGATCTTCGTGACGCACAACGTGCGCGAGGCGGTGCGCCTCGGCGACTGCGTCGTCCTCATGGCCGCCCGGCCGGGCCGCGTCGCCGCGGTCTACAACGTTTCGATCCCCCGTCCGCGGCGCATCGACTCGCCCGACGTCGCGACCCTCGCGGCGACGATCACCGATCAACTCAAGCTGGAGGCCGGCCGTGGCCGTCGCGACTGACCGCGACGTCGACGCGCTCGTCGCGGAGACGATGCCGCGGCCGCGGCGCGGAACCGGCGCCGCGCTCCGGACGTGGAACGCCACCTGGCCGAAGGTGCTGGCGATCGCGATCGTGATCCTCGCCTGGCAATCGATCGTCTGGTTCCAGCTGAAGCCGGAGTACCTCGTGCCGTCTCCCTTCACGGTGTTCGACCGGCTGTTCCACGAGCCGGGAACGATGCTCACCGCCAGCGTCGTGACGCTGAAGCGCGGGATCTATGGCTTCCTTATCGCGATCGTGATCGGCACCGTGCTCGGCGTCGGCGTCGCGCGCGTGAAGGTGTTGCGCTCGGCGATCGGCTCGATGATCACCGGCTTGCAGACGATGCCCTCGGTGGCGTGGGTACCGCTGGCGATCATCCTGTTCAAGGAGGGCCAGGCCACCGTGACCTTCGTCGTCGTGATCGGCGCCGCTCCGTCGATCGCGAACGGGATCATCAACGGCATCGATCACGTGCCGCCCCTGCTGCTGCGCGCCGGACGCGTGCTCGGCGCGCGCGGCTTCTCGGTGCTCTACCACGTCGTGATCCCGGCCGCGCTCCCGTCCGTCGTCGGCGGCCTCAAGCAGGGCTGGGCGTTCGCGTGGCGCAGCCTCATGGCCGCCGAGCTGATCGGCGGGCTGAACGGCAAGCTCGGGATCGGCCAGCTGCTGAACGGCAAGCAACAGCAGGCCGACTACATCGGCGTCTTCGAGGTGATGATCGTGATCCTGATCATCGGCATCCTCGTCGACTCGCTGCTCTTCGGCACGATGGACCGCGCGATCCGCCGGCGGTACGGGCTGATCGACGCGGCCGCGGCCTGATTCACCGGCCGTTCAGGCGCGGTCGCGCTCCTCGATCTCGACCTTGCGCATCACGTCGCCGACCTGCGTGCCGAGCGCGACGTCCATGCCGTCGACCACGTAGCCGAACAGGTTGTAGCTCGGCGAGAGCTTGGTCTGACAGTCGTCGATGCAGATGAAGAACTGCGAGCCGTTGGTGTCGGGCCCCGAGTTGGCCATCGCGACCGCGCCCAGCCGGTACTCGCTCTTCACCGGCTCGTCGGCGAACTTGTAGCCCGGACCGCCGCGGCCGCTGCCTTCGGGGCAGCCTCCCTGGATCACGAACTCGGGCACGACGCGATGGAACGTGAGCCCGTCGTAGTAGCCGTCGCGCGCCAGGCCGACGAAGTTGTTGACGGTGATGGGCGCGAGCTGCGGATCGAGGTCCATGACGATCGTGCCGCGGTCCATCGTGATCGTGGCTCGGTAGTACTTGTCGGGGCTGGTCTGGGATGCGGGTTGTGCCGGGGCCACTGGGTCTCCTCGTTGACTTCTTCGGGGCAGGTCAGCTCGCGCCGCCGACTTGGCGCTCCGCCTCCGCGAGCACGGACAGCACGGTGGCGCGGATCGGGTTCGATTGGTCGGTCAGCACGAGGAATTTCTGCAATTCGAGGATGGCGCCTTTCGCGTCGCCTTCCATGCGGAACAGGATGACGCCCTTCAGCGCGTGCGCGTCCGGGTAGTCAGGATGCGTGCGGATGACCTCGCTCAGGCGTTCGAGCGAGGCGTCGAGCAACGGGCGGCGGCCCTGCGCGTCCTTCACCTGCTCTGCGAGGAGCGCGCCCGCCCAGCCAGCGTAGGTCGGCGGCTCGGGCTGACTCGGGTCGAGGCGGGCGGCAGTGCCGAACTCGTGGATCGCGTTCACGAGATCGGCCTGCGAGCCCGACACCGTTGCCGCTTGGAGGAGGTACCGCGCGTACGCGATCTGTGCGGCGTAGCGATTCGGGTTCGCCTCCGCCGCCGCCTTCAACGCGGGACCGGGATCCGTGCCGGTCGCGCCGGACGCGCTCGCAGAGTTGTTGCTGTTCCCGGTGATGGTGCCGCCGGGACGACGCTGCCCGGCGGCGCGGGTCAGCAGGAACGCGGCGACGAGCGCGAACAAGACGATGCCGCCGACCGTGAGCCACCGCATCGCCTTGGATCCGGACGGTGCGGGCTCGGGCATGAGGTCGGTGTCGGTGTCCAACGACCGGATCGCAGCCGCGGCCCGCGCGGTGTAGTCGTCGTGGAGCGTGCGGTAGGTGTCGTCGTCGACGTTGCCCTCGGCGCGTTCGGCTTCGAGGTCGTCGAGGGAGCGCAGCAGGAAGTCGCGCTCGGCCTCGATCGCGTCTCGGTCGACGCCGGTCACGAGCCGTCCTCGTCGGGATGCTCGCGCTCCTTCTCGACCACCGCGATGTCGTCGGCCGTCGCCGCGAGGCGCGGGGTGCGGCTTCCCCGTCGGACCGCGAGCGCGATGCCGCCGGCGCCGATCACGATCGCGAGCACCGGGAGCCCCCACGCGACCACGCCCAGCCCGCGGTTGGACGGCGTCAGCAACACGTGCTCGCCGTAGATCGCGACGTACGCGTCGCGGATCTCGGTGTCGTCCTGTCCGTCGTGGATGCGCTTGGCGATGTCGATGCGGATCGCCCGCGACTCGGGGGCGTTGCTGTCGGCGACCGACTCACCGGTGCACACCGGACACGCCAGTTCCCTTGCGAGCCGGGACGCACGCGCCGACGGCGAGCTGCTCGGGTGCGAGCGCGCAACGAGCACCGCGATCGCGATCACGACGACCGCGGCGAGCGCGAGCCACGCGATCCACCAGCGCTTCAATCGCACATGCCTCCGGATCGCACGATCTGCAACCACGCCTCGAGCTCCTGGCCGGAGACCGGGCCGAGGCTCCCGCACGCGGCGACGCCGGTGGGCGAGATCACGTAGGTCTCGGGTTGGCCCGTCGTGCCGAAGCCGAGCGCGGCGCGGCCGTCGGGATCGAACGCGACCGGCCACTTGATGTTGTTGGCCGCGACGTACGACCGCACCGGCGCCCGCTCGTCGTCGCGCACGATGCCGACCATCGCGAAGTCGGGCTCGTTGCGGTGCGCGGCGTAGAAGGCCTGCAGCGCGGGCTCCTCCTCGCGGCACGGGATGCACCACGAGTTCCAGAAGTTGACGACGTATGTCTTCCCCCGCAACGCGTGCGTCGAGACCGGTTGGTTCTCGAGCGACGTGAGGTCGAACTGCGGAGCGGCCTTGTGCTCCTGCACCAGCCGCGGCGTCGACGGCTCGGTGCGGTGTTGCACCGCGAGCACGACGCCGAACGCCACGAGCAGCCCGGCGACGCCCAGCGCGATCCAGCGGATCGCGTGACGCGTCACGTCGCGGCCTCGGCCAGCTCGCGTGCCTCGTCGATCGCCGGAGCCGTCGCGACGACCGGGCGGCGCCGGCGCACGGGCGTCAGCGCGAGGAGGATCCCGAGTGCCATGATCACGCCCCCGATCCAGAGCCACATCACGAACGTTCCGACCTGCACGCCGAGCGTGATGGCGCCGCCCGTGTTGCCGGTTGTCGGCGCCGACACCAGCGTGAGGTAGAGGTCGTGCCACGGATCGCTGTGGATCGCGGGCGTGCCGATGCCGCCCGAGAAGTTCGGGTAGGTCGAGATCGCGGGCCGGAAGGTACCGAGTGATGTCGATCCGCGTCGGGCGCGCACCTCCGCCGCGATCGTCGTCTTCTGTGCGCTCACATCGGTCGTCGTGCGCAGGTAGGTGACGGTGAAGCCGCGCACGGTGGCCGACTCGCCGGGCGAGAGCTGCACCTCGCGTTTGGTCGTGTAGCCCGACGTGGTCGCGAGCGCCATCGCAACGATCACCACGCCGACGTGCACGATGAGCCCGCCGTAGAGGCGGGGGTTGCCGCGCACCGCGCGGAAGGTCGCGGTTGGCACCGACTCGCGCGCGGCTCGGCGGCGGGCGCGCACGCCGACGATCACCGACCGGGCGACGCTCGCGAGCACGAACGCGCCCAAGGCGAACGCCAGCACGTCGGCGATGCCACGCGCGCCGGCGACGACGCACACGACGAGCGTGAGGGCGCCGATCCACGCGGGAACGAGCAACCGGTCGCGCAGCGTCTGCGCGCTCGCGGCGCGCCAGGGCAGGGCGGGGCCCACGCCCATGAGGAAGAGCAGCGCGAGCCCGATCGGCACACCGAGCTTCACGAAGTACGGCTCGCCGACCGTGATCTCCTTGTCCTGCAGGGCCTGCACGAGCAGCGGGAACACCGTGCCGGTGAGCACGACGAGCGCGAAGCCGGCGAACAGCAGGTTGTTGAGCAGGAACGCGGCCTCGCGCGAGAGCGGCGAGTCGATGCGGCCCGGCGCGCGGAGCTTGTCGCCCCGCCACGCGATCAGTCCGACGCCGAGCGCAGCGGTGAGCCCGAAGAACGTGAGCAGCCACGGTCCGATCGACGAGTTGCTGAAGGCGTGGACCGAGTTGAGCACGCCCGAACGGGTGAGGAACGTGCCGAGGATGGTGAGGCAGAACGTGGCGATCACCAGCGACAGGTTCCAGACGCGCAGCATGCCGCGCCGTTCCTGCACCATCACCGAGTGGATGAACGCGGCCGCGGTGAGCCACGGCAGCAGCGACGCGTTCTCGACGGGGTCCCAGCCCCAGTAGCCACCCCACCCGAGCACCGCGTAGCTCCACAGCGCGCCGAGGAAGATGCCGACCGTGAGGAAGCCGAACGCCACGAGCGTCGTCCGGCGGACGTCGGCGAGCCAGCCCTCACCGAAGCGGCCGGTCACCAGCGCGGCGATCGCGAAGGAGAACGGGATCGTGAAGCCGACGAATCCCGCGTAGAGGATCGGCGGGTGGATGACGACGAGCGGGTTGTTCTGCAGGAGCGGGTTGGGGCCGGCTCCGTCGGCGGGGATCGGACCGTGCAGGACCCTGAACGGATTGGCCGGGAACAGCATCAGCAGGAAGAAGAACCCGAGCACGACGAGCTGCACGAGCGTCGCCCACGCGACCAACGGGTCGTCGGCTCGGGCGCGGAAATGCCACGTCGTGAACGCGACGTAGATCGAGAGCGCGAGCGCCCAGAGCAGGATCGAACCCTGCAGCGCGCTCCACGCCGCGGTGAACGTGTAGAGGCCGGGCGTCGCGTGGGCGACGTTGTCGGCCACGTACGCGATCGAGAAGTCGTGCCCGAACAGCGCCGTCTCCATGACCACGAACGCGCCGACCGACGCGAGCAGCACCACGAGCACGTAGCGCCGCGCGAGCCGCAACAGCGCAGGGCGCTTCAGGTGGATGCCCGCGCCGAGGGTCGCCACGCCGAGCACCGCGGCGGCGGTGCCGACCGCGAGCATCGCGTAGCCGAGCTGCGCCCTCACTAGATGCCGGCGGGTTCGGCCGGGCAGCGCGCGGCCGCGTGCGCGGGCGGCTTGTACTTGTTGTCGTGCTTGATGAGGATCTGGTGCGAGACGAACGTCGTGCCCTGCCAGTGCCCGACCGCGACGACCGGGGCGCAATCCTGGAACAGCGTGGGCTGCGAGCCCGTGTGATCGACCACCACCGTCTGGCCACCCTCGGTCAGGTCGAAGTCGGCGCCGTCCGCGGTGTGGCGGATCGTGCCGGGCAGGACCGCGCCGCCGATCCGAAGCGTGTGCGTACCGTCGTGCGCGCGGTCGGCTACGGCCTGCGACACGGTCTTGTAGAACACGACGTTGCGCTGCATCAGCACGAGCATCCAGGCGACCGCGCCGATGCAGAGCAACGCGATGATCGAGTACCGCAATCGGTGTTGCCGCTTCCGCGGGACTGTGGCCGCCGCGCCGCTGTCGACCGTGTCAGCCATCCTTCTCACCGGAGAGGATGCGTTCGAGCTGGCGTCGCCGCCGGAGCATCCAGCCGACGTACGTCGCGAGCACCACCGCGGTCAATGCGTAGCCGGCGCCGACGTAGTTCCACGCGTGCGTGATCACACCGGCACCACCTGTTCGCTGCGGACCCGCTCGGCGATCGCGAGCTCCAGCTCGCGGTCCTCGAGACCCTCCTCGAGCTCGGCCACCCGCAGCCGCAGTTGCACGAGGTACGCGTACAGCAGCGTGAACGCGCCGACTGCGAACACGAGGGTGAACGCCATCGAGCCGTGGATCTGGGCGTTCATCTCGGGGTTGAACACGGTCCCGGTCTGGTGCAGCGTCTGCCACCAGGAGACCGACAGGTGCACGATCGGGACGTCGATGAACGCGATCAGCGCCGCGATCGCGCAGCGCTTGCCCCGCTCGTGGGCCGTCGCGCCGGTACGTCGCAGCGCGAGGTATCCGAGGTAGAGGAAGAAGAGGATGGCGGTGGTGGTGAGGCGCGCGTCCCACGCCCACCACACGCCCCACACCGGCCGGCCCCACAGCGAACCGAGCGCCAAAGTGAGGCCGGTGAAGATCACGCCGACCTCGGCCGACGAACCGGCAAGGAGATCCCACGTCGCGCGGCGGGTTCGGGGCACCAGCCACAAGATCGACGAGATCGCGGTCACGAAGAACGCGAGGTAGGCGATCCACGCGGACGGCACGTGCAGATAGAGGAGACGCACCGCGTTCCCCTGCTGCGCATCCTCCGGCGACACCCAGAGCGCGAGCACGGCCGTGACCGCGAGGGCGGCGAGCACCACGAAGCCGAACCACCGTTTGGTCAGCCCTCGGATCACGCTTCCTCCAGCAGCGGCGCGAATGCGATCGTGCCCGCCGCGACGGCCAGCACCGCGAACGCGACGAGCAGCTGCACCCACTGCCACGCTTCCGACGTAGTGCCGTCGAGGCCGGCGGCAAACGCGCGCGAAGCTCCGAGCATCACCGGCGTGACCGCTGGGAGCACGAGGAGGGGGACGAGCGTGTCGCGTGCGCGCGATCCGGTGGCGAGCACGCCGTAGACGGTACCGGCGGCTGCCAACCCCACGGTCGCGGCCACCGCCGCGCACACGAGCACGACCAGACCGCGCAACGTGACGTCGTAGAGCACGACGACGGCGACGCCGAGCACGATCTCGAGCAGGAACAGCTCGACCGCGATCGCGGCCGCCTTGCCGAGGAACACCGAGCCGCCGTCGACGCCGCTCAGGCGCAAGCCGTCGCGCGCGCCGTTCGCCTCCTCCACCGCGAACGACCGGCCGATGGCGAGGAGCGTCGCGAGCAGCACGGCCGCCCAGAAGAGACCGGGCGCCGCGCCGGGGAGCGACGTGCTGTCGGCGTCGAGCGCGAACGCGAACATCACGACGACGATCGCACCGAACGGCAGGATCTGCTGCAGCGCGACGCGGGAGCGCCGCTCGATGCGCAGGTCCTTGCCCGCCACCAGGGCGGCATCGCGCAGAAACGTCACGCAGACGCCTCCGCGCGCTGGCTCGGCACGGCGCGGAGCGTGGCGGCTGCCTCGTGCACCTGGCCGGCCGAGATCCGCACCTCGCGCGTCGCAAGCGGACGCGCCCGGTGCAGCTCGTGCGAGGCGAGGAGCACGGTGCGGCCCTCCGTCGGCGCGGCGCGCACGACGTCGTCGAGCACGGACCGGCCCTGCTCGTCGAGGCCGGCGTGGGGTTCGTCGAGCAGCAGCAACCGGGGGTCGCGCGCGAGCGCGATCGCCAGTGAGACCCTCCGGCGCTG
>JACXTT010014080.1_pt1 | contig 10491 bp, 9 predicted proteins | sample 9270951 | NCBI WGS metagenome assembly JACXTT01 (sample SAMN15532306, study PRJNA645909) | rock metagenome | isolation source: weathered quartz diorite | place: Puerto Rico | collected 2017-06-21
GGGGGGGCCCCGGGGCCGTCGGCGCCGGCGCCGGGGGGGGGTTGCGGGGGGGGCGCGCCCGGGCGGGTATTTGGGCCCCGGGCGGGTTCGCGGCCGCCGTCGCCCGCGAGGCGCTCCAGGCCGGTCTGAACGTGATGCTGTTCAGCGACAACGTGCCGGTAGAAGACGAGGTCCGGCTCAAGCAAGCGGCCCGGTCGCGGGGGCTGCTGTGCATGGGTCCCGACTGCGGAACCGCGGTCATCGCGGGCGCCGCCCTCGGGTTCGCCAACCGCGTCCGGCGCGGACCGATTGGAGTGGTTGGCGCCGCCGGGACGGGTCTTCAGGAGGTCATCTCGAGCGTCCACCGCCTCGGGGGCGGCGTCTCGCATGCGCTCGGCGCCGGCGGCCGGGACCTCAGCGCCCAGGTCGGGGGCGCGGCCGTACTTCAAGAACTGACGCTGCTCGGCCAGGATCCGCTGACGACGGTTGTGGTCGTCGTCTCGAAACCTCCCGACGCCGCGGTCGCCGGCCGTCTCACCGAATGTGCCGCGGCGTTGGGCAAGCCGGTCGTGCTGGCGCTCGTGGGCGCGCACGCCGCACAGGGATCGGAGACGCTCTATCCGGTTTCCACCCTCGAGGAGGCGGCGCTGGTCGCCGTCGAGCTTGCCGGCGGCGCGCCGAGGGACCCCGAAGATGAGCTCACGTGGATCGAGCGCGCTACGGAGCGAGTCAATGCGGCACGGGCGAGGCTGGCGCCGTCGCAGCGGTACCTTCGCGGGCTGTACAGCGGCGGCACGCTGTGTGCCGAGACGATCGGCCTGCTCGAGCCTGTTCTGCGCCCTCTCCACAGCAACGTCCGCGCGGCCGGCGCGCAGGCGCTTGCCTCGTTGGGGCGGAGCGAGGGGCACACCCTGCTCGATCTAGGGGCGGACGAATTCACCGTGGGCCGACTCCACCCGATGCTCGACATGACACTGCGCGCCCAACGCCTGGCGCAGGAGGGCGCCGACCCGACCGTCGCCGTCATCTTGCTCGACCTCGTGCTGGGGGAAGGAGTCCATCCGCATCCCGCGGCGGCGCTCGGGGCCGGGATCAGCCGTGCGCGCGCGGCGGCCGCTTCGGCGGGCCGCGACCTCGTGGTGGTCGCGACGGTGTGTGGCACGGACGAAGATCCCCAGAACCGCGCTCACCAAGTGGCGCAACTCGAGGCCGTGGGGGTGCTCGTGGAAGAGACGAACGCCCGCGCCACAGCGCTGGCGGGCGCGATCCTCTCCGGCCGTGCTGAGCGCGAGACGCTTTGGGCCCGGTTGCGCTACCCCAGCCGGCGGCACGGCCCGGAACCCACGCCGCGGACGGCGAGCGCCCCCTCGGGCGGTCCGCCGCCGCTCTTGGCGGCGCAGCCCCGGGTGGTGAACGTGGGCCTGGCCCGTTTTGTCGAGAGCCTGCGAACCCAGCACGTCCCCGTGATCGATCTCGACTGGCGGCCGCCCGCCGAACAGGACCGGGCGATGCTGGACCTGCTCGAGAAACTGGAATGACGCAGATCGACGACGCGAACGCCACGGCGATTCGCCGCGTGCTGGATGCCACCCCCTTGCTCACGGGCGTGGGCCGCGCACTCGACGTCATCCCCGGCATGGCCGAGGATGTGCTGCTGCACGCCGGCCCGCCCATCGCGTGGGACCAAATGTCGGGGCCCGTGCGGGGCGCCGTGATCGGCGCGCTCCTGTACGAGCGTCGGGCGGGGACCGAGCGAGAGGCGGTGGCGCTGGTCGAGTCGGGCCGGATCCGGTTTGAGCCATGCCACCACCACCGGGCCGTCGGGCCCATGGCGGGGATCACCTCGGCGTCCATGCCCGTGTACATCGTGGAGAACCGCACCGGTGGAAACCGAGCCTACTCGACGCTGAACGAAGGGTACGGCAAGGTGCTGCGCTACGGCGCCTATGGGCCCGACGTGCTCGAGCGCCTCCAGTGGATGGAGCGCACGCTCGGCCCCGCACTGGGGCGCGCGCTGGAACTTGCGGGCGGCGTCGACATGAAGAGCCTGATCGCGCAGGCACTCCAGATGGGGGACGAAGGCCACAACCGCAACCGGGCGGGTTCGGCGCTGCTTGGACGCTGGCTCGCCCCGCACCTCGCGCGCGCCGGCCTCGGCACAGACGAGGCCAGCCAGGTCTTCCGGTATCTGGCGGACAACGATCTCGCGCTCCTCAACCCGGTGATGGCCGCCTGCAAGGCGACGATGGACGCCGCCCACGGGGTCGAGGGGAGCACGCTCGTGACCACGATGGCGCGGAACGGGACGGAGTTCGGGATCCGCGTCAGCGGGCTCGGCGATCGGTGGTTCACCGGACCGGCCGAGACCCCGCGGGGGCTCTATTTCCCCGGATTCACGGCGGCCGACGCAAACCCCGACGTCGGTGATTCCACGATCACCGAGACGGCCGGGATCGGGGCGTTCGCGATGGCGGCGGCGCCGGCGATCGTCACGTTCGTGAGCGGGACCGCGCGGGATGCCATGACGTCGACGCTGGAGATGTACGAGATCACGCTCGCCGAAAACCCGGCGTTCGGCATCCCGTCGCTGGACTTCAGGGGCACGCCGACCGGGATCGATATCCGGAAGGTCGTGCGCACGGGGATCCTGCCGCGGGTGAACACAGGGATCGCGCACCGGAACGCCGGCGTGGGGCAGATTGGGGCCGGATTGGTGCGGCCCCCGCGGGCTTGCTTCGAGGCGGCGGTAGCGGCCATGGTGGCGGCGCTCGGCCGGTAGCCGGTCCGGCCCAAGCGCGCGGTGTGGGAAACAGCAGGGGGCACCGGAGAACCGATCGGCCGATCAAGAAAGGGGTGGGAGATGGCGGTCAAGCCCGTCGATATGTCGCGGTTTCGCGTGCTCGACCTCTCGCAAAATTTCAGCGTGGACTCGCCGCCGTTTGCCTTCTACGAGGGCCCCACGATCAAGTGGGTCAAGAAGATGGCGTTCGAAGGGGTCAACGCGCAGCTCATCAGCAGCACCAACCACATCGCCACGCACCTCGATTCACCGCTCCACTTCAACGACCCCGGTCCCGACGTCGCCGGCATCCCGCTCCAGGAGCTGTTTGGACCGGCGTGCGTCGTGGATCTGGCGCAGTTCGGGGTGGGAGACTATGATATCTACGGTCCGAAGCACTTCGAGATGTGGGAACGCAAATACAAGACGCGGATTCAGCCCGGCGACATCCTGGTGATCCATACCGGGTATCACCACTACTACAATGAGGACTGGTACAAGGCCCGCAACAAGGACAAGCCCAACCTCCCGCGGGCGTTTCTCAAGCACCCCGGTCCTCAGCTTGAGTTCTGCGACTGGGTGCTCGACCGGAAGATCCGCTGGATGGCGATCGACGCGATCTCGACCGACCATCCATTCAATACCAACGTCCGGCGTGCGCGCCCGGACCTCGTGCCGGAAGTGGAGAAGAAGATCGGCATGCCGATCGACAAGGCGTTCCCGTGGCCCAAGGCCTATCAGGCCACCCACACCTACCTGTTTCCGAAAGGGGTGTTCCACGTCGAGAATGTCGGCGGCATGGTGGACGAAGTGCTGAACATGCGGGTCTGGTTCGGCGCGTTCCCATTCCGGTTCAAGGGCGGGGAGGCGGCTTTCTGCCGCTGCTTCGCGTTCGTCCAGAAGTGACCCGGCCGGCGGGCCGGGGAAGGAGTGACCCGTAGTGCGGCCGTTGGAAGATCTGCAGGTGGTGGACCTGACCCGCGCGCTGGCCGGTCCGTACTGCACGATGATGCTGGCCGACCTCGGTGCGAGGGTGGTCAAGGTCGAGACTCCCGACGGCGGGGACGACACGCGGGGGTGGGGGCCGCCGTTCTACAACGGCGAGAGCGCCTACTTCTTGAGCATCAACCGGAACAAGCAGAGCCTGACGCTCAACCTGAAAGATCCGCGCGGCCGGGACCTCCTGCTGCGCCTCGTCCGTCGCGCCGACGTGCTCGTGGAGAACTTTCGCCCGGGCACGATGGACCGGTTGGGGCTGGGCTACGCCGCGGTTCACGAGATCGCTCCGCGCGTCGTCTACTGCTCGATCTCCGGGTTCGGCCAGACGGGCGCCTACCGGCAGCGGGCGGCGTACGACCTCATCGTTCAGGGGATGGGCGGCATCATGGGCATCACCGGCGAGCCGGACGGGGCGCCGATGCGGGTCGGCGTCGCAATCGCGGACATCTGTGCCGGGATGTTCGCGGCGTACGGGATTCTCGCCGCGCTGCGCGTCCGCGAGCGAACGGGCGCGGGCCAGTGGGTCGACGCCTCGATGCTGGATGGCCAGGTCGCGTGGATGACGTACATGGCGGCCAACTACTTTGCCACCGGCAAGAATCCGCCGCGCGTCGGCTCCGCGCACCTGAACCTCGTGCCGTACCAGCCGTTTCCCACGCGCGATGGGTTCGTCAATGTCGCCGTCGGCAGCGAGGGGCTGTGGTACAAATTCTGTGAGGCGCTCGCGATCCCAATCGCCGGCGATCCCCGCTTCGCCACCAACGCGGACCGCGTCGCCAACCGCGCGGTCCTGCTCGACCTGCTCTTCCCCGTGTTTGCCCGCCGGACGACCGCCGAGTGGGTGGAGCGGCTGCTCCAGTCCGGCGTTCCGGCAGGACCGATCTACCGCATGAGCGAGGTGATGGAGGATGAACAGGTCCGCGACCGGGCGATGGTCGTGGAGGTCGAGCATCCGAAGGCCGGCCGTGTCCGGGTGAACGGCGTGCCGTTGAAGTTCTCCGAGACGCCGGGCGGCGTGGTGTCCCCGCCGCCCATGCTCGGCGAGCACTCCGAGGTGGTGCTGCGCGAGGTGGGATGCAGCGCCGACGAGATTGCCGGCCTGCGCCGGGATGGAGTGGTCTGATGTTCCGCCGTGCGGTGCGACCCCAGCGAGCTCCGGCAGCGGTCGAGTGCCCATCCTGCGGCCTCGCCCACCCGGCCGGGGCGGCAGAGGAGCGCCAGTACGTCTGCGCCGGATGCGGACGCTATCTCGCGATGCCTTCTCCCGCCCGCATCGCGATGCTGGCGGACCGCGGAAGCTTCCGAGAGGTGAACCGGAACCTCATCTCGGTCGATCCGCTCCAGTTCATGGATCGCCGGCCGTACCGGGAGCGGCTGGTGGAGGCCCGGCGCCAGACCGGGCTGCGCGAAGCCGTCACCACGGGGCTCTGCCGGATCGAAGGCCGCCAGGTCGTGCTCGTCGTGTTCGACTTCGAGTTCCTGGGCGGCACGATGGGCTCGGTGGTCGGCGAGAAGATCGCCGCCGCGTTCGAGTACGCGACCCGCCGCCGGATTCCGCTGGTCAGCGTGGCGGCGAGCGGCGGCGCGCGGATGCAGGAGGGGATGCTCTCGCTGATGCAGATGGCCAAGGTTGCCGCCGCCGCGGCGCGGCACGATCGAGAAGGCCTCGCCTTCATCTCGATCCTGACGGACCCGACGTTCGGCGGGGTCACGGCGAGCTTCGCCTCGCTGGGTGACGTGATCATCGCCGAGCCGGGCGCCCAGATCGGGTTCGTGGGGCCGCGCGTCATCGAGCAGACGACCGGGACGCCCCCGCCGCCTGATTCCCACCGCGCGGAGGCGCTGCTGCGGGCCGGCACGATCGATCTGGTTGTTCCCCGAGGCCGGCTCCGGGAAATCGTCTCCTACCTGGTCGGTCACCTCAGCGCCGGCAAGCGGACCCAGGAGCGGGGGCGGTTCGCCGCGCCGCCGCAGGCGATCCGAGTCCTCCCCGCTTGGGAACAGGTTCGGCTGGCGCGGATTCCGGAGCGGCCGCAGACATTGGACTACGTGACCATGATGACCTCCCGGTTCGTGGAGCTGCACGGCGATCGCCAGGGGGGAGACGACCCCGCGTTAGTCGGCGGGCTGGCCGAGCTCGACGGTGAGACCGTGATGATCGTGGGGCACCAGCGGTGGCGGACCCCGGCGGAGCCGGGCCCGTTTCAAGGCATGGCCGGCCCCGAGGGCTACCGGAAGGCCCTGCGCCTGATGCGCCTGGCCGCCAAGTTCGAGATCCCCGTGATCACGTTGATCGACACACGGGGAGCCAGCCAGACGTACGAGTCTGAGCGCGGAGGGATCGCGCAGGCGCTGGCGCGCAGCCTGGCGACGATGGCGGCACTTCCTACCCGGACCGTGGCGGTGATCATCGGCGAGGGGGGGAGCGGCGGCGCGCTCGCGCTCGGCGTCGCCGATCGGGTGCTAATGCTCGAGCACGCGATCTACTCGGTGATCTCGCCCGAAGGGGCCGCGGCCATCCTCTACCGCGACGCCCGGCAAGCCGAAAGCCTGTCGGAGGCGCTGAAGCTGACGGCGCACGACCTCCACCGGCTCGGGGTGATCGACGAGATCGTCCCCGAGCCACCCGACGGCGCGCACCGCGACCCCGAGGGGGCCGCTGCGCTGGTGAAGCAGCACGTCGTGTCCGCGCTGCGCGCCCTACGCCGGCATCCGGTGAACAAACTCCTGGAGCGCCGCTACGACAAGTACCGGGACATCGGGCGCGTGGGTGTGTACTGGCGCGAGGTCGTGCGCAAGGAGATGCAGGAGGCACTGGACGCCCTTGGCCGGCGCTTCCCTCGCGGCGAGGGTCCGTGGCGGCGGATCCGTCGAAGTAACCCTCCTCACGCTCGCTCGTGATCGAGGAGAAGCTTCGCTAATACGCGCGTGCGGACCCAGATGGAACGCCGGCCCGATCAGTCGAGACCGCCCGCTTGGCCGGTCATCGTGTCGGTCAGTGCGACCGTCTCGAAGTAGCTGATTTTCGGCTCGGTGCCGTAACGTTTGCGGACTCCGTCGAGCCATGCGCCGGAATAGAACCGCTCCGCCGCCTCCTGGCTTTCCCACATGTAGACGCCACCGGCGACCTTGCCGCCGCGGGCGCAAATAAACTGTTTGCGGAGGAAACCGGGAATCTTGAGAAAGTCCGGGGCGATCTTGGTGAAGTGCTCGCGGCACTCTTCGAGGCCGATCGAGGGAGGCAGGTCATAGAAAACGATGGCGGTCATCATGGGTGTCACCTTCCTTTCGAAAATCTGTGAGCGCGCCCCTGAGCTCGAACGTCATCTTCGCCATGCCGGCCGTTACAGCGTCCGCATCGCGGCGAGGAACCCGGCCAGCATGTCCGCGCCCGACGTCTCCCCAGCCTGCATCACCGATTTGGCGGTCTCTTCGATGCTCCCCGCGTCGCCGGTCCCGATCGCGGACAGCAGATGGTGCCACCGCTCGTGCGCCTCACCCTGGTGCGCGGCCCTGAGGTAAGCGGCGCTGATCTCGCCCGTCCGGGGCGATGCGGTCTCCACGACCATGCTGGCGATCTCGGCCAGTTCCGCGTCGGCGCGCTGTTGCTGGTGGATCGCGAGCGCGAGCAGGACTCCCGCGAGAAAGTCGTCGCAGGCGGGCGTCAGGCCCGGTCCGAGCCCGGCCATCGACGACGTCACGACCTTGAGGCCGCGGCGGTTGCGGCGTCCGAGCGATTCCACCAGCCCGCCCATCAGCGCGTGGCTGCGGGGGAAATGTCCCACGTGCTGCAGCGGGTCCGGAAGATCTTCGTCCTGGAGGTGTGGCAGGAGGCGGGCGAGGCTGGCCTCCGGCGAGTGGTTCGTCGCCGTGTCGAAGAGGACTCCCAGCGACTGCCGATAACGCTCCGGGTCGGCTTCGGCTGCGGGGTACGGCTTCGGGTCCCATAACCGTGCCCCCGCGAGGCCCACATCGAGGCTGTCACTCAGCATCAGGACTTCGCCGTTTGACTTGACGGTGTCTCCGACCGAAAGGAGTTGAAACGTATTCCGAGCGGCCGGCGGAATGACCAGGTTCAGCGGCCCGTTGCCTGCGCGCTCCTCAACGAGCGCGCAGATCGCCCCGTCCTCGTCGAGGAGGTAGCAGCTGTGCGGGAACACGGCGAGAATCTCGCCGCCCCAACCTTCCTCCCGGAGGGCGCGGCCCACGCGCCAGCTCATCGAGAGCGCTTCGACCCGGTTCGCCATAGCTCTGTGCACCACTGACACGGTTTGCACCTACCGATTCGATTTCCTCTGTCGCCGTCCTCGCGTCCGGGCGGCGGTGTGCTTGGGACGCCGGCGCGCCTTGGTGTCCTTTCCGGCTGGCTCTGCGTCACCGGTCAGACGCGGGCCGGCCACGCTCGGCTGCGGGCCGGTCGCGGCGGGCGCTCCGGCCCGGGATTCGCGCCTCGCCCTAGCGGCCCACCCGGGCTCGAACTCGGCCCCAGCCGACCGCATTTCGCCGGCGGCGGCAACAGCCTTGACGATGTTCTGGTAACCGGTGCAGCGGCAAAGGTTGCCCGCCAATCCCTCCCGGATCTCGCGCTCGCTCGGCGTTGGATTGTCGCGCAGAAACGCGTACGTCGTGATGAGAAACCCGGGCGTGCAGAACCCGCACTGGAGCGCGTGATGATCCCAATAGGCCTGCTGAATCGGGTGGAGCCGATCGCCGTCCGCCAGCCCCTCCACGGTCATCAGCTCGGCGCCCTCCGCCTGAACGGCGAAGAGGAGGCAGGAGCGCACGGCCTCGCCGTCCATCAGGATCGTACAGGCGCCACACACGCCGTGCTCGCATCCGAGATGGGTGCCGGTCAGGCCGCAGTCCTCGCGGATGAAGTCCGCCAGGGTCTTGCGCGGTTCGGCCTCGCCCGCGTACGTGGTGCCGTTGACCCGAAGGGTGATCTGCCGGAGTGCCATCAGGCTGCCTCCGCCCTCGAGTGCGCCTCCGCCAGCGCGCGCCGGGTCAGCACGCCCGCGACGTGCTTCCGGTACTCCGCGGACGCGTGGATGTCGCCGTCGGGGGCGACCGCCGCCCGGACGGACGCGGCCGCGGCTTCCCACAATGACTCGGAGGGGCGCTGCCCCGCGAGCAGGTGTTCAGCGTCGCTCGCCCGCACCGGGGTCGCCCCGACGCCGGTCAGCCCGATCCGCGCCTCGGCGACCATCCCGCCGCGCATGGCGAGGACGACGCCCACGCCCGCCAGCGCAAAGTCACCGTGGCGCCGCGAAATCTCCATCCACGACCACCCCGCACCCCGGGGGATGGTGGGGATTCGCACCTCGGTGATCAACTCCCGAGGATCGAGCGAGGTCGTGAGATAGGTTACGAACAAATCGGCCGCCGCGATCGTGCGCCTGCCGGTGGCGCTGCGCGCGGTCACCTCGCCCCCCAATGCGAGGAGGATCGCGGTGAGTTCCGCCGCCGGATCGGCGTGGGCGATGCTGCCCCCGATGGTGCCGCGGTTCCGGATCTGCGCGTGTCCGACCAGGTGCAGGGCATCGCGCAGGATCGGACACCGCTCCGCCACCACCGGCGCGCGCTCCGCCGCACGCTGGCGGGTCAGGGCCCCGATGAGGAGGGCGCCGTCCCGCTCGCGGAGGTAGGCGAGCGCGTCGATCCGGTTGATGTCGATCACGATCGCGGGCCGCGCGAGGCGCATGTTCATCAGCGGCACGAGGCTCTGCCCGCCCGCGAGCACCTTCGCCTCGTCCCCGTACCGAGCGAGGAAGCCGGTGGCCTCGTCGATGGTACGCGGGCAGAAATACTCGAAGCGCGCCGGCTTCATGCCCCTCCGCCGATGCGCTGCTCGAGGCACTTGAAGAACTGGCCGATCAACATCTTGCCGATCCCACCCAACATGCGCTGCCCGACTCCGGCAATCAACCCGCCCACCTGGAGATCCCCGACCCATTTGAGGAGCGTGCCGTCTCCCTGCGGCTCGAGGTCGACGGTCCCTTCTCCCCGCATGAACCCCGCGCCTCCCGATCCGTCGAGCGCGATCTTGTAGTGGGTCGGCGCGCGCTTGTCGGTGATCGCCAGCGTCCCGGCGTACGTGCCCTTGACCGCGGCGATGCCGATCGTGAGCGTCGCCCGATACGTGTCGGGGCTGGTCTCTTTGAGCTCCGTGAGGCCCGGCGTACACCCGCGAAGGATCTCGGGGTCGTTGATGGTTTTCCACACGGTCTCTACCGATGCAGGAAACGTGTTGGTGCCTTCGAGACGCATCGTTACCTCCTGGATGCTGCGACGAGCTGCCGCACGCGGTCTGGGCTGAGCGGCATCTCGGTGATGTGGACGCCGAACGGGTGCAGCGCATCTTCCACGGCCTGGGCGATCGCCGCGGCGACAGGAATGACGCCCGCTTCCCCCGCGCCCTTGACCCCGAGGGGATTGAGCGGTGACGGCGTCTCCTCATGCTCGACCTCGAGCGGGGGGACCTCGACCGCGGTCGGCAGCAGGTAGTCCATCAACGTCGTGGCGAGCGGTTGCCCCTGCGGGTCGTAGGCCAGTTTTTCCCAGAATGCTCCGCCGAGCCCCTGCGCCACCCCACCGTGGATCTGGCCTTCGAGGATCATCGGGTTGAGCACGCGTCCGCAGTCGTGGACCACGAGGTAGCGGAGGATCTCCAGCGTGCCCGTCTCGGGATCGACCTCGACGATGCAGGCGTGGACGCCGTTACTGAACGCGCCCCT
>JACXTT010014081.1_pt1 | contig 10491 bp, 4 predicted proteins | sample 9270951 | NCBI WGS metagenome assembly JACXTT01 (sample SAMN15532306, study PRJNA645909) | rock metagenome | isolation source: weathered quartz diorite | place: Puerto Rico | collected 2017-06-21
TCGGGCGCGTCATCCTGCGAATCGCCGTCCCCGCCGACAAAATCCGCGAGCCAGATGGTCATCGCGGCCTTATTGATATCTTTCGTGCCGTCGTTTTTCACCTCCTGGATGAAGAAGACCGCATCAGCCACCGACACCTGAGACCACTCGAGCACTCGCACATCCACGACGAGCCCGAGGCCCTTGCGGGCCGGGTCCGTCGTATCGGGGGTGTAATTAAACCGGTTATAGTTGTCGTCGCCGTCGCGGTAGTACATTTCCTGATCGGCGTTAAACTGATTCTTGCCGAAGTAGCCGTTCCAGCTCCCTCTCCAACCCGGATCGCCGGGATCTGAAAGCTTGTCGGGCCAGAACGCGGGCCACGTTGTGGAATCGTCGCTCTTCGCAATCTTGCCCACGGTAGGGTTGAAATATCCGGGGATCGGGTTCATGTTCCAGTCACCTCCGGTGGCCTGATTCGTCCGGAATGCCGGAAGATCGACGATCCGCACCAGTTTTCCGGTGTCATCCCTCACCTCTCCCCCGAAGAAAAGCGCAACCAGGGCGATATAGTCGCGGCCTGTGTTTTTCGGCCACTCGTAAGGCACCCCTTGTCCGGCACCCGTGCGGCCGGAGAAAACAAAGTTGAAGACGCTCGTCCTCACGTTGTTCCCATCGATCTCCGTTCGGCGCCGCAGACTGGGATCAACTCGCTCCTTGCTCGGCGTATTCTGTGCACCAACAGTTCCCAGGCCGCAGAATCCTGCCGCGACGGCGAGGAGAAAACAGCGTACAAACGCGTTCATCATATGCCTCTCAAGCCTCATTGTTCAGTAGCGTTCTCGCAGGACCGTAACTAAAATTCCAGCTCTGCTCCCAGTTGGATTTCACGGGGTTCCGAGTAATAGTCGGGCCGAATCAGGTACGCCTCCACAGGGTTGAACCGGTTCGCTCCGGTGATGTTCCCGGCGCCGAGTGCTTCGGGCGTGGCGGACGCCCGTCCAGTCTGGCCGTACACCGTCACTTCGTTCCTGCGGTCGAAGAGGTTGAATACTTTCAGGAACAGGCTGACGTTCAACGCGCCCAGCGTCACATCCTTGAAGGCCCTGAGATCGGCTGTGTAGGTGGCGGGGCGCCTCCTGCTGTTGCTTTGGACGGTCCGGGCTGCGTCAACACCTCTCGCCTCGGCCTGGTTGATTACGGGAGTATAGGGAAGCCCCGAGCCGTACCTGCCGAGCAAAAACACTCCCCACCCCTGCCGCCCGATCCCCATCGTCAGGTTCGCAGTGTGAGTCTGATCCCAATCGAGCGGGGTGAGAGTCCTGGCGGGCTCCTTGTTCGAGACCAGCGCGGCCTGCTCGTCATCCGGGTTCGAGTTGTTTCCCTCCGCTACCTGGAATGTGTATGAGAGCACGAGCGAGAGCAGATCGTTAGGTCGCTTGTTAACGGTAAGCGTGATGCCTCTCGTATTCGCGTAATCACGGTTGACATACATTGTATAATATGTCGTGGCCGTCACGGGATCCCTGACGGGTATCTGAGCGCTGGTAGTAACCCAATCGCGAACATCCCTGTAGAATGTGGTCACGTCGAAGCTGAGCGCGTCCGTCAGTTGTTGCTGCAGCCCGATCTCATACATGACGGTCTTCTGCGCATTCAAATCGGGGTTTCCATAGACTCCCTGCACTCCCGGCTGTGTCGTTACCTTGTAGCCGGGATTCTGATAGAGATTAATGAATGAGGGTATCTGCAGAAAATGCCCGTACGAAAAATGGAGCACCCCCTTGTCTGTGATCGGGTAAGAAATCCCGAATCTGGGACTTACGTTTCCTTTTTTCGATGCGCGCCTATACCACTCCTGCAAGCGCTGGTCGAGCGTCAACGCCTGATTCTCGGGCTTCTGGGGAAGGTACACATTGGGGTCCGCTGGATCAGAAAGGATCGTTCCCCGGGAATTGAAGTAATCGTACCGGAGGCCAATGTTTACGATCATCCGCTCATATTCGAGCTTATCCTGCGCGTAGGCGGAAAATTCAACAGGCCGCTCGGTGTATTCCTGGTACAAGGGGCTTGTGGGATCGGGAATCGCCGGTATGTAGCGCCCCTGGGCGTCCTGCGCAGGCGCGACGTTGTAATCTTCGAGGTAGAGTCTGTGCAGTTTCCCCTCGACCCCCACCTTGAGCTGGTGAAGCTGGCTCACCTGGTTGGTGTAGTCGATTTTGGCGTCCCGCGTCTCCGTCATCCTTTTGAAATGGTGAAGGTTTGTCCCGAGATGATTGAACTCGTAGAGGTTTTTGGCCTGGAGGTTCGGATCTACGATGTATCTCGGGTCGAGAGGGTTCTCATACAAATACTCTTTGAACTCCTTCTTGAAAAACGCAGCGTTGACCGTGTAGAACGACGTTGATCCCAGCGTGTGAGTCCATAAGGCCGAACCCTCATACCCCCGGTCGTATTTCTTGACGTCGCCATCCGGCACGAACTGCCAATCCTGTGAGAAGTCACGGTAGTCGACCTTGCTCGCCACCCCGCTCACGCTGAGCTTCATCGTCCCTGTGAACTGGTAAGTCAGTTTCGCCTGGCCGGAGATTCTCTCGCGGTCGTTCATCGAGACGGGATTGTCGGGGAGGCGCAGGCCGATAGGGGAATTCCCGGGCCCATACACGATCCTGCCTGTCGGGTCGAAGGCCAGGCTCCCGTCTGTGTTAATGAGTCTGTCGCCATACAGCCACCCGTTGCTCCTGAGATACCGGCCCGAGGCGTAGAACGTCAGGCTCCGGATCCCCGGGACGGGCCCGCTCAGGCTTCCCTCCACGTCGCGGTCATCGAATGGACGGATCTTATCCAGATTGTAAAAGAGCTGATCTGCTGTTCTCGCTCCGGCATAGAGGGCGGGATCCAGGTAAAAGGTAAAGTCACTGTACCTGTAGCCGTCCGACGTCGCGTACGACCCGGTGTAGGTCGACAGGTTTCCATGGTACTGCGGGCCCCCGTCCTTTGTCACGATGTTCACGATTCCCGACATTGCCTGTCCGTACTCGGCGTTGAACGTCCCGCTGATCACTTGTAATTCCTGCACCGCGTTGTTCTCGACCTGGACGGCCTGGTGGCCGTCGTAGACGTCGGAGACGGAGACGCCGTCCACCCAGTAAGCAACCTCGCTCGTTCTACCACCGCGGATATGGACACCGCCCCCCGGATCGACCGTAATCCCGGACTGCAGCGCCAGAACCTGGCTCACTTCCGACACCGGAAGCGTGTGAATCTGCCCGGCGTCGACGTGCGACTCGGAAGACGTGAGATCCTTTTTCACGACCGGGCGCTCGGCGGTAATCACGATTTCAGGAGATACCTCCACCACCGTCGACGCCAGTTGAACATCAAGCGTCGTAGTCAGGTCGACGGAAACCGACAAATCTGTGACGCTTTTCTTCGTGTATCCAATTGCGGAAATGACAATGGTGTACGACCCCGGCGGGACATTGAGGATGGCGTAGTACCCTTCAACATCGCTCGCCGCGCCGAGAGACGTTCCCTGGATCAGCACGTTCACTCCGGCGAGGGCCTCATTGGTCTGGCTGTCCTTGATGTGTCCGGCGATCTTGCCGGTCGTGCCTCCTTCCGCCACGGTGGAGGTGAGGAGGGCGACAAGGAGTAGTAGCGGTAGAGTTGGCTTCATGGCTCGGAATCCTTACGCTTGTACTCTCACTTGATCATGAGGTCGGCGAGCAGGTCTTCGTGAATTTCAACCCGCGATTGTGCGCGGAGCCGATCGACCGCATCCTTGACAACCTGCTGCTTTCGCAGAAAGGAGAGGCTCTTCGATACTTCCTCGCGGGATTCATCGAACGTCATCGGCCTTCCTTCTCTCCTCGCAAGAATCTTGAAGACTCCGTAGTAGGGCTCAACATGCTCGGGCCCTATGAGGTCCCCCGGCTTAGCGTTAAAGAAATTTTCGCCGAGCATCCCGAACGACGATCTGGTTCCAAAACCGAGCTCTCCGCCCTTCCTGGCGGCCCAGAGGCGGATCGAGCGCTTGCGGGCGAGCGTCGCAAAGTCTGCTCCGGCCCTCACAAGCTTCATCATCTCTGCCCCCTCCTTTTCCGTACGCACGAGGATCTCCGCGACGTTGACCTCGGGTGGATACGCGTAGAGATCGCGGTGTTCGCGGAAGTAGCTCATCATGTCGCGTTCACTCCAACCATGACGGCCCACCGTATCCTGGACGGAAGAAGACCATCTCTTGAGAAAATACTCGTCGCCGACCCGCTTGACCTGAGTGACGACATCGGTATCACGTTCAAGCCCGGATGCATGGGCCCTCTCAAGCAGGACCCCCCGTGCCGCAAGTCCTATCGCAACCGTCCGAAGGTCCTCGGGGCTCTTAACGCGCTTCCGTGCATGCATCGTGGCCGCGGTCTTCAGACCTCGTGCGAAATCCGCAACGCTCCACGGATTTCCCCCAACCCTCATAAGGGTCTTCGCCGAAAGAGTGTCGGGAATTCGTGGGCTCTCCGAAGAGATGATGCTTCCCGATGAGGCGCTGTCGGCGCCCCAGCGCTTATAAAGCTCGCCAAGCGTTGGCTCGTCGAACGTGATCGACAAATCGCGGGCTATCTCTTGTGTGGCGCTGGTGAGGAGATGCACGACCTTGCGCCGCTTGACCGACTGCTCGAGTTTTTCCTTTGCGTTAACGTAATCGCTCTCGGAAAGAAGAGGCTCTTCGACACGCCCTTCAACCTTGATGATGGAGAAGCCGATTCTCATTTTGACGGGTTCGGAGACCTCCTCGACGGCCATGCTAAAGGCGGCATCTTCGAGCGCGGGCTCCATTTCCCCCCAGCCGAAATATCCAAGGTCGCCGCCGTTATTTGCCAGACCGGGATCCTCAAACACTTCGCGCGCAAGCGATTCGAAAGTCGCTCCCTTGTCGATGCGCTCCTTCAGGCGCCAGGCCTCCTCCTCGGACTTCGCATACAAGTACCGGGCCCTCACCCTGGTCTTAAACCTCCTGAATTCCTCCCTCAGATCCTGCTCGGAAACCTTCATCGTATCGAGTGTGATGTGTCGGGCATATCCCATCAGCAGGGCCTCATCCCGGATTTGCCCCATGCGCTGGAGCGCGGCGCTGTCCGCATCCATGCCGGTGCGGTGAATCTCGTCGAATATGAGGGCTTCGTTGACCATGTTGCCGAGTATCTTTTTCCGAAGCAGAATATTGTCGCGCGAAGAAGTAATGGAGAGATAGGCGGCATAGCGGATCCTGAACTCATCTGCTGAAATGGGCTTGCCGAGAACTACCGCCACCGCTCCTGCGTCCTGTCGCCCGCAGCCGCACGGCAGGAGCCCCATCAGGAGAGGAGCGGTGAGAAGTATTGTACGCCATGAGAGCACTACGGCGCTTGCTCAAGAATGGCTCCGGATTTGGGTCCAAGATCCACGCCCAGATCGCCCTGAGCGCTCGTGAAGCGAACCGAGTCGATGAGATTCATCCACCTCCCGCTCGTGGGTTCGCCCGGGAGAGGGATTCTCGTCTTTTTGGCCGAGGAGGAGTTATTGATCACGATGACGATTCGTTTCCCTCCCCCGCTCCTTGCAAAGGCATAGACGTCGTTCGAGTCGTCGGTGAGAAGCGTTTCAAATGTGCCCGCGAGCAGAGCCTCGCTCCCCTTACGGATGCGGATCAGTTTCGTGTAGTAGGAGAGCAGGAGCGAATCGACGGAGTTCTTGTCGGGTGTCCGGGCAACTCCGTATGGGTGGGCTGCCTCGTCGTCAAAGATCATGTCCCCCCAGAGCATCGGCTTGCGGTCGTCCGGATCGTCCCCGCCCCACATCCCGGCCTCGTCGCCGTAGTAGACGACCGGAGCGCCGGGGTAACTCATCTGAAAAAGGGCCATCAGTTTCTGCAAGCGGACCTCATCTGACCGCGGTCTCCGGGGATCATACGCCTTGTTGTCATGCAGTCCAACATTATGATCATAGGGGAGATCGGGATTGACGATACGCGAAGCGAGGCGGTCTGTGTCATGGCTGTCATAAAGGTTGAGCAGTACTCCGTTCACTTCATCGGGGTAATCCGCTCGGATTGCAGCAAGACGGCTGTTGAAATCGGAAACGGACAATTTATCTCTTCGGTCAACGAAAAACCTGCATGCCTCGCGCGCCCAGCGATAATTCATGACGGCGTCAAAGGCGTCGCCCTTGAGCCACGGCGCGGCATTATACATCTTGTCCTTCTGCCAGTCCTCCCACCACACCTCTCCCACAAGGTACGCCTGGGGGTTCACGCCCCGAACCCATTTCCGGAGATCCCTCCAGAACGCGAGCCCCACCCTGTCCGCCGCATCGAGCCGCCACCCGTCGACTCCGTCCGCCGGATTTCCTTCGGGAGCCATCCACCGCTTGATGATCGAGTGGATATGCTCCTTGGGTCCGGGGGCGATGTCCTGGCCCACCTTCCGGAGTTCGGGGAGTTCCTTGACGCCAAACCAGCCTTCGTACTCAAACTCATCCTGCGGGGTCGCTGGATCATCCCACCGCTTGATGGTGAACCAATCCTTGAAGGCCGATTTTTCCTGTTTTTTCCTGACGTCCTCGAACGCCCAGAACGTCATCCCGACATGGTTGAAGACGCCGTCGATAATAACCTTCATCCCGCGGCGGTGGGCCTCTTTTACGAGTCGAAGAAAGAGCTTATCCGCGGCAGACCATTTCCACGTGGCCGGATCCGCCGGGTTCTCCCCGGCCCAAAGCCTTCGGTCTCCCTCGGGATCGGGACCAAAATTGTTGTCGATGTGATGATACATCGAGGCGTCGTACTTGTGAAGCGAGGGAGATTCAAAGAGAGGAGTGAAGTACAGAGCGGTGACCCCGAGCGAGGAGAGGTAATCGAGCTTATCGAGGACGCCCTGCAGATCGCCCCCATACCGCCGGAGCTGCGCATGGAAGTAAAACCCGTTGGTATCGGCGGCCTCCCATGGCTGAAGCCTGTACCAATCGGAGGTCCACGGAGAAATCTTCCACTGCAAAGGCGTGACATGCGGCCAGCTGCCGCGCATGTCGTCGAGGCGGGGGTCGTTCGCCGTGTCGCCGTTTCTGAACCGTTCGGGAAAAATCTGATACCAGACCGCGCGCTTGGCCCATTCCGGAACGTTCGGAACTGCAACGGGCTTGGGTTTCGCCGCGAGAGCCAGCGGTGCAAGCGCGGACACCATCACGATCAGGAGATGACGGGACACCGGTGTTAAGAGGGTGACTCCCCCAGGAATTTGCGTCAAGGTAGATATTAAAATCAGGAAAGTCAAGCATTCGCATTGACTCATCAAAAATCTAAACGAACTGGGCATTCGCGGGGGACTTGAGTTTGCCGCAGTGGCTGGTTATATTGGCGGGAGAATCACTCACCACAACCTCTTCTCTTCGCAATGGGGAGCGTCCGGCTCGAAAATGTGTACAAGAGGTACGACCACGGCGCAGCGGTCGTCAAGGACTTCAACCTCTCGGTCGCCGACAAGGAATTCATCGTCCTCGTCGGTCCGTCGGGCTGCGGCAAATCGACCACCCTCCGCATGATCGCCGGTCTGGAAGATATTTCCGAGGGAAGCATCTACATCGACGAGCGGGTGGTCAACGCGGTTCCCCCGAAAGACCGCGACATCGCGATGGTCTTCCAGAACTACGCCCTCTACCCCCATATGACCGTCTACGACAACCTCGCCTTCGGCCTGAAAATGCGCAACTACCGAAAGAAGGACATCCGCGAGCGGGTCACACAGGCCGCGCAGATTCTCGGAATCCATGAGCTTCTCGACAGGAAACCGAAGGCGCTTTCGGGTGGACAGCGACAGCGCGTGGCGCTGGGACGCGCGATCGTCCGCCAGCCGAAGGTCTTCCTCTTTGACGAACCGCTGAGCAACCTGGATGCGAACCTTCGCGTGCAGACTCGCACCGAGATCTCGCGTCTGCACAGCCGGCTTGAAACCACGATGATTTATGTCACCCACGACCAGATCGAGGCGATGTCGATGGGCGACCGGATCGTCGTGATGAAAGAGGGCGTCGTACAGCAGGTAGATTCGCCGCTGAAGATCTACAACATGCCGGCAAACCGCTTCGTCGCCGGATTCATCGGAAGTCCGACGATGAACTTCCTCGAGGGAACCATCATCCCGGAAGGCGGAGGGGCTTTCCGCACGAATGACGGGGGTTTCTCCCTCCCCCTCGGCGGCGATGCCCGGACCCGCCTTGCCGCGCACACGGGGAAACCGGTCACCCTCGGGATACGGCCCGAGCATATTACGGCGCGCTCGCAGAACGAATTCAACCGGAAGGTCTCCGCGCGTATCGAGGTCACGGAGCCCGTCGGCAACGAAATCTTCCTCTACTTCACCATCGGGGCGTCACAGGGCCAGTTTGTCTCCCGTATCGCCGCCGACGTCCAGCCGGCCGCGGGGAAGCAGTTCGACCTCTATTTCGACACTTCTAAACTTCATTTCTTCGACGGCGCAACCGGACAGGCGATGTGAAGCGCCTGATGACACTCCTGGCACTGCCCTTCCTCTTCTCGCCTGCGCTTCGATCGCAGTGGCACTCGATCGGAGCGGTGAGCGCTCTCGATAGCCTCTCCGACGGCATCCTCCTTTCCGCGGGCGCCGCAAAGCTCCGGATCTCCGTCCTCTCTCCCGACATCATCCGCATCCGCCTCTCGAGGGACGGCCGATTCGAGCCCGACAGCTCGTGGGCAATCATCGACCGCCGCCCGGGCGACTCCCGGTTCGCTCTGAAGGACGGGCCCGCGGAGGCAGAACTTTCAACGGCGGCGCTCAGGGTTACGGTCCGGAAATCTCCATGCCGGATTTCATTCTACGACGCCGCGGGGAATCTCCTCAGCGCCGACGATTCCCTGAACTCGATGAGCTGGAACGGAAGCGAAATCTCGTGCAGGAAGGAGATGCCGGCCGACGAGCACTATTTCGGGTTCGGCGAAAAAGCCGGATCGCTAGAAAAGAAATGGAAATCGATGTCGATGTGGAATTCCGACATCCCCGCCTACCATGCCGACACCGATCCGCTCTACCAGACGATTCCGTTTTTCTACGCCGTGAGGGACGGGAGGACCTACGGCATCTTCTTCGATAATACCTACTTCTCCTACTTTCTGATGGGAAAGGAGAACCCCGATCAGTACGCCTTCGGCGCGCTGGGGGGAGATCTGAATTACTACTTCATCTACGGCCCGACACCTTCCGAGGTGGCTCAGAAATACTCGGGACTGACCGGGACTATGCCGATGCCGCCAAAGTGGGCCATCGCCTACCAGCAGTGCCGCTACAGCTACTTTCCCGAATCGCGCGTCAGAGAGATCGCTTCCACCTTCCGGCGCAAGAAAATCCCCTGCGATGTCATCTATCTCGATATCCACTACATGGACGGGTACCGTTGTTTCACGTGGGACAAGAGCCGCTTCCCCGACCCCGCGAAAATGGTGGCCGATCTGGCAAGCGACGGCTTCAAGATGGTGACGATCATCGATCCGGGGATCAAGGACGAACAGGGATACTGGGTGTACGATGAAGGAGTGAAGGGGCATCATTTTGTCGCGTATCCGGACGGCAAGGCCTTCACGGGAAAGGTCTGGCCCGGCGAATGCGTCTTTCCCGACTTCACGCGCAGGGAAACGCGCGAGTGGTGGGGATCACTCTACAAGGGCCTGATTGCGTCGGGAGTAAAGGGGTTCTGGAACGACATGAACGAACCCTCCGTCTTCGACGTCCCCGCGAAGACCTTCAGCCTCGACGTCGTTCACGACGGGGGTGGCGTGAAGGGAGATCACAGAAGATACCACAACGTCTACGGCATGCAGATGGCCCGCGGTACGCGGGAAGGGTTGCTGAAGCTGCGTCCGAACGAGCGCCCCTTCGTCCTGACCCGGGCCAACTATGCGGGAGGGCAGCGCTATGCCGCGGCATGGACCGGCGACAATGTCAGTTCATGGGAGCACCTCGAGCTGGCCGTCCCGATGTGCCTGAACCTGAGCATCTCCGGACAGCCGTTCGTAGGAACCGATATCGGAGGATTCGTCGGCGCGCCCGGCGGCGAGCTCTACGCGCGCTGGCTCCAGCTCGGAACCTTCATGCCCCTGATGCGGACTCACACCGAGTTCGGGAGTCCCGATCAGGAGCCGTGGTCCTACGGGGCTGCATTTGAAAAGATCAACCGGCGATCGATCGAGCTACGCTATCGCCTCCTCCCCTACATCTATTCGCAGTTCTACCAGGCCTCGAGAACGGGCGTTCCGATCATGCGCCCGCTCTTCTTCGATTTCCCGGACGACAAAAACACCTTCTGGAACGAGCGAGATTTTCTCTTCGGAGACGCGTTCCTCGTGGCGCCGGTTCTCTGGCCCGGATCGGTCACGCGCGACGTTCGCCTGCCCCGCGGCGAATGGTACGACTACTGGACCGGAGAGAAATACACGGGGCCTGTCATGGTAAGGGCCGACGCGCCGATCGA
>JACXTT010014082.1_pt1 | contig 10489 bp, 9 predicted proteins | sample 9270951 | NCBI WGS metagenome assembly JACXTT01 (sample SAMN15532306, study PRJNA645909) | rock metagenome | isolation source: weathered quartz diorite | place: Puerto Rico | collected 2017-06-21
CTCGACAACGTCATTCTGATGCTGTGGCCGACGCTCAATCCCGACGGGCAGAACATGGTGGTGAACTGGTACCGGCGCAATGTGGGCACGCCGTATGAGGTGAGTCCGCTGCCGGAGTTGTATCAGGAATACGTCGGGCACGACAACAACCGCGACGGCTACATGCTGAACATGATCGAGAGCCGCAACGTCACGCGCGCGACGCTCGACTTCGAACCGCTCATTTTCTACTGCCATCACCAGACCGCTCCCTTCCCCGCCCGCATTTGGATTCCTCCTTTCGCCGAACCCATTTCGGGCAACCTGAACCCGATCGTATCCCGCTGGCTGAACGTGATTGGCGTTTCGATGGCCGCCTATCTCGATGCCCATCAGATGCCCGGCGCGATGCATCGAGGGCGGTTCGACAACTGGTATCCCGGCTTTCTCGATTTCACGCATATCTTCCGCCACACCGTCTCTTTCTTCACCGAAACGGCGCTCTATAATTACGCGACGCCGCACTTTTACACCCTAAACGATTTTCCGAAACCATCGCAGGATCTGCGCGGCGAAGTCTTCTATTCGAGCCCCTGGAAGGGCGGCTGGTGGAGGCTCGGCGACGCGGTGCGATACAACATCGGCTCGTCGATGTCGGTGCTCGACACCGCGGCCCGCTATCGCGAGGAGATGCTGTTCAATCGCTGGCAGGCCGGGCGCGACACGATCGAGAAGTTCACGTCGAATCCTCCGTTCGCCTATGTGATTCCACGCGACTCGCAGCGAGACCCGGCTACGGCCGCGGCCCTGGTGCAACGGCTGTTGTGGCACGGCGTCGAAGTGCACGAAGTTCGCACGCCGTTTGCGGCGAATGGAGTCGAGTATCCGGCGGGCGCCTGGGTCGTGCTGATGGACCAGCCGTTCGCCGGCCTGGTGAAAGAACTGTTCGAAGTGCAGAACTATCCCGAGCTTCGCGAAACGGAATCGGGACCTCCGGTGCTGCCTTACGATGTATCCGGCTGGACCCTGCCGATGCAGATGGGAATCGAGACAGCCGCAGTGCTGATGCCCGTCAAGGCCCAGCAACGCGCCAACCTCGCGTGCATCACGGAAGCCAAACTGCCGGATGCGCGCGTCACGGGCGCAGGCGCTGTGTTCACGCTGCCCCATGAGCGCAACGCCTTTGCGCCCCTGCTGAACGACGCACTCGCTGCGGGAGCGTCGGCTAGCTTTGCGGGCGCGTCCGTCGTCTTGTCGAAGCTCGACGCGGCCAAGGCAGGCGCGCTCGCGCGGCAATACAGCGTGCCTCTGACTGCGGCTTCGGAGCCCCCCGCAAAGAGCGTGCCAGTCAAGCGCGTGCGCATCGGCGTGTACACGCCGTTCGGCAACGCCATCGATTCCGGCTGGACACGCTGGCTCCTCGAGCAGAACCATTTCGCGCCGGTCGTGCTGCGCAACGACCGCGTCCGTGCGGGGCATCTGAAGGACTCGTTTGACACGATCGTGCTGCCGGACGCTCGCGGCGCGCAAATTCTCGAAGGACAAAAGGCAGGCACGGTTCCCGGTGAGTTTGCGGGCGGCGTGGGAGTCGAAGGCGTAGAGGCATTGCGCACGTTTGTGCAGGCAGGCGGCACGCTCGTAGCGTTCAACAATGCAACGCTGTTCGCGATCGAGCAACTGAACCTGCCGGTGACGAACCTACTCGCGGGGTTGAAGAACGAGCAATTCTTCTGCGCGGGCGCTTTACTCCGGCTCGAGCTCAGCGATGCGCAGCATCCGGTGAATCTCGGCATGCCTTCGCACTTCGCCGGCATGTTCGAGCGCGGACCCGCCTTTGAAACCAAGGCCGGGTTTCAAGGCACAGTGCTTGCGTCGTATCCCAAGACTGGAAGTCCGCTGGCGAGCGGTTATGTGCTGCATGGCGATCGCTTGAACGGCAAGGCCGCGGCGCTCGACGTGCAATTGGGCAAGGGCCGCGTGGTCCTGTTTGGCTTTCGCCCGCAATGGCGCGGGCAGTCGCATGGAACCTACAAGATGGTGTTCAACGCTTTGTATTTCTCGAGTGAACAGCTTCCAGCAAAGGCGCTCGCGTCTGAAGCGGCTGCAAGTAGCTCTCCGTTGGCGACGGCCTGGATGTCGCTCACGCAAGGGCTGCGCACGGATGCCGCCAGAGTGCTGGATCGAAGCAAGACGTTTCATGCGGCGAAGGGAGCAGATGCAATGGAACAGTCCACGGCGTTGACGGCCGCGATCGAGGAAACCCGGCGCACACGCATCGCGGCGATCGATGAGTTCCGCCAGAATCTCGAAGACAAGGCCGTTGCAAGAAAGATTTCGGACTATCTGGCGCAGGCTCGCCGGATGCTGGCGGACCTGCAAACCAAGGCATTCGGCGAAGCGGCGACCGCGGATTCCCTGCTCGAGGAATACAGGTTGGCCTCGCTCGACAAGGAAGTCGCCAAACAAATCGCTCGCCCCTAGCCGGAATAGCGGATGTCCGCGATTTGCCGGATCCAGCCCGGCGCGACCGTATGCCGGAAGGTTCCGCGAGTCCCGGTCAGGGCGTTCCCCACGAGCGCGCGGAACTCCACCGGAGTCCACGCGCGGCGAATCGACTGGCTGCCATCGAGCACGTTCACCCGCGGCAGGCAGAGCGGCGAGAAGGACCGGAAGAGCGTCAGCGGCAGTCTGTGGCGCACGAGGTCAAGCAGCACGAACCTGCGGCAACTGCGGCCCACGTTGCGGATCATTCCAACCAGTTCCCCGTCCGTCAGATGATGCGCCATGCAAACGCTTACGGCAACGTCGGCTCCCGGCAAATCGTCGGTCACGGCGTTGCCCTTGACGATCGGCACGCCGCAGGCTTCGGAGTCCAGCGGCGGCTGGAGATCGACGCCGACGACATCGGCGCCAAGGCGCCGCCTGACCTTGCGGAGCAGTTCTCCGTGGCCGCAACCAATATCGAGCACGCGCCCAACCCGCTGGCTATCGGCCCGCAGCGCGCGCAGGATGGCGGCATGATTCCCAAGCAGCCTGTGCGCGAGCGACAACCCGTCATGCGCCCTCTTCAACTCGGCAGGCGGCAGACCGCCTCGCTCCATAATCTCTTCGTCGAAGGATCGATGCATCTTTGTATATCATGTTACCGCGCGGACCCCTGCACACAGGCATATTGCGGCGAATGGCACTTTTTCGATCACGGTCGCGCCTTTCATTACAGTACTGTGACAGCGGCGGCGGATATCTGAATCCGGCGCGCACCCGACTGCACAGACAACCATCCAGAAAATCGCCCGGCAAAGGAGGCTTTTTCGATCCATTGCGCGAGCGCAAAATGCGGCCACCTTGGCCGGACGCGCAAGTCCACCCTGCTGTGGGGCAGCGTTCGGGTGAACTTTCGCACCGTCGTCCCGCGCGATTCCCCGTACGGCATAGCCCCGACGCAATCTGAGGAGCGGGATCCTCAGCCTCCCATCTTGGGAACCACAGGAGAACACGAGAAAGAAGAGATGCTATATGACTGCATACAGCAGTTTGCCAAAATTCGGCACACTCATCGTGTGCGCTGCAATTCAACTGTCCGGTCAAGTGGAACCAACCGCCGGAAGCTGGAAAACCTGGATCATTTCCTCTGGCAAGGACTTTCGGGTCGCCCCGCCGCCCACAGGGGATGAGAGTGCGGCAGACCTAGAGTGGGTCCGCAACGCGGTCGCGGAGTCCAGTCCGGATCTGCTCAATAACATCCGGTATTGGACCGCTGGCGCGCCGTCCTACCGGTGGATCGACATCATCAATAGCCGCGCTCTCGCAGCCCTCCCACTTGGCGCATATCCGCATCGCCTCTATACCTATGTCGCGCTTGCAATGCATGACGCCACCATCGCTGCTTGGGATTCGAAATACGAGTACAACCGGCCACGCCCGGGCGACGCCGATCCCACGCTGATAACCAGGGCGCCGACGCCGAAGAGCCCGTCTTATCCCTCCGAACACGCCGCGACCGCTGCCGCCGCAGCTGCTGTCCTCGCGTACTTTCTGCCCGCGGAAGCCGATGCCTTCGCCAAAGCTGCCGAGGATGCCGGAAAGGCGCAACTGTATGCGGGCTTGAACTACCCCTCCGACTACACCGCCGGGATGGAGTTGGGCCGTAAAGTGGCTGAACAGGTGATCGCCTACGCCAAGGCGGACGGTTCCGATGCGGTCTGGACTGGAACCGTGCCCACCGGGAAGTGCATGTGGATCGGCACGAATCCCGGTAATGTCACGGCGACTGGCTGGAAGCCATTTTTGCTGGCGTCCGCCAGCGAGTTCAGGCCTCCGGCTCCGCCAGCTTGCGACTCTCCTGAAGTGACAGCGCAAGTCGCCGCAGTCAGAGACTTTCCGCGGGGAATGACGGCTTTCGCCACCAACTACAAAGCTTTTTACTGGCAAAGCCCCGAGGGAATTCAAACGTGGCCCTACAATTTCGCCAACAAGTGGATGTTCGAGGACAAACTCGATCAGAATCCGCCACGCGCGGCGCGCGCCTATGCGCTAATCGCCGCTGCGCTGTTTGACGCATTCATCGCCAGCCAGGACGGCAAATTCGCATACTGGTACATTCGGCCTCCGCAACTCGATACGGCGATCGTTCCCCTGTTCCCGGTCCCGAACTTTCCCAGTTACCCGTCGAATCACTCAACGTTCTCGGCGACCCGCTCGGAGATTCTGGCCTACCTCTTCCCACTGCATGCCGACGAGATTCGAGCAGTTGGCAAAGAGGCCGGAGACTCCCGGATCTGGGCGGGCATCCACTACGAAATGGACAACGCTTCTGGCGTTCAACTGGGACGTTCCGTGGCGGGCAAATTCATCGCCCGGGCCAGTGCCGACGGGTCTCAGTGACGCCCGTTAAGAAACTGAACAAAGCTGTTGACTTGCGCCTCATTCTCGCCGTATGATCGGCTTATCACTGAGAAAGGAGGTGGTCCAGTCAACATATGAGTACTGGTAGCGATATATGCAAGACGTCCCCGCGTGAGGTGGCTGACTTCTGAAGTTGTTGCTCTAACGTTCAGGCCACGCTTGCAGTGAGCGGGCCGATCCTCCTGTGGACCGGCTGCTTCACGCGACTCTGAGCGCTACTTTCCGAATGTTATAACGCAGAACCCCGGGCGGCATGCCGCGTCCGGGGTTTTGCGCGTTAAGGCCGATGTTATACTGTAGTCTGTGGCGGCGCCGCGCCCAAGAGGGTGCGAATCGCCGCAAATTCCGAAGAAAGGTAAACGACAGGACATGAAAGCAGGGATCCATCCGGCTTACGATGTTGTCAACGTGATCTGCGCGTGCGGGAGTCACTTCAAAACCCGTTCGACTCACAAGGGCGACATTCGGTTGGAAATATGCTCGGCCTGCCATCCGTTTTTCACCGGCCGTCAAAAGCTGATTGATACCGAAGGGCGCGTCGATCGATTCCAGAAGAAGTTGCAGAAAGGCAAGGACCTGGCAGCCAAGCGGCTCAAGCCGGTCACGCCTACGCCCAACTAAGGCGCGTTGTTCATCAGTAGCAGGGAATAAATATAAGAGGCAGGCAAGCGGGCCGGTGGACTTCTCTAAAGTCCCGGTCCGTTCGCCGTTTTGGCTTGCTGTTCGCGGCGGTCGCGCTCTTCGATCAGCTTGATGTACTCGATCTTCTGCGTATCGTCGAGCATCATTTTGATCTTCTCGCGCTGGTCATGCTTGATCTGCTCGATCTCGGGCTTGACCTTCGCCTGCGCCTCGCGGACGAGACTGCGCGTCTCGTCGAGGTAGATGTTCAATTTGAGGATCTGGTCGGAACTCAGCTTGAGCCTCGTCTGCATTTCCGCCATGTACTTCTTGCGCCATTCGTCGGGGCTGGGCCTCGCTTCGGTAGCACTGACCGTTGTGACCGTATAGAGCCGGTGAGTCAGCGCCCCCAGCACGCCGCCGCTAGCGAAGACCAACGCGGAGTACAGAAACGTAACCTGGCGCGAAAGGGTCATCGGCGGGGGTCCTCGGAGCCAGCCACCGGAAGGGTGAAAGCTGCGGCAAATTCCTGCTCTGACTTGGCGTCGTCATCGGCGACCACTTCGGCGTAGGAAGCCGTCAGGTCGCGGCGGTCCTGCAATTTGGGGATCACAAAGACACCAAGAACCAGCGCCGCAGCCATCGCCATGCTCACCAGAGCATGCGTCAAGCGGCGTATGGTCACCAGCGACGAACGGCGGGCCTCGATCTTTTCCCAAAGCATCGGCGTGAAATTCACGCTCGGCTCAGGATCGGGATGCGAGTGTCCGTAGTCTCGAAACGCCAGCTTGAGGTCTTCTGGAAACTCGGTCATGATTCGCCTTCTTCCTTCATATCCTTATCGTCAAAAGCCTTCAATACCCTTTGGCGAGCCCGGAACAGCCGGACTTTGAGGGCGTTTTCCTTTACCTGGTAGATTTTCTCCAGTTCTTTCAACGACAATCCTTCCACTTCCTTGAGCAGCAGCAAAATCCGGTCCTGCTCGGAGACGGTGGCAAGCAGCGATTCCACCAGCTCCCTCGCTTTGGTTTTGCGGACCGAATCCGCACTCTTCTTCGCTCCCTCGGCGGCCTCCGCCAAGGTCACCTGTTCTTCCCCCAGATCCGACATCCGGGATTCATGCCGCCTGCGTTTGCGCCTTAAATAGTCATACGCGGCATTGACCGTTAACCGGTACAGCCAAGGCTCAAATCCTTCATCGGTCCGTAGCTGATCGAGGGAGTAGTAGACCCGGACGAACACTTCCTGGGCCACATCTTCTACATCGTCAGGATTGCCGATTAACCTGCGTATGGTCCCCAAAATCGGTTTTCGACAAGCCTGCACGATCTGATTGAACGCCTGTGAGTCGCCCGACCGGGCGCGACCGACAACCTCGGGTTCAATCAACATTCGTCACCGCCGGGCGCCGACGGCGACCTCCCCCTAAACAGAGGACCAAACCTATACAAAGGAAAGGGCGCAGGATCAAACCATTAGGTTACACTAACGAACGGCCCGGCGGACAGAGCAGGATGAAAGACATCCTCCAAGTGGCGGATTTCAGGGGCTGTTCCGTCTCCAAACACGATGGAGACGACGTCGAAACGGACGTTTTCGAGCGGCACGCCGGCGCGGCGGGCGAAGTCCTCGGCCCCACGAAAGATTCTCTGCGCTTTGTCACGATCGACGTTGCGTTCCGGGAGCCCGAAATCGGTGTACGACCGGGACTTCACCTCCACCACGAACAGAGCATCGCCTTTGGCGGCGACGATATCCAGTTCCCCGGCGCCGGATGGGGTTCGGTAGTTGCGGGCAATGACGTGGAAGCCTTTGTTCTGCAGATAACGGTGCGCCAAGTCCTCGCCGCGACGCCCCAATGCGTGGTCCACGTCCCAGGATTTGAGGCGCGCCCGGTCGCGAGCCCGGTCAGCGAGTTTATAGAGCCATCTAAACAACTTCGAGCGTCCATTCGATCACCTTGCCCCGTATGACGAAGCAGAGGTAATGCTCCCAGAATTTGCGGAAGACCCGGGAATGGTTCACCAGGAACTCGAAGCCCAGCAGCTTCCATAAATTAAGTAGTTTGACGCGGACAAAAATCTCACGAAATCTCACGTGAGAATAATAGCCGTACCCCGCGTTGTCCTCGCCGAAGTAGCGGAGGCTGAAGCTGTTCAGGTGCCACCGGTGGGTGGGGTCGCAGAACGAACTGAAATCCGTGTAGTGGGGCGTGACGATGAAGACCCGGCCGCCCTTGCGGGTGAGGCGGTGGAATTCCTCCATCGTATTCATGACATCGGCGACGTGTTCGATGACGTGTATGGCGCGCACTTCGTCGAAGCTCGCGCTCGCGAACGGATAGGGAAAGCTGTCGAGGTCGGCGATCACGTCCGCGTTGCTGCGAGGGTTGCGATCCAGCCCTACCGAGCCCGGGTATTTCTTGATGCCGCAGCCGACGTCGAGGATTTTTGCGGCGGTGTTGCTCATTTTGTGGCCTGCTGGTGCGCTGCTACCGGGCCGTTTTCGCCCCAGGATTCGGCCGCGAGAACCTTGCCTTCGCCAAATGGAGCGGCGAGTTGATGGATTGTGAACGACGGCGCCTGTTGCTGGCCCTTGCCGCTCCGAACCTCCGCGGCGATGTAGCCGTAAAACCAGCCTCGTTCGAACGAGCTGTTGCCTCGCAGGTCGCCACCTGCGCTGGGAACGCTCCAATACACGATGCCCTCGCGGACCATGCGGTGCAACTGGTGCACGTGTCCACTGAACACCGAGTGGACCTTATACTTTTTCATCATTTGATGGAAGGGATTCTGCAGATTCTGCAACTTCAGCGGGATCAGCCAAAACGGTTTGTGAAAGCAGACGAATCGCAGGGCCTTGCCCTGGTTTGCCGCCAGGTCTTTCTCGAGGAACTCCAGTTGCGCATCGCTCAAGTATTCGGATCGGCTGTTATCGAGCACTGTAATATGGATGTCCTCGTAGTCAAAGCCAAAGCTCACCGGCCGGCCAGTGAACTTCTCGAAAGCCGCTTGCGATTTGGGGGACCAGATGTCGTGATTGCCGGCAGCGAACAGACGCGGATAGCCGGTGGCGCCGATACGTTCGAAAACCGGCCGTAGGGCGTCCCACTCGGCTGCGGCAGTCTCGTCTTTGCCACCTTCGATTGCGTCGCCCGCCGAGAGGGTGAAGGCCGGATGGAAGCGGTCGATCTCTTTCCAAACGGCTTCGAACACGCCGGGCTTGGCTCGTCCGGTGTTGTCGCCGGCGATCGCAAAGCGGAAGTCCGCGGCGAGCAGGAGCGTAGCGGCAAGAACAATCATTCTTTCTATTCTCACGCGTTGGGGTCCTCGGCGTGCGGAGGAATACCCCGACTACCTCTACACCGGACCATGCCGTGACACGCCGGCGTGTCCCACGATAGGCGGGTGGGAGGCTACCACTCCTCAGAAAAATCCGGAACTGTACCGCACGGCCGGCAGGTAACGCGGCTTCTGCCGGACCTTCGTCTTCTGTTCAAAATGCATAGGCGAGGCGAATCCGCTGCCGCTTAGCCATGTCGCGGAATACCCCGACTACCTCTACACCGGCCCATGCTGGGACACGCCGGCGTGTCCCACGATAGGCGGGTCTGAGGCTACCACTCCTCAGAAAAATCCGGCACTGTACCGCACAGCCGGCAGGTAACGCGGCTTCTGCCGGACCTTCGTCTTCTGTTCAAATGCATAGGCGAGGCGAATCAGTTTGCTCTCGCTGTTGGCGGAACCGAAGAACGATACGCCAACCGGCAGACCCCAGGCGAAGCCTCCGGGCACGGTGATGTGCGGATACCCGGCCACCGCCGGAAGTTGCGAACTGCCTCCGGTGAAATGGTCGCCGTTGATCCAATCAATGGGCCACGCCGGACTGTCCGTCGGGCAGAAAAGCGCGTCTAACCGATGCTTCGCCATCACGGCGTCGATGCCTTCGTCGCGGCTCAGTTTCCGGCATTTTTCGAGGGCCTCGCGATATTCCGTGGAATCGAGTCCGCCCCTCGATTGCGCCTTCTCGAACGTTTCCTGCGCGAAGTATGGCATCTCTTTCGCCGGGTTCCGGGCGTTGAATGCAATTACATCGGCGAGAGACCGCATCGGACCTCCGCGGCCCTGGAGGTACGCGTTGAGATCGGCTTTGAATTCATACTGCAGAACCAGCGTTTCGGCATCGTCGAACTTGCCAAGCGTGGGGACCTCCACTCCGTCCACGATCTCGGCGCCGGCCTCGCGCATGACGCGAATGCCAGCCTCGGCAATCGCAACTGGCGCCGGCGCGGCGCCGAACAACTGACGGCAGATCCCGATTCTCGCGCCACGCAGCGAGGTCACATCCAGGTCGCGACTATAGTCCTTGCCCGCCATCACGCCCAATACGAGCGCGGCATCCCGCACGGTCCTCGCCATAGGACCCGCAGTGTCCTGCGTGTGCGAGATCGGAACGATGCCGTTGCCGCTCAGCAGGCCGACCGTCGGCTTGATGCCGACGAGTCCGTTGATGGAGGAGGGCGAGACGATGGAGCCGTCGGTTTCGGTGCCGATCGCCACCGCGCAGAGACTGGCTGCCGCGGCGGCGCCCGAACCAGCACTCGATCCCGACGTGTTGCGGTCGAGCGCATACGGGTTGAGGGTTTGCCCTCCGCGGCCGCTCCAACCGCTGGTGGAGCGCGCCGAACGGATGTTGGCCCATTCACTCAAATTGGTCTTGCCAAGGATCACGGCGCCCGCTGCGCGCAGCTTTGCGACGATTGGCGCATCCGTCTTTGGCGTGGGCGCATCGAGCATCGCGAGCGAGCCGGCGGTGGTTTTCATGCGATCCGAGGTATCGATGTTGTCCTTGATAAGGATCGGAATGCCGTGCAGCGGACCCCGCTTCGCTGCATCGACCACCTTGTCGATTTCCGCGGCCGTGGCCTGCGATTCGGGAGTGACCCCAGGCACCGATTTGATCCTCGGCCCGGCCCGACAGCCAC
>JACXTT010014083.1_pt1 | contig 10488 bp, 19 predicted proteins | sample 9270951 | NCBI WGS metagenome assembly JACXTT01 (sample SAMN15532306, study PRJNA645909) | rock metagenome | isolation source: weathered quartz diorite | place: Puerto Rico | collected 2017-06-21
TATTAGTACCCTTGACCGTCCACGGAGCGTCATAGTCTTCGCTGCCTCAGCCCCTCAGTCTGCGACCTCAGGACAGACATGCGGCGAGACCGCGTTCATCGAGGTCCGCGTCCTGACCTGCGTAAACGGCGCTCCAAGGCACTAGCGAAGAAGCTAAACGCGATATAGCAACTCTTCCTGCAAGGAAGATCCCGCCGATCGGAATCAACAAACTGCGTGGAGTCCTGATTCGCCGCTGCTAAAATGATGGCTTGCTGACCCGCAGGTTAAAGCTAAGCCAACCTCAGTCCTGAGTTGAAACAGCAAGGTCGTCACTCCAACTGGGAGGGATAGAATCGAAGCGTGACCTTTGATTCTCCTTCGAGGATGACGACCTATGACCAACAGCGTAGACCAGCACATGACCGAGATCTACGGCTTTGTCGACGAATTCTTGAAAACTCACCCCGCGTTGGCCCGCTGGCGTCGCTCGCCCCATGCACAGCCCCACTTCAGCGATGCCGCGGTCCTGACAATTGCCCTGCTCCAGGGGGTGTTTGAGGTCGCTACTCTGAAGCAGACCTATCGCTTGGTGGCACGCAATTGGGGGAGCGCCTTTCCGTCCTTGCCGACTTACAAGCAGTGGGTCGCCCGACTGCATCACTTGTGGCCCCATATCGGGCGGTTGTTGGCCGCCACCTGTGGGCAGGCGCCCACCGCCGCGCGGTTGTATCTGCTCGCCAGTAAGCCCATTCCGCTCTGCGCCCCCCTCCGGCACGGGCGGGTGCGGCTGTTGCGCGATGAGGGCGCTTACTTTGGCAAAACCAGCAAGGGGTGGTTCTTTGGCTTCAAGCTCCATCTGCTGCGCCACCTTGGTGGACGGGTCCTCAATCTCATCTTGACGCCGGGCAACTGGGACGACCGCGACCCGGCGCTGGCTTTGGTACAAATGGTCGAGGGGGGTGTCACTCTGGGCGACTTGGGATATCGGGGCCCCGAGTGCGCGACAACCTTAGCCGAAGACGCGAAGATGCTGCTGATTACATGGGACCGCGCCCCAGAGCATAAATTCGTGCTCAGTCAGGTGCGCCAAAGCATTGAGACCACCTTCAGCCAGTTGTGGCGGAAGTTTGTGGATCGGGTGTTTAGCCGCTCCTGGCAAGGTTTGTGGAATACGATCCAACTGAAGGTGTTGTTCTATAACCTGGTGCATGCGGGTTTTGTCACCGTCTGAGTGCAACTCAGGACTGGAGTTAAGCCAGAGTCAAGGCAGACGTCAAGACGACCAGCAGCACTTTGCCCGCGAGGAGGAGAACGTATAGAATGGCTGCCGTCGGCATTTTTAGCGAAAGAGGCCTTATGCCTATCGTTCTGACTCCGGTCACTGTGAAAACTGCCCTGACCCGGACCGGCGGATTCCTCTACACCTTTACTCACTCGCTCACGCCATACTGGGGCTGCTCCTATGGGCACTCGTGTTTCTATTGCTACGTCGGCGAGAGTCCGCTCCAGCGCCTTCACGCTGACGGTTTAGCCTGGGGAGATTGGGTCAAACCCAAGCTCAATATTGCCGAAGTTCTGGAACGAGAACTGGAGACATTCGCTCGCCGGGGCACAGCGCTGCGCATCTTCTTCTCCGGCGCCACCGAACCGTTTCTACCTGGGCTAGAACCGAAGTACCGGCTGTCAGGCAAATGCCTGGAAGTGTTTTGTCGCTTTCCGTCTGCACTCCTGGTGATTCAGACCCGTTCGCCTCTGGTCGAGCGTTACTTCGATGTGATTGCGGCGATTCCCACCGCAGTCCTCAACATGACGATTGAGACCGATAACGATGAGATTAGGCGACGCCTCACTCCCAGTTGCGCGACCATCGAGCGGCGTCTAGCGGTCGTGCGAGCCGCGACTGCGCGAGGAATTTTAACCCAGATCACTGTCTCTCCGGCGCTGCCGCACGATCCTGAACGATTCGCTGACTTGATAGCTGGCTCATGCCGCCGAGTCATTATCGATGACTTCTTCAATGGTGATGGAGCCCAAGGCGCACGCTCGCGCAGGCGAGGGGTGCCGGAAACGCTGGCGCGCCACGGCTATCCAGGTTGGTTTGGCCCAGAGACCACCCGGTCGTTGTACGCCGCCTTGGTGCAGCGTATGGGAGAAGAGCGCGTGGGGTACTCACGCGCAGGGTTTAATCAGCTGGTCGTGCCGGCATAGCGATTTTCCATCGGTAGCAGAGGCTCCCTTCAGAGGCACCAGTCCCAATTTCACTCAGGTATCTTATCCGTGGAATAAAGGTCCCCTCTCCCCTTGCGGGAGAGGGACAGGGTGAGGGGGCTTCCGCGTAGAGTTGCTCCACTTTTCGGTGGGCACCCAAGGCTGCTTCTACTCGGCCCGCCTCAATGCCACACCACTCTCCGATGCAGCCCTGGTCGCTGCATCGAGTTGTAGCCCGAAGCCATCCGCCAGACGAGTCAAGTAGTTGAAGATGCCAACGACATGCGCGACCTCAAGGCACGCCTGGTCGTCGAAGCCCAGGTCTCGCAACGGTTGCCAATCCTCCTCGACCATTCGCGTTGGCGTTGCGCTGAGTTTCTCTGCAACCGTACACAGCGCGCGGTCGCGTGGTGAAAGCTCTGGCACTTCCCGCCAGCGTTTGTGCTTGATAGCTTCGACCAATGTCGGCTCTCCATGCTCAACACGCAGAAACTCTGCGTGCGATTGGGTTCAGTAATGGCAGTCCTGAGCTGCCGACGCCACCGCCGCGATCATCTCGCGCTCCCGCCGACTCAGATATCCTTCGGGAGCCCACATGATCTGCCCGAACAGGGGAAGAAAGGTCGGGCCGATCCGCTCGTGTGCCCGCAGGAGCCGCCCCATAGCCGGCAAGAAACCGAAGTCATACGGATACTTCGACCCTGGCCGCAGCCGTGCGCGAATCTCCGCTTCACTGGGCAGGGCGACCCATGCCTCTGGGACTATCTTCTCACCCGAGTTGTTGGTTGACATCTGACTCCTCCTGCTGGCTCGCCCGGGAAGGAGTACCACCAAGCGGTTGAGAGGGTCAAGCCTGGATGCCGCGCCCGAACGTTCGCTTCTGCATTTGATATTTCTTCTCCCTGATGGTATTTACACCAACAAATGGCGGAGCGAGGAAGGCAGCGAGCACGGGAGGTTTACCGCTTCAAGCAGCCAGTAGAAGGCGCGTCTCTTATAGTCGAAGTAGCTGTGTTCGAGTTTCCGCCCACGAGAGAGAATCCCGAAGGCGTGGTCTACCGCTTGCAGCTCTATGAGCGAGAGAGTGGTGAGACAGTGCTCCGTTACGATTTCGAGCCAGGCAAAGGCCACCACCGGCACCTGCGGGGTAGCGAGGCTCCGTATACGTGGCACGGGATTGACCAACTTTTAGCCGATTTTCGCCGAGATGTAGAACTGGTGAAGGCAGGTAAGCTATGAGATTAAAACGAGTAGAGATTATAGTACAAGGAGAAGAAGAGTTTTATCACCAAGTGCGGGAGGCTTTCTCCCGCGTGGCCAGTGCAGCTCAGAAGAGTAAAAAGCTGCCTCGGGCTATCCCGGTGCTGTCGTTCCCCAGTATCGCAGAGATGGCCCGCACGCTCACTCCAAAACGGTTAGAACTCTTACGTTTGATCCGGCGACACTGCCCACAGTCGGTGCGTCAGCTTGCTTCCTTGGCTGGGCGGGACATCAAAAATGTGAGTACTGATCTGCGAGTCCTAGAGAACCTGGGTTTGGTAGAAACCCAAGAGCGGGTCGCCTCTCAGCAGCCCAAACGTCTCCGCAGCACCTTTGATCGCCTTGATCTGCATGTCTATCTGTGACCTCTCCTTCCTACTTGAGGAAAAGTTGGGATTGCCGAATAGCCCTGCCAGGAAATTCAACAACGGGGCGGAGGAACTCCTCCATGAGTGGCAAACCTTCGAAGACGAGATGGCTCTCTATATTCTCCCACGGGTGCGGGTAGGGGATTTCGGTTAAGTCCCTGCCCTATATCTTCCTCGAGCCCTGTAAAAACTGTCATCATGTGTCTGGTGGGATTCTTTGACGGCTTTCCCCACACCCTCACGCCATACGGGGCTGTTCCTATAGGTGCTCGTATTTCTGTTGTACTAGATAATCCCTAAGATTCTCATAGAATACAAAAGCATCCTATGTATTGAGAGGTGACATGTGCCTGCACAAGTGCGAGAGGAACAGTACCAAATCTTGACAATCCGGCTTATTCCGGACGATATGCAGCGCTTGAAGGAAGCGGCTGAGCACCTCGGGGTTGGTCCCACGGTCCTCGCCCGCATGCTTATACGCCAAGGACTACAAGGACAGGGCGGAGAGAGCCGTTTCCCTTTTGCCTCGCTGCACACTTTTCTCTCCCCCCTAGCCGCTGAGAAGGGACGCACAGACAAGAAGCTTGCTCAGAGCGTTAAACGGGTCCGCCGCAAACAATGGCAGGAGCAGTACAAAGAGCTGGAAGAGAAAATCCGCAAAGGGCAAACGCGGACCCGATGACCAGACTGCGAGTCTTTCCCGACACCGGAATCTTATTGTCTATGACTATCTTTCCTGTCGGGCAAAGAGGGAGGCTTACCTTGGCGGGTGAGGTCTTGAGCTTGTACCACGAGGGTCTTTTTGACTTAGTTATTAGTCAGACAGTGGTGGAAGAGCTTCTCGGGGTCATCCGGGAGGAGTTCTCTGATGCCTACGATCGTGTTCTGATCTTTCTTGCGCCTTTTGTGCCACAGTTTAGCCGTAAACCGACACCTGAAGAGGTAACCGTGGCTCTCCCCTACACAGTGGACCTGGATGATGCCCCTATCTTCGCGGCTACAGTTATAGCCCATCCTGACATTGTCCTATCGAACGATTTCAAAACCTTTCACACGAAAAAGGCAAAAGACTTCTGGAAAAGGTATGGCATGCAGATCGAAAGCTTGTACGGACTTCTCTGTGTTTTTGGTCGTCGTCAGCGCAAACCTCATCGGCGTATTACCTAAGGCTGATCTGACTTGCCTCTACCTGAGTATACATGTTTCCTTGATAGGCTTTGAAACTCATGACGGCGCTCTCTATCGCCAGGCATCGCACTGCGCTCAACCGGACTGAACTGTCCCGCCCGATCCGTCTCGCTCTTGAGGATGGGTTGATTACCCAAGAGACCTCGGTGTTCGACTATGGCTGTGGACGAGGAGATGATCTCCGCCTCTTGCAGAGTCGTGGAATTCGCTGTGAAGGCTGGGACCCAGCCTATTCCCCACAGAATGAGCGCACTCCTGCCGACATCGTTAATCTTGGCTATGTAGTGAATGTGATTGAAGATCCTGTAGAGCGAGCGACTGCTCTGCGGAGTGCATGGGCACTCGCCCGGAAGCTGCTCGTGGTGTCTGCGCGCCTTTTTTTCCACCTACAACCGAGCTTGTGAGACCGCCGATACATTGCTCTTCTCTGCCGGGGACAGCAGAAAAGTAGATGAAGCATGTCGCAGCTCACCAGTCGGCAAGCTCACCCATGCGGCACTCTACATCCATGTGTCAGCTCTTTCCCATTTACCTTCCATCCTGAGGGTTTACGAGGGGTGCGCTCGGGCCTACATTGGCGCAGTGGAAGGTGCGAACATCGTTAAGCTCCATAGAGGGTCGCCGCAGGTATCCTATCTGTCGTATCCAGAATTCGAGCGAGATCCTCATCCGGCAGTAGCGGCCTCGCTCGTCGTCCCGCTCCAGACTTTTCGGATTCGCTACTATGACTATAAGGACTCGAAGAATCCTCCAGTCCTCCACCGTAAAGAAGAGTTTCTACCGCCAGACCATCCCTTACGTTCAAAATTTGCTCGGTTAACATGTCAAGAGGAAAAATGGGGCCTCTACGAGCAACCAGAAACCATTGGAACACGAGAGGGGTGGGAAAAAGTTCTAGCGGAACGAGGCGTGCACTTGTCTGGTCACCGGCTCTTACAGAGATAGACCTTCAAGATGAAGCAGAGGACCCTTCCTATGATTTATTTGGATAACAACGGAACGACCCAGGTGCTCCCGGAGGTGATAGAAGCGATGAAACCGGACTCCACCTTATCGCAGCAGATGATCCGGTTTTCACTCGATGTGGACAACAATCAAGAAGAAATCCGCGAGACAGTAGCCGCCGTTCAGCGTTGCGTGCGCGCGCTGGATGGATAGGAAGAGGTTGGAATTATGGAAGTATTAATGGCCTTCGTAATTATTGGTGCTGCGGGGTTTCTTACGTATCTGGCGCTTGATGCGGTCCGGCACGCCAAGTAGGCAAAGGCCTACCAGAGCACTGAGCTGCTGCATCCGCCTGCGGCCGAGTGTGGTCGCTTGTTAGCTGTCTGCCTCTATTGTACAAATACCTGTACATATACAACATGAGGATTCAATAATGGACGCTATTCCCTACTCTCATGCTCGCAGTCAGCTGGCGAAAATGATGGAAAAAGTGTGTGACGACCACGCTCCTGTCATTATCACTCGCAAGAATCAACGCTCGGTCGTGTTGCTCTCCCTAGAAGACTACCAGGCCCTTGAGGAAACCGCTTATCTCTTGCGTAGCCCGAAGAATGCTCGTCGGCTCCTAGAGTCGGTGGCGGAATTGGAATCAGGCGGAGGGACGGAACGGGAGCTGGTGGAGTGAAACTCATTTTCTCCGAGCACGCCTGGGAAGATTATCTCTATTGGCAACGTACGGACCGAAAAATCCTCCAACGCATCAACGTTCTCATTAAGGAGATCCAGCGTGCCCCGTTCGAGGGCATTGGCAAACCCGAGCCCTTGAAACATGGCTTGTCTGGTTACTGGTCCCGACGCATCAATGAGGAACATCGCATTGTGTATAAGGTTGAGTCAGATTCCCTATTTCTTGCCCAGCTTCGCTATCACTACTGATCTTTAATCTCAATGCTTCGCACGAAGGCCCGCTTCTTTACCTCATCACGGACGAAGAACTCCAGCGGAATGATCAACGACTTGCCTTCGCCGTGACTCGCTTCATTGAAGATGTTCACCGGCGCGTTCCTCAGGCACAAATTGAGCCGATGACGCCTTACGAAGACGAGGATTTCACGCTGGCCGTGATTGTTCCGACAGGGACCGATGAAGAGGCGGTTCTCGATCAACGCCTAGCCGCAAGCGCCGCTATCGAAGATGAGATGGATCTCTACATTCTCCCGCGAGTGCGGTCAGAAAGTTTCTAATGGCTGAAGCGACAGCAATAACGGACATTTCCCTATGATTTATTTGGATAACAACGGAACGACCCAGGTGCTCCCGGAGGTGATAGAGGCGATGATGCCGTATTTCACCACCGAGTGGGGGAATCCATCCAGTAGTTACAAATTTGGCTCGAAGCTAAAGACAGTAATCGAGACGGCACGGGAGCAGGTGGCGGATTTGATTGGGGTACATTCCAGGGAAGTGATTTTCACTTCCTGCGCAACGGAGAGCAACAACGCCGCAATACATGCCACGTTGAAGGCTCATCCAGGCAAACGGCACATCGTCACTTCGGCAGTCGAACATTCTTCGGTGCTCAACTACTGCATGGCGTTGGAGAAAGAGGGCTATCGGGTCACCTACCTGCCCGTGGATCGCGACGGATTGCTGAAACTGGCTGACCTTGAAAACGCGATTGGGGACGAGACTGCCGTCGTCTCGCTGATGTGGGCCAATAATGAGACGAGCGTGTTCTTCCCTGTCAAGGAGATTGCCGAAATTTGCCGTTTACGCGGCGTGCTCTATCACTGCGACGCGGTGCAAGTCGCAGGCAAAATCGCGATCGATGTGCAGAAGATCCCTATCGACTACCTTTCCCTGACAGGCCACAAGTTTCACGCACCGAAAGGCATAGGCGCGCTCTACGTCCGGCGCAAGGCGCCAATCTCACCATACGTGTATGGCGGCCATCAAGAGCGCGGTCTACGCGGCGGCACGGAAAGCGTGCCGCTCATTGTCGGTATGGGTAAGGCCGCGCAATTGGCGCGCAAGCACTTGCCCGATTACGAGAAGAAAGTCCGTCCGCTCCGGGACATGCTGGAGGGGGGGATTCTGAATTCCACCCCGAACACGGAACTGAACGGACACAAGACGCAGCGGCTCCCCAACACGAGCAATATCACCTTCCACGGCACTGAATCCGAAGCGCTGTTAATCCTTTTTGACAAGGAAGGGATCTGTGCGTCATCCGGGTCAGCTCGTCTTGTTGATTCCGGCGAGCCCTCACATGTTGTCAGAATGGCGAAAGCTCAGGTAGGCTCGAAGCCGTGATGTTTGCGATGCCAAGCCAGGTGGGCCCTGTCCGGCCAGTAATTCAGGTCTACAGGGAGGAGAATACGGGTGTTTGTCTTAAGTGACAAAAGGAGCTCTTCTGCACCAGATTCATCGAATCGTTTCACATCCACAAGAACACGATATTCGTTGTCCAGTGACCAAAGCCCCTCGTCAAACATCCAGTGGGCATTCTTACCAAGCGCGATTCCATTGCGAGGGTGGTTATTTCGGCTATCGGCGAATTGGTGAATATGCGCTGCGTCTACGATGCTACCACTGTCCACGGTCACAAGGCGGTACCGAGTAAGTGCGCAGGTGTAGTTATACGCCGGCACGACCGTCAGGCGAAAGCGTGCTTCGCGTCCTCGTTCGCGGGAAATCTCATAGAGTCGGGCATCTTCTTTGACAATCGGGTCAGGCGGCACGGACAAGCCGACTAATTGATACAGTGCCGCACGTTCACCGGCATCCATGAAATACTTCGCGATCAAAATACGACGCATTTGCTCCCGAAAGTCAGGGTTATTTAGGCAAGCCCAAAATGTTTCGTCCAACCGTGCTGCGACGGTGCGCCGCTTTTCTAAAGTCGGTTGGCCGTTCTCGTCAAGCGGTATCCAACAGCCGTCGCTACGCATGTGATAAAACGGCAAACGAATGTCCAGACGTTGCGAACGCCGCTCAGCAACAATTATCCCATAAGCGAGAAAGCGAAAGACGAGTTCTCCGGTCAGTGGAAGGGTTTTGTCTGTGAGTTTGCCTTGCTCGGCAAGTTCGGCGAGGACCAGAAGCAACAAAGGCTTGTGGGGTGCTATGCTTCCTTTGCGATCAACGCGAAGGTTTGAAGCAACTTTCAGCCATTTTTCATATGATATGGCAGCAGACATTATTTGATAGCAAGCGTTTAACTAGGTATCTCTACGCGAGTGTCCGGGCAGACGACGGAGATTGGCTTTATGCGTTTGTCCGGCGGCAGAGAGAGGACGGTCTCAAAAACGGGCGCGGCCAGCATCGTGCTGTCCTTACCGCCGCTGAACCCAACAAGCCACGGGCGGTCGTCCTCTGTGTAGAGCTGGCGAAGCCCCGTTTTAATATCCTGGTAGGTAGGGGTCACGTCGTTTAAGCGTGTACGTCCTACGGCAGGAGAATGATGATCGGCTGTGTCCATACACCCCCCAGAGCCTGTCGGCCGCCTGCCAAAGTTTTTTTCCTTGCCCAGATAGACACAAGTAGAATCGGCCATGGACGAAATTGGCTTTAGTCCACAGTTTTGATTCTAAGCGGAGAAATCTTACATCAGCAGCCCCATTCCTGACAAGTCAACGTGGGATTCTGACCATTACAAAACACTCTCTCAGTACCGGACCAGCGTCAGCTCCTGTCATGGATTGATCAAGCGGTCCATGTTGCCGAATCCGGGTGACTATCCTGAAGAAGAGCGCGAATTTAATCGGTATACGCTGCTTGGAGAGTACGATGCTCTCTTTGTCGCCTTGTTGAAGGAACGCTGCCGCCGCGATGGCGTAGATTTTTTGCAGCTTCCGGATTATTTCCGCGCTCATATGAACAGAGGCGTCATCCTGCTGCAAGCCTGCGTCAGAAGCGTGAGCGATGTCGCTGCGTTGCTGCCCCGGTCAGAGCGAGAGCCAGAACCTCGATTGGTAGAAGAGGAACTGTGACAAAGCTTCGTTAGCGAGGAACAAACAGAACAACTCCCAACATCATGAGCATAGAGGGTGAGTCGATTGACCCTTTGCCTTGCGCACTCTTCTGCATTACAATGCAAGACATCTGAAGAAGGGACCCTGAGATGGAATCTCAACTTACCTTGCGTCTGCCAGCGCGCCTTGCCGAGAAACTTGATCGTGCCGCACGGGATCTACGGCGCAAGCGTTCAGAAGTGGTACGTCTAGCCTTAGAGCAGTTCCTGAACGCTTATGTAGAGGTCCCACCGATTGAGCGAGTCCGCGATCTCCTTGGCAAAGTCGAAAGCGGACTCCCAGATTTAGGCCAGCGCCATCGTGACTACATGCTGAAGCGACTTCGCCATGGCGGGTGAGTTGCTCCTCGATACCGGGGCGTTTGTGGCTTTGGTAGATCGAAGCGAGCAGCGGCATGCGGATTGTGTTGCTGCCCTGGAGCGATGGACAAGGCCGATTGTAACAACGGAAGCGGTGTTGACGGAGACCCTCTATCTGGTGGGGCCTGCTTGGAGGGCCCAGCA
>JACXTT010014084.1_pt1 | contig 10488 bp, 7 predicted proteins | sample 9270951 | NCBI WGS metagenome assembly JACXTT01 (sample SAMN15532306, study PRJNA645909) | rock metagenome | isolation source: weathered quartz diorite | place: Puerto Rico | collected 2017-06-21
TTCGGCTTCGTACTTGGTGCTGTAGTACGGATGGTCCAGGACCTGGCCCTCCGCGAACATTTCCTCGGTGAAGCGTCCTTTGAACTTCACGCCGGCGACGGCGATGGAGCTCATGTGGTGCAGGCGACCCCCAACCTCCTGCGTCAGCGCGATGACATTGCGCGTGCCGGTGATGTTGGCGCGCTCGCTGTCCTCCGCTGAGGCTTCGAGGTCGTAGATCGCCGCGAGGTGGAAGATGTCGGCGCCTCGCAACGTGGCCAGTTCCTTCTCGCTGATGCCCAGCATCGGCTCGGTGATGTCGCCGGCCACCGGCTGTACGCGATCACCTGCGCCCAGCTCGCCCAACATTCGGTCGAAGCGTTCGAATGACGCTTGGCGCACCAGGACGTAGGTCGTGCCTTCGCGCTTGGAGAGCTCGCGCAGCAGGAACCGGCCGATGAAGCCGGTGCCGCCCGTGACGAGCCTGGTCATCCGGCTCTGACCACTGCCGACTTCGACCGCGGCCTCCCGCATCTGCCGCGCCACGGGCGAATTGTGCCACCCGGCAGCGGAACCAAGCCATGGGCCGTTGCGTCTAACAGGTGGATGGTAAGCACGGCCTCCATGCGCCCAGACGCCGGCCTCATACCGGAAGCGATCTCCGGCGATGAGGCGGCTTTCGACGCGCTGGTCGGACCGGTGCTGGAACCGGCCTATCGGCTGGCGGTCGTCATGTTGCGAGACCGAGAGGAGGCGCGCGACGCCGTCCAGGAGGCAACTTTCATGGCCTGGCGAAATCTTTCCCGCCTGCGCGCCCAGGACCGTTTCGGGCCCTGGTTCCTGACCATCGTCGCCAACCGCTGCAGGTCAGTCGCCCGGACGCGCTGGTGGAAGACCGTGCGCCTGCCCCTCGTGGCGACAGCGCGCGAGATGGACCGAGCCGCGCTGGAGTCGGACGTCGATCTGCGGCGGGAGCTCGACCAACTGTCCACCACCGAGCGCGCCGCCCTCTACCTCTTCTTTTACCTGGACCTGCCCCTCAAAGAAGTCGCCCGGGTGCTGAAGATCTCGCCCCAGGCAGCGAAGTCGCGTGTCCATCGAGCCGTGACCAGGCTCCGGCTGAACATGCAGGAGGTGACGCTGTGACCACGCCCGAACGGGACCGCGTCACGGCGGCCTTCGACGACGAGCTCGCAGGAGCGTCGCTGCCTCCCGGCTTCCGCGAGGAGCTCGTGCACGCTGCAGTCCAGCGCCCGCAGGCCCACGCCGGCGAGGGATATCCGCGAGCGCTCGGGGTCGTGGCGGCCCTGCTCGCGATGGCGATCGTGGCCACCCTGGTGTTCATCGCCAGGCAGCCTCACACCGCCCCGGTCAAGCCGCGCCCGGTGATCCCGGTCGCCGGCATCGCGTTCAACGCGATCGCGATGTACGGCGACGACGGCTGGGGCCTCACCGACACTGCGTTGCTGACGACCGCCGACGGCGCCCAGACCTGGACCAACGTGACGCCGGCCATAAGCAAGGCGGACGCCGTAGTCGGCTACTACCCGCTAGATGCCAGGCGCGTGTGGCTGGAAACTGTCGGCACCGACATCAAGGCGCGTGTGTGGATCACCGCCGATGGCGGCCAGACATGGTCTTCAGCACAGGTCTCAGTCACCCTCGCCATGCCCCGAGCCCTGATCTACACAGACGGAACCCACGGCTGGATCGCGGGACCCGGGCAGCCGGCCACTCAATTCGAGCAGCAGGGAATCGTCATCGCGAGCACGGTCGACGGCGGAAAGACATGGCATGTGGTCAGTCAAACCAACTACCCGCCAGATTCGTCGACTCCCGGGTCACCACCGTTGCAGTGCGGCAAGCAGCAGATCTCGTTCCTGAACGCGACCACCGGCTGGCTGACCGGCGCCTGCGGCGGCGGGATCACGTTCGACATGACCACCGACGGCGGCAAGACGTGGAAGGTGCCCGCCCTCCCCTCGCCGGACGGCAAGTCCTGGCCGGCCGACTGCGGCGGAGGCTACTGCTCATTGTCTGCGCCGCGATTCGTCAGCCCGACCTTCGGCTACATGTTGCTTTTCGACTACGACAGCATCCGCGACGCGCATCGGACCACGCTCTACGTGACCGTCGACGGCGGCAAGACCTGGGATACCAGGGCTGTCCCCGGTGGCGACACCGACGTCCGCATGGTCGATGCGTTCAACGGGTTGGCTGCTGCCGGCGGGGGGGCCACTCCGACCTGGCTGTACCGGACCGCCGATGGCGGGCACACCTGGCAACCGGTAAATGCCGACATCGCCCTGCAGGCGGTCGTGCTCGACTGCATCTCAGCGAGCCAGTGCTGGGCGCTCAGCCCGGGCGGGGCCTCGAATCAGCTGTTCAAGACGTTGGACGGCGGCGCGACCTGGACCGACCTCAGTGGCACGCCACCATCGCCATCGCCCTCTCCATCACCCAGCGGCATGTACAACGGAACCTGGTCGATCGGCTTTGTCACCGCGATCGCTGTGAGCCCGGAGGCGGTGTACGCACTGTACGTTCCGAAAGGCACGCAAGGAACGATGGAAGGCGCGGCGAACACGATGCTGGCGCGCGTCGACCGGGCGACCGGCCAGGTGCGTACAGCCGGACCGTTCGCTGGCGCGCTGACGATTGCGATCTCCGGGACGTCGGTGTGGATCGGCCACGGGAGTGTCTCCGACGCCGCCACGAACTCGATCATCCAGGTGGACGGCACCACCCTGAACCAGCTGCGCGAAATCGTCCTGCCCCTTTACGGCAACGCGCGCATCGTGGCCCTGGCGGGCGCCGGCAACCTGGTTTGGGTGGCTTACGGCTCGACGCTGTTCGAGCTCGACGGCATCGACGGCAAACGCTTGGCCAGTGTTCCCGTGCCCGGCGTCGCCACCAGCCTTGCGATCGACCCGACCAGGACGCGGCTGTACGCCGGGTCAGACGTATGCGGGCCAAACAGCAGCGGCCTAATCACCGAATGGGACTCGACCACGTTGCGCAAGATTGCGTCGGCCGGCACAGGCGGAGGGTGCCTCGGCGGGCCAGACGTCAGCGCCGGCAAGGACGGCGTCTGGGTTTCGTTCGCCACCGGCATGCTCGGCCAGATCGAGCATCGCGCTGCCGGCGACCTGAGGCTGGTGCCGCTCATAAGTTCCGAGCACAGCAACGCCATCCGGGTCTACGCGGTGGTCCAGATGGTTTGGTCGTCAGACGCCAACGGCTTTGCGTGCCTCGACCCTTCTGCCGGCCGAGTGAAGGCGAGCTGGCCTGGTTCGACGACCGTCGTCATCGCGGGCGACGACCAAGGGGTCTACCTCGGCGATGACGCCGGCCTTCACCGACTGCAGGTCGATCAGCGGTGTCAGTGATCGAATGCTGAAATCGGTGAGCGCGAGCTTAGGATGGGCGCCATGTCAGACCTGCCGCCCGGTTCGGCGCCACCGCCACCACCGCCTCCGCCGGCTGCCCCACCTCCGTCATACAACCCGCCCCCGATGAGCTACCAGCCCCCGCCGGGCCCGAACATGCAGCAGCAGTCGCCTGGCTACATGCCTCCTCCCATCGCCCCGTCGTCGGCGGGCGGACTCAATCTTGGTGTTCAGGTCGCCGGCGCTGGTTGGCCGATCGGCATCGGCGCGATCGGCATCGTCCTCCCCTTCGTGACCGCGGCGCTTTTCGGCAGCAACGTGTTCTACTTCCGGATCCTGCCGATATTCGGGGTCATCTACGGGGTGCGCGCGATCATGCGTGGCTTCGTGATCGGCGGCGCGATCGGCATCGTGCTCAACGTCATCGCAGGCATCCTCAGCCTCACCCTCATGGGGGTCATCAACCCCGGAGGCTAAGCGGGCGCGTCGAGCGGATCTCGGGCCGGGATCGTGAGGAGCGGCAGCAGCACCGCGACCGCATTGATCCCGACTGCAACCCACAGCGCAACGCTGAGCGACTGAACGATCAGCGGTCCGGCCACGGCCGAGCCGATCGGGTTGCCGAGTGAGTTCAGGGACATGGATATGGCGAAGGCGCGGCCGAACCACGCCGGGTCGGTGCGCCGCTGACGCAGCGTGAAGAGTCCGATGTCGAACGGGCCGCCGGCCAGACCCATCAGCGCGACCGCGATGACCACCACGGCCAGGCTTCCAGCGGGCGGCAGCAGGGCCATCGCCGCGGTGCTCACGAGGATCGAGCCCACCATCATCTGCCGTTCCCGGCCAAGGCTGGAGAACCGGCCCGCGACCAGGGCGGATACGAGCCCGGCGCCACCCATGATCCCCCAGAGAACGCCGGCCGTCGCCGGACCGTAATGCAGCCGGTTCAGCACCAGCACTGGCAGGGCGATGTTGAGGATGCCGTTGCCAATGTTGGCGGCGCTGAGCGTCAGCGCGAGCCCGCGCAGCGTGGGGTTGCGCAGCGTGTAGAGAAGACCCAGCCACGCGTTGTGCAAGACCGAGCCGACCTGGGCGCCCACCGGTGACGGATCGCGCAATCCCAGGATCACCGCCACCGCTGCGACGTACACCAGGCCCGACGCCGCCAGCGCCCACTCTCCGCCGAACAGCCCGACCAGCGTGCCTGCCAGCGGCGCCGCGATCAGGGTGGCGATGACGTGCCCGCTGCTGTCGAGGCCATTCGCGCGCTCCCACAGGTGACGCGGAGCGACGATCGGAAACAGCGAGCGCAGGCCGCCCCAGCTGAGCGGATTCGTGAGCGAAGACGCTAGCACGATCGCGATCAGGACTGGTGCGGGCAGCAGGCGCAGGCCGGAAAGAACTGCGATCGCGACCAGCGAGAGCGCCGCCAGCCCGTAATCGAGCACGACCAGTCGGACCCTGCCGTAGCGGTCGAGCAGCGCCCCAGCGACGGGCGAGACCAGGATGCCCGGCACCGCCGCCACGAATGCGGTTATGCCCGCGAGCTGTGGCGAGTGGTAGCGCTGGAGGACGAACAAAACGATGGCCACGAAGGTCATCGAGCCGCCCATTCGCCCGAGGAGCAGGCCGGTGTACATACGCGCGAACCCGGGCACGCGCATGAGCGCGCCGTAGCTCGACGGTGACGCCTGCTTCAGCGGCTGTCTAGACCGCTACGCGGCTGCGCGCCGCCGCTTTCGCGGCCCGCTTGTCGGAACCGTTGAGCCGGCCCGCCTTGGCCATCCTGGCGGTGAGCACGCGGCGCAGGTACTCGCCGGTGGCCGACTTCGGGTTGGCCGTCAGTTGCTCCGGCGTCCCCTCCGCGATCACATACCCGCCCTTCTCCCCGCCCTCGGGTCCCAGGTCGATGAGCCAGTCGGCGGTCTTGAGCACGTCGAGATTGTGCTCGATCACGACCACAGTGTTGCCGTGATCGACCAATCGGTGCAGCACCTGCAGCAACCGCTCGACGTCGGCGTAATGCAGCCCGGTCGTCGGCTCGTCGAGCAAGTAAAGCGTGCGGCCGGTGTCGCGCCGCGACAGCTCGGCCGAAAGCTTCACGCGCTGCGCCTCACCCCCCGACAGCTGCGTCGCAGGCTGGCCCAGCCGGATGTAGCCCAGGCCGACGTCGTGCAGAGTGCGCAGCTTGGTGCGAATCCGCGGCACGTTCTCGAAGACTTCGAGCGCCTCGTCCACTGTGAGCTCGAGCACGTCCGAGATCGAGTGGCCGCGGAACTTCACCTCCTGGACCTCGCGCGAGTAGCGCGTCCCGTGGCACACCTCGCACGGCACGTATACGTCAGGCAGGAAGTGCATCTCGATCTGGATGATGCCGTCGCCCTGGCACGCCTCACATCGCCCGCCCTTGACGTTGAAGCTGAACCGCCCCGGTTTGTAACCGCGCATCTTCGCTTCCGGCAGGCTCGCGAACAGGTCGCGCATGTACGTGAACATCCCGGTGTAGGTCGCGGGGTTGGACCGCGGCGTGCGGCCGATAGGTGACTGGTCGATGTCGATCGCCTTGTCGAGATGCTCGAGCCCGTCGATCACCCGGTGCGGTCCGGGCTTGTCCTTGGCCCTGTAGAAGTACTGCGCCACGCGCCGGCTCAGGATGTCGGTGATCAGCGAAGACTTGCCGGATCCACTCACACCCGACACCGCCACGAAGGTCCCCAGCGGGATGGCCACGTCGATGTTCTTCAAGTTGTTGGCCTTCGCTCCGCGGATCACGAGCCTCTTGCCGTTGCTGATGCGCCGCTTCTTGGGAATCGGGATCTCGCGGTCACCACGCAGGAAGGCGGCCGTGATCGAGTTGGGGTCGCGGAGCACCTCCTCGACCGTACCCGCGGCCACGATCTCACCACCGTGCTCGCCCGCGAGCGGACCGATGTCGACCATGTAGTCAGCCGAGCGGATCGTCTCCTCGTCGTGCTCGACGACGATCAACGTGTTGCCCAGGTCGCGCAGCCGCACCAGCGTGTTGATCAGCCGGCGATTGTCGCGCTGATGGAGGCCGATCGACGGCTCGTCGAGGATGTACAGCACGCCCATGAGCTTCGAACCGATCTGGGTTGCGAGACGGATGCGCTGCGACTCGCCTCCCGAGAGAGTGTTGGCGGCGCGATCGACGGTCAGGTACTCGAGCCCGACGTCGATCATGAACTGCAAGCGCTCGCGGATCTCTTTGAGGATTCCCCGCGCGATGATCTGCTCGCGTTCTGTGCCGGCGAGGTTGGAGAAGAACTCGATGGCCGCGCTCACCGACAATGCGCAGACGTCCGCGATGTTTCTGTCGGCGACCGTGACCGCCAACGACTCGGGCTTGAGCCGGCGGCCTTTGCACGCGGGACACGGCTTGTCCGACATGTAGCGCTCGAGCTCCGCCTTCAGGTACTCCGACTGCGTCTCCTCGTACCGGCGCTGCAAGTTCGCGACCACACCCTCGAACGGCGCCTCGTACCAACGCGAATGTCCGTACTGGTTCTTGTAGCCGAACCGGATCTTCTTCTCACCCGTGCCGTTGAGCAGCACGTCGCGCTGGGCCTTGGTCAGGCTCTTCCAGGGCTTGTCCATGTCGATGCCGAAGTACTTGCTGACCGTCTCCAGGAGCTCGGGGTAGAAGAACTGTGACTTGCTCCAGGCCGCGATCGCGCCTTCCTTGAGCGACTGCGAAGGGTCGGGCACCACCAGGTCGCCGTCGACCACCAGCTGCGAGCCGAGGCCGGTGCATGTCGGGCACGCGCCGTGCGGGCTGTTGAAAGAGAAGTTGCGGGGCTCGGGCTCGGGCACGCTCGTGCCGTCGTAGGGGCAGGCATAGTCCTGAGACATCTGGATCTCTTCGGCATGACCCTCCACCGGCGCGATGATCACCGAACCGCCACCCAGCCTGGCTGCGGTCTCGATCGAGTCCACCAGTCGGGTCCGCTGATCGGGTCCGACCTGGATGCGGTCGACCACGACCTGGATGTCGTGCTTCTTGTGCCGGTCCATCGGGATCGTCTCGCCGATCTCGAACAGGTTGCCGTCCACCCGCACGCGCACGAAGCCGGACTTGCGAACGTCCTCGATCAACGACTTGTACTCGCCTTTGCGGCCCTTCACGACAGGACCGAGAACCATGACGCGGGTCCCTTTGGGGAGCTTCTCCACCTGGTCCGCCATCTGCTCGACCGTCTGCCTTCGCACCTCGCGGCCGCAGACAGGGCAGTGCGGGTGCCCGACACGGGCGAAGAGCAAGCGGAGATAGTCGTAGACCTCGGTCACAGTGCCGACCGTTGAGCGCGGGTTCTTCGACGTGCCCTTCTGGTCGATCGAGATCGCCGGCGACAGGCCCTCGATGACGTCGACGTCCGGCTTCTCCATCTGACCCAGGAACTGGCGGGCGTAGGCGGACAGCGACTCGACGTAGCGGCGCTGGCCCTCGGCGTAGATCGTGTCGAACGCGAGTGAGGATTTGCCCGAGCCCGACAGGCCGGTGAAGACCACCAGCTTGTCGCGCGGGATCGACAGCGTGACGTTCTTCAGGTTGTGCTCGCGCGCGCCGCGGATGGTGATCTGGTCAGTCGGCATACATGAACCTGTTCAAATTACCTTGATTTTCCCGCAAGATTGATCTACCCTCAGAGTTGAACATGTTCAAATGCCGGTGGAATTCTGGGATGGAGGCACTGTGATGGAGCTTCGACTCTTGGACTATGTGATCTACCTGACGGCGGCCGCGATCCTGACGGTCTGGGTCAGCCGCACCCTGCATAAGAACGGCCGGGTATTCCTCGTCTCGGTCTTCCAGCAGGAAGGTCTGGCGGACTCGATCAACCACCTGCTGGTCGTCGGCTTCTACCTGATCAACCTGGGATGGGCGGCACTCTTCATCAATGCCGGCGGCTCCCCTCAATCGCTCGCCGACATGGTGCAGGAGACGGTGACTCGGCTGGGCGTGGTGCTGCTGGTGCTGGGCTCCATGCACTTCTTCAACATGTTCGTCCTCTACCTGATCCGCCGCAGCCGGAGTCCCCGCCCACAGCCCGCGCCGGCCAACGCGTACTACCAGGCGCCGGCGGCGCAGGGCTGAGGTTCGTAATTGAACGCGGCCGTACAGCCACTCACGCCGCGGGGAGAGCAATCGAGGGCGGTCATCTTCGACGCCGCCCTCGCCCTCTTCAACGAGCGAGGCTACGAAGCGACGACGATGCGCGCCATCGCCGAGCGCGCCGGTGTCTCGCTTGGGAGCTCCTACCACTACTTCCCGAGCAAGGAGCACCTGGTGCTGGAGTTCTACCGGCACACCCATCAGCTCCACCTGGCTGCGATCGGACCGCTGCTTGCTCGTGAGCACGACCTCGCCGCCCGCTTGCGCGGCGTGGTGCGCGCGGTGGTCGTGACCTGCGAGCCCTTCCACGAGTTTGCAGGCGCGATCTTCAGCACCGTCGCCAACCCCGCGAGCCCACTCAACCCGTTCGGCCCTCCGTCGAAGCAGCTGCGGGATGAGGTGATCGGTCTCTACGCCGGCGTGGTCAAGGGTTCGGACACGCGCGTCGCGGCGGACATCATGTCCGAGCTGCCAACCCTGCTGTGGCTTTATCAGATGGGAATCCTCTACTTCTGGATCTGGGACAAGTCGCCCGGCCGGCTGCGGACGCTGGACGTGATCGACCAGACGACCGACTTGATCGTCAGGCTGCTCGGTCTTGCAAATCTTCCCGTGCTGCGGGGTGCGCGGAAGCGCACCCTCGGCCTGATCAGGCGCATCGCTGAAGGCCAGTGACCCGGCTCCCATGGTGTCGCGGCGCCTTCAAGGACCGCGGCGCGAACGCCTCCAGTTCCGAACCATCGTTTTCTGCTTCGGTGCGGCGGCGATGGCGAGCGCGACCTCGCCGTCGTCCTCGTTCCCGACCTCTTCTCCCGCGAGTCGCTTGCGCAGCAGGATGATCCGGTCGCGGACCCTGGCGGCGTCCTCGAACTGCAGCTCCTTGGACAGCCGGCGCATCTCCTTCTCCAGGTCACGAACGATCGCGATCAGGTCCTCACGCGGCACACCGGCACCCGCCATGAGCTCGATCGCGTCAGCCTGCAGGTCCTTCTCGTTTATCTCCAACGCGTAGATCGCCTTCTTCACGGTCTCGGGCGTGATGCCGCGCTCGGCGTTATAGGCGGTCTGCCGGCTGCGGCGGCGCTCCGTCTCGTCCAGCGCCATGCGCATCGAGTCGGTGATCTTGTCGGCGTACATCACCACGTGGCCTTCAACGTTGCGCGCAGCACGGCCGATGATCTGGATGAACGAGCGATATGCGCGGAGATAGCCTTCTTTGTCAGCGTCGAGGATGCCGATGAACGCCACCTCGGGCAGGTCGAGGCCCTCGCGCAGCAGGTTGATGCCCACCACCACGTCGACGGCGCCCGTGCGCAGGTCGCGCAGCACGTCGATGCGCTCCATCGCATCGAGCTCCGAGTGCAGGTACCGCACCTTCACGCCGTACTCGCGCAGGTAGTCGGCGAGGTCTTCGGCGAAGCGTTTGGTAAGAGTCGTGACGAGTGAGCGGTGGCCCAGCTCCGCGCGTTTCTTGACCTCGGCCAAAAGGTCGTCGATCTGCCCCGCCGTGGGCCGAACCTCGACGGTCGGGTCCACCAACCCGGTGGGGCGCACGACCATCTCGACCGTGCGCCGCGAGCGCCGCAGCTCGTAGTCGCCTGGCGTCGCCGACACATAGATCACGTTTTGCGCACGCTCCTCCCACTCCTCGAAGCTGAGCGGGCGGTTGTCGAATGCGCTCGGCAGCCGGAAGCCGTACTCGACCAGGGCCGCTTTGCGCGAGCGGTCGCCGCCCAGCATGCCGCCGATCTGCGGCACGGCGACGTGCGATTCGTCGACGAAGATCAGCGTGTCGTCGGGCAGGAAGTCCATCAGCGTGTACGGCGCCTCGCCAGGCTGGCGGCGCGTGAGATGTCGCGAGTAGTTCTCGATCCCGGCGCAAGTGCCGGTCTCGCGCATCATCTCGAGGTCGAAGTTCGTGCGCTGGCGCAGCCGCTGCGCTTCCAGCAGGCGGCCATGGTCCTCGAACCACTTGCAACGCTCTTCCAG
>JACXTT010014085.1_pt1 | contig 10488 bp, 8 predicted proteins | sample 9270951 | NCBI WGS metagenome assembly JACXTT01 (sample SAMN15532306, study PRJNA645909) | rock metagenome | isolation source: weathered quartz diorite | place: Puerto Rico | collected 2017-06-21
AGTCACCTTGGTGCAGCTGAGCTTCGAGTTTTACATGATCGAAGCCAAGCCGGAGAACCTGATCGGTGATCGCGCGTATGACAGTGATCAGCTCGACGAGCAGCTTCGCCGCGAAGGCGGGGAGATGATTGCGCCGCATTGCTCTAATCGCAAACGCAAGACCCAGGATGGTCGACGTCTGCGTCGCTATGAGCGACGCTGGATCGTCGAGCGCTTTTTCGCGTGGACACAATGGCGCCGCCGTCTATTGGTTCGCTGGGAGTACTACCCGAGGAACTTCCTCGACTTCGTCCAACTCGCGGCCATCTGCATCCTCCTCAGGCAATTTTGAAGTTTTGAGATAGGTTCTAGTGATTCGGCTTCTCTCCACGAGCGAATACGCCTTCTATACAATCGCGAACAACCGCACGCCTCCCAAGCCGGTAGGTAACTCTTGAAGCGTTTCGTCCGCATTGCCAAAGCGAGCGTGCTGGTAGGCACAAACCAAGTGCTTATCCAAGCAATCGGCTTTGGGTCGGGACTGATCGTTATCCGTTTGCTACCTACCGAGGAGTACGCAGTCTATACACTGGGTTCAACGGCGGTCGCAACGGCGCTGCTGTTGGCGGATAGTGGTGTCGCCAACGGCGTAATGGCCGAAGGTGGAAAGGTTCTTCGCGACGCCAGAGCACTCGCGGACGTCGTAGCCACCGGTATAGGTTTGAGAAAGCGGTTCGCATTCTGGGCGACGCTGATTTGCACGCCCGCCCTTGTTTGGATGCTCAGACGGCACGGCGCGAGCTGGGGTAGCTGCGGATGGGTCACAGCCGCGGCGATCTCCGCATTTCTGACGTCATTGACCGGCGTGATATTGGAGATACCGCTTAGGCTTCGTCAGGAGCTGGCGCAATTGCAAAGTATTCAGCTAAAGGCAGCCTTGTTGCGCATGCTCGCGATCTCATGCTGCGTTCCATTGTTGCGTTGGGCCGCGGTTGGACTCCTGGCCAATGGTGCGGCACAAGCTTGGACAAATCACCGGTTGCGCGACAGTGCGCGACAAGGTCCGCTGGGCTGCGGGAACGAAGCGAGCAAAGCAGCATTGCTACGGATGGTTCGTCTTACCCTGCCAGGGGTGATCTACTACTGCGTGTCCGGTCAGCTAACGATCTGGCTGCTCTCGATATTCGGAAGCACAACAGCGGTGGCGCAGGTCGGTGCACTGGCTCGGCTAGCTGCCGTGCTGGCCGTTGTCACGAGCTGGTTTGCTCTGGTAATTGCCCCTCGGTTTGCAAGGCTCGAAAACCGTCGTCGCTTGTTGTTTAGCCACTTCGGCATGGCTCTCGCTGGCGTAGGCACGTTTGCGCTTTCGGTGTCGGTCGCGGTTTGGGTGTTTCCGAATGCAACATTATCCGTGCTCGGCCCGAGGTATCACGGTCTGCACACGGAGGCTGTGCTAATGACGGTGTCAAGCTGCCTCGGATTGCTTGCGAGCACGATCGGGTCACTTGCCGCAGCGAGAGGGCTCCTGCTCCGACCAGTAGTTGCGGTACCGATCGGGTTTTGTGCGACTGCGACAGCCGTCGCATTGTGCGACATTTCAACCGCTGTCGGCGTACTTACAATGGGCGTCGCGACGTCGGCTTTTGCGGCGCTCTTTTCAATTGTTTCGGGGGCCTGGCTGATCCAGCGGCATTCCAAATGACGAACGAGAATTTGTTCTGCACGCTGGCTATTGGCGAACGATACCGCGATCTGGCGGCGTTTCTGAGCGCGGACTTGGCGGTCTACGACCAGCAGTTGCTAGTTGTCACTGATGACGCGAGTGCATTTGACAATTTCCCAAACACCATAGTGAGGATGCATCATCCGGTAAAGTTCTCGTACCATGACAAGAAAATCGCGCTGCGCTTAGCTCTGGAACGCGCGCGTACCGCGATTTTCGTTGATGCTGATACCTGCATACATTTTTGGGCGGATCGACGGTTGGTGCGCACCGCGTTACGACACAGGTTTTCACCGGGACTCCACGCCTGGCGTCTGTACCCGGAAGGGCTCTGGCAATACCCGGGCGTCGAAGCTTTCGCGCGCGCCCACGGCATGACCTTTCAGCGCAACGTGATCACCTACGGCGAGGGATTATTCGCACTTTCCGCTCACGAGCGGCTCGACCGCTTTTTCGACCTTTGGGACCTCTTTCATGACGAGGCGGAACGCACCGGGCACAACGGAGCTGGCGAAGGGACATGCTTCGGAATCGCCGCGGAGGCGGCGGCTATTCCGCGAATGTATACAAATGAGATGGTGGCGAGCGGCCTGCCGTTCGTGCTCTGGCACACTCGCTTGGCGTTTGGTCGCCGTAGGCTGCATCACGCGACATTTATAATGACCGAAGCGCTTCGTGGCAACCTAAACTTTCGGATGCACGCCTGGTCGCTACGCTGACCGGTTGGAGCCATGGCCCGCAAAACGGGTGACCGAGCTCTTGCTTCTAAATCTTCTGCTCCAACTTTCATCAATTCTAAAATTCTAATAGGCAATCTGGTATTCTTTTTGTAGCCGAAAGGCTGGCGGAGCAGCAACAACTCCCCATGCTTCGAGTTACAAACAAGAATTCAGGCTGACGACTGCAGGAGACTGATTGTCACCCAATCTGATATAGGAATGTACGACGGCGCGGACACCGCCTACTACCTTCGGCAAGGCTTTCGGGTCATTGCTGTGGAGGCAATTCCGACCATGATCCAGAATGCTTCCGCGAGGTTTAGCCGGCAGATTGCGGCCGCCAGCCTTGTGTGCGAAAACGCCGCCATATCTCTTGATGGACGCCCCGTCCAACTCACGCTCTCGGGAGCAGATTTAGGGTCGAGTTCAACGCTGCCGAGCCGCGTGGCCTTGCGGCAGCCACTTGGTTCGATTACGGTCCCAGGAATAACCATCAATCAGCTCTTCGAATCGTATGGACTTCTATATTTCGTAAAGATCGACATCGAGGGAGCAGATCGCCTGTGCGTCCTATCACTTTCGGTAGACCAGCATCCAAACTTCTTGTCCTTTGAGCTAGGCGATGATGGCGAAGAACTGATTCGGCACGCGATGAATATTGGTTACAGGTAATTCAAGATTGTCAATCAAAAGACCTTTCGCGAGCTCGCAAATCAGGAATGTCTTTACGATAGGGTGGCGCGGCGACTGATGCGCGGTCTCGGTTGCGCTGATCCGCGGTTTGTCAAACGCAATGGCGAGTACTTCGTGAGCGGGCACAGTTCCGTACCTTCACCGTGGCAAGGCTGATGGTCGATGGTACCCCGGCGAGTGCGTTCTCGAACGATTGCGTGCTGCAAGCGCCAACGGCCTTCTGTTCGTCTGGTACGATATCCATTGCTTTGATGCGACGTGCGGTAATAGCACTGTGCGCCGACCGGTTAGGGAACAGTCTCACCAATCAGGCGTGTAGAGTTTTCGTGAACGCGACGGTCTATCTACACACATCGATTCCGTGGTTCGGCGTTCACTCAGGCTATGAATGCCTTACGAGCTACGTCCCGGGCGACGCGGAATGTGCCATCGTTTCTCCCACCGGACATCTTCGAGACCGCGTGCTGGGAAAGCTAATCAGCATTCGTCGCCGTTATGGGAACGCACCACAGACGGCGATTGCGGCGCTCTGGCGCTTCGAGCGTGAATTGGCGTCGTCGCCACGCGCCATAGGGCACATTCTTTACGGCGAAGATTTTTTGCGTTTTCTCCCACGGGTCGCTAAGGAAATAATGTCGCGCATAGTGGTGACATTGCACCACCCTCGCGGCCAGTGGACAGACCGGCAGGCGAGGCTGCTTGGAGGAATTTCAAACGCCATCGTGTTGTGGTCTCGTGATGTTGATTTCTTCACGGATCGCCTCGGCCGAACGCCGACGGTCATTCTGCATGGTGTGGACACAACCTTCTTTAGGCCGGCAACGGATGTGCCGCAACGGTTCCGGATTCTCTATTCTGGTGTTTATCTGCGGAATATTTCGATGCTGCGCTCAGTTATTGAGCGTTTGCACAGCCGGATCGACGGACTTCATTTTGACCTGCTTGTTCCGAAGTATTTCCGGATGCTACCGGACCTGCAGGCGCTCGATCGGCTACGCAATGTTACCTGGCATACTGGACTATCAGATGAGCAACTTCGCTCGCTTTACCAAGCCAGCTCTTTGCTGTTGCTGCCACTCAGGGACAGTGGCGCCAATACCGCGATCGTTGAGGCGCTGGCATCGGGCCTCCCCATTGTGACGACGGACGTCGGAGGAATCCGCGACTATGGTGGTAATGCTGTTTTCCCATTAGTCGCTGACAATGATATCGACGGAATGGTGAAGTTGGTGGAGAGCTATGTCGACTCCGCGAATATACGGAATCAAGTGGGTCGTGCCTGCCGTTGTTTTGCGGAAAAAAACCTCGCGTGGCCTTTGATAGCCAAACGGCATATGGACTTTTATGGCAAGACACAGGCTACGTAGGCACCCATACGCGTGATCGGATGGAGACAACGGCGCCGGCGCTGCCCGCCGGTTCGCCGCGCACGAAAGCTAACCGACCCGTAGCCGCGACGGTGCTATACACAGTGCCTGGGGGCCGACAGCGAGAGTTGTCGATGCAACGAATCGGCATTGAAGAGACCAGCCGTCGAGTTATTTGGCATCGCTGCTGGCACTGGTACACTGATCTGAGGGAGAATCGCCGCAATGCTGCCAAGACGGAGCAGCTTCGCAGCTGGCGCGTTCATATCTCAAAGTGCGACGTGGTCGCTGCGATTGTCCATGCGCCGGCACATTGCCAACGCGAAGCCTAATGAAGGTCGCTTTGCTGACTAGCTGCCTTGAGCCCGGAAAGGACGGCGTCGGGGACTACGCGCGTGGCCTTGCGGCGGCGTGCGTTCAGAGAGACTGCGCGTGCACGCTCGTCGCGCTGAACGATTCTCATGTAGACAGCGTCCGGACGGAGATCCAGATTGACAGGGGTGTGCCCGTGCATACGCTGCGCTTGCCGGCGGCGAGCCGATGGGCCGACCGCTTGCCCGCCGCCCGGGACTGGCTGGACCAACACGCCGCGGACTGGCTCAGCCTGCAATTTGTCGGTTATGGCTTTCACACGAAAGGAGTGGTGGAGGGTCTAGGCGCCAAACTGGCAGGCCTCGGCGGGAAACGCCGTTGGCACGTGATGTTTCACGAGCTCTGGATCGGCGCCGAACAGAGTGCGCGGCTTCGCCACCGAGTGGTCGGCTGGGCCCAGCGCCGCGCGGTCCTTTCGCTCGTCGACAGTCTGTCGCCCGCATTGATTCCCACGACCAACTCCGTGTATCGGGCGCTGCTCGCATCCGCCGGTCCCCGGGCGGCCGTGCTCCCTCTGTGCGGGAACATCGCGGTGTCCGAGGAGCCCGCTGGAGGTTGGTTCGCGCACGAATTGGGGCGGCTCGGCGTGTCGGGCGAAGTCGCCGCGTCACGGGCCGACTGCTGGTGGTTCGGGCTTTTTGGTTCATTGCATCCGGTTTGGTCACCCGAGCCGCTATTCGGGTATTTGCAAGACGCAGCGGAACGCGCAGGCCGCCGACCGGGCATCGCTTCGGTGGGTCGGCTCGGCCCCGGAGAATCGTTATGGCGGGCGATGCAGGCGCGGTACGCCGACCGCTTCTTTTTCGCCACACTTGGAGAGCGCAGTGCGATGGAGGTATCCGCATTCCTTCGAAGCATCGACTTCGGAATTGCGACGACTTCTTGGCAGCTTATTGGAAAAAGCGGTACGGCGGCCGCGATGCTCGATCACGGCTTGCCGGTAATCGTTAGTCGAGACGACGTGCACTATCCGGTCGACGTAGAGCCAGAGCGACAACCACTGTTGCATAAGATGGATGCGCAGTTGCCCTCGTGGTTGCTCGATGTTTGCCGGCGCCAGCCGCCTAGAGAGCGTCTGATCGACGTCGCCGAGCGGTTTCTTGCGGACCTAGCGGCAAATTGAAAGGGCGCTTGGGTGCCACGGAAGGACGCGTGATCATGGTACAGCAACGAATGCGTTACTAACATTGCATGGGTCTCGGGTAAGAGCAGGCTTCGGTCTTTTCCGACCGCTTTTTTCGATCAGGCTTGGGACGTGTGGGTTGACCGTACTGCCATCCTCGTGAAGTCCTCTGCAGAACCCGGTGGGATATAGAGGTGTATCGCTCATCGGCGGCCGTGGCCAGCTGAACACAGACTGAGCTTCCAGCTGTCGCGCAAGCACGGCCCAGGCGATACGCGCCATCTTGTTGGCCAGGGCGACGGTCGACCACGTTCTTGTGCGAGCGCTGCTCGAGCTGCGTCATCCACAATCCCAGCTCATGGTTATCGCGGTTCAAATGTCTCAGACAAGAACGTGCTCCGTGGATCAGCAGCATCCGCACGTCCGCACGTAGCGGATACCATGTTTACTGATGCCCAGCAGGGTCGGCTTGCCGCCCGTGGATCGCTCGCGTGGAACAAGCCCAAGCCTCGTCGGCGCATTGCTGCCTGAGCAGAACGATGAATGGCAGCTGCAGCGTCGCTACATGGCTCTTGAGCCATTGCGAGCTCTCATCGACAATCAGCCCGCTCGGTTGTCCGCCGTGGTCAACTGAGCACGAGTCCAAGTGAACCAAGACTCACGACTCGTACACCACTTCCGGGGGCACGATCTACGGCTTAATGAACTTGGGTGCGACTAGCCCGTACATCGTGCCCGCTCTTCTGGAAAACACGAGCCAAGTGCTGCGAGCCCGGACAGGCTTCCATACCGATAAGGCATTGTGGAAGGTTTGCGATGAACTGTGCGAGCTGTCCGCGGTTCAACTTGTGCCGGCTTACGGGCTTCCCCGCCCGATTGCATCCAACGAGGTGAAACCAGCTCTTGCCGACATCGATACCAACGGTCTTGATCTCCACGATGGCGTCTCCGATGAGTTGACGAGGGCCTCGATTATCCGCGCTGGGTGGAACGGGGCGGGTCATCCCATAAGCTCTAGGGTGTGTCCGGATCAAGCACGAGTATGGACGGTCCCGCGGGGTAAGCATCAATATGGAGCGCGCCGTTCGAAATGATCGAGGGCAACGGCGCCAACGGTCCGGCAGCCTTCTAGGAGGCGCGCTAGACCAACGATCGCACCTTAGGCGATTACCCGACCCAGAGCGCCGGCGATCGCAAGTTCAAGCTGTGCGAGTCGCTGTCTCAAGCGACTGTGCGCTCGGATAGGGTTTTGAGCGTGCCGCCAGTACTGGTGGTCGACGGGGCGCGGCTTGCGACCCGAAAAAACGGCTCGCACGTACGACGTGTTCCATGGCTTGTCACGGCCGATCGCGTGCGACATCAGTTGGCCACCGTGGACGAAATCCATCCCCTCCTTGCCCATGGGCGCAAGACGGTCCGGGTAGGTCATCGCGGTGACGTTCATGACGTCCTGATCGACACGGAAAAATAGATCGACGCGGCTACCGGCGCTCATATCCCAGGAACAAAAATTGACGCCTCTCTGCTCAGCGAGGTCCTGGTAAGACTTCCAAGTTTCAAGAAACGCCAAATCGGCCGCCCGGACGCCCACGAAGCCGGCGTTGAAATACGCGAACGGCTCGGTTTGCGCAGAGGCTGCCGGCAGGCCGTAGAATTCGCGCCATTCCTGTCGGAGGGGATGCCGCGCGTACATCGGTGAGTTTACGTCCTCGCACAGCGCGACGCCGGCGCGGATCCACCGCTCGTAAAACGCCCAAGGCGCTTTATTGACGATGTCGGGATCGATATAGAAAATGCCATCGTTACCCTTGAGAGCATCCTGCGCTGCGACGTGGAGCAGGAAGTCTGGCTTGTAGTTGACCATATGGCGCGGCGTTGTGATTGGGGAAGTCACAATGCGCAAAGTGCCTCCTCCGTCCCGATTCTCGTTCAGCGAACGGACCGCCGAACAAAACCACGGAGGGATGTCGCCCTTGTAACCGATGTGGACAACTCCCCGATAGCCGTGCTCGTACAGCGAGTTCACCAGCACGGCCGCTCCATGCCAGTAGGTGCCTTCACACAGCGTGCAAACAATCGAGCGTGATCGGATAGGCGAGTCCATGACGGCTTACTCTGGGAGTTCGTCCTAGCAAGACGGTATTCTATAGAGGTGAGCAACACGAGGCGACGCCGCCTTCTGCGGCGTTGCCGAAGTAATGTGCTCACTGTGCGGCCCGGCGACTGTGCAACGAGTGGCGCAGGCTGGCGGACCGAATGGGGCAGCTTGCCTACCTGCGTCGCAATCTAAGGCAAGCCCTCCAAAAGATCTACGTTCAAGGAGGGGCGTAGTTCAATGTTAGAACTGTTCCGTAGGCGTGAGATCAACTTGCGGCGTAGCGGTACTCGAACCCGGGCGTAGAACGATGAGCCGCGATTGCGCCGCAGTCTGAAGATTGGCCGCGAGGGCAGCCTGGTCATCGTCGAAAATAGTTGTTTCCACGGCAGAATCGCCAGTCGCCAGCGTGTCGGGGAACGAATATCCCTGTACCATAGGCGTCGAATGGATCTTCGAGAACGGGCAGGTCCGTGTGAAAGCCATCAAGCCGAGTAACGACTGGCCGGAATCGTGGCGTAAGTCGTTTGAATACGATCAGCTGGAGATCTATGGCCAACGGGCACGCTCGGGCTACGTGCGCGCCTATGCCAACCGTCGTGCAGCGACGCTGCGGCTACTGACGGAAGCGGTGCCGCCAGGCTCGTCCGTGCTCGATGTCGCCGCGGCGCAGGGCAACTTCTCGTTGGCGCTCGCGGAGCTTGGTTACTGCGTGACCTGGAATGACTTGCGCGCGGATCTCGCGGACTATGTGCGACTGAAATACGAGACTGGCTCGATTACGTTCGCGCCCGGCAACGCCTTCGAGCTCGCCTTTGCCGAGCGCTTCGATGCGATCCTCGCGACAGAGGTGATCGAGCACGTCGCGCACCCGGACGAGTTCCTGCGCCAGCTGGCTGGGCTGGCACGACCGGGAGGCGTGTTGATCGTCACGACTCCGAACGGCGCGTATTTCCGCAACAGGTTGCCTCGCTTCTCGGACATCGCCAATCCCAGCGCTCTCGAAGAGTTCCAGTTCCAGCCGGATGCCGACGGGCACCTCTTTCTGCTGCACCCCGACGAGCTTCGGGCGCTCGCCGCTGCAGCGCGGCTCAAGGTCGAGGCCTTCATCCTGCATACGAATTCGCTGTCGAATGGACACCTGAAGCTCGAGCCATTACTTCGCGTGCTGCCGGATGCAGTCGTGAACAGACTCGAGCGTCTCACGTGCAATGCGCCCTTTGAGCTGGCGCGGCGGATGCTCACGAATATGGCGGTTCGATTGCGCGCACCGTAGTGCACAAGCGGCGACCGCGCACCGCTCGGTGGGACGATGTCAATTGCCTGGCGAAAGAGGTCAAGGTGGTCCTGGCTAGAGTGTCCGCGACAAAATTTGCAGCGGGGTCCGGATGGACGCAGAGTGCTCGCCGCCGGCGGCGGCTTCGCCATCACGCTCATGTCAACGTTGCAGTGGTAGCCGAAGCTCTTTGAGATCCTGCAATCCGTCGAATCGCCAGCGGTGCACACCGCCGTGCGCCGATTCATCGTTGTGGTAGAGGTAGAGTTGATCGCCGACCCGCACGAGGGTCGGGCTGAAGGCGTTGCCGCTCAATCCCGCAGCCGACGGGATTGTCGTGCGCGTTGAGGGCAGCCCGAACTGTCCAATGAACAGCCCGTCGTCATAATAGTGAACAAACTGATTGGCCTGTCCGACCTTGCGATTCGTCAGATCGGTGTAGAACTCGCCGTGGAACCCGTAGACCACGTGGCGCCCACTCGACCAAACCACATTGCCACCGTAGTTGATAGACGCGTCGATCGACTTTGTCTGAAACGCGCCGCGCCCATCGAGCGGACCCGTCGGGCTTGCTTGCCACAGCCAGGTGTCGCCATTTATCGCTGCTGCGCCCAGGTGAAAGCCCTCATTCCCGGTTACCGATTGATCGAAAAAAATGACGTTTCCGGACTCGGTTACTGGGAAACGGGGTCCTATCACTCCGCTGAACGCGCCGCGATAATACGGGGTTCCGCGCAATGCGGGGACCCCCGCCAGCCGTCGGGGCTCATGTGACCACACGGGGTCACCGGCTGGTGTGGACCCCGACAGCGGGAACCGCATGACCGATTGAACTCCGTTCGACGTGACCGCGTAACCGACGTCGCCATTCTCATACATGACTGCCTGCGTCTCATTGGGCCCGGGTGGCACCAGGGCGTTGACGAGGCGAACCGGCCCCGATGCGGGCAGCTCGACGATCACCTGCCGACCCTCTCCCGCCGACAGCAACCCGAACGTTCGGCCGTTCGATAACGTCTCCACTGTGCGGAAGCCGCTGAAGCCTGAATTTCCCGCCTCTGGATCCCGCAAGGCTGGCGGAAGTCCGACGAGCCAGTTTCGCACGAGCTTCCACGACCGCCCGGGAGTCAGCGGCGCTGTA
>JACXTT010014086.1_pt1 | contig 10488 bp, 13 predicted proteins | sample 9270951 | NCBI WGS metagenome assembly JACXTT01 (sample SAMN15532306, study PRJNA645909) | rock metagenome | isolation source: weathered quartz diorite | place: Puerto Rico | collected 2017-06-21
AATCTTACGTCGGTGGCGATAGTGAGGGTGTAATAACGCTGCAAGTCGAAGCTCTTTTTGCGCCGTTGACCTATACCTATTACCAACAGATCAATGGCTATCACTGGCGGAAGTCTCTTGAAATCGGCTATTTCTTCTATACAGGCCGCTACCTCGATGCCATCAACAAAGTGCTAGATCCTGCACTCAAAACTATTGTCCATATTCCTAACGTAAATTCACGTGAGAGCCTTCAAGACAAGCAGCGTGAAGTTGAAGAAATTATGTCTGCTCTTGGCGATTGGAAAGGCGCAGACCCAGCAACCGGCTTCCATCTCATTAAAACAAGCGATGGCCGCACGTTGAAATTAGCTGATTTGGTTGATGACAGTGATGCTGCAAAACGTTCAAAGGTTTTGACAGCTCTGAAAGACCCTGCCCAGAAGGAAAACCGTGACCACGTAGACATCATTGTCGCTCTGGGTATGGCCAAGGAAGGATTTGACTGGATTTGGTGTGAACACGCTCTAACGATTGGTTACCGCAATAGCCTGACTGAGATTGTGCAGATCATTGGGCGTGCTACCCGTGATGCCAAAGGCAAAGAACGGGCAAGGTTCACCAACCTCATAGCCGAGCCAACCGCTGATCAGTCTGAGGTTGTGGACGCCGTCAACGATATGCTCAAGGCCATATCCGCCAGTTTGTTGATGGAGCAGGTCTTGGCGCCGCGGTATGAGTTCACCCCAAAAAATGCTGGACCTAAAGAGGGATTCGACTACGGCAAAGATGGCTACAAAGCAGGCGGTCACAATATCGGAGTCAATAAAGATACTGGTCAAATCCATCTGGAAATTAACGGGCTGGCAACGCCACAAAGCCCAGAGGCAACCCGAATCTGCCGAGAAGATTTGAACGAAGTTGTTACTGGGTTTTTGCAAGACAAAACCGTTCTGGAGCGTGGCCTGTTCGACAAAGACAACACCTTGCCGGAAGAGCTGACTCAGTTGCATATGGGCAAGATAGTTCGGGAGCGATACCCGGATTTGAGTGAAGCCGATCAAGAGGCAGTCCGACAGCACGCTATAGCAGCAATGAACATTACTCAGCAGGCCAAGCTGGCGCTGGCAACTGCCGATGCCGAGGGTAGTTCTGATCAGGGCAATACAGCACTGATAGACGGTGTTCGTAAATTCGTTAACGTCCGTGATTTAGATATTGACCTGATTGATCGCATAAACCCATTCGATGCAGCTTATGCAGTGCTGGCAAAAGCAATGGATGAAAAGACATTGCGGCAGGTACAGGCCAGCATTGCTGCAAAGAAGGTCAGCATTTCCGAGGCAGATGCGCTTGATTTAGCTAAGCGCGCTTTGCAATTCAAAAAGGAAAGAGGGCGTGCACCAGATATGAACTCTGCCGATGCGTGGGAAAAGCGTATGGCGGAAGGCGTTGCAGCACTCGCACGCTATCGTGCTCAAGCCAAGGCTGCTGAATCGCGTGGAGCAACTGGCAATGGTTGAGATGGATGCCGATGAGATACTGGCTGAGTTGGGCGTTGAAGTCGCCCAGCTAAAGACCAGCAGCCACACGCCTAGAGAAGAACGGATCATTGCAGGCTTTGAGGACATCCTGCGTTTCTATAAAGAGCATGGCAGGGCGCCGATGCACGGCGAAGGCCGAGATATTTTTGAGCGACTGTATGCCGTGCGGCTTGATCAAATTCGCAAGCTGCCAGAGGCCAGAACCCTGCTGACAGGATTAGATCAGCCAGGACTCTTGGCAGGCGCGTCTGAGTCCGTCGAAAACATCGAGGACATGGATGAAGATGCGCTCTTAAGCGAGCTGGGAGTTGAAGCTGGCCCAGTTGAAGACAGCATCACGGTTCTCCGGCACGTACGTTCTCATGCTGAAAAGCAGGCTGCGGAAGAAATTGCAGGTCGCAAGCCCTGTGAAGACTTCGATCGATTCAAGCCGCTATTTGCAGAGGCGGAGGCTGGCCTAAAAAATGGTACATGGATAACAAAGCCTTTTGTGAAAGACGCCAGCATCGAGCTGGGCGATTTCTTTATCTTGGGCGGTCAGATTACTCACGTTGCAGAAATCCTTGAAGGCTCGATCACCAAGGATGGCCGTGATAACCCGCGCCTGCGCGTCATATTTAACAACAGAACTGAAAGCAACCTTCTGCTTCGTTCCCTATCTCGGTCTCTTTATCCCGATGGTGATACGCAAGTCGGACGCCGCCTGATCAAAGTAGATGCCGGAAAGCTATTTGGGGATACCGCAGAGCCTGACGACATCGAGACGGGGACTATATATGTCCTGCGCAGTATGTCTGACCATCCATTTGTTGCAGAGCATCGGGAACTGATTCACAAGATTGGTGTGACTGGTGGTGATGTTAAAACCCGTATCGCCGCTGCCAAAACTGACGCCACCTACCTGCTCGCAGATGTGGAAGTTGTTGCCACCTACAAGCTGCACAACCTGAACCGCACTAAGCTCGAAAACCTTTTCCACAAGCTATTCGCAGCTGTGCAACTTGATTTGACCATTGAGGATCGATTCAAGAACCCTGTTAAGCCGCGGGAATGGTTCCTAGTCCCACTCCATGTAATTGATGAGGCGGTTCAACGTGTTCGAGATGGAGCCATTACAGGCGTCACATATGATCCAAAAACTGCCAGACTGATAAGCGGCTAGATGGGCATAGAGTCGTCACTATTCAACTTCAGGAGTTATTTCTGACCATTGATATTTTGTAGAGTATTTGCAGCTAAGACTTGCTTTGTAATAAGTCGAGACTAAGGGGGGCGTATGACAAAAATAAATCACGCTTTGATTAATTAATGGATTTCGAAGTTGTTGTTGATTGCCAGCTAATTGATCTGATAGGCACTGGTCACGTCTCCCCAGATAAGAACAAGCGCGTGCTTAGTATCATCAATGATTTTGAGGATGGGCTTTGGCGCGGTGAGAAATTCAATAATTTCATTTGGGACAATATCGTAGAGACGGCTCTTTCCTATAAAGAGCGCCAAGTTCTGAGCGGTAGACATTTAAGCGTACTAAAAGAGTCAGCAAAGAAGCTGCGCTTGAGTGACGGAGGAGACGACATCGGCAGGGGAAGTGAGCTAGCCGAAATTGTGCTCTACGGAATTATGAAGAATCACTACAAAGCACTTCCGGTCGTCCCAAAGATTTTTTATAAGCAAAATAGTCAAGATAACGCCAAGGGCGCAGATTCTGTACATATTATTGTTGCTAAGGACGATAAATTTACATTGTGGTTTGGCGAGGCAAAGTTTTACAACTCAATAGAGGATGCGAGACTGGCAAGCATCATTGAATCCGTTCAAAACTCGTTAGCTACGGACAAATTAAAAAAAGAAAACTCGATAGTGATAAATGTTTCAGATCTAAATCACTTCGATGAGATCAGCCAGAAGCTGAAGCAGGACATCACCGCTGCTCTTTCAAGCAGGGCATCAATTGACGACATCAAGCCGCTACTAAATATTCCAATATTGTTGCTGCATGAATGCGATCTGACGGCAAATGCCGTGGAAGCGACTGATGAATATCGTCAAAAAATTAAGGCTCATCACGCTGATCGAGCGCGTGCATACTTCGCCAAGCAAGTAAAAGCACTCAAAAGTATCTATGGGTATGCCGACATCTGTTTTCACTTAATACTCTTCCCAGTTCCAAAGAAGCAGCCGATCATTGATCTGTTCGTCAAAACCGCAGCATTTCATAAAGGCTGATCATGGAAATCTTTGAATCATGCCATGCAATCAATAGTCATTTGATGGCAGACAATGAAGAAGAAGCGCGTAACGAACTTATTAGAATGTTGGCGCAAATTGACGACATGGGACTCAGCTATACGCCGTTGGTAAATGCTCTCATTAGGCAGGTTGGTCTTTTCCCATATCTGGATCTGGAAACGTCATCATGGCAGGAAAGATTTGTTGGTGAAGCTTTCAAAGTAGACGTTGGTGGTGGCGAGTTGGTCACGTTACATCGTGAGCAATCAAGATTGCTCGAAGCACTTATCGCTGGAGAAAGCATCGCTGTTAGTGCCCCTACCAGTTTCGGAAAGAGCTTTGTTATTGACGCCTTTATATCAATCCAGAAGCCATCTAACGTCGTCATTCTGGTGCCAACTGTTGCATTGGCCGACGAAACTCGCCGCCGTCTAGAGAGAAAGTTCGGAGCGTCTTACAAAATTATTACGACTCCAGATGTTCGTCTTAGTGAGCGCAACCTATTTGTGTTTCCACAAGAAAGAGTTTTCAGCTATGTGCCCTTGCTAAATGCAATAGATATGCTTGTGGTAGATGAATTCTATAAAGCGAGTAAAGAGTTTGATAAGGAACGCGCGCCATCGTTAATCAGAGCCATAGTTGAATTAAGCGGAAAGGCAAAGCAGAGATATTTCCTCGCGCCCAATGTGAGCAATTTGACAGATAGCGTCTTTACGCAAGGAATGCGATTCCTCAAGTTGGATTTCAATACAGTATTTCTTCATAAAGCCGAGTTGTACTCCGAAATCGGCAAGGATGAGCAGAAGAAAAGTGAAGTTCTACTAAACCTTCTAAATACGCATTCTGGCAAAACGCTTATCTACGCAGGCACATATACAAATATACAAAAACTTTCCACGCTGCTGTTGACTCACAGAGCGCCTAAAGCAAATAAGCTATTAACTGATTTCAGCCGATGGTTAGCTGAACACTATGATCCAAATTGGGAACTCACATCTTTAGTCCTTCGAGGGATCGGCGTCCATAACGGGCAACTTCATCGGTCGTTAAGCCAAGTTCAAGTTCGCCTGTTTGAAGAATTGGATGGACTTGATGCAATTATTTCCACATCTTCCATAATCGAGGGGGTAAATACCTCCGCTGAAAATGTCATTCTTTGGAGTAACAAGAATGGCAGATTCAAGATCAAGGATTTCACATATAGAAATATTATTGGCCGTGGTGGCCGAATGTTCCGACACTTCATCGGAAAAATATTTGTATTGGAAGAGCCACCGCAAGAGGAGGCAACTCAACTTGAGCTTGCTTACCCTGACGAATTGGTTGGAACAATTGACGAGGGAATTCATGGCATAGATTTAACGGCAGACCAGATCCGTTACCTTCATGCCTATGAGAATCAAATGAACGATTTGGTCGGGCGAACTATCTCGGCTGCGTTCAAAGGCGAGGTTGTACTACAAAGCAACGACTCGGAGTTGCTGCTAGACATTGTCAGAGATTTAAAGGGCAGGCCCCAAGACTGGAATGGTCTCTCGTATTTGAATTCGGACAATCCACAAACATGGGATCGTCTCCTATACAAACTCATTAACCTTCGAAAAGGGTATTGGGATACCAAGTCCAGCACATTCGTTGCATTCGTAAAAATACTTTATAAAAACTGGGATAAGTCTATTCCAGAGCTATTAGCTGAGCTGAATGTGCATGAGGTCGGTATTCAGCAATTCTTTCTTCTAGAGAGGAATACAACTTTTAAACTGGCCACCCTTTTGGGAGATGTTCAAGCTATATACAATCGAATCAACCCCGAACGCCAAGTTGATCTAAGCGTTGCAATTGCGAGGCTATCTAATGCCTTTTTGCCGAAGAATGTCTATCTTCTGGAAGAATACGGAGTGCCCCGAATGATTTCGAGGAAGATTCATTTATCGGGCGTAATTGACCTGAATAATTCAGAAACTGAGATTCATGATGTCGTGAATCAATTTCGTCAAATTGGACTTGATCAGTTAAAGGCATCGGTCGGATCATTAAACGACTTCGATGTATATATTTTGAAATATTTTTACGAGGGTATCGGTTGCTAGCAGATGCTTCCTCTGCTTAAATTAGCCATAACAACCCCGTACACAAGACGGCAATGAGGATAATCAGCGTCTTCATGTTCCCCAAGACCTCCTCGCTCGTCTGGGAGAAGGAGTAGTACCGGATCTGCGATCGTAGCTGCTCTCTCATCTCCTCCTGACGTTTCACCACCTCCTGCCGCTTGTGGTATCTGGGGTCTTCCTCATCCAAGAACTCCGACAGCTTGTCCTGGAACCACGCTTTAAATTGGCTCTTATTCATCAGTGGTCATCCAGACACTTGGTCTGCCCAATGTTGGTTACAACCGAAGAGCCATCCGAGCAATTGCTTACACAATGCCCATTCCCATCGTAGTGGGGGCCACTGCAATACACGGATGGTGGCGGGTCGTGATTCACATTCACCCCAATATCCTTGTTCAGGCTTCCGGCTACCCATAGCTCAAAAGTGTTGTTCATCATGCCTTCGTAAATGCTGACGGAGTCTTGGCAGGCATTACATTGGGCCTGGCTACTGGCGGACAGCATCAAGCCGATCATTACTGGAAGAATTCTTTTCATTTGAAATTCTCCCAGTCGTAGTCTTGTACGCCACCTGATCGCTTCTGTTCTAGCTCCAGAACTTGTTTATGTTCTGGGGTTGCCTGATTGAACATCTGGGCCAGTAGCGCCTGATTGACCAGCTCGGTATAGCTCCGCTGATGTTCTTTCTTGGCGGCATTCAACGAGTGAGCAGCCTTGCCCTTGATGTAAACGCCAAGGTAGAAACCACCCTCGGCTTTTACTTTGGCTCGATATGCAGCCTGCTTCTGAGCTGCCTTGCTGTTCAATCTGTTCATGCTTTCACCTCACCAACTTCTGTTAAAGCGATGGTGATCATGTCTTTGCCGTCCTTCACCTTCTTCCAGCCGGAGACGTAAAAGTCCACGCCATGAACCGTCAGTTTGCCGCGGTAGTCAGGGCTTTTGTCTCCCTTCTTCTCGTTAGGAAATAAATAGCCTCTGTTGCTTTTGTCATCACTTAGTTTTTCGTTTTTGATTGTCATAGACCCTCCTAATTATTGTTATTGGTCTTATCTCCAGAGTGACAAAAATAAATCAATCGTCAAGGTCCCCAGTTTTTGTCAGCCGTTTTTGTCTCAGATTGATCTGGTTACTTGTCTCTTGTTTTTGTCACTTCTCGAAACTGCTTTATGAGACTAGCTTGACGAACCAGCGAAATCCGTCACTGTGGATAGAGAGGAATAAAAACGTAGTAGCAAGTTAGACATGGGACTCGTCCCATGAAGCGCCTACGGCACGAAGACAAAAACTAAGGGATGACAATAACCAGAATAAGAAAGCCCAGAACGCACAGACAAAAAGCGGTGTATCTGACCGATGCGGAGTATCAAAAGATCAGGGACAAAATCACCGGCAGCGGTGTTTCATTCAGCGGTTTTTGTCGTGGTCTTTTGTCCTCCCAGAAACTGATCGACAAACGCTCAATCCCAGTTGATCAATACCGAGAGTTGTCCGCCATCGGCAACAACCTCAACCAGATTGCCCGCATCGCCAATCAGTCTCGTCAGGTTCCAGAAAACCTCACGAGGCTGCTCACTGAGTTGAAGGGCCACCTGTTCCAGATACAGGAGGCCCTGAAATGATCATCAAGAAAATGAAAGGCAGGGGCTTCCGTGGTGTGCTGTCCTATGTCCTCAACGATAAAGACAACGGCCAAGAGAACCGAGCCGAACTGATCGGCGGCAACATGGCTGGCCAGAACGTGCAGGAGCTGACTCAGGAGTTCCGGCTGTTACGACAGATCAACCCAACAGCCAAGAACCCTGTTCGTCACTTTGCGATCCGGCTGCACCCGAAAGACCCAGCCTTAACCGAGCAGCAGTGGATCAAACTCGGCAACGACTTCTGTAACCAGATGGGGTATGGCAACACGTACAAGGCTTTCGTATTACACCGGGACAGCCATCCAGCCCATTTGCATATCGTCACCAGCCAGATCGGTTTCAATGGGAAGCTGGCCAGAGAGTTCAAAGACATTCCCCGCATCAAGGGTTTTTGTCGCCAGAAGGAGACCAGCCTTGGCCTCCATGCAGTGAGCAACAAAGCAACGGGCAATGCCAAGCTGTACCACGTCAGACAACGCGGCACCTGCAAGATAGACGCACAGATCAGGCAGGCCAAGTTTCAAAGCCTGCTCAAAACACCCACACCAAGGCCCCAGCAGTCCCTGCTCGTGCCTACAAGACAAAAACCCAATCTCGTACAGCAGAAGGCCCAAGACTTTATCGGGGCGGTGTTCAGTGCTGCCAAATCAAACAGCAAATGGCTGGAGTTGGTGAAAGCCGAAGGCGCACTGGTTGCCCAGATGAACAGCCTGAAAGCCCTGCTAATCAGAGCCAAGGGTACACCCCACGAAAAACAACTGTCAGCCCAGCTTGCTCAGATCGAGCAGGCACTGGCCGACAACCTGGCCGCAAGGATTGCCGCTTGGAATGCCGAAGCCGACCAAGACCAGAAGCACAAGCAACAATTAAGGAGACCCAAACCATGAACAATGAAAATCAAACAATAGATACATTCGAAGCAGCGCTGGAGTTCGCTGAGGCGATGGGTGAGTTCCTGATGGCACTGATGCTGCTATTGCAGTTCGTGCTGGAGGAGCAGGAAAGCCAGAAGCTGGAAAGCAGGAAGCGGGAAATATACAAGCGCCTGGAAGCGATCCAGCTTGCACAGCAAGCAGGGATGCCGCCCGACAAGCTTATGGCGATGGTGAATATCAATCTCTATGAAGTGGCTGATCTGTTGAAGCTGCGTCGTGTGGAGAAGAACCAGCCGGCTTTAACCTTCAAAGAAAAATTAACGGCATACCGGAAGCTGACCAATCAGGAGATTGAGGCCACCTTGCAGAGGAGGCTGAGACGATGAGCAAGAAAAATCCTGTGGGCTTTATATGGAACCAGCATGACCCGAACTGCATCACCCTTCGTAGCACCACCAGTAATCGTTTAGGACAGTTGCTGGGGACATATGACAACGAAAAATTCAGCAGCAGCCTTGAAAGCCATCTCGACATGCTCAACAGCAAAGAAAAAGCGCTGGAGAAGCAGATCAAGAACTACAAACAACAGAACGAACTCGCCAACAACCGGATCGAGGTGCTGGAACAACAGCGCCTCTATATTGGTTGTTGTCTGCTCTCCTCAATTGGGCTGTTGATGTTTTTTCTGTGTAGATAGTTTCCCAAAAAATAAGCCCCCTATTCCGGGGGCTTTGAGTTTGTTGCCGTCGGGCTGTTCTTAGTAGTGGGGGTGAGGTGGATTGAAGCTGGAAACAGCAAAAATCAGAATCGCACCGCCGATTGTCAGGACAGCTCCAAGCTTGACCCTGAATGCAAGCACACCCTTTCGGCGATCATGCTTCTTGGCATCTTCGAAGCTCTTGAATTCCACCACACCACCAGCAGTGCGGTGTTCAAATTCGTATTTGTCCAACTCCTCCAGCTTCTTGTGCTGTGTCCACCAGAAATAAGCACCGCCTGCGGTGATGAGATACAGAAAAATCATGCTTTCCTCCTTTATAGTCGAGTAAAGAAAGCATAGTGCGTTTCTTATTGCGTGTATAGATATCTTTGCTCACATCACTATGGGGGATGCCTAAAGGACAGCCATTCCCAGAGACCAGACAGTTCATCAGCAGCAATACGCTGTACGCCCGTACGCTGCTTGGCCTAAATCAGGAGCAGCTAGCAGAGCTAGCAAGCTTGGATCGGACGCAGATCAGTAACTTTGAGCGGATGGTTAGCGGCGCCAGTGTGGATAGCGTCGGAAGATTGGCAAAGGCTATTGGGGTGCCCGCCTATGTTCTGTTGATGGAGCCAGCCGAAGCCCATCCATTAATACTTGCAGCTATCGGATCTACTAAAAACAAAAAGCCCCCTATTACTAGGGGGCCTGTTTCCAGAAAAAAAACTGCCTCTTAAAGCGTATCAACACCCAGCACAATTTTTCTGGGCGGTTGCTCGGCCTTAGTGCCCGGGGTTAGATTTTCTACTTGAGCTTGCCGCGGCTCATGTTCGGCAGAACTGAAACGCATGCTTAGGTATTCGCCAAGTGTGAGCCATTTGCAGGAAGCCTCGGCATCTTCTTCCTCAATGTGAGCAAAGAAATCTTTCGGCTTTCCGCCGGAGATAATAAATGGCCAAGGATCATCAATGGCCGCATTGTCCAGGAACGTAGAAAAAGAGCTGATATTTTTCTTGCTCAGCTTGTTGGCGACTGCTGCTTGTGCGCTGTTGCCGTGGGTGTTTCTTATAACTGCCAGAACGTCTCCTAAGCGATAGCGCACCGAGCCGCCAATCAACTTTGATGGTGGCGGCGTTCCCTTTGCTCGATCTTCACAAAGCTGATTTTTAGTACGACCACCAAGGATCATTCCGACCTGCTCTGGCGGTATTAGGATGTCTTCAGATAGCTTGTGAAGATTGGCAAGCAAGATCTCATTCTTTATTCCTGGAACAGTCTTGGGCACCTTATCCTCCTGACTAATTATTTTGATCGATCGGTATGGGCCCGCAGGGACTTGAACCCTGAACCAAAGGATTATGCTTACCACTACGGCTTGCGCCGCCTCTTTCGAGTTTGTGGTCTG
>JACXTT010014087.1_pt1 | contig 10487 bp, 8 predicted proteins | sample 9270951 | NCBI WGS metagenome assembly JACXTT01 (sample SAMN15532306, study PRJNA645909) | rock metagenome | isolation source: weathered quartz diorite | place: Puerto Rico | collected 2017-06-21
TCGTTTATGGGATTAGTAGCTGGAAAGGTTAATGGTTTATTGGTTATTAGACCCTAAACCCATTACTAATGACTTTTCTATCTACAAACACCATAAACGATTTACGATTTGAAAGGTTTTTAAAGAATTGACATCTTCTTTCTTATATGGCATACCTTAATTGGGTATGCCATAAGGATTACATATGAAAAAGTACTTTTCCAAAATTATTCATTTCAGTTTGATCTTGCCATTGGCGCTCGCCACAGTCATGTGTTGCCAATTTTCGTGGACGAAGCCTGCAGCGGCTTCTGTTAATATAGAGAAGTCGATGCCGGCGTGTCATCTGCACAAAAATAAACCTTCAACACCTTCTAAGAATAATTGCAGTTGCTGTGCGACGAAACAATTACAGGCTGAACAAGCAAGTAAGATTTCCCTCGATGGACTTAAGACAGTCAATCATTTCGTTTTTTTAAGTGTTCTGCCCGCCCAATCATCAGCGCTTAAAACGAAATTTAATTTAGCTTATCTTCACGGCCCGCCAGGGCTCTATGCCGATATATCGCTCTACATCCAAAACCACAATCTCCGTCTTTAATCCTTGGTTTGACAATTCTTTTTTTCTTATTTGAAAAAGAAGTGTGTTTATTGTTAACCCAAGGAGCAAGTCATGAAATCTAAAAATATTATTGTTGTTGTTTTCATTATTCTCATCGCAAGTGCAGGATGGTTTTTCCTTTCGAAAAATCATCCACCATTGATGGATGACCAAGCCCATAAAGACATTTATTATTGTCCGATGCATCCACATTATACAAGTGATCGTCCCGGCAACTGCCCGATTTGCGGCATGAAATTGGTGAAAAAAGAAATGGGGTCTGAATCCGCGTTAGGACAGCAAATAGCACAACCTGCGAAACGAAAAATTCTTTATTATCGCAATCCGATGAACCCGTCGGTGACATCGCCGACGTTTATGAAAGATTCTATGGGTATGGATTATATTCCCGTCTACAGCGAAGCAGTCCCCGGCGGGGATGAAGAGGCTCAAACGCCGTCTGGTCCAAAAGGTTATGCGGCGATTTCTGCATCTTTGCAAAAACAACAACTGATTGGCCTTAAAACTATGACCGTCAACAGAACAAACGCTGTTAAAACTATCCGTGCGGCCGGACATGTGACAACCAATCATGATTTGTATATGTTTCAGGATGAATATATTCAAGCTTATACGCAATATGTGAAGACTTATCGGGACTATCGCCGGGTCGAACACTTGCGACGTACATGGGAAACCCATCGGGATCTTCAGATGAAACTTCATGAAGCCCAAGATAAATTGCTGCAATTAGGATTAAGCCCGGACCAAATTGATCAACTGCGCAATGTATCGTGGCAAACGCCGTGGAAGCAACCTGAGCTGTTATTTCTAAAAGACCATTTTGAATATTGGATCGTGGCCCAAATTTTGGAAGGAGACCTCGGTTATGTAGAGGTAGGCCAGGGGGCGCAAATTTTTATTCCCGGTTATAAAGAAAAGGCCAAAGGCATTGTCCGTTCTGTCGGCGGAATCGTCGACCCAGATACAAGAACGACGAATGCCTTCATTGAATTAAAAGATTATCGTGGTGAACTTAAAGGCAATATGTTTGTCAACGTCGAGATATCGGCAGCGCTTGGGGATGTGATTATGGTTCCAAGGGATGCCGTGATGGATACAGGCGTTCGTAAAATTGTCTTTGTCCAGAAAGGTGAGGGAACTTTTGAGCCAAGAGAGATCCAAACCGGATGGGAAACTGATGATGGTTTTGAAGCGATCTCTGGTTTAAATCCTGGAGACCATATTGTTACCAATGGTAATTTCCTCCTCGATTCGGAGAGTCGAGTGCAAGCGGGGTTAGAGGAGGGAAAATAATATGACACATTTTACAAATGCTAACGAGGGCTTAATCGAGAAGCTCATCGGTTTTTCCGTCCGGAATAAGTTTTTGGTTATACTTCTCGTGGCTATTTCTCTGGCGGTGGCTCTCTGGTCCATCCGCAATATTCCTTTGGATGCCATTCCTGATTTGTCAGATTCCCAGGTGATTGTTTACTCAAAATGGGACCGTAGTCCAGACATCATCGAGGACCAAGTGACTTATCCGATTGTTTCTTCACTATTGGGCGTTCCCGGAGTTAAATCGATCCGTGGATTTTCTGATTTTGGATTTTCTTACGTGTATGTCATTTTTAAAGACGGCACGGATATCTACTGGGCCCGAAGCCGGGTGCTGGAATATTTAAGCAAGATCACATCGCGATTGCCGGAAGGCGTTAAAACAGAATTGGGTCCAGATGCGACGGGCGTGGGTTGGGTTTTTCAATATGTTCTTGTCGATAAAACAGGTAAACATGACTTACAGCAATTGCGTAGTTTTCAGGACTGGTATTTACGATATCATTTGCAAAGTGTCCCCGGGGTTTCTGAGGTCGCCTCATTAGGCGGATTTGTTAAACAATATCAAATCACGGCGGATCCTCATAAATTGCTGGTTTATAAAATCTCCATCACCAAATTAATCGATGCAGTTAAAGACAGTAATGAAGAGGGCGGTGGAGGGTTGATCAATTTTACCGGCGCTGAATATATGGTCAGAAGCCACGGTTATGTCAAAGGCATAAAAGATATCGAGGGAACGCTTGTCAGTACCGACGAAAAAGGGACGCCCATTCTTTTAAAAGATGTGGCTTCTGTCGCAACTGGGCCAGAACTGCGTCGAGGTTTGTCAGATTTGGATGGCAAGGGAGATGTGGTGGGCGGAACTGTTGTCATGCGTTTTGGTGAGAATGCTTTAAATGTTATTACCCGCGTTAAGGCTAAGCTTAAAGAAATCGAATCTTCCTTGCCGGAGGGCGTTGAGATAAAAGTCACGTATGACCGTTCCGAGCTCATTTTAAGATCCATTGAAAATTTAAAACACCAGCTAACCGAAGAAATGATTATTGTGAGCGTGGTGATCTTATTGTTTCTCTGGCATTTTCCATCGGCTTTTATTCCCATCATTACGATCCCTGTAGCTGTTATTTTATCTTTTATTCCTTTATTAGGAATGAAGTTAACATCAAACATCATGTCTTTGGCCGGGATCGCTATTTCGATCGGTGTTCTTGTCGACGGGGCGATTGTTCAAATGGAAAATGTTTATAAACATTTGGAATATTGGGAAACTGGAGGACGCAAAGAAGATTATCGAACCGTCTGCCTTAAGGCATTAAAAGAGGTCGGCCCGGCAGTGTTTTTTTCGCTCTTAGTCATCGCCGTTTCTTTTTTACCTATTTTTACTTTGGTCGATCAAGAAGGTCGACTTTTTAAACCGCTGGCCTGGTCTAAAACATTTTCCATGGCCATCGCCTCGATTCTCGTCGTCACACTTAATCCCGCCTTGCGCATGATGCTTTTAAGGGTTAAACCGTACCGTTCAAAGATCATTAATGCATTGCTGGTCGGCAGATACCATCCGGAAGAGAAACATCCGGTCAGTCGCATCCTTTTTCGGATGTATGATCCAGTCTGTCGGTTTGTTCTTCATTATCCTAAAGCGATCATTATTAGCGCCATTGCTTTAATGTTAACTACTGTCCCGGTTTATTTGAAATTAGGATCTGAGTTCATGCCGCCATTATGGGAAGGGCAGATTTTATACATGCCGATCACCATGCCGGGGATTGGCGCGCCGGAAGCTAAGAAACTGTTACAAACGGAGGATTATATTCTTAAAAGTTTTCCTCAGGTCGAAAGAGTATGGGGGAAAGCCGGGCGTATGGAAAGCTCGACGGATCCGGCACCGCTTTCCATGATGGAAACGGTCGTGCTTTTAAAGCCAGAGAATGAGTGGCCAAAAATTAAGCGTTGGTATTCCGATTTGCCACAAATGATCCAACGTCCATTGAAAGTGTTCTGGCCGGATCATATCTCGCATCAAGAATTGATCGATCAAATGGATGCGGCTTTACAAATCCCCGGGAATACTAATTCTTGGACGATGCCGATTAAAAACCGTATTGATATGTTATCGACGGGTGTGCGTACGCCGATCGGGATAAAAGTTTTGGGATCAGACATCAACGAAATCGAACGGATCGGCACGCAGTTGGAAAAAATTATTAAAGATGTGCCTGGCACCAGAAGCGTTTATTCGGAACGGACAGCTGGAGGATACTTTCTGGATTTCGATCTGAAACGTGATCAACTAGCTCGTTATGGATTATCCGTCCACGACGCACAAATGACCATCGCTTCAGCCATTGGTGGAGAAAATGTGACAACCACCGTCGAAGGCCAAGAACGTTACAATGTCAATGTCCGTTATCCGCGTGAGTTAAGGGACAATGTGGATAAATTAAAACATGTGCTTATCGCAACACCAGTGGGCAAGCAAATTCCGCTGCAGGACATTGCCGATATTGTCTTGCGCGAAGGCCCGTCGATGTTACGCAACGAAAACGGTCTTTTGGCTGGGTATGTCTATGTAGATGTTTCTAGCAGCGATATCGGCAGTTATGTCGATAAAGCCAAAGACGCGGTTGAGGCACAATTAAAATTACCGTCGGGCTATGGCTTGTTATGGAGTGGCCAGTATGAAAACATGTTACGCGTTAAAGAACGATTGAAAGTTGTTTTGCCTTTGACTTTATTTATCATTTCTATTCTTTTGTATATGAATACTCGATCAGCGGTGCAAACAGGGATTGTTCTTTTATCTGTGCCGTTTTCGTTGATTGGTGCTGTTTGGCTTCTATGGGTTTTAAACTATAACATTTCCATCGCGGTATGGGTGGGGATGATCGCGCTCATGGGGCTCGACGCTGAAACTGGCGTTTTGCTTCTGTTATTTATGGAATTGGCCTATAAAGAAGCCATTCAAAACGATCGGATGAATACAGATAAAGATTTAAAGGATGCTATTGTTTATGGATCTGTGCGGCGTTTGCGTCCCAAAATGATGACGGTCATGGCCGCCTTCGTGGGGTTATTGCCGATCATGTGGTCGATGGGTGCTGGGGCTGATGTCATGAAACGCATTGCCGCGCCGATGGTCGGAGGTCTGGTGACATCCTTTTTGCTCGGACTCTTGGTTTATCCGGCTATTTTTTATCTTTGGAAATCACAATTTGAACTTAAAGGGAAACTGCATTAAAGGAAAGGAGAAGAGGATTTAATCTAGAAATCCAGCTTTTAAATTAACGAGGGCGATGTACAATATAAATAAGTTTTACAAACAAGGAGGAAGGATATGAGAGTCAATGTTTTTGTTTTAGCGGCTGTTTTGTTTTTAAGTTTTTCCGGTCTTCTGCGCGCCGAGGATAAAACAACGGGCACGGCTGCCGACCAAACTGATGTAAAGAAAATCGGTAATAAAATTTGTCCGGTGAGTGGCGAAAAAGTCGGGCAAATGGGAGATATTGTCACCATCGAATATAAGGGGAAGATCTATAACCTTTGCTGCGAGATGTGCAAAAAAGATTTCAATAAAGATCCTGATAAATATACCCAAAAAGCTGAAGAAGAAGCAGCGAGCTCAGCTCAATAAATTATTGGGGACACCAGAGCACCAGTCACACGTCACCTGTAGTCACCAGTACCTAACTAAAAACCACAGGTGACTGGTGACAAGTGTTCTGGTGTCCTAATCGATAGTCAGAAACTGTTATGTCTTTTTTAAGTAATATCCATTTGCATCCTGCATTGGTCCATTTTCCCGTGGCACTTTTTATCAGTGCTTTTCTTTTTGAATCGCTGAGCCTTATTTTAAAAAAAGAGATCCTGCATACCGTTGCGGTGGCCGTCTATATTTTAGCGACGGTGACAACGCCGTTTACAGCCTATTCTGGGCTTTGGGAAGCCCAGCGGCTTAATCTCCACCATCCCGTGCTTGATACGCACCGCACCTTTGCTTTGATTACAATGTATGTTTCTTTTATGAGTCTTTTTGTCATAGGCGCGGTCAGAAAATTGCCGGTTAAAATTTATCGCACGATCTTTTTTATTTTTTCCTTAATGATGATCATCACCGTTACTGTGACCGCTTATAACGGCGGGCGAATGGTTTATGAATATGGAGTAGGTATCAATGGCTAAAGATCCAATTTGTGGAATGGACGTTTCTGAAAACTCACCGCTCAAAATAATCTACGAAAATGTTGTCTATTATTTTTGCTGCGAGCATTGTCTAAAGAAATTTTCTAAAGAGCATCGTGTCGCATCCCAACCCGCGTGTTGCATTCCTAAAAGCGTTTGGTATCACAACAAAATGATTTGGTTTGCCATTGGTCTTATTATCATTTACGGTTTAAGTATTTTTATTCCTTTGCTGCAACCGTTTGGCATGGCGCTGGGGATGTATTTTCAGAAAGCGTGGCTGGCGGTTTTGCTGGGGCTTTTGATCGGCGGGGTCATCGACCATTACATCCCGCATGAATATATTTCCTATGTTTTGGCCCGTCGCAAAAAAAGGACGATTTTTTATTCTGTCATGCTCGGGTTTTTTATGAGCGTTTGCAATCACGGGATCCTGGCCATCTCGATGGAACTTTATAAAAAAGGGGCGTCTACTTCTGCCGTCGTCGCGTTTCTTTTAGCCAGCCCGTGGGCCAATCTGCCGCTCACGTTTATGCTCATTGGATTTTTCGGTCTCGTTAAAGCGTTTTATATCATTCTTTCGGCGATTATCATCGCGCTTGTCACGGGAATGGTCTATCAATTTCTTGAAGAGCGAGGGATGGTTGAGGTCAACAAGAAAACGGTTGCAACGAATAAAAATTTCTCGATCATCGGTGATTTGCAGATGAGAATGAAAGGGGTTAAATTCTCATTAAGTCAAATTAAGGAAGATGCAAAGGCCATCCAAGAAAGCATCGTCGCGCTAAGCGATATGATTCTCTGGTGGCTTTTGATCGGGATGACACTGGCAAGCCTTGCAGCAGCCTATGTGCCGGCGCATATCTTTAAGGAATATATGGGCCGGTCGGTGGTTGGGTTATTAGTAACGCTTGTGGCTGCAACTGTTATCGAAGTGTGCTCGGAAGGTATGTCACCTTTGGCTTTCGAAATTTACCGACAGACGGGCGCCATTGGTAATAGCCTTGTGTTTCTGATGGCCGGCGTTGCAACCGATTATACGGAGATCGGGCTCATTTGGCAGAACATCGGGCGCCGGGCCGCTTTCTGGCTGCCGGTTATCACCGTCCCGCAAATCATCCTTTGGGGTGTCGTGGCCAATATCATTTTCTAGTCACACCTTGACCAGATATTTTTTGCTTTTATAATGCCAATATGAAGACGTTTTCCTGGACCAGGTTTTTTATCCGTCTTTTTTTTCTCACCGTTATTGGTGTATTAGCTTACCAGTGGGTCTTAAAATATTTTCACGAAAATGAAATCCTTAAAGAAGTGATCAATCGTCTCTCAGCCGATTCACGGGTGGCGGAAGTACTCGTGACCGGCGTTAACTATGACGAGAAGACTAAAAAAAGTTTAACGACGATCAAGTTCCTTGAATATGATTCTCATCAGAAGCCGACACAGCCGCGCTATTTTACTTTTTCCGGCAACATCATCCAGTTTCAATCTTTAGTGATTCGTTTCAGCGATTTTTATGTGCGCATCGGCGACCGGCTAAAAGGCAAAAGCGCGTTTATTTTTTGGAAAGTCTTTATGCTCGACGGCGAACGCACACAGGAATATGAAATAACACCGATGATGACGATTCCCTCAGGGTATAAAATTGAGGGCGAAGATCCGTTTGAAGCGGCGTTATGGAAAAATTTCTGGATGTACGCGCTTGACCCGACGAAAGCGCAAGGCTCAGGCATTAAGAACGCGCAGATCGAAGCGCCCGGCACGATGTTTGTCCCGGGGATTCTTTATACCATCAAGATTGAGCACGATGGTGGGTTACGTATCGACACAACTCCGTTACCGCCGATTTTAAAAGGAGAAACAATTCCTCAATAATTTAAAACAGATAAAAAGGAAGGTGCGTCATGAAAAAATTAATTATTGTTATGATGTCGATGATCATGGGATTAAGTTATCAGCAACTGGCGTTGGCCCAGGCGACACCGGAAGAGCAGTTAACTCAGCAAGTTGTGTTAAGCGCCTATGAGCAAGCGGTCCGTAATGTCGTTACCCAAGTGGCCGTTCAGCAAAGATTAAACCTGGCTCAGAATGTCGTTGAGCAAGTCGTGCAGCAAACGGTTCTTCAAGGATTAAAACAAGAGGCCGTAAAAAATGTGATTCAACAAGCGTACGCCCAGAGCGTTCAGCAGGCCGTTAACCAAAGACGGCAACAAATCGCCCAAGCGGTGATCGAGCAGAATATTAAAGCCAATATCCAACAAGCTATCCAAAAAGCTGTCGTCGAGAATGCGGTTAGACAAGTGGCCGCGCAGGCGATTCAGCAACGGATCATGCAACAAGCCATTGTCCAACAAGAGATAAAAGCTAAAGTCGAGCAAGCGGTCATTCAGCAAAGAGCCCAACTGATGCAGCAACAGTTGGCCCAACAGTATCAACAGGCCCTCATGCAGGCTCTGGCTAACCAAGGCCATTAATTTTGTAAGAAACAACCGTCGTTGAAGACGGATAAATGACGTTGTATACTTTGGGTGTATGGTTCTAGGTCAAAACCCCTTCAAACGTTGTATCGAACTAGCCCCGTTGGTTTTTACGGTCGCTTTTCTCACGTATATCCTGGGCCTTTTGTTTGATACAGCCATCGGTCTCATTCCTATCCTTGTTGTTTTGATTTTTTTTGTCCCCATCAAGATCTATTTATACAGCGGCGTGTATGGCCATCTGGTCGAGCTTCTTTCCGGTGATGAAATTGCCTTCCAATTTAAACAAATTCATTTGAACGCGAAACGTTTTTGGAAAGTCTATGCCATCGTGTTGGCACTGCCATTGGTTTTGGATTGGCTTTTAAAAATGTTCGTCCCGCAAGGAATCGTTTCTTTTTCACAGGTTTTGGCCCAGACACAAATTATTCTGCTCACGTTTATCAGCTTTTGGATCATTCAAGAAAAATATGTCGGGCCGTTTAAGCTTAATCAAAGACCAATCACGGTCACTCTAGAAGAGGCAACCGTTATCCTGGGTTTGTTTATGTTAGAAAGCATTATCATCTTTTTGCCTTTGTGGGTGCAAACGCCATGGCGATATTTTGCAAACGTCTCAGGTTTTATAAGAGAGGGGTTGGAATACCTTCAGTTCACGTATATCAGTTTGGTTATCCTCAAAAATTATAAAGAAATTGAAAATCATTTTGCTACTCAAAAAGAAATTTATCTGATTAGTCCAGTTAATGCCGGCGTAAGAGACAGTTTCGGGTCGGTCTTTTATAAACCTTACCCAGGAGCATTTGTTGTGTTAAAAGCGCTGACACCCAAGCATTATAGATTCCGCGTGTTTAACCGGCGCTTTTGGCAGGACCGCTATTACGGCGCCAACAAGCTCGTCGCTATTACATGTTTTACAGGGAACAGTTTCGAAGCTTATAAAATCGCCAAAGAATTTAAGCGCCGCGGCTCGACGGTTATCATGGGCGGGCCGCACGTGACATATTTGCCCGATGAGGCACTTGAATATTGTGATAGTGTGGTGATCGGTGAAGCGGAAGGTATATGGAAACAGGTCATGGCTGATTACGAAAATAAAACGCTTAAGAAAAAATATAATGGCGTTGCTGTGGAGAATTATCATCAGGAAGTCCACGAAGAATTGCTGAATTCTCCACCGAATATTATTAAAGACTTTCTTGAAACGACACGTGGATGCAAATTCAAATGCCATTTCTGCACGATTCCCGGGCTAAGCAGCGGCCGCACACGCACCAAACCGACCTTTGAGCTCGTCGAGCTGATTAAAAAGATTAGACAGAAATATTCCTCAGTCTATTTCATAGACAATAATATTTACAGTGATCCGGCTTATGCCAAAGCCTTGTTTGAAGAGCTTAAGCCTTTGAAAATCAGGTGGCGTACGGCGTGTACCATCGACATTGCTAAAAATGAAGAGATGCTTAAATTGGCTAAAGACAGCGGCTGTGAGCTTTTGTTGTTCGGTTATGAAATATTTGGCAGCTCCGCTGAGAGCGCCCAGCGCGGCAAATTCGGCATGGCCGAGAAATATATCCAATTTACGCGCAAGGTCAAACAGATGGGCATTCAGATCAAGGGAAGTTTTGTTTATGGTTGGGATACGGACCGCTTAAAAGATCTGTGGACGCTCTGGAAATTTTGTTCGACCATCCGTCCCGAGATCACGGTCATTAATCTTTTAACGCCAATTCCCGGGTCGCATACCTACGACGATATGATCAAGAAAAACTGCATCACCAATCTTAATTGGCGCAGTTATTCTTTTCATAATTTTGTTTTTAAGCACGACCATATCAACACACATTTCGTGGATATGATTTTTCCCGTCCTAAGGCCGTTTTTTGTGTTTACAACTTCACGGATTG
>JACXTT010014088.1_pt1 | contig 10487 bp, 8 predicted proteins | sample 9270951 | NCBI WGS metagenome assembly JACXTT01 (sample SAMN15532306, study PRJNA645909) | rock metagenome | isolation source: weathered quartz diorite | place: Puerto Rico | collected 2017-06-21
CGCGCACCACGAGCTCGAGCTCGAGCTGCGGCGCCGCGGCGCACGGCGCCGCCAGGCCCGGGACGAGCAGCGCAACGGCCGCCACCTGCCGCCACCTTTGCGACGCGCGGCGCGCGACACCGGTTCGGCGCGTGGGCCTCATCGTTGTTCTCCCGCGGGGGCGCCGTCCCGACGCAACACCGAGTCCAGCTCCGCCGGCGTTCCCACGCGTACGTGACCGTTCGGCAGGTAGACGGCGTAGCGGACCGAGTCGCCGGCCATCTCGAATCGCCGAACGAATCGCGTGGCCGTGACGCCGGGGATGAAGACGCGGACGGCGAGCCCGTCGTACAGCGCCCCCCGCACGTTCGACTCCCAATAGCTCTCGGCGTGCGGGTCGCCGCCGACGTCGCGCTGCCGGCTGATCGAAACGGGGGACCAGAACCACAGTCGCGTCCCCGGCGGCAGGGCCGCCGCGCGGAGATCCGCGACGGCATTGGCGGCGATGCGCGCACGATCGACCGTGGAATCCGAGCGCAGCTCGGGATCCACGAACGGGTACGATTCGATCTTGCGGACGACGAGCGCGCCATTCACGGCGAGCGCGAGTCCCACGACCGCGGTCGCCGCGCTCGTACCCACGGCGCCGATCCGCGTCAACGACATCGCGGCCGCGACCAAAGCGGCCACCCCGAGCGCGGCGCCGGCGAGCGGCGCGTACAGGTAGTAGTGGTACGTGTGATGGGCCAGCGGCAGCACCGGCGCCAGCGTCAGCCCGAACAGCGCGCCGGCTTTGCCCCATCCTCCGGTGCGCAAGGCGGGGACCGCGAGGCCCACCAGCCAAGCGACGCCGAGGGCGATGCCATATCCGAACACCCCCGGGTCCACGACATCGGTGAACGACCGGATCGAGGGCAGCGCGAGGTTCGCGGTCCAGCCCAGGTAGGTCAGCAGGTTGTCGACGATCGTGCGATCGAACCTCAGCGCGTACGGCGCCGCGCCGGCCAGCTCGGCGCGCACGCCGAACACGTCGCGGACGACGAACGCCGCGAGGTAGGCGAGCAACACGCCGGCCATCGCCAGCGGCACCACCGGGAGAGCGGCCCGGCCTTCGGAGCGGCCCCCCCGGAGCGATGGCGCCAGCGCCACGAGCGGCAGGAGCAGCGTGGACTCCTTGCTCAGCAGCGACGCCGCGAACAGCGGCAGCGCCAGCCACGCACGCCGGCCCGGTTGGTCGGCGAGCAGCACGCTGGCGAGCCCGAATCCGGCGGCGAGGATTTCGCCGATGCCCGAGATCGAGTAGAGCGCCGTGAACAGCGCCGGGTGCGTGCCGAAGAATACGGCGCCCACCGCCGCCGCGGGCCCGGGCACGAAGCGGCGGCACAACCGATAAACCAGGACCACGCAGGCCGCATGCGCCGCGAGCGAGACCAGCCGATAGGCGAGGGGATCGAGTCCCCCGACGCCGCGCATGACGTCGAAGTAGAGCTGTCCCGACAGCCAGCGCCAGGGGAACGGGACGGGCGGCAGCAAGCCGCGTGCGCGCGCCAGACCCGTGAAGTCGTCCTGGGCGAAGAAGTATGCAAGCGCGCCGCGAAACACCAGGCACGCGGCCGCCACGGCGAGTGCTGCGAGCAACGAGTCGACGACGGCAGCCTGGAGCGGCGGCGCGAGCGGCGTGGCGCGGGGTCGGCGCGGGCGGGAACGGGGCATGCGCCGCCACGATACCGGAGCCGGCCGGGCGAGACACGGCCGGCCCGGGTAGGAGCTAGAACTGATGCTGCTCGGTCGAGTCGGTGAGCGCCGTCGTCGAGCTCTGGCCGCCGCTCACTACCCTCGACACTTCGTCGAAGTAGCCGGTGCCAACGAACGCCTGGTGCTTGACCGCGGCGTACCCCTGCTTCGCCTGCGCTGCGAATTCGCGCTCCTGCAGCGCCGCATACGCGGTCATCGCCGATTCGTGATAGCCGCGGGCCAGCTCGAACATGCTGTGGTTGAGGGCGTGGAATCCCGCCAGCGTGACGAACTGGAAGGCGTACCCATAGCTCCCCAAGGACTGCTGGAAGCGGGCCACCGTTGCCGCGTCGAGCTGCTTCGACCAGTTGAACGACGGCGAACAGTTGTAGGCGAGCAGCTTGCCGGGGAAGCGGGCGTGAAGGGCTTCGGCAAATCGGAACGCCTCGTCGAGGTCGGGCGTGGATGTCTCGCACCAGACCATGTCCGCGTACGGGGCGTAGGCGAGTCCGCGCGCGATGGCGGCGTCGATGCCGCCGCGAAGCTCGAAATAGCCCTCCGCGGTGCGTTGCCCGGTCAGGAACGCATGGTCGCGAGCGTCGATGTCGCTAGTCAGCAGTCGCGCGCTGTTCGCGTCGGTGCGGGCGATCAGGATCGTGGGGACGTCGAGCACGTCGGCTGCGAGCCGAGCCGCCGCGAGCTTTTGCACGAACTCGCGCGTCGGCACCAGCACCTTGCCCCCCATGTGCCCGCACTTCTTGGCGGAGGCGAGCTGGTCCTCGAAATGCACGCCCGCCGCGCCCGCCTCGATCATCGCCTTCATCAGCTCGAACGCGTTCAGATCGCCGCCGAAGCCCGCTTCGGCGTCGGCAACGATGGGCGCGAACCAGTCCTGCACCCGGTGGTCGCCGTTCAGGTGCGCGATCTGATCCGCACGCTGCAGGGCGTGGTTGATGCGCCGCACGAGCGCCGGGACGCTGTCGCTTGGGTACAGGCTCTGGTCGGGGTACATGTGTCCCGCGCTGTTCGCGTCGGCGGCGACCTGCCAGCCGCTGCAGTAGATCGCCGACAGCCCCGCGGCGACCTGCTGGACGGCCTGGTTCCCCGTGAGCGCGCCGAGGGCGCGTACGGGCGGCCGGGTCCGCAGCGCGGTCCACAGCCGGATCGCGCCCTCGCGCGCGAGCGTGTGCTCGACCTGCAGCGTCCCGCGTAGCCGCACGACGTCCTCGACGCCGTACGGGCGGGCGATGCCCTGCCAGCGTGGGTCCCTCATCCAGGACGTCCGGATCTCTTCTGCACTGCGTGATGTCGCCATCGTCGGGCTCCTCGAAGTCGCGGCGGCAAGACCCGCCGGGGGCGTCAAACCGGATTGAACCAGCCGTTCAGAATCATCTCCTCGCTGCGTCGGCGCGCCTCGCGAAACGAGCGTTCGTCGCCGACGTCCTTGAGCCGGCCCCGTTCGGCGACCAGTCGCTCTAGCTCCTCGTCGAACACTCGCGCCATCAAGGTCGTATCGTGTCGGACCGCCCGCCCGTCGGGGCCCGTCACCTCGGCGACGTCGCGATGACGCAGTCGCTGCGCCAGCATCAGCCGGTAGATGCGGTCCGTGGCTAGGTCTTCCATGTAGCCGTCGAGCAGGCTCGCGCCCCGTCCGTTCAGCACGCCGTTACGGTAGCGGATCACTGTGCGGACCGCCGCGCGCGTGCCATCGAGCGTGCGGCGCCCCACGCCCTCGGGGCGCGGCCGCAGATCGGGGTAGCGTTCGACGTTCACCGGGAGGCGGAACCCCTGGTTCGGCGACGGAAACTGCTCCACGGCGATCGCGTTCTGGTCCGGGTGTCCGGTCCAGGCGCCGTCCATCAGGCAGGTGGCCTCGTTGCGCTTGTCCTGTTCGAGCACCTTGAGCGCACGAGCGTTGAGCTCCGCGTCCTCGCGGCTGGGGTACAGGGCCGTCATGCCGCCGATCGCCAGTGCGCCGCGGCGGTGGCAGATGTCGACGAGCAGGTGGCGGAGCCGCTGGAAGAACGGCACGTCGTGCGGAATCGTGTTGCGGTCGGGAAACACCCAGCCCGGGTCGGCGAGCGTGAAGTCGATGAGACTCGCCATGTAGTCCCAGCGCCCCAGGTTGAGGCCGAGGATGTGCTCACGCAGGTGGTAGAGGAACTCCTCCATCTGGTAGGCGAGCGGGTGTGACTCGACGAGGGCCATGCACTTGATCGCGCGTTCGTCCCACCCGCGCGCGCGCGCCACGGCTTGCAGCACGTCACGCCACCACAGCGCCTCGTCCGCGGACTCCGACTTCGGAATGTAGAGGGACAGGGGATGGCGCAGCGACTCCCAGTCGAGGTCGTGAGCGATCATCGCGAGGTCGAACAGCGAGGCCGCCGTGACGGCGTCGGGCACGACGCCCGCCTGTGACAGGTGGAGCCCCCGCACTCGGTTCCAGATCACCGTCGCCGACGGCGCGATCGTCACGCGACGGCCGCGCTTCGCGTCGTCGTAGCCCAACTCGCCGCGCAGCGCCGCGCGGATGTTCGCGACGCCCGTCATGAGGTTCGACCAAGCGTTCGCCATCGAATCCTCGAGGTCGAGCATCACGCCGGGCGCCCCAGAGTTGAGCATCTTGACCACCAGCTCGGCGTCGTCGGCCGGCCCGGTCATCTGGTTCCGCTGATCGCTGCACCACGCGGGCAGCTCGATTCGCCAGGCCAGCCGGACGGCGTCGGACGGCGGCAGGTGGTCCGGCAGCCGGCCGGCGTGCGCGGTCTCGAGCACTTCGGTGCGCCGTGCGGCGAGCGCCTGCTGCGTCGGCGTGAAGGCGCGATGGAGAGGCAGGTAGAACGCGAGGAAACCGCGGGGCAGGTCGCGGTCGGCCCGAAAATCCGAGGGCGGGCAGTTCATCCGAGGGTCGAGTGCGCGCATGGTCTCGCGTGGGTTGGAATTACCGTCGGGCGCGCCAGGGGGCCGCAGCCGGAAGGCTAGAAGATGCCCCGAACTCCGCCCGCAGGCAACGCAATGAGTTATCGGCCCGCGGCCGCCGAGGCCGCAGGCCTTTGCCTGGCGCGGCCCCCGTGCTCGAGACGGATCGGGGCGGCGGTCGTTTCGGACGACCGCCCCGTCGCGCCGTGGCCGCAACCGACTAGGGCTTCAGCTTGGTGACCTTGGCCTCGCGAATGGTCTGAGCCACGATCAGGTCGTTCGCCTTCTTCTCGGCGTCCTTGCGGTTCGTGAACTCTCCGATCACGACGTGGTAGGAGGTGCCACCGTCCTCGGTCGCGGGCACCACGCGCGCGGGCAGGCTGGTGCTGGTTTGGAGTTTTCCCTGCTCCGCGTTCGCGCGGTCCTGGGACAGGAACGAGCCGACGTCGATCCCGAACTTGGTCGGGGGTGGAGGGGGTGCGGCCGGCGCCGCGGTCGGCTGGCCACCCGCGGCGGCCGTGGGCGTCGTCGCCCCCGGCTTGGGCTTCGGCTTCTTAGCCTCGGCCTTGGCCGTCGAGTCGGCGCGAGCCGCGAAGGTCGAATCCTGCACGGCCTTCGCGATCGAGTCGGCGCGCGCCGTCTCCGCGGCCAGCTTCGCGGCCTGCGCGGCCTTGACCTTGGCTTCCGCCTTGCTGCGCTGCACCGACGTCCAGAAGATCGTGCCGAGGACGACGATCGCCACCAGCATGACCAGCGCGATGACGTTCGCGGCTTTTGACCCACTTCCCTCGTCGGGCTCGTCGTCCAGGTTCATCTTGCTGCGCAGCTTCGGCGACACGTAGCCGGAGGGGCCATCCCCCGGCGGCTTCGAGCTCATCTTGTCCTCGGGGTTGCTCACGATCCTGCTCCTCAACAAGGGTCCCGGTCAGGGATCCACCAAAGTTCCGGCCAGAGAATATCCCGCACGGACCGGGAGCAGGCAAGCCCGGTCGCCGGCGAAACCCCCTGCGCCGCGGCCGGATGCGAGAAGCTGGACTTTTCCCGGACGCTGGCCGATACTGTCGCTGTCTTCGATTGGCTGTGGATGTGCTGATTTCGCTCAATTCCGCCAGGGGATGACTCTGGCGGTTGTTGTTTGCGGGGGCCATCACCGATCGAAGCGCCGGCCAATACGGCCGGACGCGGCCGCCGCGTGTGGCGGTGATGTGGGGGATTGCCCCCGGTTTCAAGGAGTTGCAAGTGGCTCGTGGTACGGTGAAGTGGTTCAACGACGCGAAGGGCTTCGGTTTCATCTCGCAGGAGAACGGTGAAGACGTGTTCGTACACTTCTCGGCGATCCAGGGCGACGGCTTCAAGTCGCTCGCGGAGAACGAGACGGTGGAGTTCGACGTGACCCGTGGTCCGAAGGGCCTTCAGGCGTCCAACGTCCGCAAGGTCTAACTGCGTCTCGACGCTTCACACACATCAGGGCGGCGCCTTCACCGGCGCCGCCCGTCGTGTTTTGGCTTGGAATGGGGTCGCGGTTCGGCTCCGCGCGTGGCATCGTGGAGACCGCGCCGGCGATGGAGTTTGGCCGCCGAATCACGGGGGATGCGGTCGTCGCTGGCCTGAGGACCGGAGGCGAGTCGGATGAAGCTCGAAGGACGATCCGCGCTGATCACCGGAGCGAGTCGCGGGCTCGGGCTCGCGATCGCTCATGCCCTCGCCGAAGAGGGAGCCTCCGTTGCCTGCGTCGCCCGCCCCGGGGCGGAGCTCGAAGCCGCCGTCGGCTCGCTGCGGGCCGCCGGGCGTAAGGCGATCGCCGCGGCCGCCGACGTCACCCGTTCGGACCAGATTGCTCGGGCGGTCGAGACCGCGATCGGCGCGTTCGGACGGCTCGACATTCTGGTGCTCAACGCCGGCACCTGGCTGGGGGGGCCGTCACCGAGATGCCCGAAGCGACCTGGGACCTCCTGCTCGACCTCAACCTCAAGCACGCCTACCTCACCCTGCACCATGCACTGCCGCACCTGGCTCGGCAGGGCGCCGGAACGGTCGTGGGGATCGCGTCGCTCGGGGCGTTCGTGGGGCAGCCGAATGCCGCCGCGTACGCGGCGAGCAAGTGGGGATTGCGAGGGCTGCTCGAGTCGGTGGCGTTGGAGGTGAAGGGGAACGGCATTCGGGTCAGCATCGTCGCGCCGCACAACATCAATTCGGCCGGGCGCGTGATCCCGCCTGGGAGCCCGGAGCGGGCCCACGCGATCGAACCGGCAGAGGTGGCGGCGGTGGTGGCGCACGTCTGCACCGCCCCGCCTCATGTGTCGATCGGCAACGTGTCGATCTGGCCGGTGGGAGCCGGCATTCGATCCGACGGTTGAGCCCTCGCACCCTGCCAACGGCTTCGTTTCAACGACCTCGCATCCGCGGTGAACGCTTTGGCGCCCCTCGTCGTCGGCGGCTACACTGAGACTGGTTGGGGCGTGCTCCACGGCCCAGTCGATCCCTTCCATGACCCTCTTCGCTCCCCTGCTCTCACTGATCCTGCTTGCCACGACGCCGACGCCGCTCGGCTCGTTCTCGTCTGGCGGCTACACGTGAGGCACGGCCGGCTGCCTGCCGTCGCGGCCCGTGCCGGCTGCGGAGTTTCTGCTCGAGCACATGAGCCGGTCCCTGTTCGATCCGCTCGACACCACCCGGGTCGCCTCGCTGTCGCCACGCCTGAGGACGCGCGTCAACGGGGAGATCTACCGGTTCGCCAGCACCCTGACGCTGGCGCGCTTCAGCCACGACCCGGTGCGCTGGTGCGGGATCCTGCGCGACCCCGTGACCGGCGTGCGGTTCTTCCCGAACCACCACTCGCCGCGCTACGACTTGCCCGACAGTCCGTACTTCTTCTTGTCGGATTCGAGCCGCCAGGCGTTTCGCGCAGACACGGCCCGCTATGCCATCCATCGCGACTACTGAGCGGGGTGCGCCATCTCTAGGACCCCCGCCACCGAGCCGTTCGCGGCGCTGCGTCATCGCAACTTCCGGTTGATGTGGAGCAGCCAGCTCGTGTCGATGGCGGGGTCGATGATGCAGGGTGCGGCGATCCTGTGGCACGTCTCGCTGCTCGTCCCACCTTCCCGCCGCGGTCTGGCGCTCGGGATGGTGGGCTTGGTGCGCATCGTGCCACTCGTCGTGTTGTCGCTCGTGGCGGGCGTCGTGGCGGACGCGGTGGACCGGCGCCGGCTCCTGCTCGTGACCCAGTCCGGCATGGCGATCGCCGCCGCGGCGCTGGCGGTAGTGACGTTTGCCGGGACGCGCCAGCTTTGGGTGGTCTACACGCTCGCCGCGGTGAGCGCGGCATTCGGCTCGTTCGACGGCCCGGCGCGGCAGTCGCTCGTCCCGCACCTGGTGCCCCGAGCGCATCTCCCAAACGCCATCGCCCTCAACACGATCATGTTCCAGCTCGCCGCGGTCGCCGGCCCCGCGTTCGGGGGACTGGTGATCGGGACGTGGGGCGTGGCGTGGACGTACGCGCTGAACGCGGTGTCGTTTCTGTTCGTGATCGGGGCGCTGCTGATGATGCGCGGCGTGCCGTCCCGGGCGGCGGACGGCGGCGGCCGGATCACGCTGGGTGCGGCGCTCGACGGGTTGCGGTTCGTGTTTCGCGCACCGCTCATCCGCTCGACGATGTTGCTCGACTTCTTCGCCACCTTCTTCGCGTCGGCCAGCGCGCTGCTGCCGATCTACGCTCAAGACATCCTCAAGGTCGGCGCGCGCGGCTACGGGTTGCTCTCGGCGGCGCCGTCGGTGGGTGCGCTGCTCACGAGCCTCGCCCTCGTGCGTCTCATCGACCGGATCGACCACCGCGGCCGAGTGATGCTGTGGTCGGTTGCGGCGTACGGGCTCGCGACCGTCGTTTTCGGCGTCTCGCCGAGCTTTCCGCTCACGTTCGTGTGCCTCGGGCTCACCGGCGCGGCGGACACCGTCAGCATGGTGATCCGAAACATCGTCCGCCAGCTCAACACCCCCGACGAGCTGCGGGGGCGCATGACGAGCGTCAACATGATCTTCTTCATGGGGGGGCCGCAGCTTGGCGAGCTCGAGGCGGGGCTGCTGGCGCAGTTGTTCGGTGCCGTGACGTCGGTCGTGAGCGGTGGAATCGCATGCGTGCTCGCCACGGGCTGGGTGGCGGCGCGAACCCCCGTGCTTCGCGCCTACCGCCGGGAGCCGGGACCCGAGCACGCCCCCGTGTCGTAGGCGGAAGCAGGCGGGTGTCACTCGGGAGCCGGGTGATGGTGCCGAGCCGCCACCGTGACCGAAGTCGTGTACCATGAGATGCGGAGCTGCCGTCTCGGGACGGCGACCGCACGGCCACCCGCGATTCGGGCGGGTGGCCGTCGCGTGCGTGGGTGAGGCGAAGCGCTCGCGGGAGCGACGGCGTCGGCCGCGCCCAGCGGACGGCCGTGACGGGTCGGACGCCCACCGGGGCGGCTCCGCGTCCTGGATTTCGAACGAGATCGCGTTCGGCCCTGGTATGCTGTTGGTCACCCTTCTGGCCACCGATCCGGAGATTGCCCCCATGACCGAGCGCGGGCGGCGTACCGCGAGAGCCTGGCTCGCATGCGCGTTCGTCGTGCTCGCGGCGGTCGCGTCGACTTCCGCGATCGGCCACACGCTGCAGGGGCAGAACCCTCGGGAGGATCCACGCGACGACCCCGACGCCACGGACCCTCGTGACACCGGCGCACGAGGCGACCCGCTGATGGGAATCGTGCGTCGCGTCGATCGCTACATGCAGAGCAACGAGGTCGACGGCGTCGTCCTGGACGCGCGCTACACCGTGAACGAGACCGAGGCGGTGCGCCTGTCCGTGGTGTCCCAGCTGCTCGCCTACACGGAGCTCTACAAGGTGTTCCGGACCCCGCGGCTGCGCCGCGACATCACCGATCGCGCGGATTTCCTGATCGACCGCTTCGATGCCGTGCGATCGGGCTCCGTGTTCGACGGGATGCTCGGCTACAGCCTGTTCGAGGCTTACGCCGAGACGCGCGAGCCGCGTTACCTCGAGTACGGCCGGTCGATCGCGCAGGAGCTCATGGCGTTGCCGCGCGGCGAGCGCGTGCTCAACGGCGGGTTGATGGGGGTGATGGCGCTCGTCGACTACGTCAAGCTCACCGGGGATGAGTCGTCCCTGGCGTTCATCGACGACGTCTTCGCGTCGCTGCCGCTATTCCAGCACGCGAACGGCAGCTTTCCGCACTGGTGCACGTGTTCGACGGACATCCACTACACCGACTGGATGACGACCGAGCTGATCCTGATCCAACGGGTCCACGACCGCCCGGACATCGACCCGATGCTCGGACGCATGCGCACGTTCCTCGAGGGCAGGATCGATGACCGCGGCGTGACCCATTACGTCGATTCGTGCTCGGCCTACCCGGGATGCGTGATCCCGTACTACAGCATCGCTTCCGGCTGCTCCATCGACTACGACACTCGGGCCTGGACCAACGAGCTGGGTTACAGCGCGCTGCTGTTCGACCATTTCGACTCTCCCACGTACGGCCGGGTGATGCGCTTCATGCGCTCCTTGGAGCACCATGGAACGTTCCCCGATAAGTGGGACTTCTGGCCGCCCTCGAGCGATCCCTACTACGTGTGGACCGCCGCCGACACGTCGGTGATCAACACCAGCTTGATCTTCTGGTCGCTCGCCAGCGTCCTGAGCGGGCGACACGCGCGGGGACACGTCCGTGAGTTCGCGCTCGATCCGGGGGTGGTCGAGCCGGTGGTCGCCCGGAGGCCGCCGCCGCCGCCGCTGCGCGCGATCGGCGATCCCCCGTCGGCCCGCCGCCGCCGGGACGCCGTGGACAGCCTGCTGGTCG
>JACXTT010014089.1_pt1 | contig 10487 bp, 7 predicted proteins | sample 9270951 | NCBI WGS metagenome assembly JACXTT01 (sample SAMN15532306, study PRJNA645909) | rock metagenome | isolation source: weathered quartz diorite | place: Puerto Rico | collected 2017-06-21
TCAGGCAGGCCGAGTTGTTTCACGGCGAAGACGCGGGCGTCGAGCACTTTCTGCAGGCGTTCGCGCAGCGCGGCGTCCTGCTTCTCGTCGCTGACGATGTCGCGTATCGGTACGCGTGCAGACATCAGCTCATATTGGCCCTGCGCCAGATGCGTGTAGTAAGACAGATTACTGCAGGCGCAAAGTGGCAGCGCGGCAAGGAGTAGCGCAACGCGCAAGATGGATGAGAGTCGAAAGCGCATGGCAGCAGTGTATCGAACCGTCGCGTGGTGCACGACGCTCGTGCGTGGTCGTCGAGTCATGCACCAGTATCGGGAGTGGCGTTGTCGATGCGCCTTAATTTCGTGCATGGTCCTGGGCTCGGACGGATAAAGCAGATTTAAAAGCATGCGGGCTTTTGGCACGCCGTTTGCTTCAGTAAGAGATGAGTTGGTGGCTAGGGTTCCAGCTTCGCGGATCTGGCGAAGTGTTTGGTCCGAGAGCTGCCGTCCGGTTCAAACCCGGAGCACGGCGGGATAAAAGCCCGGGAGACCTCGACCAGCCGGATTGGCAAGGTTCGAGCGTGTCTGTGCCCGTGCCTCGTCAATCCTCCGTCATACATGGAATGTGAGGGTTGAAAATGAAGTTCTCCAAATCGTCTTTCTCCAAATTGATGCTTGCCGCAGCGTTCTGCACGGCGACATTCGCGATGCCCGCACAGGCTGCGCCCAAAAAGGAATTCAATGTCGCATGGTCGATCTATGTCGGCTGGATGCCCTGGCCTTACGCAGACCAGGCCGGCATCGTGAAGAAGTGGGCCGACAAGTACGGCATCAAGATCAAGGTCACGCAGATCAACGACTACGTTGAATCGATCAACCAGTACACCGCAGGCAAGTTCGATGGCGTGGTGCTGACCAATATGGATGCGCTGACGATTCCTGCGGCCGGTGGTGTTGATACCACCGCAGTGATCATTGGTGACTACTCCAACGGAAATGACGGCGTAGTACTGAAGAACGCCAAGACCCTGGCCGAGATCAAGGGCCAGAACGTGAACCTGGTGGAGTTCTCGGTTTCGCACTACCTGCTGGCGCGCGCACTGTCGTCGGTTGGCCTTGCCGAAAAAGACATCAAGACGGTCAACACTTCGGATGCCGACATCGTCTCCGCCTACAAGGCCGCTGACACCACGGCACTGGTCACCTGGAACCCGCAGCTCTCCGAGATCAACACCGAGCCAACCGCGCACATGGTGTTCGACTCCAGCAAGATCCCGGGCGAGATCATTGACACGATGGGCGTCAACACCAAGACGCTGAAAGACAATCCTGCACTGGGCAAGGCGCTGGTCGGCATCTGGTATGAAACGCTCAAGCTGATGCAGGACCCGGTCAAGGGCAAGGCTGCACGTGAAGCGATGGCCAAGCTGTCGGGCTCTTCGATCGCCAGTTTCGAAGGCCAGCTCAAGACCACCAGGATGTTCTACACGCCTGCGGATGCCGTGAGCTTTACGACCGATCCCAAGCTGGTCAAGACCATGGATCTGGTCCGCAGCTTCTCGTTTGACCATGGCCTTCTGGGCCAGGGCGTGCCAAGCAAGGATGTCGTGGGTATCGCATTCCCGGGTGGTGCAACGCTGGGCGATGCCAAGAACATCAAGCTCCGCTTTGACGCCACGTACATGAAGATGGCTGCAGACGGCAAGCTCTGATGCTTAACATCCGAGTACGGGGAGATCTATGCGTCGCGTAATGAACATGCAGCCGGGCCGTGCCCGCTGGCTTCTTGCGCTGCTGCCGTTCGCGCTGATCCTGTTGATGTATGTGATGGGATCAGCGCAGCGTCGCGCGGAGAATCCCAGCGACAAGGTGCTGCCGCCGATCAGTGAAATGGCCAGCGCGATTCATCGCGTGGCGTTCGAGGAAGACAAGCGCACGGGGCAATACCTGTTCTGGTCGGATACCCGCGCCAGCCTCAAGCGTTTGGGCATTGGACTTGCGGTAGCAACGTCAGTTGCACTGGTGCTGGGCCTGTTGATTGGCCTGCTGCCAGTGGGCAACGCGATGTTCTCGCCAATGACCACAGTGCTGTCGATGATTCCGCCGATGGCGATATTGCCGATCCTGTTCATCGTCTTCGGTCTGGATGAATTGTCCAAGGTGATGCTGATCATTATTGGCGTGACGCCCTGCCTGGTGCGTGACCTGTCATTCACCGTCAGCAGCTTACCGCGCGAGCAGTTGGTGAAAGCGCAATCGCTCGGTGCATCGACATGGCAAACACTGCTTCGCGTGGCGCTGCCACAGGCGATGCCGCGTTTGATCGAGTCACTGCGTCTCTCCCTGGGCCCGGCATTCCTGTTCCTGATATCGGCCGAGGCGATCTCGGCTGATAGCGGCTTGGGTTATCGCATCTTCCTGCTGCGTCGTTATCTGGCGATGGATACGATTCTGCCTTACGTTGCGTGGATCACCTTGCTGGCCTTCCTGATGGATTTTGCACTTGCGCAGATGTCACGTCGCGCATTTCCCTGGGCACATAACGCGGAGCGCACGGCATGAGCGCGCTCAGTATCAGGAATGTCTGGATTGAGTACGGCTCTCAGGTGGTGCTGGAGCACGTTAATCTGGAGATCGAAGCAGGTGCATTCATCGCCATCGTTGGTCCTTCAGGGTGCGGCAAGACCAGCTTCCTGCGCTTGCTGCTAGGGCAGGAGGCTCCGGCGCGCGGCACGATCCTGCTGGATGGCAAGCCGATGCCGAATGAGCCCGGTCCTGATCGTGGCGTTGTGTTCCAGCGCTACTCGGTGTTTCCGCATCTCACGGTGCTGGGCAATGTCCTGCTTGGCCCCGAGTTGGAAGCATCGCCGATATTGGGCCGCAGCTTTGGCAAGCGTCGTCGCCAGCTGGTGGAACGTGCGCATGTGCTGCTGACTGAAGTGGGCCTGGGTGATTCGCTCGACAAATATCCCACGCAGCTCTCGGGAGGCATGCAGCAGCGCCTGGCTTTGGTGCAGGCACTGATCCGTCAGCCGCGCGTGTTGTTGCTGGATGAGCCCTTCGGCGCTCTGGATCCAGGCATCCGTGGAGAAATCCATGTACTGATGAAAAAGCTGTGGAAGGAAACCGGCGTGACCATCGTCATGGTGACGCATGATCTTCGCGAAGCATTCCTGTTGGGTACGCGTGTGGTGGTGTTTGATCGCCTGCGTAACAAACCGGAAGAGAGGCAGCGTTACGGCGCAACCATCAGCCAGAACATCGAAGTCCATCGCCGGCATGTGCCAGTGTAGGATGACGATGATAAAATTGTTCAAGACTCAGATCGGGACGACCCGATCGCTGTGGAAACCATTCGCCGGGACGACCCGGCAACCACGCACTGAGACGCCGCAGCGTCTTTGGAGTCCGTCATGTCCATGACTACAAAACTGTCAGCCGATACGGCTGCGCAGATCGAAAAGAACCGCAGTCGCTATCAACAGCTCAAAGCCGCAGGCCAGGGGTCGCAACGTCCGCTGCCGGCGGCAACCTCACGTGCTGATGCAGCAATTGAATCTTCCAGGATCCTGCATCGCGAAGTGATTCCCGGTGGCTGGTACTGGGCCGCGCGCGTATCGCGTGGGCAGGTGCTGCGCCTGCTGAATCCGCAGGCGACGGCCGGCGTTTCAGTGATGATCTGGAATGCGGATGACACCTCCGAGCGCTACAACGCAGGCGACACCGTCAAGGTGCAATGGACGGCCGAGCTGCGCAAAGGGCGTGTGCTGTTCTCGGACATGGGTCGCGTACTGGCTTCGATCACGGAAGACACCTGCGGTCGTCACGACACGCTGGTCGGTGGCAGCACATCCGGATCGAATCTCGAAAAATATGGCGACGCCAGCCTGCGTAACAGCCGCGACAATCTCATGCTCGCAGCTGGCAAGCATGGTTTGGGTCGCCGTGATCTCGCGCCTTGCATCACGTTCTTTGCGCCCGTCAGCACGGATGCCGAAGGACGCTTTGTCTGGAACGAAGGCGTGCTGCAAGGCGGCGACTTCGTTGACCTGCGCGCAGACATGAATCTGCTCATCGCTGTTTCCAACTGCCCGCATCCGCTGGCGCCCGGTGCGGAATATGCGCCATCAGATATCGAAGCCATCGTCTGGCAGGCCGTGCCTGCGCAGGCCGACGACCTCTGCCGCAGCCTCAGTGCTGAAGCAGGTCGCGGTTTCGAAAACACTGATCCGCTGTTTCGCTGAGGGGACGCCATGAACATTTCAAAAACTGGCGCATCACGCGAAGCTTCCAGCGCCATCCATGACTTCACCATTCCTGCACTCGCGCCGTGGTCTGGCCTGGTCAAGCGCGGTCAGGTGATTCGCATTGTTGATCTCGAAGGCCAGCAGGCGGTCGATACCCTGTTCTATCGTGCAGACGATTTCAGTGAGCGTTACAGCGCCCAGGACACGCTGCGTGGGCAGGGCTCGGCCTATGTGGTGACCGGCACCAGGCTGCTTTCCAACGAAGGCCGCGAGATGCTTACCGTGACCGACAACACCGGCGGTGCACACGACACCTCGGCAGGTGCCTGCTCCTGCGAGAGCAACACGGTCCGTTTTGGTTATCACACCAAGTACATGCACGCCTGCCGCGAGAACTTCCTGCTGGAAGTCTCACGTCACGGCATGGACAAGCGCGACATCGTCGCCAACATCAATTTCTTCATGAACGTGCCGGTGGAACCGGATGGTCGTCTCGCGATTGTCGATGGTGTATCCAAGCCCGGTGACTACGTCGAGATGCGTGCCGAGATGGACGTTCTCTGCGTGATCTCCAACTGCCCGCAGGTGAACAACCCCTGCAATGGCTTCAATCCCACGCCGGTTCGCGTGCTGATCTTCCAGGATTGATCATGTTCAAGAAAATTCTGATCGCCAACCGGGGCGAGATCGCAGGTCGCGTGGTTCGCACGGTTCGCAAGATGGGGCTGTCGTCTGTTGCCGTTTATTCCGATGCGGATCGCTTCTCTTCATCCGTGCTATCTGCAGACGAAGCCGTTCACGTCGGCGCTGCTCCAGCGCGTGAAAGCTATCTCAAGGTCGACGCCATCATCGAGGCCTGTCTCAAGACGGGTGCGCAGGCCGTACATCCCGGTTATGGCTTCCTGAGCGAGAACGCTGCGTTCTGCGAGAAGCTCGCTGAGCATGGCATCCGTTTCATTGGCCCACGTCCCGAGCACCTGCGCGAATTTGGTCTCAAGCACACCGCGCGCGAGATCGCACAGAAGAGCGGCGTGCCCTTGTTGCCTGGCAGTGGTTTGCTGGATGACGTGGAGCAGGCACTGAGTGAAGCGGCGCGCATTGGCTATCCGGTGATGCTCAAGAGCACGGCGGGTGGCGGCGGTATCGGCATGCAACTCTGTCACGACGCTGCAGAACTGCGTTCAAAATTTGAAGCCGTTCAGCGCATGGCGACGGCCAGCTTTGGCGATGCCCGTGTCTATCTTGAATGTTTCATTGCCACTGCACGTCACGTCGAAGTACAGATCTTCGGCGATGGCAAGGGCAGGGTGGTGTCCTTGGGCGAGCGCGATTGCTCGCTCCAGCGCCGCAACCAGAAAGTGGTGGAAGAAACGCCAGCACCGGGTCTTACTGAAGCCATGCGCCAGCGCCTGCATGCGTCTGCACGTGCACTAGGCGAGGCGGTGAAATATGAATCCGCTGGAACGGTCGAGTTCATCTACGACGTTGCACGTGAAGACTTCTACTTCCTGGAAGTGAACACGCGCCTGCAGGTTGAGCATCCGGTGACAGAATCCGTGTTCGGTATCGACCTTGTCGAGTGGATGATCAAGCAGGCTGCTGGCGAGCTGGTGCTGCCTGCACAGGAAACGCTGGTGCCGAAAGGCGCTTCGGTTGAAGTGCGCCTTTACGCCGAAAACCCGCAGCAGGATTTCCGTCCATCGACTGGCTTGCTGACCGAAGTAAGCTTTCCTGAAGATGTTCGCGTTGATGGCTGGATCGAGACCGGCACGGAAGTCTCGCCATACTACGATCCGATGCTGGCCAAGATCATTGCTTACGGTGATGATCGTGAGACGGCGATCGGCAATCTGGCAAAGGCGCTGGAAGAAACCGCGGTTCGCGGCATCGAGACCAATCTGGGCTATCTGCGCTCGGTGATCGCATCGAATGAATTCCTCAGCGGCAATGTTGCGACGCGCGTGCTCAAGGATTTCGTGTTCCAGCCGAATGTGATCGAAGTGATCGCGCCGGGCGCGCAGACCAGCGTGCAGGACTGGCCGGGTCGTCTTGGTTACTGGGGTGTCGGTATTCCACCTTCGGGACCGATGGATGATCGCTCATTCCGTTTGGCCAACCGCATCGTCGGCAACCGCGAAGGCGTAGCAGCGCTTGAGTGCACGATGATGGGTCCGACCTTGAAGTTCCGTTGCGATGCGGTGGTTGCATTGACCGGCGCAGCGATGCGCGCAACGCTGGATGACCAACCGCTCTCGTTCTATGAACCGGTGACGGTTCGTGCAGGTCAGGTGTTGGCACTCGGCGCTATCGAAGGTGCAGGTCAGCGCTGCTATCTCGCCATGCGCGGTGGCCTTGATGTCGCCCAATACCTGGGTTCAGGTGCAACATTCAGCCTGGGTGGTTTTGGTGGGCACGCCACCGGTGTGCTCAAGGCTGGCGATACGCTGCACATCGATGGTGTTGCTTCTGTTCAATCAGCACCGGCAGCGCTGGCTTTCAGCGAGCGTCCTGTACTGAGCCGCAGCTGGACCATCAGCGTCCACTACGGCCCGCACGGCGCGCCAGATTTCTTCACCGACTTTGATATCGAAGCGCTCTACAGCGCCGAGTACGAAGTGCACTTCAACTCTGCCCGTACCGGTGCTCGCCTGATGGGCCCACGCCCGCAGTGGGCGCGTGCGGATGGTGGTGAAGCAGGCCTGCATCCTTCCAACATCCACGACAACGCATACGCCATCGGCGCAATCGATTTCACTGGCGACATGCCGATCATCCTTGGTCCGGATGGTCCTAGCCTTGGTGGCTTTGTTTGCCCCGCCGTGATTGCGCGCGATGAGCTGTGGAAGACCGGCCAGCTCAAGCCCGGTGACAAGATCCGCTTTGTGCCTGCAGAGTCGGCCAAGACCGTGCAGATCGCAGCACCAAAAATCGCTGATCTGGGATCGCCAATCCTGGCGCGCTCGGACGAAGGCCCGGTGCCGGTTGTCTATCGCCGCTGTGGCGACGATTACCTGCTCGTTGAATACGGCCCGATGGCGCTGGACCTCGCGCTGCGTCTGCGCGTGCATCTGCTCTCGGAGGCTGTGAGTGCAGCTAAATTGCCAGGCATCATTGATCTCACGGCGGGTATCCGTTCGCTGCAGATCCACTTCGATAGCCACGTCCTCAAGCGTGAACGCCTGCTCGATGTGCTTGCCGGTATCGAACGTGCGCTGCCGCGTGCAGAAGATGTGACGTTGCCCAGCCGCATCGTGCATCTACCGCTGTCGTGGAACGATCCACAGATCCGGTTGGCGATGCGCAAGTATCAGGAACTGGTTCGTCCGAATGCCCCATGGTGCCCGGACAACATCGAGTTCATTCGCCGCATCAACGGCCTCGACTCCATCGACGATGTGCATCGCATCGTCTTCGATGCGAGCTATCTGGTCATGGGCCTGGGTGACGTATACCTCGGTGCGCCAGTAGCAACGCCAGTAGATCCACGTCATCGCCTTGTCACCACCAAGTACAACCCGGCACGCACCTGGACACCGGAGAACGCAGTTGGTATCGGCGGCGCCTATCTCTGCGTTTACGGCATGGAAGGACCGGGTGGTTACCAGCTCTTCGGCCGAACCATCCAGATGTGGAACCGCTGGCGCAAGACCGAAGCCTTCGAGCAGCCATGGTTGCTGCGCTGCTTCGACCAGATCCGTTTCTTTGAAGTGAGCGATGCCGAGCTGGAAGAAGCGCGCGCCGCGTTTCCGCATGGCCGCTATCCAATCAGGATCGAGAACACCACTTTCTCCTATGCGGACTACGCGAAGTTCCTCGACGCAAACGCCGCAGACATCAATGCTTTCAAGAGTCGCCAGCAGACGGCGTTTGAAGCGGAACGCGCTGACTGGAAGGCGCGTGGGCTCGATAGCTTCAGTGTTGATGATGCCGTGGCTGACATGGGTGGGGATGACATTCCCACCGGCTGCAGTGCGGTGAATGCACAGGTCACTGGCAACGTCTGGAAAATCCAGGTTGAAGAAGGTGCCAATGTGGAGCGTGGACAGGTGCTGGTTGTTGTTGAATCGATGAAGATGGAAATGGAAATCTGCGCACATGCCTCCGGCAGGATCCGCGAACTGCGTTGCCAGCCCGGTCGCACGGTTCAATCCGGCCAGGTCATTGCGGTTCTGGAGGATGCTTGAATGTTGCCACGCATCCTGAGTATGCAAGACCTGCAAGCGCGTTATCGCGATGGCAGCCTGACGCCACTGCAACTGGTTGAGGAAGTTCTGCAACGCATTGCCGCAAGCACGGATACCGCGGTGTGGATCAGCCGCGTGCCGGGTGAGGAACTTCGCAATGCAGCGCGCGCTTTGATGCAGGCTGGCGCGCCAAGTGCCAGTCAACCCTTGTGGGGCGTGCCTTTTGCAGTCAAGGACAATATTGATTGCAAGGGCCTTGAGACCACCGCTGCCTGCCCGGCATTTGCCTATCAGCCAGAAGAAGATGCTGCAGTCGTTGCGCGACTGCGTGCAGCAGGCGCGTTGCTGATCGGGAAAACCAATCTGGATCAATTCGCCACTGGACTCAATGGCACACGCTCGCCATATGGTGCGCCGCGCAGTGTGTTTGATTCGCGCTACATCTCGGGTGGCTCCAGTTCAGGTTCGGCTGTTGCCGTGGCTGCAGGGCAGGTGTGTTTCTCTTTGGGGACCGATACGGCCGGTTCCGGTCGAGTGCCTGCCTCGTTCAACAATCTCATCGGCATCAAGCCAACGCGCGGTTTGCTGCCTGCACATGGTGTAGTGCCTGCTTGCCGTAGCCTGGATTGCGTGACGGTGTTTGCGGCGCACGCTGCAGATGCCGATCAGGTGCGACGCATCGCGCAGGGTGATGATGCCCGCGATCCGTATGCGCGTAGTGGCGCGCAGCGCAGCCTGCCGTCCACAGGCTTCCGTTTTGCGGTGTTGAATGCAGCAGAGCGTGAATTCTTTGGCGATGCACAGGCCGAAGCTCTGTATGCGCAGTCGATAGAGCGTTTATCTGCGCTTGGCGGCATCGCCGTTGAATTCGATTACAAGCCATTCCGCGAAGCGGCAGCCTTGTTATATGCAGGCGCTTTTGTCGCAGAACGCCTGGAGCCACTGCGCAGCTTCATGGCGACGCAAACGTGCGCGATGGATCCGACGGTTCGCGGCATCATCAGCAGCGCGCAGAAATTCAGCGCGGCGGAATTGTTTGCCGATGCAACGGCATTGAAGGCGTTGAGCCGCCACGCAGAAAAAGCATGGACGACGTTTGATCTCATGCTGCTGCCCACGGCGCCCACGACGTACACGGTCGAACAGATGCAGGCTGATCCTGTTCTGCTCAACTCCAGGCTGGGGCTTTACACCAACTTCGTTAACCTTCTGGACTACTGCGCGGTGGCAGTGCCTGCGGGTTTCCGTGAAAACGGTTTGCCCTTTGGTGTCACGCTTGTCGCGCCAGCATTCTGTGATGATGCGCTGGCATCATTGGCCGAGCGTTTGCATCGCAGCGGTGCGTCTGGTCTTGGCGTTGATCGCGCTGCTGCGATTGCTGAACCTGCAACGCCAATTGCCGTGCCCGCAAGTGATCGCATCGTGATTGCGGTTGTCGGTGCGCATCTCACTGGCATGCCACTGAATCACGAACTGACGGGGCCGGGTGGTACTTTGCTTCGTCGCGCACGCACGACGAAGAACTACCGCTTCTACGTTCTGCCCAACACCACGCCGAAGAAGCCGGGCCTGGTATACGCACCCGATGCGGAAGGACCGGGGATCGAGCTGGAGCTGTGGTCATTGCCCGCTGCGGCATTCGGACAATTTGTTGCGCGGATTCCATCGCCGCTGGGGATTGGCAAGCTCAAGCTGGAAGATGGCGCCGAGGCAAGCGGGTTTCTTTGTGAGGCCTATGCGGTGGCAGGTGCGCAGGAGATTACCCAGCTTGGTGGCTGGCGTGCATATATTGCGAGCTTGAAAGGCTAACTCTGATCATTTCGTCATTCCCGCGTAGGCGGGAATCCAGTTGTTTCTCTTCGCATGGAAAAGCTAAAACTGGATGCCCGCCTGCGCGGGCATGACGGGATGTTGTTGGCGTCCTAATCCTGCGTCCACTTAAACAGGCTCGCGCCGATCGCCAGGAACACCACGGACATCACGCTGAGTATCGCGAGCTGTGGGGCAATCTGTTCAAAGCCTGCGCCGTCCAGCATCACGGCGCGTGCTGCGTCGAGCATGTGCGTGAGCGGGAA
>JACXTT010014090.1_pt1 | contig 10487 bp, 8 predicted proteins | sample 9270951 | NCBI WGS metagenome assembly JACXTT01 (sample SAMN15532306, study PRJNA645909) | rock metagenome | isolation source: weathered quartz diorite | place: Puerto Rico | collected 2017-06-21
GGTGGATGTGCAGGCCGCGGTGTCGCGCCTGTTCATCTATCCGGTGAAGTCCTGCGCCGGCATCGCGGTGCCGCACGCGGTGCTGACGCCCACCGGCCTGGAATGGGACCGCGCCTGGATGGTGGTCGACGCCGACGGCATGTTTTTGTCGCAGCGCGAAGCCGCCCGCATGGTGCTGGTGCAGCCGCAGCTGACTGCCGACGCGCTGCTGCTTCGTGCGCCCGGCATGCCGGAACTGCGTGTTGGGCTGCAGGCAAACGGCAGCCCGCTGCAGGTGCAGGTCTGGGACGATAGTCTGCAGGCCCTGGACATGGGGCCTGCAGCGGGCCAATGGTTCAGCGACTTTTTGCAGACACCGGGCCTGCGGCTGGTGCGCTTTGACCCGGCGGTGCGCCGCCTGTCCAGTGCCAAGTGGACACATGGCGTGGAGGCCGCCAACCAGTTCAGCGACGGCTTTGCCGTGCTCGTGACCAGCGAGACGGCGGTGGACCTGCTGAATGCACAGCTACAGCAGACCGGCCATGGCCCGGTCGGCGTGGAGCGTTTTCGCGCCAACGTGATCCTGTCCGGGCTGGACTCGCACGACGAGGACCACCTTGACCAGCTGTATTTCATGGGCAGCACGGCGTCGGGCCGCCCGCAGCTGGACGCCGAGATGCGCCTGGTCAAGCCCTGTGCGCGTTGCCCCATCCCCAACATCGACCCGGCAACTGCCGTCAGCACACCGGCCGTCAACGACACCCTGCAAACCTACCGCAGCGACAGCCGCATGAATGGCGCCATCACCTTTGGCATGAATGCCATGGTGGTGCAAGGCAACGGCGCGGTGTTGCGCGTGGGCCAGCCGGTCGGCGCGCGCTACGCGTTTGAAGACTAGTGGAGCGCACCCAGGCCGGGTGTGTCGTGCGCGCTGAATTCGGACTCGGCGTGCAGGGCTGCTGGCACCGTCAGTTCCGGCTCCAGAAAACGGATGGGGCGGCGCGTGCGCGGGGACATCTCGGCCATCAGCTCCCCCAACTGGTCCAGGATGGTGCGCCCGTCGGGGATGAGTTCGTTCAGCAGCACGCAGGTGGCGTGGAAGTGCAGCGTCACCTCCGGCTGCAGGCCGGGTAGCGGGATCAGGCCCGAGGCGATCAGGCGCACCATGCGTTCGTTGATGGTGTCGCGGCTGGACACCCCTTCCAGCACCAGCCCGAAGCGCGCGGTATCGACCCGCCCGGCCGGGTCCACATCCCGCAGCACGCGGTGCAGCTTGACCACCGCGCGCAGCAGGCACTGCTCGGCCACGGCGTCGCCGAAGGTGGCGCGCAGCCGGTCGTGGTTGATGATCTCGACCAGCACGATGGCGGAGGGCTCCTTGTCGTCCAGCGCGCGCGCCAGCGCTGCATCGACCTGGGTCATGAATTGCTGCCGGTTCAGCAGGCCGGTCAGGGCATCCTGGGTTGGCAGGGCCCGGGCACGGTCTTCCACTTCGCGGCGCTCACGGGCGCGCATGTGCAGCGCCTGCAGCAAGAGCGGCACGGAGAAGGCCACGCCGGCCAGCATGGCGTAGCGCGCCTCCCACAGCGTGGGCACCAGGGCGAACATCTGCGCCGCGAGGAACAGCACGGCAAGGCTTTGCGGCAGGTAGGCGATCAGCAGCCACTTGCCGACCGGGTTGCCGCGGCGCCAGGTCATGACGGCGGCCCCCAGGGCCAGCACCGGCCCCAGTGCCAGGTAGGCCGCATGCACATCGTCGGCGGCGGCGCGGTCGATGAAGATGCTCAGAAAGGCCAGCGGAATGCAGGCCCAGCCAAACCACAGCAGGCCGCGCTCCAGGTAGGGGAAGCGGTTGACCAGCCCGCACACATGCCGTACGAACAGCACCGTGACGCCCACCCCCAGCACCGGCAGCACCATGTAGGAATAGTTGGACCACACCGGCGAGTTGGGCCACAGCCATTGCCCGGACAGGCCGGTGGCGCCGGAGATCACCACCACGATCAGCGAGGTGTAGACCGCATACCAGCCGTCGGAACGGTCGCGTGTCACCAGGTAGTGGATGAGGCAGGAGCCCAGCAGCATCAGCAGCGTGCCAATCATGATGCCGATGGCCACATATTCGATGCCCCGCTGCAGTTGCCGCGCAGCGGCGCTGGCCAGGCGCAGCGGGATGCCGCTGGGTTTGAAGTTGCGGATCTGCAGGTACACCTCTTGTGGGGCATTGGCCGGCGGCTGCCATTCGAAATCCGGGTACAGCCCGGGGTGTGACCAGTCCTTGACGGCGACAGTGTCCCCGGCGACCTGCCGGTTCCAGCCGCCTTTGCCGTCGGGTACGTAGAGCACGGCCAGGTCCAGGTAGGGCAGCGGGATATGCAAGGTCCAGTCGGTCGGCGCCCCGGCGGTCTTCTGCAGGCGCAGGCGTATCCACAGTGTGTTGTGGTCGCTCAGCGGGAAGATGGTGCCGGCAGGGCTTGCCGTGAACGCGCCGCGCGCACCGTCCGCAATGGCCGAGATGCCCACGCTGGCCCCGGTCTCCAGCAGGGTCTGCACGTCGCCGTCGATCTCGAAGGCCGGCTGCAGGTCGCCGAGCTGTTCCACCCGGGCCGCTGCCGTGGCCGGCCCAGCCAGGCCGGCGCTCCATGCCACCATGCCCAACAACAGGATTGCCAGAAATCGCTGGAAACGGGCCGTGGGCAGGGTGGGGTGGGTCATGCGGCTTGGGGGCTGGTGTCGGTCGTGGTGGGCAGGGTGGGCGGCGCTTCCAGGAAACGGATGGGGCGGCGGGTGCGCGGCGACATGTCCGCCAGCAAGGCATCCAGCTCGTCCAGCGCGTGCTCCGGTGACACGGGGTTGACATGCAGCAGCACGCACGCGGCCTGGAACTGCAGCGTGACCTCCGGCACCAGGCCGGGCAGCGGGATCAGCCCGGAGGCGATCAGCTTGACGACGCGCTCGGTGACGGCCTCGCGCGACACCAGGCCTTCCAGCAGCAGCGCAAAACCGCTGTTGTCCACGCGCCCGGCAGGGTCCACGTCGCGCAGGATGCGGTGCAGCTTGACCACGGCGCGCAGCAGGCATTGTTCCGCCGCGGTGTCGCCATAGGTGGCGCGGATGTGTTCGTGGTTGACGATCCGCACCCGGATCAGCGCCACCGGCTCCCCGCTTTCCTGCACGCGGTTGCAGGCGTCTTCCAGCTGCTTCTGGAACGCGTCGCGGGTCAGGAGCCCGGTCAGCGCGTCCTGTGTGGGCAGATGCTTGGCCCGCGTGACGAGCTCCTTGCGGTCATGCGTGACCAGGCTCAAGGCATAGACCATCGTGGGCACCGACAGGGCCACACCCAGCGAGGTCAGGTAGCGCATTTCCCACATCGTCGGCACCAGCCCGGCCGCTTCCGCAACCAGGCGCAGCAGGCCGAGGAACTGCGGCAGATAGGCCAGCACCAGCCAGCGCCAGACCGAGGAATTGCCGCGCCAGCTCAGCAGCGTGGCGCCTAGGCCCACAAAGGTGACGAAGAACAGCACGATGGCGCCCACCCAGTCGGCGGTGGCACGGTCCAGCACGGCATAGCTCAGCACCGACGCGATGGCCGCCCACGCCGTACTGTCCAGGAAGGCGTCGTAGCGGTGGTAGTGCGTGGACAGCGTGTACAGCTTGCGCATGAACAGCAGGCTGCAGCCCACGGCAACCACCGGCATGACACTGTTGGCGTAGTCCCCCCACTCGGGCAGGCTGGCCCAGACCGTGGCATTGAGCACGCCATTGAACTGCGCCACAGTGGCCGCAACCAGCACGCCGAACAGCGAGGCCCAGCCATCCGACAGGTTGCGGTGTTCCAGGAAACGCACCAGGGACAGCACGGCCAGCGTCAGCAGGGCGCCCAGCATCAGGCCCACGCCTATCCATTCCAGCTGCCGCTCCGGGTCGCGCTCCTGCGCGGCAGCGATCCGGATCGGCATGCTCAGGTGCTTGAAGTTGCGCACCCGCAGAAACACGTCCTGCGGCGCGCCGGCGGGGACTTGCAGGTCAAAGTCGGGGTACAGCCCCTTTTTGCTCCATTCGCTCTGCGCCAGGGTGTCGCCCGCAGACTGTTTCGTCCAGCCGCCAGCGGCGTCGCGCTGGTACAGCGTGACCTCGTCGATGAAAGGCAGCGGGACGTTCAGCGTCCAGAGGGTCTTGTCGCCGGTGGCACGCGCCAGGCGCAGGCGCACCCACAGTGCGTCCCTGCTGGTCAGGTGGTGGCGCTGTAGCGCCGGACCCGTTTCGAAGAGGCTTGGCGTGCCGGCCACGGTATCGATCGTGGCCTGTCCACCGGTGTCCAGCCAGGTCGGCAGGTCGGCCGTGATCTCGAAGGCGGCGCTGCCATTGCCCAGCACCATGGTGCTGTCAGGAGCCGGCGCCTTGGCCCAGCCCAGGCCGGCTCCCATGCATAAAAGGGCCGCAAGTGTGCGAACCAACAGGTATGACATACACTTGTCGTCCCGTTTTCAGAGGTTTGTTATGAGTTTGAAGTGTGGCATTGTAGGCCTGCCCAACGTGGGGAAGTCCACCCTGTTCAATGCCTTGACCAAGGCCGGCATTGCGGCCGAAAACTACCCGTTCTGCACCATCGAGCCCAATGTGGGCATCGTGGAGCTGCCGGATCCGCGGCTGCAGCAGCTGTCGGACATCGTCCAACCCGAGCGCATCGTGCCGGCCATCGTGGAGTTTGTCGACATCGCCGGCCTGGTGGCGGGTGCCAGCACCGGTGAAGGCCTGGGCAACAAGTTCCTCTCGCACATCCGCGAGACGGACGCCACGATCAACGTGGTGCGCTGCTTTGAAGACGACAACGTGATCCACGTTGCCGGCAAGGTGGACCCGATTGCCGACATCGAAGTCATCCAGACCGAACTGTGCCTGGCCGACCTGGCTGCCGTGGACAAGGCCTTGCAGCGCCACACCAAGGTGGCGCGCTCCGGTGACAAGGACGCGCAGAAGCTGGTGACCATCCTGGAAAAATGCCAGGCCGCGCTCAACGAAGCCAAGCCGGTGCGCACGCTGGACTTCACGAAGGAAGAGCTACCGCTGCTCAAGCAGTTCTTCCTGATCACCGCCAAGCCGGCGATGTTTGTCGCCAATGTGTCCGAAGACGGCTTCGAGAATAATCCGCTCTTGGACCGCCTGAAGGCCTTTGCCGAGGCCCAGAAGGCGCCGGTGGTGGCGATCTGCGCCAAGCTGGAAGCCGAGATGTCCGAGATGAGCGACGAGGACCGCCAGATGTTCCTGGAGGAACTGGGCCAGTCGGAGCCGGGCCTGAACCGCCTGATCCGCGCGGCTTTCAAGCTGCTGGGCCTGCAGACCTACTTCACGGCCGGCGTCAAGGAAGTGCGCGCCTGGACCATCCATGTCGGCGACACCGGGCCGCAGGCGGCCGGCGTGATCCACACCGACTTCGAGAAGGGCTACATCCGCGCCCAGACGATTGCGTTCGAGGACTTCATCGCCTACAAGGGCGAGCAGGGCGCCAAGGACGCAGGCAAGATGCGCGCCGAGGGCAAGGAATATGTCGTCAAGGACGGCGACGTGATGAACTTCCTGTTCTCCTCCTGAACGGATCCACGCGGCGGTGAATTTCTCCTACGACTGGTTGGCCTTGGGCGCAGCAGCCTGCTGGGCCACGACCAGCGTGTTGTCTGCGCCGCAGGCGCGCCATCTGGGCGCTTTTGCGTTCACGCGCTGGCGCATGACCTGGGTGCTGCTGCTGTTGCTGCCGGTGGTGGTGTTCAACGGCAGCTGGCAGACTATCCACTGGGCGCAGGCCGGCTGGCTCACGTTGAGCGGTCTGATTGGCATCTTTGTCGGCGACACCGCCATGTTCGCGGCCATGAACCGCCTGGGGCCCCGGCGCACCGGCGTACTGTTCGCCACGCATGCGCTGTTCAGCGCCCTGCTGGGCTTTCTGTTTCTGGATGAGCGCATGGGCCTGCAGGCTGCGTTGGGTGGTGCGCTGGTGGTGGGCGGTGTCATGACCGCCGTCGCCTGGGGCAGCCACAAGGACGAGTCCCACGGCTGGGAAACCACGCGCGGTCATGCCGGTCTGGGCGTGGCGCTGGGCCTGCTGGCGGCGCTGTGCCAGGCGCTGAGCTCCTTCATCGCCAAGCCCGTGATGGTGGCTGGCGTCGACCCAGTGGCGGCCACGGTGGTGCGGGTTGCCGCCACCTGCGTGGCGCATTACCTGCTGCTGGGTTCGGGCTTCGGCGCGGCGCGCACGGTGCACGCGGCCACGCCGCGCGTGATGCTGCTGGTGGGGCTCTCCGGCCTGATCGGCATGGGACTGGGCATGAGCCTGATCCTGATGGCGCTGCAGCACGGTGACGTGGGCATGGTGGGCATCCTGTCGTCGGTCTCGCCGGTGCTGGTGCTGCCCCTGCTGTGGTGGCGCCTGGGCCGCGCGCCAGCACACGGTGCGTGGTGGGGTGCGGCCATCACGGTGCTCGGGACTGGATTGGTTTTGGTGCGCTAGGCCGCGTACAGATTGCGCAAGTAGCTATTTAAAAGATAGCATTCCGGTTTTCACCACAGCCGGACCAGGCCGGTCAGTGCGGCCGTCATGACGACGTAGCGCACGAACTTGCCGATGGCCATGTAGGCCACGCACGGCCAGAACGGGAGTTTGAGCCAGCCGGCGACAAAGCACAAAGGGTCCCCCACGGCCGGCAGCCACGCCAGCAGGCAGGCCCGCGGCCCGAGCTTTTCCAGCCAGCCCAGCGCGCGGATGTGGTGGGCGGTGGGGCGGTATTTGTGCACCGCCTTCTGCGCACCCCAGCCCATCCACCAGTCCACGGCGCCGCCCAAGGTGTTGCCCAGCGTGGCCACCCCTATCACCGGCCACAGCAGCTGCGGGTTCAGCTGGACCAGCCCGAACACCACCGGCTCAGACCCCATGGGCACCAGCGTGGCGGAGATAAAGGACACCACAAACACTGTGCCCAGGCTGTATTGCGGGAGCGCCAGCGCGGCGAGCAGTTGGGAGATCCAGAGGTCCATGGTGGGGCCAGTATAAAAAAGTGGCTGCGGCGCAACTACGGGTTTGCGCCATGCTACTTTTTTATTTGCTGAAATTTTGGGCAGTTAGAATGCGGCACGGCCTGATTTCAGGCCCGTTTTTTTCGCCCCTGCCCCTACCCAAGTCATCCCATGCAAATCGGCCAGTTCGCCTTGGCGAATTCCCTGTTTGTCGCCCCCATGGCGGGGGTGACGGACAGGCCGTTTCGCCAATTGTGCAAACGCCTGGGCGCCGGCTACGCGGTCAGCGAAATGGTCACGTCGCGCAAGGACCTGTGGAACAGCCTGAAGACCTCGCGCCGTGCCAATCACGAAGGCGAGCCCGGCCCCATCGCGGTGCAGATCGCCGGCACCGATGCGGCCATGATGGCAGAGGCCGCCACCTACAACGTCGACCGTGGTGCACAGATCATCGACATCAACATGGGCTGCCCGGCCAAGAAGGTGTGCAACAAGTGGGCTGGCTCGGCGCTGATGCAGGACGAGGCGCTGGCCCTGTCCATCATCGACGCGGTGGTAGCCGCCTGCGCACCGCGCAATGTGCCGGTCACGCTGAAGATGCGCACCGGCTGGTGCCAGGCTCATAAGAACGCCATCACCATCGCCCGCGCGGCCGAGCAGGCCGGTGTGGCCATGGTCACGGTGCATGGCCGCACCCGCGAGCAGGGTTACAAGGGTGTCGCCGAATACGACACCATCGCCGCCGTCAAGGCAGCCTTGCGCATCCCGGTGGTCGCCAACGGCGACATAGCCAGCCCCGAAAAGGCGCGTGACGTGCTGGCCGCCACAGGGGCGGACGCGGTGATGATCGGCCGCGCCGCGCAAGGCCGGCCGTGGATCTTCCGCGAGACGGCGCACTTCCTGGCCACTGGCACCCATCTTGCTCCCCCGCTGGTCAGCGAGGTCAAGCGCCTGCTGGTGGAGCATCTGCACGACCACTACAGCCTGTACGACGAGTTCATCGGCGTGCGCTCCGCGCGCAAGCACATCGGCTGGTATGTGCGCGAACTGCCGGGCGGCGAAGACTTCCGCGCGCAGATGAACCTGCTGGAAGACAGCCGGGCCCAGGTGGCTGCGGTAGAGCGTTTTATGGACGGTCTGAATGACAAGATGGACCGCATCCCCCCTGCCGGGGTGGTGGCGGACCACATGAGGGGACAGGACATGATGGAATTTGCAACATGAGCAAGAAGCACATCGAAGAGTGTGTGCGCAACAGCCTGGAAGGCTACTTCAAGGACCTGCGCGGCACCGAGCCCGATGGCATGCACGACATGCTGGTGCGCGTCGTCGAAAAGCCGTTGCTGGAGGTGGTCATGGAACACGCCGACCACAACCAGTCCAAGGCCGCCCAGTGGCTGGGCCTGAACCGCAACACCCTGCGCAAGAAGCTGCTGGAACACAAGCTTCTGAGCTAGCCAGTCGCCGCTTCGCTGGCGAGGGACCCGTTTTACAACTTGACTGAACTTTCATGACCGCACCCCACACTGCCCCGCAAACGGCGCTCCTCTCCGTCTCCGACAAGACCGGCATCGTCGAACTGGCCCAGGCACTGCACGCCCAGGGCATCAAGCTGCTGTCCACCGGCGGCACCGCCAAGCTGCTGGCGGACAAGGGCCTGCCCGTGACCGAGGTCGCCGAGATGACGGGTTTCCCCGAAATGCTGGATGGCCGCGTCAAGACGCTGCACCCGCGCGTGCACGGCGGTCTGCTGGCGCGCCGCGACGTGCCGGCCCACATGGCGGCACTGAAGGAACATGCCATCAACACCATCGACGTGCTGGTGGTCAACCTCTACCCGTTTGAAGCCACGGTGGCCAAGGCCGGCTGCACGTTGGAAGACGCCATCGAGAACATCGACATCGGCGGCCCGGCCATGGTGCGCAGCGCGGCCAAGAACTGGAAGGATGTGGCGGTGCTGACCGACGCATCGCAGTACGCCACCGTCATTGCCGAGCTCCAGGCCAACGGCCGTGTGTCCGACAAGACCAAGCTGGGCCTCTCCATTGCCGCCTTCAACCGCATCAGCCAGTACGACGGTGCCATCAGCGACTACCTGTCGGCCATCCAGATCGGTGACAGCGTGCCTGCCGGCAACGCTGCCCCGACGCTGGACCTGTTCCCCGGCCAGAGCAACGGCCGCTTCGTCAAGGTGCAGGACCTGCGCTACGGCGAAAACAGCCACCAGCAGGCCGCGCTGTACCGCGACCTGTACCCCGCGCCCGGTTCGCTGGTGATGGCCAAACAGCTGCAAGGCAAGGAACTGAGCTACAACAACATCGCTGATGCCGACGCGGCCTGGGAATGCGTGAAGAGCTTCAGCACGCCGGCCTGCGTCATCGTCAAGCACGCCAACCCCTGCGGCGTGGCCGTGGGCGCCGACGCGCTAGAGGCCTACAGCAAGGCCTTCCAGACCGACCCCACCTCCGCATTCGGCGGCATCATTGCGCTGAACACCCCGCTGGATGAGCGTGGTGCGCTACAAATTTCAAAGCAATTTGTCGAGGTGCTGATGGCCCCTAGCTTCACGCCCGAAGCCTTGGCCGTATTCAAGACCAAGGTCAACGTGCGCATATTGCAGATCGACCTGCCCCAGGGCGGCAAGACAGATTGGGATAACGGCCGCAACGCCATGGACATGAAGCGCATCGGCTCCGGCATCCTGCTGCAGACCGCCGACAACCACGAACTGGCCCTGAGCGACCTGAAGGTGGTCACCACCAAGCAGCCCACGGCGCAGGAACTGGACGACCTGCTGTTCGCCTGGAAGGTCGCCAAGTACGTCAAGTCCAACGCCATCGTCTTCTGCAAGGGCGGCATGACCATGGGCGTTGGCGCCGGGCAGATGAGCCGCCTGGACAGTGCGCGCATTGCCAGCATCAAGGCCGGCCATGCCAATCTTTCGCTGGCCGGCACGGTGGTCGCCAGTGATGCCTTCTTCCCGTTCCGTGACGGCCTGGACGTGGTGGTGGACGCCGGTGCGACCTGCGTCATCCAGCCCGGCGGCTCGGTGCGCGACGACGAAGTCATCGCTGCTGCGAACGAACGTGGCGTCGCGATGGTGTTCTCCGGCGTGCGCCACTTCCGCCACTGACGCCATGCCCGCCTCCATGCTGCGTTCCCTGCTGGCCCTGGGTCCTGTGCTACTGCTGGCGGCATCGGGTGCCCTGGCGCAGGCGCCTGGCAAAGTGATCCGCCTGATCGTGCCCTATGCGCCGGGCGGCCCGCTGGACGCCACTGCCCGCATCCTGGCTGAGCGTGTCAAGGACAGCCTGGGCACGGTCATCGTCGAAAACCGCCCGGGCGCTGGCGGCAATATCGGTGCGGACCTGCTGGCCAAGGCGGCACCGGACGGCAACACCATCGGCATTGCCGCCACGGCCACGCATGCGGTCAACCCCTGGCTGTTTGCCAAGATGCCCTACAACGCGGCCACCGACTTTGCCGGCATCACGCAGATC
>JACXTT010014091.1_pt1 | contig 10487 bp, 9 predicted proteins | sample 9270951 | NCBI WGS metagenome assembly JACXTT01 (sample SAMN15532306, study PRJNA645909) | rock metagenome | isolation source: weathered quartz diorite | place: Puerto Rico | collected 2017-06-21
CCGGCGGCCAGACGCGGGGCCAAAGGCCGGGGCGGGGTGGCCTCTCGGGGCGGCATGAATGTCATTTCGGAGGAATCTGCGAGGGCCTCGACTTTCGAGCAGTGCTCTCTGGCACACTGATGCCAACATGTCCTTGGATCCAACCACCATTGGCCGGTATCGCATCCTGGGCACCCTCGGACAGGGCGCCATGGGGACGGTCTATCTGGCGGAGGATCCCAAGCTCCACCGCGGCTTGGCCATCAAAGTGGTGCGTCATGCGCTCGGGGATCCGGAAGTCCTGGCCCGTTTCGAACGCGAAGCCGAAATCAGCGCCAAGCTCCATCACCCGAACATCATCACCATCTACGATGTGGGTGAAGAGCCAGGCGTGGGGCCCTTCCTTGCAATGGAGTACGTGGACGGGGAAAACCTGGCCGATCGCCTCAAGCAGGGCCGACCACAGACTCAGGACGCCATCCACATCCTCATTCAGGCCAAGCATGCCTTGGACGCGGCGCATCGCGCAGGCATCGTGCACCGAGACCTGAAGCCCGAGAACTTCATGATCAGTAAGGTGGGGCAGCTGAAGCTCATGGACTTCGGCATCTCCAAAGGCGCGGGCGCCAAAGTCACTCAGACCTCGGATTTCCTGGGGACCCCCGCCTATGCCGCGCCTGAGCTCCTCAGCGGCGGACAGGCCAGCCAGGAGTCGGATCGCTGGAGCTTTGCTGCCTCGGCCTTCGAGCTCCTCACAGGTCACCTCCCCTTCGGCGGAGATAGCGTGGGCACCATCGTGTTTAGGATTGTGCACGAACCCCCTCGACGTCCCGAGGGTATCTCCGATGCGCTGTGGGCGGTGTTCGAGAAGGCCCTTTCCAAATCCCCGGCCGACCGGCATGTGGATTTGAAGGCCTTTCTCATGGACGTGCTCGCCGCCGTGGAGCTTCCGGAGGACGCTCGACACGCTGCTGAAGCTCAGCTGGAGGGCACCTTAGGACAGAGCGGTGCATGGGCGCCTCACGCGGTCTCGGCGCCTTCCCCAGCCGCCGAATCCCGCTGGAAATGGCTCGCCGTGATCGCCTGCGGACTGCTGGTGGTATTGGCGGGTATTCAGATCTGGCAGCGGTGGGAGCCGACCCGAGCGCTGGCCATCAATTCCACGCCAGATGGAGCCGACGTGTTTTTGGACGGCACCAAGGTGGGCCGGACCCCTATCAAAGGGTTGGTGGTGAAGGGGAGTCCCCGCCAACTGCGGTTGGAGAAAGAGGATTACGAGCCTCTCAATCACGATCTGGACGCCCATGAAAAGGCCGTCTCGCTTCAGATGAAGCTGGCCCCGTTCAAGGTGGCAGTCCGTAGCGATCCCGAAGGTGCCGAAGTCTTTCTGGATAACCATCTAGCCGGCGTCACACCCGCTCCCGATTTGGAAGTGCCCGGGGAAGGCCGCCACATACTCGAGCTTCGCCAGGTGGGCTATGAATCCTGGACGCAGACCCTGAACCGCAAAGAGGCGCTACCCGATCCCATCCGTTTGCAGAAGGTGGATGAGCCCAAGCCCACGCCTGTGAAGCCGGTTAAGAAGGCCTTTGCCAAAAAAGCCAAGGCCAATAAGAAGGAAAAAAAGGAAGAGAAGGAAGAACCCAGCAAAGTGAAGAAGTTCTTCCGGGATATGTTCAAGAAAGACTGAGCTTGTCGTTGGCGAGCACCTTATCGGTCTGAGCCTGGCGGAAGGCCTGAAGGCGCTGGCGCAACTCGGTATCCTGCAGTGCCAGCACGGAGGCTGCCAGCAACGCCGCGTTGGTCGCGCCAGCTTTGCCGATGGCCAAGGTACCCACCGGAATGCCCGCGGGCATCTGGACGATGCTCAATAGGCTGTCCATGCCATTGAGGGCCTTGCTTTGCACCGGCACGCCAAACACCGGCAGATGCGTTTTCGCCGCAGCCATGCCCGGCAGATGGGCCGCGCCGCCAGCACCGGCAATGATCACCTGGATGCCTCGGCCAGCGGCGGCTTCGCAGTAACTGAAGAGCTTATCCGGCGTCCGATGCGCGCTGACGACTTCCGCTTCAAAGGCCACGCCCAGATCTCGCAGCGTGGAGGCCGCATGCTCCATGGTCTCCCAATCCGATGTGCTGCCCATGATGATGCCGACGAGGGGAAGGTTAGACATGCGCTGACTCCCGGACATACGGAGGAAGAACGTCCGCGCGATCGGCCTCGCGTATCGGCGCAGCCGATACCGAGATGATGATGCCGACGCGGGGGGCGGACATGGCTCCTCCAAAAGAACAGTCTACCTTGAGCGTCGCGGGCACTCCCAATCCGCGGGGATGCGATAGTTGAAGGTATGAAGGTCATCATCGTAGGTGGAGGCGCGGCGGGCATGGTGGCCGCTTGGAGGGCGGCATCGGGCGGTCACCGGGTGGTGCTTCTTGAGGCCAATGCCAAGCTCGGCGTGAAGCTGCGCATCAGCGGCGGCGGCAAGTGCAACATCACCCACGCGGGCAGTGTGAAAGAGGTGCTCGCGTTCTTCTCGAAGGAGCAGGCGCGGTTTCTGCGGCCGGCCATGCATGCTTTCACCAATGAGGAAGTGCTGGAACACCTCCGCAAACGAGGTGTGGAGACCTATGTGCGGGATAACGGCCGCGTCTTTCCCATGGACCGCCCCGGCAGCGCGGCAGCCGTGGTGGCGGCATTTCAGGAGATGGTGGAATCCGCTGGCGCAGATGTCCGCACCCGCGTGCGGGCTGAAGGCCTGCTTGTAGAGTCAGGTCGAGTGGTCGGGGTGCGCACGGATCAGGGAGATTTGACCGCGGACGCCATCGTGCTTTCTACCGGCGGGGCGAGTTATCCCGAAACAGGGACCCGAGGGGAGATCCTCGGGTGGCTTAAGGCGCTCGGATTGCCTATCCGCCCTTGGTTTCCGGCCTTGGCGCCCATCCCGCTCCGCAGGCCGAGGCCCGAGTGGGAAGGCGTGGCGTTGCGGGATGGCCGCCTGCAGCTTCTGGCGGGGCAGGGCGGCAAGCGGCTGGCGATGTTCGAAGGCGATATCGTCTTCACGAAGGCGGGCATCAGCGGACCTGCGGCCCTGGAGCTGAGCGAGGCCGCCGAGGCAGCGCGCAGAGCGGGCGCAGCATGGCTCCACTACGCTTCCAAAGTGACGAAAGAAACATTGGAAGCCTCATTGCTGGAGGAGCAGCAGTCTAACCCTCAGCTCAAGGCCACCACGTGGCTGCAGCGTCACTTGCCCGAGCGCCTTTGTGAAGACGTGGTACGGAACGTGGGCCTCTCCCTCGAGCAGCGGCTGAAGGACCTTCCGAAAGAGGGACGGCGAAATCTGGCTGCTTCGGCGGCGGAACTGCCCTTGGGGGAGCCCGGTGCCGTGCCTCTGGAGCGCGGCGAAGTGGCTGCAGGCGGACTGAAGCTAGAAGCGGTGGATCCGCAGACCATGCGGGTTCGTGGCATCGAAGGGCTCTATGCTTGCGGTGAATTACTGGACATCAACGGTCCCGTAGGTGGTTACAACCTGCAGGCGGCCTTCAGCACCGGTTTCATCGCCGGGGGTCTGAACCCATAGGGTGAAACGCAAAGGGCGCAGAGCAAGTCTCTCTGCGCCCTTTGCCTTCTCTGCGGATTAAGCCCTTTCAAGGCCCCAGCAGCGGTTCGCCGGGTGCTTGTCGTGCTTCGCCCACCGCGCGGAACTGAGCCGTCTCGGGGTCGTAGGCAGCGACGCCGCCATCTTCGAGGTGGTAGACCCATCCATGGAGACGCAGTCGTCCTTCGCGCAAGGCTGCGTCCACCGCCGGGTGGGTGCGCAGCTGCTCCAACTGCACGAGCACGTTTTCCTTAATGGTGGCGCGCCACAGCTCCTCGTCGGAGAGGTGAGCATAGTTCCGGCGGATGATTTCGCGGGTGGGCTCGGCATGGCGCAACCAGGCTTCCATGGCAGGCAGGTCGCCGGTCTTGGGGCCTTCTCCGAGTAGGGCCTGCATGGCGCCGCAGAAGGTGTGGCCGCAGATGATGATGTCCTTCACTTGGAGTTGCTGCACCGCGAATTCGATGGCCGCGGCTTCGGCGCCACTCGTGGAGGTATAAACGGGCACCAGGTTGCCCACGTTGCGCACGAGGAAGAGTTCACCGGGTGCCGTCTGGGTGACGAGGTTGGGGTTCACCCGGCTATCGGCACAGGTGATGAAGAGAACCTCGGGGCTCTGGCCGTGGGCGAGTTCGCGGAAGAACCGTGCCTCCGGCTGGAAGATCTCTTTCTGGAATTGATGGACGCCTTCGACCAGTCGTTGGATACGCATGGGCCCTCATAGGAAGGCCCCTCGGGGAGGGGCCTGCTTGTGCATCAAGTTTACCGCAAGTCAGCCGGCGCCGCCGCCGCGATCCACTTCGGGGCGCTGGGCCAGGGAGGCCTTGATGTAATCGCGGTTCATGCGGGCGATGTTCTCCAACGAGATGCCCTTAGGGCAGCTGGCTTCGCACTCGCCGTGGTTGGTGCAGGTGCCGAAGCCCTCGGCGTCCATCTGGGCCACCATGTTGAGGGCGCGGCTCTGCCGCTCGGGCTGGCCCTGGGGCAGCAGGGAGAGGTGGCTCACCTTGGCGCCGACAAAGAGCATGGCGGAGGCGTTGGGGCAGGCGGCCACGCAGGCGCCGCAGCCGATGCAGGCGGCAGCATCCATGGCGAGGTCGGCGTTCTCCTTGGAGACGGGCAGGGCGTTGGCGTCCTGCGCAGTGCCCGCGGGGGCGCTGATGAAGCCGCCGGCGGCGATGATGCGGTCGAAGGCGCCGCGATCCACCACGAGATCCTTTTGCACGGGGAAGGCCGCCGCGCGCCAAGGCTCGATGGTGATGGTGTCGCCATCCTTGAAGCTGCGCATGTGCAACTGGCAGGTGGTGGTGAAGTCGCGGGGGCCGTGGGGACGGCCGTCGATCACCATGGAGCACATGCCGCAGATGCCTTCGCGGCAATCATGATCGAAGGCGACGGGCTCCTGGCCCTTCTCGATCAGGGTCTCGTTGACGACATCGAGCATCTCCAAAAAGGACATGTCGTCGCTGATGCCCTTGGCAGGGATGGTTTCCAGGGCGCCTTGCGACTGGGCGTCCTTCTGGCGCCAGACTTTCAGGGTGAGGTTCATGTTTCCGGACATGGTCAGCTCCTCACTTGTAGCTGCGAACGGCCAGGTGGACGTTCTCGTAGGACAGCGGTTCGATGTGGCGTGTGGGCTTCTGGCCCTCGCCCTTGTATTCCCAGGCCGCGACGTGGCAGAAGTTTTCGTCGTCGCGCATGGCCTCACCATCTGGCGTCTGGAACTCCTCGCGGAAGTGGCCGCCGCAGCTTTCGCGGCGCTCCAGGGCGTCGAGGCACATGAGTTCGCCGAGCTCGATGAAGTCGGCGACACGGGCCGCCAGCTCCAGGCTCTGGTTGAGGCTCTTGCCTTCGCCGAGGACGCGGACGTCCTTCCAGAATTCCTCGCGGAGCTTGGGAATGAGTTCCAGCGCTTTCTTGAGGCCGGCCTCGTTGCGGGCCATGCCGCAGTACTCCCACATGATCTTGCCGAGCTCGCGGTGGAAGTGCGTGGGGCTCTTGGTGCCCTTGATGGAGAGCAGTTTCTCCATGCGCTCCTTCACGGCGGCTTCGGCGGACTTCACAGCCGGATGATCCGCGGTGGGGCGTTCGGCGGGCTTCACGTTCGCGAGGTAGTTGCCGAGGGTGTAGGGCAACACGAAGTAGCCATCCGCGAGACCCTGCATCAGCGCAGAAGCACCGAGGCGGTTGGCGCCGTGATCAGAGAAGTTCGCTTCACCGGCCACGAAGAGACCAGGAATGGAGCTCTGCAGGTTGTAATCCACCCACAGGCCGCCCATGGTGTAGTGCACGGCAGGGTAGATGCGCATGGGCACTTCGTACGGATTGTCATCCGTGATTCGCTCGTACATCTCGAAGAGGTTGCCGTACTTCTCTTCCACCTTGTGCTTGCCCAGACGCTTGATGGCGTCGGAGAAGTCGAGGTAGACGCCACGGCCGGAGGTACCGACACCGCGGCCCTCATCGCAAACCTGCTTGGCGGCGCGGCTCGCGATATCGCGGGGGCAGAGGTTGCCGAAGGAGGGGTACTTGCGCTCCAGGTAGTAGTCGCGGTCCTCTTCCTTGATCTCGCTGGGCTTCTTGCCGCAGTCCTCTTTCTTCTTGGGCACCCACACGCGGCCGTCGTTGCGCAGCGACTCGGACATGAGCGTGAGCTTGGACTGGTGGTCGCCGGTGACGGGGATGCAGGTCGGGTGGATCTGCGTGTAGCAGGGGTTCCCGAAGGCCGCGCCCTTCTTGTAGGCGCGCCAGATGGCCGTCGTGTTGCAGCCCATGGCGTTGGTGGAGAGGTAGAAGACATTTCCGTAGCCGCCGGTGGCGAGGATCACGGCGTCGGCCAGGTGGGTCTCGATCTCGCCCGTGACCATGTCGCGGGTGACGATGCCCTTGGCGACGCCATCCACCACGATGAGCTCGAGCATCTCGTGACGGTTGTGCATCTTCACGGTGCCGAGGCCGATCTGGCGCTCGAGAGCCTGGTAGGCGCCGATGAGGAGCTGCTGCCCCGTCTGCCCACGGGCGTAGAAGGTACGGCTCACCTGGGCGCCGCCGAAGGAGCGGTTATCCAGGAGTCCGCCGTACTCGCGGGCGAAGGGCACGCCTTGCGCGACGCATTGGTCGATGATGTTCACGCTGACCTGGGCCAGGCGGTACACGTTGGCTTCGCGGGCGCGGAAGTCGCCGCCCTTCACCGTGTCGTAGAAGAGGCGGAAGACGCTATCGCCGTCGTTGCGGTAGTTCTTGGCGGCGTTGATGCCGCCCTGGGCCGCGATGGAGTGGGCGCGGCGGGGGCTGTCCTGGTAGCAGAAGCAGTCCACGTTGTAGCCCAGCTCAGCTAGCGTCGCGGCACCGGCGCCACCGGCGAGGCCGGAGCCCACCATGATGACCTTGTACTTCCGCTTGTTGGCAGGGTTGACGAGCTTGGAGTCGAACTTGTGCTGCTCCCACTTCTTCTCAATGGGGCCGGCGGGGATGTTGGATTTGAGTTCCATGGTCAGCTCACTTCACGAAGCCGGACAGAACGGCGAGGGGGAAGGAGATGTTGGCGAGTACCACCACCGCGGTGATGGCCCAGGCCGCCTTCTTGCGCAGATCGTTGTACTTGGGGTGGTTCCAGCCCATCGTCTGCATCAGTGACCAGATGCCGTGGCTCAGGTGGGAGGCCAGGCAGAGCATGGCGACGATGTAGAAGCCGCTCACCCAAGGCACCTTGAAGCCCTCCACGACGTTGTGGAAGACCTTGCCTTCTTCAAAGGGCGTGAACTTGCCGAAGGTGAAGTGGGCCAAGTGGAAGATGATGAAGGCGAGAACGACCACACCGCTCACACGCATCATGCGGGAGCTGAGGGTGCTGGCCTGGGGCTTCGTCACAGCGTAGGCCACAGGGCGAGCCGCCTGGTTCATCTTTGTGAGGCTGAAGGCTGCCCAAACGTGCAGCAGCGCCGCGGCAAGCAGGCCGCCGCGAGCAATCCAGATGCCACCACCGTGCAGCATTTCCTTGAGGAAACGGCCGTAGGCGTCCAAGGGATGCTCTCCACCATGCGGATGCATGTAGAGCTGCAGGTTGCCCGCCATGTGGCCCACGACGAACCCCACAAGCATGAGCCCGGTGATCGCCATGATCACCTTTTTCCCGATTGAGGATGCGAAGAAGCCGGTCTCCCTCTGCATCGAGCCTCCCTTCCGTTACGCGACCAGGCACCCTGGACGCTCCTTGCGCCAGTATCTCTTAGGCCACGGGCTTCCCCAAGCGCAAATCCTTGAGCAGATCGAGGATTTCCTGAAGGTGTGACGCGATCCGTCTTGAAGGATTGTCATGATTCACGAGGAAATCACAGGGAAAAAGAGGGTGCGCCAGGAAGAATCCTTGCCGCCCCTCACCCTCGCTGATATTGTCGCCGCATCCTTTCTTTTCAAGTCATTTCCGGGCACCGCCCCCGGGCGGAACCGGCTACCCGTCTACCTGGAGGTTTCATGGCGACGATCTCTCGTCTCCTAGATGTACTGACGTCCGTCAGGCCCCTGAAGTGGGTCATGACCGCGCTCCTCGCCCTTGCACTCACTTCTCCTGCCTTCGCCGGCGGTGAGGCTGAACTGAATATCCCTTCGCTGAAGACGCAGACCTTCATGGGGATGACGGGCCATAACCTGCTTCTCGTCGGGCTCGGCATCTGCTTGCTCGGCATCGGGTTCGGCCTGTGGCAGTACTCCAAGGTTCGGGATCTTCCGGTGCACAAGTCCATGCTCGAGATCTCCGAGCTCATCTACGAGACCTGCAAGACCTACCTGATCACCCAGGTGAAGTTCATCGCGATTCTGTGGGCCTTCATCGCCGTGATCATGGTGGCCTATTTCGGCTTCCTCTCCGCCAACCGCATGACGGCGGCCCAGGTCTGCGTGGTGCTGCTCTTTTCGATCATCGGCATCCTCGGCTCCGTGGCCGTGGCCTGGTTCGGCATCCGCATCAACACCTTCGCGAATTCCCGCACGGCCTTCGCCTCCTTGGGCGGCAAACCCTATCCCACGATGGCGATCCCCCTCCAGGCCGGCATGTCCATCGGCATGCTGCTGATCTCGGTGGAACTGTTTCTGATGCTGGCCATCCTGCTCTTCATTCCCGGAGACCAGGCCGGCCCCTGCTTCATCGGCTTCGCCATTGGTGAATCCCTCGGCGCTGCGGCCCTCCGCATCGCCGGCGGCATCTTCACCAAGATCGCCGACATCGGTTCCGATCTCATGAAGATCGTCTTCAAGATCAAGGAAGACGACGCCCGTAACCCTGGTGTTATCGCCGACTGCGCTGGCGATAACGCCGGCGATTCTGTGGGCCCCACGGCCGACGGGTTCGAGACCTACGGCGTCACGGGCGTCGCGCTCATCACCTTCATCCTGCTCGCGGTCAACGAGAAGACGGCTGGCGCCGGTTACCAGGCCCTCCAGGTGTCCCTGCTGGTGTGGATCTTCGTCATGCGCGTGGGCATGATCGTGACCTCCGCCGTCTCCTACTGGATCAACAACCTGTGGTCCAAGGCCAAGTTTGGCGATGCTGCCAAGTTCGATTTTGAAACGCCTTTGACCTCCCTGGTGTGGCTGACCTCCGTCCTCTCCATCGGGATGACCTACGGCCTCTCCCATGCCCTCATCGGCAATTTGCCCAATGGCCTGTGGTGGAAGCTCTCCACCATCATCACCTGCGGCACCTTGGCCGGCGCGCTGATCCCCGAAATGGTGAAGGTCTTCACCTCCACCAATTCCGGCCACGTCCGTGAAGTCGTCACGGCCTCCAAGGAGGGCGGCGCGTCTCTGAACGTGCTCTCCGGTCTCGTCGCGGGCTACTTCTCCGCCTACTGGACGGGCCTCTGCATCGTGGCGCTCATGGGCGGTGCCTACTACGTGTCGACCTTCGGCCTGGGCAGCTACATGGACGCCCCGGCCATCTTCTCCTTCGGCCTCGTGGCCTTCGGCTTCTTGGGCATGGGCCCCGTCATCATCGCTGTGGATTCCTACGGTCCGGTGACGGATAACGCCCAGTCGGTGTACGAGCTCTCCACCATCGAGACCATCCCTGGCATCGAGGCGGAGATCCAGAAGGACTTCGGCTTCAAGCCCGACTTCGAGAAGAGCAAGGATTACCTCGAAGAGAACGATGGCGCAGGCAACACCTTTAAGGCCACGGCCAAGCCTGTGCTCATCGGCACGGCCGTCGTGGGCGCCACGACGCTGATCTTCTCCATCATTCAGCTGCTCTCCGCCAAGTACGGCGCGGTCACGCCTCTGATCACGGGCGAAACGCCCGTGCAGGAAGGCCTGTCCATCATCAACCCGCTCTTCCTTCTCGGCCTTATCACCGGTGGTGCCGTGATCTTCTGGTTCTCTGGCGCGGCCTGCCAGGCCGTGGCCACGGGCGCTTACCGCGCGGTGGAGTTCATCAAGGAGAACATCAAGCTGGAAGGCGCCGAGAAGGCCTCGGTGGAGGACTCCAAGAAGGTCGTGGAGATCTGCACCCAGTACGCCCAAAAAGGCATGTTCAACATCTTTCTCGCCGTGTTCTTCTCCACGCTGGCCTTCGCGTTCCTGAATCACTACTTCTTCATCGGCTACCTGATCTCCATCGCCATCTTCGGCCTCTACCAGGCCATCTTCATGGCCAATGCCGGCGGTGCCTGGGATAACGCGAAGAAGCTTGTGGAAACGGAACTCAAGGCCAAGGGCACGCCCCTCCATGACGCCTGCGTCGTGGGTGACACGGTAGGTGATCCCTTCAAGGACACCTCCTCCGTGGCCATGAACCCGGTGATCAAGTTCACGACCCTCTTCGGCCTTCGGGCCGTGGAGCTGGCCATCGGATTGAATCCCACCACCGCACACGGAGCCGCCTTGATCTTCTTCCTTGTCGCCCCGGTCTTCTGA
>JACXTT010014092.1_pt1 | contig 10486 bp, 9 predicted proteins | sample 9270951 | NCBI WGS metagenome assembly JACXTT01 (sample SAMN15532306, study PRJNA645909) | rock metagenome | isolation source: weathered quartz diorite | place: Puerto Rico | collected 2017-06-21
CACGGGAACGCGCGACGGCCGGGCGGTGTTCGTGGGGCGGCGCGGGCAGCGGCTGTCGACGCGGAGTGTGCAGCTCGCCATCAAACGGCTGCTGAGCGCGCTGGCCCGCGGCCGCGACCTGCACGTGCACTCGCTGCGCCACTCGTTCGCCACGCATTTGCTCGACGCCGGCGCCGATCTGCGCGCGGTGCAGGAGCTGCTGGGTCATGCCTCGCTCTCTACCACGCAGGTGTATACTCATACATCTGTGGAACGCTTGAAGAAGGTGTACCACCAGGCTCATCCCCGCGCATAAAGAGGGACATGAAGCAAATACATTCGACGACCATTCTGTGCGTCCGGCGGGACGGCCACGTCGCCCTGGGCGGCGACGGCCAGGTCACGATCGGCGACACGGTGATGAAGGCCAACGCCAACAAGGTGCGCGCGCTCAAGGGCGGAAAGATCCTCGCCGGGTTCGCCGGCGCCGCCGCGGACGCGTTCACGCTGTTCGAGAAGTTCGAGGAGAAGCTGGAGCGCTACCCCGGCAACCTGCCGCGGGCTGCGGTCGAGCTCGCGAAGGACTGGCGATCGGATCGGGTGCTCCGGCGGCTGGAGGCGCTGCTCGTGGTGTCGGACCGCGAGCACGGCTACATCATCTCGGGCTCGGGCGAGCTGATCGAGCCGGACGACGGCGTGCTCGCCATCGGGTCGGGGGGAAGCTACGCGCTGGCGTCCGCACGCGCGCTGCTCACCTCGTCGGATCTCCCCGCCAAGGACATCGTGCAGCGCTCGCTCGAGATCGCCGCCGAGATCTGCGTGTACACGAACACGCACATCACCATTCTGGAGCTCTGATGGCCGAGCCGACCCGCACACCCCAAGACAAGCTGCCCGCCGCGCCGGCGCCGGAAGAGACGCTGCCATGGCTCGAGGAGCTGCCGCCCCGGAAGATCGTGGCCGAGCTGGACCGCTACATCGTGGGCCAGGAGGTGGCGAAGAAGGCCGTGGCAATCGCGGTGCGCAACCGCTGGCGCCGCTCGCAGGCACCGGAGGACATTCGCGACGAGATCCTGCCGAACAACATCATCATGATCGGCCCCACCGGCGTGGGCAAGACGGAAATCGCGCGGCGCCTGGCGCGGCTCGCGGGCGCGCCGTTCTTGAAGGTCGAAGCCTCCAAGTTCACCGAGGTCGGCTACGTGGGCCGCGACGTCGAGTCCATGGTGCGCGAGCTGGTGGACGTGGCGATCAACATGGTGCGCACCGAGCGTGAGGACGACGTCTATCCGCAGGCGGAAGCGCGCGCGGAGGAGCGCCTGCTCGATCTGCTGCTGCCGCCGACGCCCGTCCCCCCGACGGCCCCACCCCCCCAGCCGCCCCAGGGAGCGGGGAGCGGGGAGCAGGGAGCAGGCACACGGCCGCTGTTCGTGGTCTCGTCGAAGGGCGACGTGACGCCGAAAGCCGTAGAAGGCGATGTCGAGGCCCAGGAGCGCCGCCGCCGCACCCGCGAGAAGCTGCGCCAGCAGCTCAAGGAGGGGACGCTCGAGGAGCGGGAAGTCGAAATCGAGGTGCAGCAGCAGGGCTTTCCCGGGCTAGAGATGATGCAGCCGCCCCAGGGCATGGAGGGCACCGACGTCAACTTCACCGAGCTGTTGCAGGAGATGCTGCCGAAGAAGAAAAAGCGCCGCACGGTGCACCTGCACGAGGCGCGGCGCATCCTGATCGACGAGGAGCTGAAGAAGCTCGTCGACATGGACGACGTGGTGAACGAGTCGCTCGACCGCGTCGAAAACCACGGCGTCATTTTCATCGACGAGATCGACAAGATCGCCGGGGAGCGGGGCACCGTCGGGCCGGACGTGTCGCGCGAAGGCGTGCAGCGCGACCTGCTGCCCATCGTCGAGGGCTCGACCGTGCAGACCCGCTACGGCTTCGTGCGCACCGACCACATCCTGTTCATCGCGGCCGGCGCGTTCCACGTCTCCAAGCCGTCGGACCTGATTCCGGAGCTGCAGGGACGCTTCCCGATCCGGGTGGAGCTGCAGCCGCTCACCGAGGCGGACTTCGTCCGCATCATGACCGAGCCCGAGAACGCCCTCACCAAGCAGTACGCCGCCTTATGCGCGGCCGAGGGGGCGACGCTCGAGTTCACGCACGACGGCATCAAGGAGATCGCCCGCATCGCCGCCAAGGCCAACGAGCGCATGGAGAACATCGGTGCCCGGCGGCTCCACACCGTGATGACCACCCTACTCGAGGACGTGCTGTTCGACCTCCCCGAGCTGGCCGAGAAGCGCATCAAGTTCGACGGGGACAAGGTGCGTGACCGGCTCGGCAAGATCGTGGACGACGAGGACCTGCGACGCTACATCCTCTAGCACGGGCAGCAGTCCGGCTCGCTATTCGGCAAACGGAGCGTGCACGACCGCATCGCAGAAATTCCGTGGGCGGAATTCCCGTACGTAGCGTTCGCCGACGTCTCGCATGAAGGACCTGGTTGCCCCCGCCGGGTACCTGCGCACCACATCTTGGCAGGTCTGCAGGAATGATTTCTTGAATTGCAACCGGGGAAGGGTTCTTAGAACTTCGTCGAGCTCCGCCTGCTTAATTTGCGACGAATCTGGTCCCAGAACGTCCGCCCCCGCTCCTTCTCCGACCAGTCTGATCTCAGCTTGCTTGTAGTGTCCGATCAGGGATGCATGCATGGCGATTCCGTCCCAGACAAGGCCGGCTTTGTGCTTTGCGTAGGAATGCTCTTCCAAGAAGCGTTTCGCTTGCTCCGCGCCTTGAATCTCGAACGGGAGCTCGCCTTCGAACTTCTCCGTCAGGCCGAGGTCATGGAGCATGCACGCAAGGTACAGGACCTCGTCGTCCCATTTCAGTCCGAGCGCCCGCCCGATCAGGGAACCGAAAAGGAACGTCCTGACCGCGTGATTGAACAAGTAGGGTGGTGAGGCCGCGCGCGCCAATGCTGTCGCCGTTCTGGCAATCTCCGAATCCACGATGCGTACGCCCGCTACGGCCGAAGGGAACGGCTCTTGTGCGGCGGCACTCCCAAGGGGAATCCCGCCGATGACGATGCCTGCTGCCCCGTTGACGAACTCACGTCTATTCATGGCTCCCCTCCTTTTCGGACTGCGCCCAATCTATGAACGGATCAACAGGTCAGCCGCTTGTCCCAAGATTCTCTCCCGCGTAGAATTAGCAGCCACAACCTGTCATTTTGACTCGCCCCCAGGAATCCATGGCCAAACGAGACTTCCTCGCCGTCACCGACCTCACCCGGGACGAGGTCCTGAGGCTGTTCGACCTGGCCGGCCGCATGAAGGCCGGCAGCTACCGCGATACCCCGCTCGCCGGCAAGACGCTGGCGATGATCTTCGCCAAAGCGAGCACCCGCACCCGCGTGTCGTTCGAGGTGGGCGCCTACCAGCTGGGCGGGCAGGCGCTGTTCCTCTCCTCCCGCGACATCCAGATCGGGCGGGGGGAGCCGATCCCCGACACCGCGCGGGTGCTGTCGCGCTACGTGGACGGGATCATGATCCGGACCTTCGACCACGCCGAGGTCCAGGAGCTGGCGCGGCATGCCTCCATCCCGGTGATCAACGGCCTCACCGACCTGTCGCATCCCTGCCAGGTGCTCGCCGACGTGTTCACCGTGCGGGAGGCGCTGGGCACTTGGGAAGGTAAGCGCATCGCTTGGGTGGGCGACGGCAACAACATGGCGAACAGCTGGATCGAGGCGGCGCAGGTGCTGGGGTTCGAGCTGCGCCTCGCCTGTCCGGAGGGCTACGAGCCGAACCGCGCCATTTTCGAGCGAGCCAAGGCGGCAGGCGCCTGCCTGTCCATCACGGAGGTCCCCGAAGAAGCGGTCGAAGGCGCGCACGTGGTGAACACCGACGTGTGGGCGTCCATGGGCCAGGAGGGTGAGGCCGAGTCGCGGCGCAACGCGTTCCGGGGCTACACCGTCGATCCCGATCTGATGAAGCTCGCGGACCCGAAGGCCATTTTCCTGCACTGCCTGCCCGCTCACCGCGGCGAGGAGGTCACTGCCGACGTGATCGAAGGCAAGCAGTCGCGTGTGTGGGACGAGGCCGAAAATCGACTGCACGTGCAGAAAGCCCTGCTCGCGACTCTCATGGGTCAAGGGTAAACCAGAGTGACCGACGCAACTCCCAAGCGTACCCCCCTGCACCAGATCCACGTCTCCCTCGGTGCGAAAATGGTCGCGTACGGCGGCTACGACATGCCGGTGAGCTATCCGGCGGGAATCGCGGCCGAGCACCGCGCCGTGCGCGAGCGCGTGGGGGTGTTCGATGTCTCCCACATGGGAGAGTTCGAGGTCAGCGGCCCGGACCGGAACGCGTTCGTGCAACGAGTAACGTGCAACGACGTTGGGGCGCTCAAACCAGGACAGGCCCAATACTCCGCGCTCCTCACGGATCAAGGCACTTTCCTAGATGATTGCCTCGTGTACCGCTTCGAGGACCGGCTCATGCTGGTGGTGAACGCCGCCAACATCGCCGCCGACTGGGCGCACATCGTGGCGCAGAAGCGCGGCGCCAACGTGCGGCTGCGCGACATCTCGGACGCCACGGCGCTGCTCGCCGTGCAGGGCCCGGGGGCCGAGGCGCTGCTCGGCCCGCTCACCCACATCGGCGTGGGGATGATCCCTTACTATCATTTCGCCGAAGGGAGCGTCGCCGCGGTGCAGTGCTTCATCTCTCGCACCGGGTACACGGGAGAGGACGGCTTCGAGCTGTACTGCCGCGCCGCTGACGCGGAGCGGCTGTGGCTCGCCCTGGTGGGAGCGGGACGGGCGGAGCCTTGCGGGCTGGGCGCGCGCGACACGCTGCGGCTCGAGGCGGGCTATCCCCTGTATGGGAACGACATCGACGCCAGCGTGACGCCGTACGAGGCGGGTCTGGGTTGGATCGTGAAGCTCGAGAAGGGCGCCGAGTTCACCGGCCTCGCGGCCCTCAAGCGGCAGAAGCTCGCGGGCGTGAAGCGCCGGCTCGTGGGCTTCAAGGTGTGCGAGCCGAGAGTCGTCGCCCGGCACGGCTACGGCGTGTACCTGGATGGGCCGCAGGTGGACGTGGTGCGCAGCGGTACCGTGACGCCGACGGTGAACTGCGCGATCGGGATGACCTACCTCCCGGCGGGAGAGACGAAGCCGGGGACGCGGTTCACGATCGACGTGCGCGGCAAGCGGGCGCCGGCGGAGGTGGTTGGAATGCCCTTTGTGCCGAGAAGGACGAAGCAATAGTGGGTGGCGGCGAATGCGAATCGGGATTCTGACGGTCAGCGACCTTGGGGCGCTGGGCCAACGGGCCGACACGTCCGGCGACGCGATTCTCGAGTGGGCGGGCGCGCGCGGCTACGAGGTAGCGGTGCGCAGCGTGGTGCCCGACGAGACCGACCGCATCGCGGGGAAGCTGGCGCGCTGGGCGGATTCCGGTGAAGTGGACCTGATCCTCACCACCGGCGGCACCGGGCTCACCGCGCGGGACGTAACGCCCGAGGCGACGGAGGCGGTGCTGGACCGGCTCGCGCCCGGGATTGCCGAGGCGCTGCGCAGCGTGTCGGCGCCCAAATTCCCGCGCGCCTGGCTGTCGCGCGGAGTCGCGGGCACGCGTGGCAAGACGTTGATCGTGAACCTGCCGGGCTCCCCCGGGGGAGTGAAGGATGGCCTGACCGTGCTCGCCACGCTGCTGGAGCACGCGGTCGATCTCGTGAGCGGGGCCGATACCGCGCACCACGCACCACGCACCGCCGATGCCTGACCGCATCCTCATCACCACCGACGACCTGGAGCACGCGGTCCGCATCAACGCAGGCGTAGAGGCGGCGGGCTTCCACACGACGCTGGCGCACACGCTGGACGAAGCGCGCCAGGCGCTGCGCCGCGACCCGCCCCCCGACTGCGTGGTGATGACGGGCGGGCTGCACGAGTCCGGCGCGGCGCAGCTCCTCACGCTGGCGCGCGAGCGCTCGGTCTCGACCCTGGGTCTGGTGGAAGACACCGAGCCCGACGCCAAGGGCCTGGCCCGCCGGCTCGGTCTCACCGGCTATCTGGAAAAGCCCGCCGACCCGGCCGAGGTGGCCGCGACGGTGCGCCGTCTGATCGAGCGCCGCAAGCTGCAGCAGCGCACCGGCATCATCGGCGAGTCGCCCGCCATCCAGGAAGTGCTGGTCAAGATCGAGCAGATGGCGCCCGTGAGCTCCACGGTGCTGATCGAAGGCGAATCGGGCACGGGAAAGGAGCTGGTGGCGCGCGCGATCCACGACCTGTCGCCGCGGCGCGCCAAGCCGTTCATCGCGGTGAACTGCGCCGCCATCCCCGACACGCTGCTCGAGAGCGAGCTGTTCGGCCACGAGAAGGGCGCGTTCACCGGGGCCGCGGAGCGGCGCCTGGGCCGGTTCGAGCTGGCGGACGGCGGCACCATCTTTCTCGACGAGGTGGGGGAGATGGCGCCGGCCACCCAGGTCAAGACGCTGCGGGTGCTCGAGGACCGTACCTTTTTCCGCGTGGGCGGCACGCAGGCGATCAAGGTGGACGTGCGGGTCATCGCCGCGACCAACAAGGCGCTCAAGGAAGAGGTCGGGCTGGGGCGGTTCCGCGACGACCTGTTCTACCGGCTCAACGTCCTCTACATCTACCTGCCGCCCTTGCGCGAGCGCAAGAGCGACATCCCGCTGCTGGTGCGGCGCTTCGTTGCCGAGTTCGCACAGCAGCACGGCCGCGCGTTCCGGGGCATCACGCCGGAGGCGCTCCAGATCCTGGTGGACGCCGAGTGGCCCGGCAACATCCGACAGCTAGGTAATCTCATCGAGTCGATGGTGGTGCTCGCGCCCGAAGGAGAGATCCGCGCGAGCGACATCCCCAAGGACATCCGCGAGCACGGCAGCGTGTTGCCGATGCGGGTACTCGGTCCGAGCCGCGACGTCGGGGCGACGGGGGGGGCGGGCGCGCAGGAGCTGGAGTTCATTTTCCGCTCACTTGTCGAGCTGAAGTTACAGGTCGAAGAGCTGCGCCGGCGGCTGGAGCAGCGCCCCGGCCGGGTCGAGGTCATCGAGGTGGGCCCCGGCTCTGCAGTTACCTCTGGCACGCCGATTGAGGCCGCACCCGTGCCGGAAGGCGAAGTGCTGTATCGGGCTGGCATGACAATGGCGGATGTGGAGCGGGCTGCGATCGAGGCGGCCTTACGCGAGACGCAGGGCAATCGTCGCAAGGCGGCCGAGATCCTGGGGATCGGCGAGCGCACGCTGTACCGCAAGCTCAAGGCGTACCAGCTCGTCTAAATCACGCTCCACCAAAGAGTTGACGTCCGTGCCGCTATTGACATGCAGTGCCGCGGCGTCCATGTTACGGCGCCCTTGCTCGACGTTGTTCGGAGAGCCGCAGCGCCCCGGCCGGCTGTCTCGTGGACTTTAGGATAAAACCCGACTCGTGCGTGGCCTGCATGGCCTGCGTACGCGTGTGCCCAGCCGACGCCGTGGCGGTCGAAGGCGCCATCGTGCGGATCGTGGACGAGGCGTGCACCCGCTGCGGGCTGTGCCTGCCGGCGTGCCCGCACGACGCGATCGAGGCGCTGGGCGACGTGCCACGCGCGCTCGAGCTGGCGCTGGCGGGCCGGGCGGCGCTGATCCTGTCGGTCGAATGCGCCGTCTACTTCTATCCCGCGGCGCCCAATCAGATCGTGAACGCCTGCTACGCCGCGGGATTCCGCACGGTGCACCGCGGCGTGCTGGGCGACGAGCTGGTGGCACAGGAATACCGCGCCCTCTGGGCCGACGGCGACTGGGGCACGATGATCCGCAGCACCTGCCCGGTGATCGTGGAAACGGTGCGGACGCAGTACCCCGAGCTGATCCCCTACCTGGCTCCGGTGGCCACGCCGATCGCCGCCGAGGCGCGCTACCTGAAGCGGCTGTATGGCGCGGGCACGCCGGTCGTGTACGCCGGGGTGTGCCTCACCGAGGGTGGGCCGGATGTGGACGCGGCGGTGACCTTCGAGGAGCTGGACGGCATCTTCCAGCGGCGCGGCATCGTGGTCACGGAGCAGGCCGAGTACTTCACTCGCGTGCCGGAGGAGCGGCGGCGCCACCTGAGCACGGCGGGCGGGCTGCCGCTCGAGGTGCTGCTCGAGGAAACCCAGGCCAGTCGGCGGTTCCGCAAGGTCCGGGGCTTGAGCGGCCTTGGGGCCATCGCGCGCGCGGTGGCGGTGGACCGCCTCGATCTCGGCTTCGTGGACATCCTGCCGTGCGACGGCTGTCTCGATCATCCCCTGCTGGGCCCGCGCGACGAGCTGTTCCGGCGGCGCGAGATCGTGGGGGCCACGGAGCCGGCGCGGTCCAAGCTGCCGGTGGTGGAGCAGGCGGTGGCGCGCGGCGTACAGGTCGCCGAGGCGTTCCCGATCTCCAAGAACGGGCACCGGCCGCAGGCGGAGGCGGTGGACGCGATCTTGAAGGAGATCGGGCTCGCGCCCAACGGCAAGCCGTGGGACTGCGGCGCGTGCGGGTACCGGACGTGCCGCTCGTTCGCCAACGCCGCGGCGCTGAGCCGCACGACGCTCAAGTCGTGCCCCCCCTATCTCGACAAGCAGGCCCGGCAGGCGCAGCTTCAAGCGGCCGTAGACGGGCTCACGGGGCTCGCTACATACAGGGTGTTGCGTGACCGCCTCGCCTCGGAAGTGGCCCGGAGCGACCGCACCGGTGATCCGTTCGCGGTGCTGTTCGTAGACCTGGACAATTTCAAAAAGGTGAACGACGAGTTCGGCCACGAGGCGGGGAACGAGGTGCTGCGCGGGGCGGCGAAGGAGTGCGGCGCGCACATCCGGACGACCGACCTGGCGGCGCGCTACGGCGGCGACGAGTTCGTGCTGGTGCTGGTGCGCACCCGGGTGGACGGCGCCCTCGGCGTCGCCGACAAGGTGCGGGCCACCGTCGAGGGGATGGGCCGGACGCTCGGCTACCCCGAGGGGCTGGTGACGGTGAGCGTCGGAGTGGCGGAGTTCGTGCCGGGCCGGGGCCCGGAGACGGAAGACGTGCTGGTGGCGGCCGACCGCGCGCTGTACCGCGCCAAGGCCTCGGGACGAAACCAGGTGGCGACGGGAGAACGCGGATTGTGACAGTTTCCAATCCCGAAGGCGCGGAAAACCGCGACCCACTGTCCTTGACGCCGCCGCCCCAGGCACCCGATCCGTGGGGCGTGAAGCGCGCCGAGAACCTGATCGCGAGCCTCACGGGCGTGTTGTCGGCGCGCGTGGTGGTGACGCCGCTGGGCGAAGTGAGCGAGATCCACGTGCTCACCACAAGCGACCAGCAGGCCAAGCAGGTGGTGCGCAACATCGAGTCGGCGCTCATGGCGCAGCTCGGCCTCAAGATCGACCACCGCAAGATCAGCGTGGCGCAGACCGCCGACGTGCGGCCCATCGAGCAGATGCAGGAGGAGGCGGTACGCACCCGGGCCAAGAAACGGGTGGTGATCTTCCAGGCGCTCGAGGTGCGGCCCTCGGAGCGGCCGCAGCGCGTCATCGTGCGCGTGCGCCTGTCGTTCGAGGGGAAGGAGGCGGAGGCGGAAGAGCAGGGGACCGACACGGTGCGCAACCGGGTCGAGACAGCGGCGCGGGCCGCCTCGCTGTGCCTGGACGAGCTGATGCCGGACAACTCGATCGCGCTCGAGGGCGCGACCATCATCGATGCGTTCGACCGCAAATTCGTGCTGGTGGCGGTGCACGGACTGGGCGGGCGCGAGGCGCAGCTCCTCACCGGGACGTGCGAGATCAGGGAAAGCACCGAGCGCAGCGCGGTGCTGGCGGTGTTGGATGCAACCAACCGATGGACCGACGCGCGGCGCTAAAACGGCGCTGACGCGGCAGTGATATTCCTTCCAACACGTTGTAACTCAATCGCTTAGATAGCTGGGCCAACGGCTGTTGCGGGGCGTCCACAACCCCCTTGCGGACTTCCCAATTTCGTGGTATTTGGGGTTCTGTGAGTTTGCCGAAACACAAGCGATACTGGGGTACGCAGCGCGTGGCGCGCGTCTGTCAGGTCTCTCCCGCGACGGTAGCGAACTGGATCGACCAGGGGCTGCTGAAGGGGCACAAGACTCCGACGGGGCGCCGGCGTGTGGAGGCGGATGATCTCACGGCGTTCCTCAAGGCGCACGAGATGTCGGTGCCGCCGGAGCTCGAGGGGGGGAACGCGCACGAGGTGGTGGTGGTGGTGGACGACGATCCGGGCTATTTAAAGGCGCTGGTGTTGACGGTGGAGCGGTCCGATCTGGATCTGGAGGTGGTGGAGGCGGCGACGGGGGTGGACGCGCTGCTCGAGATCGGTCGGGTGGAGCCGTCGCTGATCGTGCGCGACTTCAGTTTGCCGGATCTGAACGCGCCGCAGGGGATTCAGCGGCTGGCGGAGCCCGGGCGCGAGCTGGACGCCGAGGGGACCGGGGTGAGGTGGGGGGATGCGGGGGGGGTGAGGGGGGAGATGGGGCGTG
>JACXTT010014093.1_pt1 | contig 10486 bp, 11 predicted proteins | sample 9270951 | NCBI WGS metagenome assembly JACXTT01 (sample SAMN15532306, study PRJNA645909) | rock metagenome | isolation source: weathered quartz diorite | place: Puerto Rico | collected 2017-06-21
CAGCACCTGGCCGGCATGAAGGACTCCAAGGTGATCGTCGCGATCAACAAGGACGCTGAAGCCCCGATCTTCTCGGTGGCCGACTACGGCCTGGTTGGTGACCTGAACACCGTGGTGCCGGAGCTGGTCGCGGCACTGGGCTGATGCATCGCCGGCCCTTGCGGCCGGCCCCGTAGAGATGCTGCACAAGCCGTTCCGGGCATGGCCCGCGAACGGCTTTTTCATACACGATTGGAGACAACGATGACCTACCGCGCGCCGCTCAAGGACATGCTGTTCGTGATGAACGAGCTTGCCGGGCTGGAAGCCGTGAGCCAGTTGCCGGGCTTTGAGGAAGCCACGCCGGAAACGGCTCAGGCCGTGCTGGAAGAGGCGGCCAAGTTCAACGAACAGGTGGTGGCACCGCTCAACCGCGCGGGCGACCTCGACCCCAGCAGCTGGAAAGATGGCGTGGTCACCACCACCCCGGGCTTCAAGGATGCGTTCCGCCAGTTCGGCGAGGGTGGCTGGCAAGGCGTGCTGCATCCGCAGGAATTCGAGGGCCAGGGCCTGCCCAAGCTGGTCGCCACCGCCTGCAACGAAATGCTCAACAGCGCGAACCTGTCGTTTGCGCTGTGCCCGCTGCTGACCGACGGCGCCATCGAGGCGCTGCTGACGGCCGGCTCGCACGAACAGAAGGCCACCTTCCTGCCGAAGCTGATCTCGGGCGAGTGGACCGGCACCATGAACCTGACCGAGCCGCAGGCCGGTTCGGACCTGGCCGCGGTGCGCACGCGCGCGGAGCCGCAGGGCGATGGCACTTACAAGGTCTTCGGCACCAAGATTTTCATCACCTACGGCGAGCACGACATGGCGGACAACATCGTCCACCTGGTGCTGGCCCGTACGCCGGATGCGCCGGAAGGCGTGAAGGGCATCTCGCTGTTCATCGTGCCCAAGTTCCTGGTCAACGCGGACGGTTCCCTTGGCGCGCGCAACGACGCACACTGCGTGTCGATCGAGCACAAGCTGGGCATCAAGGCCAGCCCGACCGCGGTGCTGCAGTTCGGCGACCACGGGGGTGCCATCGGCACGCTGGTGGGCGAGGAGAACCGCGGCCTCGAGTACATGTTCATCATGATGAACTCGGCGCGCTTCGCGGTCGGCATGCAGGGCATCGCGGTTTCCGAGCGTGCCTACCAGCAGGCCGTTGCCTATGCGCGCGAACGCGTGCAGAGCCGTCCGGTGGATGGTTCTGCGCGCGAGGCGGTGACGATCATCCATCACCCCGACGTCAAGCGCATGCTGATGACGATGCGCAGCCTGATCGAGGGCGCCCGTTCGGTCGCCTATGTGGCCGCAGCCCTTTGCGATGCCGCGCACAACCATGCGGACGAGGCCGTGCGCAAGCAGAACCAGGCGGTCTACGAGTTCCTGGTGCCCATCGTGAAGGGCTGGAGCACCGAGCTGTCGATCGACGTCACCAGTCTTGGCGTGCAGGTGCATGGCGGCATGGGCTTTATCGAGGAAACCGGTGCGGCCCAGCACTACCGCGATGCGCGCATCCTGCCGATCTACGAAGGCACCACCGCCATCCAGGCCAACGACCTGGTCGGCCGCAAGACGGTGCGTGACGGCGGCGCGGTGGCGCGCGCCCTCTGCGCCAGCATCGCCGAAACCGAAGCCGCCCTGGGCAAGCACGGCGGTGCCGCATTCACGGCCGTGCAGGCGCAACTGGCCAAGGGACGTGCCGCGCTGGAGGCCGTGGTCGAGTTCGTCGTCGCCAATGCGAAGTCGGACCCGAACGCGGTGTTCGCCGGCAGCGTGCCGTATCTGAAGCTGTGCGGTATCGTGTTCTCGGGCTGGCAGCTCGGCCGCGCGATGCTGGCAGCGGACGCGAAGCGCGCGGAAGATCCCGGCTTCCATGACGCCAAGATCGCCACGGCGCATTTCTTCGCGGAGCACGTGCTCTCGCAGGCGTCGGCGCTGCGTGATGCCATCGTCGCGGGATCCGCGCCGGTGAATGCCGTTTCGCCCGACCAGTTCTGATCGGGCGGTTTCCGGCAAATGGAAAGGGCGGCACATGGGGCCGCCCTTTTTGCTGTTATGGCCGCTGCGGCCGGCTGGTCAGGCCGTCGCGGGGCGCGGCACGCCGTGCGTGCGTTGCGGCTTCAGATAACGCGCGACCGACAGGTCGTCGGCACGGATCGCCGGCGACTTGCCCGACACCAGGTCGGACAGCAGCTTGCCGGAGCCGCAGGCCATGGTCCAGCCGAGTGTGCCGTGGCCTGTGTTGAGCCACAGGCCGCGCACCTGGGTAGGACCGACGATCGGCGTGCCATCGGGGGTCATCGGACGCAGCCCGGTCCAGAAGGTGGCCTCGCTGACATCGCCGGCGCCCGGGAAAAGATCGGTCACCACGTGCTCGAGCGTGCGGCGCTTGGCCGGATCGAGCGAGCGGTCATAGCCGACGATCTGCGCCATGCCGCCGACGCGGATGCGATCCTCGAAACGCGTGATCGCGACCTTGTAGGTTTCGTCGAGCACCGTTGACACCGGGCTGCGCGCGGCGTCGGTCATCGGCACCGTGATCGAGAAGCCCTTGAGCGGATAGACCGGCAGGTTCGACATGCCGTGCAGGAACGGCTTGACGAGCTGCGTCGACCAGCTGCCCAGCGCCACCACGACGAGGTCGGCCGTCATCGGCTCGCCATCCACCACGGCGCCGGTCACGGCGTCGCCCTGGGTCATCAGGTTGTTGATCGAGCGGTTGTAGAGGAATTTCACGCCCAGCGCCTCGGCCATGGCTGCCAGCCGCTCGGTGAACAGCTGGCAGTCGCCGGTTTCGTCGTTGGGGAGGCGCAGGCCGCCGGTCAGCTTGTGGCTGACGGCGGCCAGCGCCGGTTCGCTCGCGGCGAGTTCCTCGCGCGAAAGCAACTGGTAGGGCACGCCAGCTTCCTCGAGCACGCTGATGTCCTTGGCCGCGCCGTCGAGCTGGTCCTGCGTGCGGAACACCTGCAGCGTGCCTTGCTGGCGGCCTTCATAGGCGACGCCGGTCTCGGCGCGCAGGTCGCGGATGCAATCGCGGCTGTATTCGGCCAGCCGCACCATGCGTTCCTTGTTGACGGCGTAGCGCTCGGCACTGCAGTTCTGCAGCATCTGCCACATCCACTGCAACTGGAACAGCGTGCCATCCGGGCGGATGGTCAGCGGCGCGTGTTCCTGGAACATCCACTTGATCGCCTTCAGCGGCACGCCCGGAGCCGCCCACGGCGACGCGTAGCCGGGCGAGATCTGCCCGGCGTTGGCAAAGCTGGTACCAAGCGCGGGCCCAGCCTCGCGGTCGACAACGGTCACTTCGTGACCGGCTTTGGCCAGATACCACGCACTGGTGACGCCGATGACGCCACTGCCAAGTACGAGAACGCGCATGTTTCGGGGGCTCCTAACCAAGATGTCAGGGTATTGAAGGATTTGTCTCTATACTATTGAAACTAATCCAGTCATAGTTATCGAATTTCTTAGGAAAACAGGAACAAATCATGAGAACGAGTCGTCAGCCCGTGCGCGCCCTTGACCGGCTCGATCGCAAGATCCTGATGCTGCTGCAGGCGGACGGCCGCATGTCGATGAAGGACCTGGCCGAGGCGGTTGGCTTGACCATCACGCCGTGCATCGAGCGGGTCAAGCGCATGGAGCGCGACGGTGTCATCATGGGTTACTACGCGCGACTCAATCCCGCCGTGCTGGGTAGCGCGCTGCTGGTGTTCGTGGAAATTTCACTGGGGAACAAGTCGGGCAATATGTTCGAGCAGTTCCGCCGCGAAGTCCTGCGGATTCCCGAGGTGCTGGAGTGCCATCTGGTCTCAGGCGATTTCGATTACCTGATCAAGGCGCGCATCCGCGAAATCGGCGAGTACCGGCGTCTGCTCGGCGACATCCTGCTGCAGTTGCCGGGTGCCGCGCAGTCGAAGAGCTATGTCGTAATGGAAGAGATCAAGGAGACGCTGGCCATTTCCGTGGAGGAGAAGGCACAGCCAGCCTGACGATGAGACGTTCGCTGCCGGATTCCGCCCCTGATCCGCACGGTGCGCTGCGCCGCGAACGCGACGGCGAAGACGCCGGAGCCGCGGCGGGCGTTCGTCCGCCGCGGGCGCGCAAGGGTCGGGGCGCGGTCAGCAATATCCAGGGCCGATACGAACGGGACCAGCGCGAGCCGTTTGACGACGGCTGGGGGGCGGCGGGCAACGACCGCGGGCCTGTCATTCCGATCGTCCCGGTTGACACCGAGCCGCTCACACCGCTGCGCACCGAGGTCACCATCGAGCGCGCGCGTTCCATCCTCACGCGCAATGCGTCCCCGGATATCCCGTTCGATGTGTCGTTGAATCCATATCGCGGCTGTGAACACGGCTGCATTTATTGCTTTGCCAGGCCCACGCACGCCTACCTGGACCTGTCGCCGGGGCTGGATTTCGAAACCCGGCTGTACGCCAAGACCAACGCCGCCGATCGGCTGCGCGAGGCGCTAAGCCGCCCGTCCTACCGTTGCGAGACGATCGCGCTCGGCGTCAATACCGATGCCTACCAGCCGATCGAGCGCGAGCACCGCGTGACCCGCGGCATCCTTGAAGTCCTTAGCGCTTGTGACCACCCGGTGGCGCTGATCACGAAGTCATCGCTGATCGAGCGCGATATTGATTTGCTGGCGCCCATGGCGGCCAAGGGGCTGGCCGTCGCGGCCGTGACGCTGACCACGCTCGACGCCGGCATCGCGCGCACGCTGGAGCCGCGCGCCGCCACGCCGTCGCGCCGCCTGCGCACGATCCGCACCCTGTCGGAGGCTGGCATCCCGGTGGGCGTCAGTATTGCGCCGGTGATCCCGTTCATCACCGAGCCGGACCTGGAGCACGTACTGGAAGCCGCACGCGAAGCGGGCGCGGTCTATGCCAACTACATCGTGCTGAGACTGCCTTGGGAAGTCCGCCCGCTATTTGAGGAGTGGCTGCAGGCCCATTTTCCGGACCGCGCCGAGCGGGTGATGAACCGCATGCGCGACATGCGCGCGGGCAAAGCCTATGACGCCAGCTTTGCCACGCGCATGCGCGGAACAGGGGTGTGGGCCGATCTGATGCGCCAGCGCTTCTACAAGGCGGCAGACCGGCTGGGATACCGTTACAACCGATTCGAGCTCGATACTTTGCGATTCCGCGTGCCGCCGAGTTGGACAGCCGGCGCGGACGACGCACAAGGCACCTTGTTCTGAGCGCCGGCGGCCGCTTCCTGGTCGCCGATCATGCTGCTTGCCAGTTCCAGTGCGGCCCTGGCGCGGGCCGCGGGGAGCCCCGAGGACAGCGCGAGCCGGACTGCGATGGCCGCCAGGCGTCCTTCTTCATACGTAAGCATGTCAGTCTTGCTCCTTTGCGCGGTCGGTGTCATGGCCGGCCGGACGGATTGCCGCCGGTGGTCGACGGTGTTTCCAGTATGGGCGATTTGCGCGGAAGGGGAACCCGTCATCGGCTGCGCCTTGCGCACGGACAAGGGCGCTGCAGATCGATCCGCGGCTGACGTCGGAACCGCTTGCATTTCACCAGGGGATGTCTCAAGCGCGATCCCAGTAGGGAGGGGCTATTGCGACAGCGCGCGCGCTGCTTCCACCTGCGACTCGAAGAAGGTCTGGAAGCTGATGGCAAGCCCTGCCATCAGCAGGCCGGTGCCGATCAGCAGCGACAGGATCACCAGGATCACCACCGGCCAGCCCGAACGCGTGGGCGTGCCGCCCGGGTTGAAGCGGGCATCCCATTTGTCATCGGCGCGCAGGCCGTAGACGATCGCGGCCAGGAAGGCGCTGATGACGGATGCGCCGCCGGCCACGGCAAAGGTCCAGTTCAGCGCCGGAGAGCCTGCCTCCGTCACCATCGAGGTAACGCCAACCGCCCCGGCAAGCGTAGCCAGCAAGTGCAGCCAGCCGTACTTGTCGCGCAGCCCGCCCAGGTAGAAGCGGTGCGCACCAAGGCTACCGAACAGGAAGGCCAGCGCCACCGTCAACAGCTTCGATCTGGAGCGCCCGGCGGACACGGCGCTGGGTCGGGATGCTTGTGACGCTTGGCTGGCAGCAGGCATGGGGGCAAGGGGGCGAAGGGATGCCGGCAGGTGCCGCCGGCAGCGGTCAATAGGACTCGGCGGGCAGCGGGTGCCAGCCGGGACACATTGTACGATGCCGCCCGCTCAGCTTGCGCAGTGGAAGGTCACAGCGGCGGCCAGCTAACGCCAACCGGAAGAAAAAAGTAATGGAAGAGGACGCTCGCGTGCGCGCTGATATGGATTTCGCCATACAGCACTAGCGCCAGCAGCAGCATGAAAAAGATCGATAGCGACAATTGTCCGGCATGCGCAGCCAAGTCGCTCAAGAGCGGGTCATGACAGGCCTCGGCAGTTTGCTGGATCTTTTGCTGGAGGCTGCGCCCGGGCCGTTTTCCCGGCCTTGCAGGAGGTGCCGGGCAGAGGCAAGTCAGTTCGGTATGCCGTCTGCGCAGGGCGGTACGCTGCGGGGTTCCGGGCAGCGTCGGGCGACAGCCTGTGCGCGCGTTGCAGGCGCACTTAAATAGTGACAGCAGTCGGCCGGTTGAGTTCCGCGGCGCTCAACGGCCGCCGTCTCGGCCGCGGGCCTGCCAGCCCGGTCCGGTGCCGCTCGGGCGGTTGTCATTGCGGTTGGCTTCGCTCTGGCTGGTGCGCTCGGTCTGGCGCGGGCGGTTGTCGTCGCGGCCGTTTGCGGCATTTGGTCGGCCGCTCAGCCGGTCGTCGGCGCGGGCGCGCGCTTCCATGCGATCGATCTGGGCCTGCACGTGGTCGCGGCGCTCGGCGCGCACGCTGGCCATCTGCCAGCCACCCGCCGCCACAAGGCGTGGGGCGCGGTTCTCGGCATTCAGGCGATGCCAGAACGTGACTTGCGCATGACTTGTGGCGAAGGCGCCGATCAAGCCCGCAACGTCGAGGATGCCAGCCGACAAGTCGCGCAAGAATGAGCGGGTGAACATGCGGAATCCCAGGGTCCTGACGCGCAGCGTAGTGGTTGCAAAGTTGGGTTCATGGTACGCATGGGGCATTGGCCCGCCTATGCCAATCGCGTTACCGGTGTAACGGATTGTTTCGTTGCAATTTGGCGGGCCCTGCAGCGGGTTTCAGGGGGCGTAGCGGATGCGGTAGATCGCCCCGGCGTGGTCGTCGCTGACCAGCAGGGAGCCGTCCGGCGCGACCAGCACGTCCACGGGCCGGCCCCAGGCTTTGCCGTGCTGCAGCCACCCTTGTGCAAAGATTTCCTGGCGAATCGCCTTGCCGTCCGCGTCTAGTACCACGCGCGCGATCCGGTAGCCGATCGGCTCGGTGCGGTTCCAGCTGCCGTGCTCGGCAATGAAGATGCTGTTGCGGTACTCGGCGGGAAACTGCGTCCCGGTGTAGAAGCGCATGCCCAGCGCGGCGACGTGCGCGCCGAGCCGGGCGACGGGCGGAACGAACTCGGAGCACGGGCGCTGCTTGCCGAACTCAGGATCGGGGATGTTGCCCGCATGGCAGTACGGGTAGCCGAAGTGCTGGCCGGCCTGTGTGATACGGTTGAGCTCGTCGTCGGGCTGGTCGTCGCCGAGATAGTCGCGGCCGTTGTCGGTGAACCACAGTTCGTGCGTGGACGGATGCCAGTCGAACCCGACCGAATTGCGTACGCCGCGCGCCACCACCTGCAGGTCGCTGCCGTCGGGCTTCATCTTCATGATATTGGCGTAGCGGTTCTCGTCCGGCGCGCAGATGTTGCAGGGCGCCCCGACAGGAACGTACAGGTAGCCGTCCGGGCCGAATGCGATGAATTTCCAGCCGTGGGAGGTCTCCTTCGGAAACCGGTCGCTGACGACCACGGGCGCCGGCGGGCTGTCGAGCCGGGCGTCGATGTTGTCGAGCCGGACGATGCGCGAGGTCGACGAGGCGTAGAGGCTGCCATCGCGAAATGCGACACCGACCGGCATGGCAAGGCCGCTGGCCACGACATGCGCGGTTGGTTTGCCGGTCAGCGCTGCGGGCAGCGCATAGACCTTGCCCTGGGAACTCGAGCCAACGAACAGCGTGCCGGACGGACTCAGCGCCATTTCCCGGGCACCCGGCACGGCATCGCTGACGACCTCGATGCGGAATCCCGGCGGCATCTGGATCTGCGCCAGCGGCAAGGCCGCGATTGTTGCGCCGGGACTGCCCAGCAGGGTGATGCCAGCCAGCGCCGCCAGACGCGCGGCGCGATCAATGAAGTGCCGGACGATACCCATGGCTTGCCCCCATTCGCGGATTCCGCCACGATGCCCGGGCCCACTCCGCGCGTCAACTGCCTAAGTGTTTGGTTGGCCACGGAAATTGGGCTATACTCTTGCGTTTCGTGTTCGAACACCAAGTTTTCTGAGGAATCATCTCATGGTCGTTATCCGTCTGGCTCGCGGCGGCAGCAAGAAGCGCCCCTTCTTCAATATCGTCGCTACCGATTCGCGCAACCGTCGCGATGGCCGCTTCATTGAGCGCGTTGGCTTCTACAACCCCCTGGCTACCGAAGGCGAAGAAGGTCTGCGCGTGGTGCAGGACCGTCTGGCCTACTGGCAAGGCGTTGGCGCCCAACTGTCGCCGACCGTTGCCCGCCTGGTCAAGCAGAACGCCGCCAAGGCCGCTGCCTGATAGCAGTTTGCGCGTTCCTGGTCGGGGCGCGTTTTCATTGCACACGTGACTGAGCAAAAGCAGGGCGCCGCTGCGCCGAGGCCGTTGAACCGGCCCCAGGGCGAGTCGCCAAAGGCGGTCAAGCTGCTGGCGACGCTCCTGTACGCCGATCCTCTGCCGGATGATCTGGTGGAGGTCGGCTATGTCGGTGCCGCCTATGGTATCCGCGGCTGGATCAAGGTCCAGCCCCATGCCGACGATGCGTCCGCCTTGTTGCATGCACGCCGCTGGTGGCTGCTCGCGCCTCCGCAGGCTGGCCTGGTGGCCACGGCGGAAGCTTCGCGCGCCGAGGCGATCTGCGTCAGGATCGCGCAATCGCGCGAGCACAGCGGAACCGTGGTGGCGCAGGCAACCGGCGTATCGGAACGCAATCTGGCGGAAGCGCTGAAGGGGCGTCGCGTGTGGATCCGGCGGGCGGACTTTCCGACGCCGGACGAGAATGAGTTTTATTGGGTCGACCTGATCGGCTGCGCCGTCAGCAACGAGCAAGGCGAGTTGCTGGGCGAGGTGTCCGGTCTGATCGATAACGGTGCCCACCAGATCATGCAGGTGGCTTACGCGTTGCCTGACGGCAAGGCCGGAGAGCGGCTTGTTCCGTTTGTCGACGCGTTCCTGCGCACAGTCGACACCGCGGGCAAGCGCATCGTCGTGGACTGGGGGCTCGACTACTGAGCTGCCGAAGCCGGTGCAGTTCGGAAGGGAGGGCGGATGCAGTTCGATGTAATCACGCTGTTTCCCGAAATGTTTCGCGCGCTGACCGACTGGGGCATTACCAGCCGGGCAGCCAAGCAGCAGCGGTATGCCCTGCGTACGTGGAATCCGCGCGATTTCACCACGGACAACTACCGCACCATCGATGATCGTCCGTATGGCGGTGGTCCTGGCATGGTCATGCTGCCGAGGCCGCTGGAAGACGCAATCGATGCCGCTTCGGCGGCGCAGTCGCAGGCTGGCGTGGAAGTGCCGCATGTGGTGCTGATGTCGCCCCAGGGCGCGACGCTGACGCACGAGAAGGTCATGTCGCTCGCGCAGCGGCCCGGCCTGGTGCTGTTGTGCGGCCGCTATGAGGCCATCGACCAGCGCCTGATCGAGCGCCGTGTGCACGAGGAAATCAGCCTTGGCGATTTCGTGCTGTCCGGCGGCGAGTTGCCGGCGATGGCGCTGATCGACGCCGTGGTGCGTCATCTGCCCGGGGTACTGGGCGATGCGCAGTCAGCGGTGCAGGACAGCTTCGTCAATGGCCTGCTCGATTGTCCGCATTACACGCGGCCCGAAGAGTATGAAGGCGTGCGGGTGCCCGAGATCCTGCTCGGGGGGCATCATGCCGAGATTGAGAAGTGGCGGCGCCAGCAGGCGCTGGCCAACACTGCGAGAAAGCGTCCCGACCTGATCGAGACCGCTCGCAAGCAAGGTTTGCTGACGCGTGCCGACGAGAAATTCCTGTCGGAATGGTTAGTGAAAGAAGGGCGGGAGATTTCTCCCGCCAGGTAAAACCCCATCCTCTGCCGGGGCCCGGGCAATGCCCGGGGCATCCAACGCCGGCAAGATGGTTACGGAGAAAAAACGATGAACATCATCGAGCAGATCGAGAAGGAAGAGATCGCGCGTCTGACCGCGAACAAGTCCATCCCCGCATTCGCACCTGGCGACACCGTGATCGTCAACGTGAACGTGGTGGAAGGCACCCGCAAGCGCGTGCAGGCTTACGAAGGCGTGGTGATCGCCAAGCGTAACCGTGGCCTGAATTCGTCCTTCATCGTGC
>JACXTT010014094.1_pt1 | contig 10486 bp, 7 predicted proteins | sample 9270951 | NCBI WGS metagenome assembly JACXTT01 (sample SAMN15532306, study PRJNA645909) | rock metagenome | isolation source: weathered quartz diorite | place: Puerto Rico | collected 2017-06-21
GAACGGCGCGACCAGCGGCGGCAGCTCGGCATTCACGATTGCCCGGAGCCTCCCGTGTCCCTGCGCGAAGCCCAGCAAACGGTCGATCGGTGGATCGGCCAATATAAAGAAGGATACTTTTCCCCGCTCACGAACCTCGCGCGGCTCACCGAGGAAGTCGGTGAGCTGGCGCGGGAAGTGAACCACCGATTCGGCGACAAGACGAAGAAGCCCGAAGAGCCGCAGGGCTCGATCGCGATGGAGCTGGCCGACATCCTGTTCGTCGTCATCTGCCTCGCCAACTCGCAGGGAGTCGACCTGGACGACGCGTTCGCGCAGATGATGCGAAAGGTCACCTCCCGCGACGCCGATCGCTGGACCAGGAAGGCACGCTGACTTCCTCGTAGAGGCGCTGGTAGGACACGAGCCGGTCTGGATCGAACGCGCCGCGCTCCGCCGCCTGCCGCACCCCGCAGCCCGGCTCGGCGAGATGGCGGCAGTTGTCGAAGCGGCACTGGTCGAGGAAGGGCTGGAATTCGGTGAAGTAGACGGCCAGGCGCTCCGGGTCGATCCCCCACGTACCCACCTCGCGCAACCCCGGCGTGTCCACGACATAGCCTCCTGTTGCCACCGGCACGACCAACGCCGCGCGGGTGGTGTGCTTCCCCGTGTCCCACTTCGCGCTGATCTCGCCAATGCGGAGGTTCAAGCCCGGGTCGAGTGCGTTCAGGAGGCTGGACTTTCCCACGCCCGATTGACCGGCCAGCACCGACTCCCGCCCCCGCAGGAGATCGCGCAGCGCTGCAAGCCCCTCCGACTGCTTGACGGACGTCCCGAGCACCTGGTAGCCGGCCGGCCCGTAACGCCGCCGCAGCGCGTCGAGCGCGGTCCGGTCGAGGTCGACCTTGTTGAGCACGAGCACGGCAGGGATACGGTTTGCCGCCGCGATCACGAAGAATCGATCGAGCATGCGGGGGCTCGGCTCGGGGCTCCGAGCCGACGCGACCACCACGACCTGGTCGACGTTAGCGGCGATGGGCTGCGCCCGGCGGCTCCGCTCACCGGCGGCGCGGCGCGCCAGCACGCTCTTGCGCGGCCGCACCGCGGAGATGGTGGCGTGCCCGTCGGGCTGCAGCTCGAGCTCCACCACGTCACCTGCCACCACGCGGTCGTCGTCCCGGTGCTTGAGCTTGCCGCGCAGCACCGCGACGACTTCGCCACCATCGGTGTGCACCCGATAGGCGGAGCCAGTGCGCACGAGCACGACGCCAGTGGTGATCACCTCTGCTGCCCTTGGATGCACACGTCCAGATGCCGTTTCACATCCTGCAGGGTCAGGGCGAGCAGGGGGGCAAGCGCCTCGGCGGGTGTGGCGCCCCGGAAGAGGTAGTCCGTCTCGAGGTGTCCGATCGGACGATCGCCCGCGTCAGACCAGCGCACGAACAACAGGGCCGCACCGTAGCGGCCCTGGGCGTCCGGGGCATCGTCGACATACGTCCCCACGGAGTACGATTGGCCGTCGCTCCCGGCGAACGCGGGCGCGCGCTCGTGCACCCGCTGATAGCCCCCCAGAGTACCGTCCGTCAGCTCCGCCGTAAGGACTCCCGCACCATGTTGCCGACCAGAAACGCCACGTTGGCCGGCCGCTCGGCGAGCCGGCGCATGAGGTAGGGATACCACTGGGTACCGAACGGGACATATACGCGCACGTTGTAACCCTGGCGCCGTAGCCCGTGCTGCAGGTCGCGCCGCACGCCGTACAGCATCTGAAACTCGAAGCGCGGCGGCTGGATGCCCTTGTCGCGCGCGAACAGCTTCGCGTGCTCGATGATGCGCGCATCGTGCGTCGCGATGCCGGGATAGTTGCCCTTGAGCATGAGCCGCTCCATGCAGCGCACGTAGGTCGCATCCACATCGCGCTTGTCGGGAAAGGCGACCGTATCGGGCTCCTGATACGCGCCCTTGCACAGCCGCACACGGGCGCCGAGCGCGATCATCTGATCCACGTCCTGCTCGGTGCGCCGCAGGTACGACTGCAGCACCGCGCCGACCGCGTTCCCGAACTCGGGGTAGAACGTGCGCTTGAAGAGCTGCAGGGTGCGATCGGTGTAGTCGGACTGCTCCATGTCGATGCGCACGAAGGAGCCGTGGGCCTTCGCCCGGGCGATGATGGCGCGCACGTTCTCGACGCACAGCGCTTCGTCGATGTCGAGGCCCATCTGGGTGAGCTTGACCGAGACGTTGGCATCGGCCCCGGCGGCCTTGATCCGGTCGAGCGTTTCGAGGTAGGTGTCACGAGCCGCCTGTGCCTCAGCGGCGTTGTGCACCGACTCGCCCAGCAGGTCGAGGCTCGCGGTGAGCCCAGCGCCGTTCAAGTCTTTCAACGCCGCGACTCCCGAATCCACCGTTTCGCCCGCGACGAAGCGCGAGGCGAAGCGGCGGGCCAACCCGTTGCCGCGGATGAACCGGAAGACTCGGGATTGCTCGCTGAGCCACAGCAGGGCGGCGCGCAGCATCAAACGCGAGGTGTCGGAGCCCGACTAGGGATAGAACTTCGCGTTTTGCCGCGCTTGGTCGCGTAGCACTTCGGACGGCGTGAACCGGGCGCCGTAGCGCTCGGCGAGCCGCTCGAGCTCTCCCACGATGCGCGCCGCGCCGAGGTCATCGGCGTGCCGCAGCGGGCCGCCGCGAAAGGGTGGAAACCCGAAACCAAAGATGGCGCCGACATCGCCGTCGCGGGGTGTTCGCACGATCCCTTCCCCAACGGCGCCCGCGGCCTCGTTCAGCATCACGAGAATCAGCCGCTGGATGATCTCCGCGGGCCTCGGGCCTCCGTTCGGATGGGCCCCGATCACTTCGTACACGGCCGGGTCGACGCTGCCCTTCTTACCGCCCGCGTACGTGTAGAATCCCTTCCCTGCCTTGCGCCCCAGCCGGCCACTCTTGACCATGCCGGCGAAGGCGGGCACGGGCGCGAACCGCTCACCGAACGCTTCGTGCATCACGCCAACCACCTTCTCGCCTACGTCCATCCCCACCTCGTCCAGCAGCGTGATGGGCCCGACGGGGAAGCCGAACTCGACCATCAGCCGGTCGATCTCTTCGATCGCCACGCCTTCGACGAGGAGATGACCCGCCTCATTCATGTAAGGCGTGAGAATCCGGTTGATCCAAAAGCCGGGCCTGTCCTTCACGACGATGGCCGTTTTGCCCATGCGGCGGCCGAACCCGACGGCGGTGCTGACGACCTGCGCCGCGGTGCGCGCCGACGGAATCACCTCGAGCAACGGCATCCGGGCGACCGGTGAGAAGAAATGCATCCCGACGACCTGCTCCGGCCGGCTCGCAGCCTCGGCGATGCGGTGGATCGGGATCGTCGACGTGTTGGACGCGAACACCGCGTTCGGGGCGGTCGCCGCCTCGACCTCGCGCAGCACCTGCTGCTTGACCTGGAGGTCCTCGAACACCGCTTCGATGACGAGCTCGGCCCGGCCGAACCCGCTGTAGTGATCGCTCCCCGAGAGCAGCGCGACGAGCCGGGCGTGCGCGTAGGGGGTGATGCGGCGCCGCTTGAGCCTGTCGTCGAGGATGTCGCGCGCCGCAGCGAGGCCCTTCGCAACCCGCGGCAGATCGGCGTCCTTCATGCGCACGTCCACCCCCGCTTGCACGACCGCGGTGCCCGCAATGCCAGATCCCATGAACCCCGCACCCACGACGCCGAGGCGGCCCACGACCACCGGCGGGGGTGGGTTGGGTACTCCAAAGTCCTTTTTGAGAGCGGTCGTAGCGAAAAAGATCTGGACCAGCTTACGCGAGACGTCGGTGACGGCGAGCTGACCGAACAACTGCGCTTCGCGCTTCAGACCTGCCGCCATGCCCCGTTTGAGTCCATGCTCCACCGCTTCCAAGGCGGCGAGCGGCGCGGGATAGTTGCCGTGCGTCTGGGCCAGGACCTGCCTTCGGGCGGCGCGGAAAACCAACGCCCGGCCCAGTGGGTTGCCGTCGAGCAGCCATCCGCGGAAGCCGCCCGGCCGCTTGCGCCGTGGGCGCCACCCGCCAGCCATGCGTTGCGCAGCGGCGATGGTGACGTCCTTGAGAATGGCGGGATGGACCAGCTCGTCGACGATGCCGAGGCGGAACGCCTTCTTGGCGGCTTCGACCTTGCCGGCGAGGATGATATCGAGCGCCGCGCGGGCGCCGATCAACCGGGGGAGCCGCTGGCAACCGCCCGCGCCCGGGAGAATGCCGAGTTGGACCTCCGGGAGGCCGAGCTGGGTCCGAGAGTGATCGGAAGCCACGCGGTACCCGCAGGCGAGCGCGAACTCGAGCCCACCGCCCAGGCACGCTCCATGGATCCCGACGGCGACCGGTTTGGGGAAACGGGCCACCCGCCCCAGCATTTCCTGCCCCTCGGCCGAAAGCCGCTCGGCTTCCGAGGCGGTGGTGAGCCGAACGAACTCCTCGATGTCTGCACCCGCGATGAAGTTGTCGGCTTTCCCCGAAAAGAACGCGACGGCTCGTACGGCGGTGTCGTGCTCCAACGCATCGAAGGTCGCGAGCAGGTCCTGCTTCACCGCGGCCGAGAGCTTGTTGACCGCCTCGCCCTTCAGGTCGAAGGTCACGACGGCAACGCCGTCGTCGCCGAGCTCCCAGGTGAGTGCCGCGCCCGGAGGCATCAGCGGCGCTCCAGCACCATGGCGAAGCCCATGCCGCCCTGTGCGCAAATCGACAGCAGACCGAATTGCACGTCCCGTCGGACCATCTCGTTCGCGAGCGTAGTGACAATCCGCGTGCCGGTAGCCCCGAACGGATGCCCGATCGCGATGGAGCCGCCCATCACGTTGATGATGTCCTCGTTGATCTCCCAGCCCTTGGCGGCCCAGCCTTGGAAGTTCGAGAGCACCTGCGACGCAAACGCCTCATGGACCTCGATCAGGCCGAGCTCTTTCCACTCGATGCCGGCCCGCGCGAGGGCCTTGGGGACGGCGAAGATGGGTGCCTGCAGCAGCTGCCACCCGGGATCCACCGCCGCGACGGCGTAGGAGCGGACGTAGGCGAGCGGCGTATAGCCGAGCGCGCGCGCCGCGGAGTCGCTCATCACGAGAACCGCGGAGGCACCGTCGGTGAGCGGGGAGGAGTTGGCGGCCGTGACGCTGCCGTAGCGGCGGTCGAAGACCGGTTTGAGCTTGGCCATCTGCTCGAGCGATGTATCCCGGCGGATCCCGTTGTCCTGGGTGATCACCCCGCCGCCCGCCCGGCCTCCGGGCCCGAACCAGGGCACGATCTCCGCCGAGATCCGGCCGTCGTCCGTCCCCCGGGCCGCGAGCTCGTGGCTGCGGAGCGCCCAGCGATCCTGCGCGGTACGCGAGATGTGGTTCTCCTTGGCCATCTTCTCGGCCGACTGGCCCATCGACTCGCCGGTCGAGGGCTCGGCGATCGCGGGTGACACGGGAACGAGGTCGCGCGGTCGGATCCGACTCAGTGTGCGAAGCCGCGCGCCCAGCGATTTGGCCTTGCTCGCGTCCACCAGGATGTCGGCGAGGCGCCGCGAGGCGAGGATCGGGATGTCGGAGAGCGACTCCACGCCGCCGGCGAGCACGACGTCGGCATCGCCGAGCACGATCTCGTCGTACGCATTGGCGACGGCCTGTCCGGAGGACGCGCAGGCGCGGTTCAGGGAGTAGGCGGGGATTTCCTTGGGGAACTGCGGCAGGAGGCTCACCTCGCGGGCGACGTTCGGGACGAGCGCCGACGGGACCACCTGCCCGAAGATCACGGCGTTCACCTCGGTGCCGGCCAGATTGGCGCGCTCGAGGAGCTCGCGCGCCACGAACCGGGCCATGTCCACCGCCCGGGCGTCCTTCAGTACCGTCCCCGACTTGCAGAACGGCGTGCGGCAACCGGCAACCACCGCTACGCGCCGTCCGTTGGCAACCGGCATTACATTCTCCTCCCGGAAGTCTCGAAACCTACCCCGGGCCCGCCGCTGGGCCAAGCTGGAGAACGTCGACGAGCGAGACACCCTTTTCGCATCGCACGCGCGCCACCGCGCTCGCATCGATGGCCGCGGAGCCGGTGGACGTCCTGGTCATCGGGGGCGGGATCACGGGCGCCGGGATCGCGCGCGACGCGGCGCTTAGAGGCTTTCGCACGGCGGTGGTGGACAAGGGCGATCTCGGGGGTGGGACGTCGTCGCTTTCGTCCCGGCTGATCCACGGTGGGATCCGGTATCTCGAGCAGGGCGAGTTTCGCCTGGTATTCGAGGCGAGCCACGAGCGTCGCGTACTGCTCGGTATCGCGCCGCATCTGGTGCACCCCCTCCCCTTCCTGTTCCCGGTGTACCGCGGAGCGCGGGTCCCCGCCTGGAAGCTCCGCGCCGGAATGTGGCTGTACGATCTGCTCGCGGCGTTCCACAATGTGAAGTGGCACCGCTGGCTGGGACGCAAGGCCACCCAGCGTCTGGAGCCCGGCCTGCGGGATAAAGAGTTGAAGGGCGCGGCCCTGTACTACGACGCGCAGACCGACGACGCCCGCCTCGTGATTGCGACCATGCGCAGCGCCGCGCAGGCGGGCGCGCTGGTCGCGAACTACACAGAGGCCACGGCGCTCCTCAAACCGGACGGCAGGGTAGGCGGCGCGACCGTGCGGGACGCCCTGACGGGCCAGGCCTCGACGATCCGAGCGCTCGTGGTCGTGAACGCGGCCGGACCGTGGGTTGACCGAGTACGGAGCCTCGACGACGCCGGCGCGGATCCCCTGCTCCGACCCACCAAAGGCGTGCACGTGGCTGTGCCCCGCAAACGCATCGGGCACACCCACGCGGTCACGCTCACGTCCCCGATCGACGGGCGGGTGATGTTTGTGCTGCCGTGGGACGATCTGAGCTACATCGGGACGACGGACAGTGACGACGATGTGTCACCCGACGAGGTGCGCGCGACCGCGGACGAGGTCGTCTACCTGCTGCGGTCGGCCAACGCATTCTTCCCCCACGCGCGGCTCTCGCCGGCGGACGTCGTCGCCAGCTGGGCGGGGTTGCGACCCCTGCTGCGGCCGCCGCGAGTCGTCACGGCATCCGCGGCCTCGCGCGAGCATCGCGTGGTCGAAAGCCCGAGCGGCCTGTTGACGATCGCCGGCGGCAAACTCACCACCTACCGCGTCATGGCTCGCGACGTGGTGGATCGGGTCGCCGCCCGCCTGCGCGAACTGGACGGCCGCCCCCGAGCCACCCGTGTGCCGACGGATCGGTTACCGCTCCCGGGCGGCGAGACGGCCGACCTGGAAGGGCTCGTCAAAACAGCCGTGGAGCGGGGGGCATCGGACCGAACGGCCCGCCATCTGGTCGCCCGCTACGGCAGCGAGTCGGCGGCGGTTCTAAACCTGGTGGACCGCGACCGGGCGCTGGGGCGGCCCATCGTCGCCGGGCGGCCGGCGCTGTGGGCCGAGGTGGCGCACGCGGTGGAGCGCGAGATGGCGGTTCGCTTGTCGGACGTGCTGGTGCGGCGGCTCCACCTGTTCTATGCGACCAGCGACCAGGGGATGCCGGCGGCGAGCCCGGTTGCGGAATGGCTGGCGGAGCCACTCGGCTGGGACGCCATGCGCCGTGGGGAGGAGGTCGCCGCGTACCAAGAGCTGGTGGAGCGATCGCGCGCCTTCGCCAAGGAAGCAGCTGGTTTCATCTCGTAGCTCAGCGCCATCCCCTGAGGCTCCGGATGTAGTCGTGTAGCACGAGGAACTTCTCGAACACCGGCACGCCCTTACGCTTGCGCCCGAACTCGGCGAACAGCTCGCGCAGTCGCCCACGCCGCGACACGTAGAACCGGAACGTCTCAGCGAAGTCCTCCTGCGGATGCGTCGCGGCGTAGGCCGTGACGTAGTTCGGGAGGGTCGTGGTGACGCCCCGGCGCTCGAAGTCCACCCATTTCGAGTCGGAGACCCGATACGCCTTGCGCACCTCCCCGAACGCCCGCCGGAACCGCCCAGTCCGGGCGAACGACCAGTTATGATAGAGGAAGGAGTGCCCCAGCTCGTGCAGAATCAGCCCGCTTAGCATGTTCCACGAGATCTCGTCGCGGCGCCGCCGCTTGCTGGTCACGTAGCGACGCTCGATCTCGATGATCTTGGGTGTCCGGTGGGTCACGCCGGAAACGCCCGGCCTCAAGAGCACCCGGTAGTTCCAATGCTTGAGACGGCCGACGACCAGGAGCTGCCGTACCCGCCGCAGGGCCTGGCGGATCAAGTCGCGTCCGGTGGCATCTTTGCCGCACCACGGGCAGACGTCCATCCAGTCGTTCACGCCCTTATTGCAATGCGGGCAGATGTTCTGGAACTCCTGGTAGCGCCATTTCTGCTGGCGCCCACACCACGGGCACGACCGCATCGGGTACATCACGCCGCCGCCGCAGCCCCACTGGCAGCGCCGGTGGTACTTGAATCCCTTGGGGGCCTTGAGCGGCTCCGGGCTGGAGTCCTGGTCGGCGATGTCGCGACCGCACCAGGGGCAGAACGAGAAGCTGTCCGACACGACCCAGCCGCAGTAGTAGCACTCCGCGCCCGTCTCCTTGGTGGTGTCGCGCCACTCGAGCCGGCGGCCACAGTTCGAGCAATTCGCCCAGAAGCGCTGCACTTCGGCCGCGCACGTAGGACAGCGCAGCTCGGGCGTCGGGATCTCGCGCTTACGCCCGGCCACGTGCCAGTGCCTCGTCCACGATCCGCTGGATGAACGCGTTATAGCTCATCCCCGCCTTCTCGGCCGCGTCCGCCATCTCGTTCTCCTGCGCGAGAAACGGGTTGGGGTTGACCTCCAGGACATAGACGGCGTCGTCGTGTGTCAGCCGCAGGTCGACGCGGCCGTAGTCGTGGAGCCACAGGGCATGGAACGCCGTGGTGCAGGTGTCCGCGATCTTGACCGCGACTTCGTCCGACAGTCCCTTCGCGAACACGTTCTTGATCTTCTTCCGCTTGCGGTATTCTTCGTCCCACTTGGCTTTGTACGTCGCGATGCGATGCTCCCCATCGGTCTCGCCAAACGTCAGCTCGACGATGGGCAGCACCTCGAGCGTGCCGTTCCCGATCAGTCCCGCGTACAGCTCCCGGCCTTCGATCAGCTCTTCGACGATGGCCGCCTGACGGAATTTCTCATGGATGAACTTCACCCGCACCTCGAGCTCCTCATCGTCCTTCACCACGGAAGCCTGCGCGATACCCACGGAGGCGTCCTCCAACAGCGGCTTCACGATGAGCGGGAACCGCAACTCCGACGGGCGTACCGGCTTCTGTCCCGGGCGAAACTCGGCGAACGCTGGCACCCGGATCTCGTGGTGCGCGAGGATCTTCTTGGTGAGCGACTTGTTGCGCGCGACGAGCAGTCCGGTCGGAGACGACCCCGTGTAGCGGTAGCCGTGCATCTCCAGCACCGTGGCCAAGGCGTACTCGTGCCGGGCGTGTCCGCGGAACGACTCGCACCCGTTGAACACCAGCTTCGGCTGGAACACGGCCAACCGCTCGAGCACCGTTGGCAGCTGGTCGGCGACGCCGACCATCAGGACGTCGTGTCCCTGGGCCAGCAGAGCCCGGCCGACGTCGTACTCCGCTTCCTCTACCTTCGCTTCGATTTCCTTCTTGTACTCGGCGTCCTCCCAGTCGGGGTGGAGCGTGTCGAACACGACGGCGATCTTCATGCTTTCACCCGCGCCATGTCCCGCCCCACCGTGCTGAGGGAAATCAGGATGACCAACCCTCCCACCGCGCCGGCCGTCGGCAGCAAGAGCATGGCGGGCCGCAGGCCGAACCGATCGGACAGATACCCGATGAGGGGCGGCGCGATCGCATCGCCGGCGAGGTGCGAGAATAGCACGTAGGCGCCTAGCACCGAAGCGCGGACAGCCCCTGGCACCACGTCGAGGATCACGGCCGACAGCGGCCCGTTGTACCACGAATAGAGGAAGAACGTCCCGAACAGGAGCGGAACGAACAGCCGGAGCTCATCGATCAGGAGGAGTGCGGCGCACACGGGCCCGCCCAACACGAACCCCGCGCCCGACACGACGACCCGCCCGCCGAAAAGGGGCCCCAGGGCGCCGCCGGCGAGCCCCCACACACCGAACTGCCGTCCCACGGCGGCCACCGGCAGGCCGTGCGGGCGTTCCAGGAAGCTCGGCGCCCAGGCGATCAGGCCGTTCACGGCGAAGGTCACGAGCGCGCCTCCCACGAACATCCAGATCAGGGTCGGGGTTCGGAGCACCGTCCCGGCGGCCTGTAGGAAATCGCCGAATGCCGTGGCGGCGACTTCGCCCGCTTCGGTCGTGCCACGCACGGCCACCGGCACCAGCCGAAACACGGTCCACACGATGCCGATGCTCACGCAGGCGGAGAAGACCGCGGTATCGAGGCCGCGCGGCAGCGCGTCAAACAGATCGAGCATGCCGGAGAGCGCAGCGCCCGCGAGCGTGAGCCATGTGAGTGGTGCGCCGAGCCGCAGCGCCTCGTGGGCCCCCACGCGCCCGCG
>JACXTT010014095.1_pt1 | contig 10485 bp, 8 predicted proteins | sample 9270951 | NCBI WGS metagenome assembly JACXTT01 (sample SAMN15532306, study PRJNA645909) | rock metagenome | isolation source: weathered quartz diorite | place: Puerto Rico | collected 2017-06-21
GGCGCCCGCGTGATTCCAACCGGATTTCGAGAAGGGCTTCATCCGCGCCGGGACGATGGCCTCCGGGGACTACGTCCGCCTGGGAGGCGAGGCCGGGGCGCGCGAGGCCGGGAAGCTCCGTCAGGAAGGGAAGGAGTACGTCGTCCAGGACGGCGACGTGATGAACTTCCGCTTCAACGTCTGAAGACGCTACTTCGAGCCGACGATCAGGATCTCCTTAGGCGCCTTGTTCTTGGTCGCGCCGCCCTTCACGCCGGCGCCCTTCTTCTTGCCGACGCTCAGGTCCTTCGCCTTCGCCTGCTTCGCGATCGTCTTCTTCGTGGCCATCAACGCTCCTCCGTGGAGGCGGGGTGCTCCCACGGCATGATCGCGACTGTCAAGCGAGCGCCGGAGCTATTCGCCCGGCGACGGACCTCCGGACCCGTAGGGTCGCGTCAGGATCTCGAGCAGATGACCGCTCGGATCTCGGAAGTAGACGCCGCGGCCGCCGTCGTGGCGGTTGATCTCGCCGGGAGCGTTGCCGAACGGATCGGCGGAGTACGGCAGGCCGCGCTCTCGGACGCGGCCGAAGATCTCGTCGAACTCGGGCTCGCTCACGAGGAACGCGTAGTGCCCACGTGCGACGTTCTCGACCTCGTCGAGGTCGAACGTGACGGCGCCGATCCGCACCCCGAGAAACGGACCGAACGGTACGGCCGGGGGCACGGCGAAAATCTCCGTCCAGAACCGCGCTGCGGCTTCCTTGTCGCGCACGTAGACGATCGCGTGGTCCAGTGCCGGGCTCATGTTCGGCGGCTACATCAGGAGCCCGTGGGCCACAAGTGAAAAATCGCCGCGCGGTTGCTTCATGTGGATTTCATCCAATCCGTGTAGATTCGTCACGCGCGTGACGGAACCTCGGACCATGAAGATCAGCGGATTCTCGTTCGTTCGAAACGGGGTCAGCCTCTACTACCCCGTCACCGAGTCGATCCGCTCGATCCTGCCGATCTGCGACGAGTTCGTCGTTGCCGTCGGCAAGGGATCGCAGGGCGACACGACGCGTGAGGAGATCGCGGCGATCGGCGACCCGAAGATCCGCATCGTCGACACGGTTTGGGACGAGACGCAGTGGGTTCGCGGCGCGACGAACGCGGTGCAGACCGACATCGCGAAGTCGCACTGCCGCGGCGATTGGCTGTTCTATCTGCAGGCCGACGAGGTCGTGCACGAGCGCTACCTGCCGACGATCGTCGATCGTTGCCGTGCGCTCGAGCGAGTTCCCGAAGTCGAGGGCCTGCTCTTCGAGTTCAAGCACTTCTGGGGCGACTACGACCACTTCATGCAGAGCCACGCTTGGTACCGCCACGAGATCCGCGTGGTGCGGAACGATCCCAAGATCCATTCGTGGCACAGCGCGCAGTCGTTCCGTCATTTCGAGAGCTACGAGCACCCCTGGCAATCGGAGGGAGCTCGGAAGCTCCGCGTCGCACCGGTCGCGGCCGAGATCTACCACTACGGCTGGGTGCGTCCGCCCCGTCTGATGCAGCGGAAGAACCACGCGCTGCACGAGCTGCACGTCGGCCGCGAGCGTGCGGGGGCGGCGTATGCGCAGAAGCCGCCGGAGTTCTCGTTCGGTTCGCTCGAGCACCTGCCCGTCTTCCGTGAGGGCCACCCCGCCGTGATGCGCGAGCGGATCGCCCGGATGGACTGGCGCGACGAGCTCCGCGCCGGTGCGGTCCGTCCCGCCGAGCGGCGGAAGCACGACCGCTTGGGCGTGCGGGTGCTGACGTGGGTCGAGCAGCTCCTGTTCGGCGGCAGACAGGTGTTCGGCAATCGCAACTACCAGGTGCTCCGCGTCTGAGCCGAAGGCTCGAGGAGAACCAGTAGCAGTCGGGAATCCGCGCGCTCGGACGGTGCCGTGGGGCTCGCGACGAGGATTCGCGCCATCGCGCGATCGCCGTCAGCGATCCGCTGCCAGTCGGCCTGGGTGAGGAGCACGAACGTGTGCGGCGGGATCGCCGCGAACGCGCCGCGCTCGACCGGGACGTGCCGGGGGAGATCGAACAGCACCTCGTAACGGGGCCTTGCGAAGAAGACGAGCGGAGCGTTCTCGCCGACGGTCGCCGCGACCTGCGCTGCGAACGGTAGGAGCGTCTTCGAGCGCGCGGCCGCGGGCGCGACGAACGAGCTCGTGACCGCGACCGCCGCGAGCGAAACGGCCGAGATCGCCACCGCCAGAGGGCGGGCCGCCGCGCGTGCGGCGAGAACCGCGAGCAGCGCCGCGGCGATCGCGGCGAACGCGGACACCGCAAGACCCGAGGGTGCCAGCATCGCGATCGCCCCGGGCAGCGTTGCGCGGTCACGTGGATGAAGCAGCGGCAGGATCGCGCGCCAAGGCTCGAGGCCGAGCGCGGCGCAGGCGGTCAGCACCGCGACGAGCGCCGCACCGGCGGCGAGGATCGCCGCGATCCAGCGGAGCAGCCGCGCCCGTCCCGTCTCGACCTCCGCACCGAGGGCCCGTCCGATCAGTATCGCGGCCGCCGGGTAGAGCGGGAGCAGGTAGTTGCTGCGCTTGCCCGAGGCGAGCGTGCAGACCGCGAAGACGACGGCGATCCAGGTTGCGCAGGTCGACGTGAGCACGGGGGTACGGCGCTCGCGCCACGCGAGGGCGAGAGCAGCGAAGAGCGCGACGCTCCAGGGCGCCATGCCGACGAGCAGGTCCGGCAGGTAGAACAGGAACGAATGGTCCCGGCTCGGCCCTCCGCCGTCCTCGCTCGGCAGGAAGCGGAAGACGTTCTCGGCGAGGATCTGCTTTGCGAAGAACGCGTGTCCACCGCGGACGAGTGCCGCTCCGTACCAGCTTCCGGCGACGGCCAGGAAGGTCGCGGCTGCGAGCGCGAGCACGGCCGGACGCGGTCGGATGGCACGTCGCACGCTCTCGATCGCCAGCAGGATCGCCGGGAACAGCACTCCGGCGGGCCCCTTCGCGAGCACGGCGAGCGCGCTCGCGCCCGCCGCGAGCACCAGCTCGGGCCCGCGCCGTCGGCGCAGCCACCGCTCCACGAACAGCAGCGTGAACGTCGAGCAGAGCACGAACGTCGCGTCGGTGCGGGCGCGCATTGCCCACTTCACCCACTGCGGCGACGTGACGAGAGCGACGGCGGCGAGCCAACCCGCGGCGGGCCCGAAGCTCCGCGCCGCCGCGGCATAGACCAGAGTGGCGGTGAGCGCCGCGCAGAGGATCGACGGCACGCGGGTCGTGGTCTCGTCGACCGCGCCGCCGAGCGCCGCCGTGCCGAGCGCGAGCCAGTGATACAGCGGCGGCTTGGCGGGAACCTCCTCGCCGTTTCGGCGCGGCAGCACCCAGTCTCCGCTCTGCGCCATCTCCCGTACGACGAGCGCCTCGAGCGGCTCGTCCTCGGTCGAGAACGGCGTGACCATGGCGCCCGGGAGATAGAGCGCGACCGTGACGACGAAGACGAGCACGCCGCCTCCGACCGCTGGCCATGCGAGACGCAATCGGGCGGGCATATACCCCCGCCGGGCCGAAGCGTCGACGACGTTGCGCCGTCGCTCAGCTCATTTCCGGGCGCGGCTCAGCGAACCTTCTTCAAGAAGTCGAGCACGAATGCGTTGGTCTCGTCCGCCTTCTCCTGCTGCAGCCAGTGGCCCGAGCCCTTCAGCGTCTTGCTGCCGAGCCAGTTCGTCATGACTTCGTTGGCGCGCGCGATCGACTCGGCGCCCCACCAGCAGCCGACGTCGAACTCCGCTCCGAGGAACGCCGCGGGCACTTCGAGCTTCTTGCCCTGCATCGGCGCGAGGTCTTCCCAGTCGTTCTGCAGGTTCCGGTAGAAGCTCAGCCCGCCCGAGAGGCCGCTCCCCTGGAGCGCCGTGACGAACACGTCGAGATCCGCCTCGGTCAGCCAGTGCGGCATCTTCGGCGGTGACGCGAAGCGCTCGCGCATCTTCTGGCCGGGCTTCAGGCAGAGCGCGCCGCCGCGGATCAGCTCGATCGGGTCGATGCTCGGGAAGTCGATGCCCGTCGCGCCGAGCGCATCGCCGGAGACCGTCCACATGAGGTCGCGAATCCAGCCGCGGAGGTCCGTCTCGATCTCTTCGATGATCGGTCCGAGCGTCGAGAAGTACTCCTGGTAGAACATCAGGTCCGGGCCGGCGACGATGCGGTGGATCTCGTGCGGCGACTTCTCGCCGAACGGGTTTCCCGGTAGCGCGATCAAGCCGCGCGCCGCGAACGGGACGCTCATGCCGAGCACGCCCGTGAACATCTCGGGGTGGAGCCACGCCGCGGTCCACGCCACCGGCGCCCCCCAGTCGTGGCCGATGATCACGGCCTGCTTCTCGCCGAGCGCCTTCACCAGCTCGACCACGTCGTTCACGAGCGGATGGATGCGGTACGCGTCGGGGTTCCAGAACTTCGAAGAGGTTCCGTAGCCGCGCTGGTCGTAGGCGACGGCGTGGTACCCCGCCGCGGCGAGCGCGGGTAGCTGGAAGCGGTAGGAGTACCAGAGCTCGGGAAAGCCGTGGACCATCACCACGAGCGGCCCTTCGCCCTGTTCCGCGACGTGGAGCCGCGTGCCGCCCGCCTGTACGAATCGATGCCGGATCTCGCTCATCGTCAGTTCTCTCGCTTTCTCAGGGCACCGTCAGGTGCCAGTCTCCCATGCGTCCGTTCTCGAAGTTCCGCTCGACGAGGGTCTTCCCCGTGGTGAGCTTGGTGCGGAGCCAGTGGCCGATGACCTTCGCCACGAACGACGGCTTCATCAGCACCGTCGACGGCTCCACCAGGTGAACGACCCGCTGGTACAGGCGGTAGACGTCGGGATCGTGATGGATCAGCTCGAAGATCCGGTTCACGTACCAGTTCTGGAACGCGAAGCCGAACGGCCGCTTCTTGGCGACGTTCTCGATCCAGTCGTGACGGAGCGTCTGCTCGCGTACGAGCGCCCACACTTCGTCGGCTTTCGCGGCGACCGTCGCGAAATACTGGCGCACGAACGCCGCGTCGCGCGCCTTTCCGCTCTTCAGCAGCTTCTTCAGCTCGGCGACTTCCAGCAGCCCCTTCGTCATCCCCGTGCCCGACACCGGATCCGCGCTCGCGAAGGCGTCTCCCACGGCGACCAGTCCGGCGGGAAGGTCTTTCATGCTCTCGTAGTGGTAACGGCGCATCTCCGGATAGCGGAAGTTGTAGACGGGTGAGCAGGCCTCGAGCCCCTCGAGCTCCGCGCCGATCGCACTCGAGGGCATGAGTTTCGCGAACTCGCGGAACTCCTTCTCGTTCCGCGGCGGCGTGTAGCAGTTGTACTGGATGAGCGAGGTGGAGAGCACGGTGCGCGTGGTGTCGATGTAGTACGCGGCCGCATACGTGTCCTGCTGCGGACGCTGCGAGTAGGCGATCACCATCACCTTGTCTTTCCAGGCCCGCTCCGGCGGTACGCGGTGCTGCATCGTCGAGTAGAAGCAGTTGAGGCAGTCCTCCTCGACCTCGGGCATGCCCACGCCGATGCGCTCGAGGATGGTCGGGATCGGCGTGTTCTTGCCGGACGCGTCGATCACGAATTCGGCGGGGATGACTTCCTCGACGCCGTCGCGCGCGGCGACGACGCCGATGATCGACCGGGTCGCGGGATCGAAGACGAGGTCGCGGACGTCGCTCTCGTAGCGGTAGTCGACGTTCGCCTTGTCGTCGAGCCGGCGGCGCACGCACCATTCGAGGAGCGGCCGGCCCGCACAGACGATCTCGACGCCGGTCGGCGCGGACTTCTTCCACGAGCCCGCGAGCAGCAGGCGATACTGCTCGCCCATGTCGACGCGGAACGCGCCAGCCGCGACCATGTCGTCGATGATCCCCGGGAAGATCGACGACAGCTCGCGCTGCCCGGCGATCAGCAGATGGTGTAGGTGCCAGCCCTGCGCGGCGCCGGGGCGGCTCTCCTTCTTGCGGTGGTCTTGGTCCTTCTCGAGCACGATCACGCGCTCGAAGGCGTCGAGCAGCATGCCCGCCGCCGCCATGCCGACGATCGACCCGCCGACCACGACGGCGGTGCCGCGGCCCGCGCTCCGCGTGGCGGCGAGGTCGATCGCGGGACGCGCCGGCGGAGCTTCGCCCACCGGACGGGCGCCGCTCGGCAGGAACTTCTCGTAGTAGAGCGCCACGCGGCCGAGCCCGTGCTGCGTGAGCCAGCGGCGGGTGGCATCGATCATCGGCGGCGGACCGCACGCATACACTTCGCACTCGGGATCGACCGCGTGCTCCGCGAGGAGATCGGTCACGACCCCGATCGGCCCGGCCCAGCTCGCCGAGGGATTCTGGACGATTCCACGCCAGGTGAAGCTCGGCTGCGCCGCGGCCAAGGCATCGAGGCGCGTGGTGAGCACGAGGTCGGCCGCGTTCCGCACGCCGTAATCGAGCCGGACCGGCCGCGCCGGGTCGCGACGCAGCGACTCCTCGGCGATCGCGAGCACGCCGGAGAGCCCGGTGCCGCCCGCGACCAGATGGAGCGGGCGTGCGCCGTCGCGCAGGTAGAAGCTTCCCTTGCTGCCGCGGAAGCCCAGTCGATCGCCGGCCTTCGCGTGGTCTCTCAGGTAATCGGACATCACGCCCGTCGGCAGGATGCGCACCAGGAACGTGATCTGCGCTCCGTCCGCAGGCGCGTGCGCGTAGGAGTAGCTCCGCCACACGTCGCTCCCCGGAACGCGGAGCTGCGCGAACTGTCCGGGGCGGAAGCTCGGCTTCTCGGGAAGCGACGACGTGTCGAGCGTGAGCAGCGCCGCCTCGGGCGAGAGCCGCTCGACGCGCGACACGACGACCTCGCCGATCAGGATCTGCGCCGCGTTGTTGGCGAGCGGGTAGTCGAGCTCGATCGTGCAGTCGGAGGTCGCCCGCGTCTGGCAGGTGAGGATCCGGCGCGCGGCCTTTTCGTTGTGGCTGAGGCCGACGACGTTCGGCATCGCGTACGTGCCCGTCGAGCAGCGCCCGACGCAGGTGCCGCAGATGCCGCTCTGGCACTCGCTCACGATCGGCACGCCGTGAAGCTCGGCCGCCTCGAGCACGGTCTCGTCCGCGCCGATCGGCAGCAGGCGCTCGGCGCCGTCCGTGTATCGAACCGTCAACTGGTGGGTCATGGGCCTCCTCCGCCCGGCGCGCGCCGGGTGGAATGGAACTAGGGGAGGGGGACCTTTCCGAGCAATCCCCGACAAGGGGGAACGGGCGGCCTCATCAGGGGAGGCGGTGCCCGCCGAAGGGGACGCGGCCGCGGTCTCGGACGGAACCAATACTTTCGTCCAATGGATCGAGCCCCGTGGCGAATGTACCCACGACTACGTCGCAGCGCGTGAATCGTCTCGAGACGCGAGGACGGAAGGTCACGATGGCTACATCCCGTTGGAATTCCGAGCGAGGGCTTCGTCTCGGGAGTCGAATCTTCGTGCTCCTCGCGCTCGCGTGCCTTCCGGGCGCGTGCACGAGCCATCCGGCCGCACCGCCTGCTCCCAAGGTGAAGGTGGTGCAGCCGCTGCTGAGAGAGATCACCGAGTGGGACGAGTTCACCGCCCGACTCGACGCCGTGGAGTCGGTCGAGGTGCGCCCGCGCGTCGGCGGTTACCTCGAAACCGTGCACTTCAGAGAGGGCGCGATCGTTCACAAGGGGGATCTGCTGTTCTCGATCGATCGTCGGCCGTATGCGGCCGTCGAGAAGCGCGCGGAGGCCGATCGGGCCATCGCCAACTCGCGTCTCGACCTCGCCCGCAAGAACCAGGGTCGCGCCGGCGGCCTGCTCGCCAGCCACGCGATCTCGCAAGAGGAGTCGGACGTACGACAATCGAATCTGCGCCAGGCCGAGGCGTCGGTGCAGGAGGCCGACGCCGCGGTCGAAGCCGCCAAGCTCGACGTCGAATTCACCCAAGTGATGGCTCCGGTCACCGGCCGAGTCGGACGCAAGCTCGTCACCGAAGGGAACCTGATCACCGGAGGGGTCGGATCGCAGGGGACGCTGCTGACGACGATCGTCTCCCTCGATCCGATCTACGTCTACTTCGAGGCCGACGAGGGATCGTTTCTCAAGTACGTGCGACTCGCGCGGCAAGGGCAGCGTCCGAGCTCACGCGAGTTCAAGACTGCCGTGCACGTCGGGCTCGCCGACGAAAAGGGATTCCCACGCGAGGGGGTCATGGACTTCGTCGACAACCAGATCGATCGCGGGACGGGCACGATTCTCGGCCGCGCCGTGCTCGTGAATCCGGATCTGAGCCTGGTCCCGGGGCTCTTCGCGCGTCTTCGCCTGCCCGGCAGCGGTCAGTACAAGGCGACGCTGCTTCCCGACGAGGCGATCGCCAGCGACCAGTCGCAGAAGTACGTCTTCGTGGTCGATCAGGACGGCAAGACGCAGTACCGACCGGTGACGATCGGGCCGCTCGTCGACGGACTCCGGGTCGTTCGTGAAGGCGTGACCGCGGGCGACTGGGTCGTCGTCGCAGGATTGCAGCGCGCGCGACCGGGCCTTCCCGTGGACGCGCAGAAAGAGGCGATCTCGTTGCCGATGCCCGAGGGTGCGGCTGCGCCGGCCGCGAAGCAGCCGTGAACATCTCCGGCTTCTTCATCGACCGGCCGATCTTCGCGGCCGTGTTGTCGATCATCACCGTCATCCTCGGGCTCATCGCCTACGGAGCGCTGCCGGTCGCGCAGTACCCCGAGGTGGTGCCTCCGACGATCGTCGTGCAGACGTCTTATCCGGGCGCGCCGCCGGAGGTGATCGCCGACACGGTCGCGACTCCGATCGAGCAGGAAGTGAACGGCGTGGAGGACATGCTCTACATGTCCTCGCAGGCCACGACCGACGGCCAGATGACGCTGACGATCACGTTCCGACTCGGCACCGATCTCGACAAGGCGCAGGTGCTGGTCCAGAACCGCGTCGCGATCGCGGAGCCGCGCCTGCCCGAAGACGTTCGGCGGATCGGCGTGACCACCCTGAAGTCGTCGCCCGACATCTTGATGGTCGTGCACCTGCTCTCGCCGAGCAAGCGCTACGACCAGATCTACATCGGGAACTACGCCCTCATCCAAGTCCGCGACGTGCTGCGGCGGATCGAGGGCGTCGGCGAGGTGAACCTGGTCGGCCTTCGCGAGTACAGCATGCGGGTCTGGCTCGACCCCGCGCGGCTGGCCACGCGAGACATCGCGACGAGTGACGTCGTCCGGGCGCTCCGCGAGCAGAACGTACAGGTCGCCTCGGGAGCGATCGGGCAACCGCCCATTCCCTCCGGCCACGCCTTTCAGATCCCCGTGACCACGCTCGGTCGGCTCCGCGAGCCCGAGGAGTTCGCCAACATCGTCGTCAAGACCGCACCCGGCGGGTTGATCACCCGCGTCCGGGACGTCGCTCGCATCGAGCTCGCCGCCCGCGACTATTCGGTCAACAGCTACCTCAACAACGAGCCCGCGGTCGCGATGGTGATCGCGCAGCGACCGGGTTCGAACGCGCTCGCGACCTCCGATGCGGTCGAGCGGGCGATGGAGGAGATGTCCAAGAGCTTCCCGGAGGGTCTGGCCTACAAGATCGTTTACAATCCGACGGTCTTCGTCCGGGAGTCGATCCGCGAGGTGCTGCACACGCTGTTCGAGGCGGTCGTCCTCGTGGTGATCGTGGTCCTCGTCTTCCTGCAGAACTGGCGGGCGAGCTTGATCCCGGTGATCGCCATCCCCGTCTCGCTGATCGGCACGTTCGCGGCGATGGCCGCGTTCGGGTTCTCCTTGAACATGCTGTCGCTGTTCGGGCTGGTGCTCGCGGTCGGCATCGTCGTCGACGACGCGATCGTCGTCGTCGAGAACGTCGAGCGCCACATCGCGGAGGGGCTCCCGCCCCGCGAGGCGGCGCACAAGGCGATGGAGGAGGTGACCGGTGCGGTCATCGCCATCGCCTTCGGGCTTTCGGCCGTGTTCGTGCCGACGGCATTCCTCGGCGGGATCTCGGGCCAGTTCTATCGCCAGTTCGCGCTGACCATCGCCGTCGCAACCATCCTCTCGGCGTTCAACTCGCTGACGTTGAGCCCGGCGATGTGCGCGCTCCTGCTGCAGCCGCACGGCGCCGAGAAGGATCGGTTCGGGCGCCTGTGGGACCGTCTGCTCGGCCGGTTCTTTGCCGCCTTCAACCGCGGATTCGAGCGCCTCGGCGGGCGTTACGGCAGTGTCGTCGGGCGGATCACGCATCGACCCGGCGTCCCGCCCTTGGTCTACGTCTCATTGCTCGTGCTGACCTTCGTCGGGTTCCGAGTGATTCCGACGGGGTTCATCCCGTCCCAGGACAAGGGCTATCTGATCGTCGCCATCCAGCTTCCGGACGGCGCGTCGCTCGAGCGCACCGACGCCGTCGTTCGCAAGGCCTGCGACGTGATCCTCCACACCCCTGGAGTGCGCTACGCCGTGAGCTTCGCGGGTTTCTCGGGCGCCACGCGCACCAACAGCGCGAACGCGGGGGCGATCTTCGT
>JACXTT010014096.1_pt1 | contig 10485 bp, 6 predicted proteins | sample 9270951 | NCBI WGS metagenome assembly JACXTT01 (sample SAMN15532306, study PRJNA645909) | rock metagenome | isolation source: weathered quartz diorite | place: Puerto Rico | collected 2017-06-21
CACCCCTGCCTTTTGGGGGCGCGGAACGGTGTGGGATGGTCGAGGCCCCAGGGCTGGCCTGGCCGCTCAAGGCCCGCGTGGCGCTCGGCGCCCGCGAGGGTTCGCGGGATCTCCGCGACGAATTCGGTTGGTACGCGATCGCGCACGAGACGATCCGCGGTGCCTTCAATCGCCGGTAGCGAGACGAGCCGGGCGCGAGTCCACGCGATCAGGCTCATGATCGCGAGAACCAGCGCGAGTCGTCCCGAGCGACTCATAAGTGTCAACGCCCGTTCCTTGTATGCGCCCGTGATCTCACGCGCGATGATCGCGGGGCCCGGGATGGCGGCCGAAGTCCACGACCATGCCCCACCGCCGGTCTATCGAGCGAACCAACCGGCGACTCGAGCAATGACGGCGGACCAATCGTTCGGCTCTCGCCCCGAACGATCCTCATGCACGGATACCAGTGCGCCGTCTCGCCATCGACACCCCAACGCCAATTCGGCGACGGTCCAAGCAACCGATACACGGGCTTTCCGATTGCACCGGCGACCTGTGCCGCGAGGCTGTCGACGCTGACCACGACGTCGAGCTCTGCGATGCGAAGCGCGAGATCTCCGTGATCGGCGATTCGTGGCGCGAGGTCGACGATCTCCGGACCCGCGGTGATCGAGTTCAGGTCCTCATGGAGAGCGTCGTCTTGCAAGCTCGCGAACGTCGTCCCCGGTATCTCGAAGATCGGCGCCCAGAGTTCGAGCGGAATCCTCGGAGCGGGATCGAGCGGACTCCTGGAGCTTCCGCTCCAGACGATTCCGACATTCTTTCCGGGGGCTCTCGTCGACGAGCCCCCGGGGTCATTCTTCCGGGGTCTCAGGATCCGTGGGTCGAAGCAGGGCACGGCTCGCGGAATCGTATCGACGGTCGTTCCGAAAACCAACGGCATGCTGCCGAGTGGCGCCGCTACGTCGAACTCGTCAACCCGGACTTGTCCGGAGCTGCGAATCTCTGAGATCCCGGAAAGCGTCGCGACGGGCGGTGCGACGCGCTCGGCGCAGATACGGAGAGCTCGTCGCGACGGACGATCAGTTTCGTGCGCTGGCATCTGCATCCGACGAGGCCGATGCCGGAAGCTAACGAATCGGAGGGTAGATGGCGTCTCGCGCTTCGCGCGCTCGCTCGGGATCGATGAACGGCGATCGGCCACCGCGGCCGGACCGGGTGAGGAAGTACTTGCAAATGTTGAAGCGAATCTGTCCGAGAGCAAGTGCGAATACGCTCCGCGCCTCCTCGCGTCGTGCCGAAGCATAAACTCGCGCGGCCGGGCCGAGGTATGTGACATCGCCAGCCTCGCGGAGACGAGCGAAGATCTCGGGGTCTTCGTCTCGTGCGAAATCCACGCGATAGCCGCCCACTTCGATCATTTTCGCGCGCCGATAAGACGAGTTCGAGCCGACGGCAACTCGCTGAACGGGTAATGGCTCCGCTGCGCCACGAAATCCCGAGCCGTGCATGACCGCATCGATGATGCGTCGGTAACGGACGACGTGCGGCGCCGTGAAGAGGTAGACGAACTCACTTCCCGCGGCCGATAGGCGAGGATTCGTGGCGAATGCCTCAATGATTGCCTCGGCGTGTGTCGGAGGGTAGAGCGTGTCGGCGTCGGCGGATGTATAGATCTCTCCGAGTGCCGCTTCGAGCCCGGCCTGCCGGGCAAGAGCGATGCCACGCAGAGGTTCTCTCGATCACGCAGAATCCACATGCGGTAGCGATCTCGCGGGTACGATCGCTGCTCCTGTTGTCGACCACAATCCGTTCAATCCCGCGAACGGTTTGATGAGCGATCGTAGACAACGATGCAACGAGAACCCTTTCCTCGTCGAACGCCGGCATTACATAGCTGAGTGCCGGGTGCTCGCTCGCCGGATTTGCGTCGACGTAGCCGCGCACGGATGCGCAGCGATCCGCGAGCTCCTCGTCGGTTCGCCAGGTGGTCAGAGCGAGCGCCCGCTGTGCCCAGGGCGGCAGCTTCGGATAGGCCTCGTTCATCGTCCTGAGTGTTGCCTGATTCGCGATACGGGACCGACAAAACGATACCAGGCATTCGATCGACGAAAGGCAGCGAGGTCGGCGGCGAGCCGCTCGTCGCCGGCGATGCGCTCGGCGAACTTGCGGCAAACGGCCGCGTGGAGCTCGCGGTCGAGTACATTTTTCTTTTCGATCATCTCGATGACGGCGCGCGAGATCTTGCAAAGCGCAGGACGGCGGCGGTTGACGTTTGCGCGCGCGTAGCGGACGTCCTTCCAGCCGAAGAGCCTCCCGCAGAGTAGCGCGGCCTCGTCGAATCGTTCGAGTGGCGCGGCGACCGCGAAGCGTTCGGACAAGTTTCGCTCCGCGAGCGCGAGCTCGGTGCCGCCGCAGGGCCACACGTCGCTGCCGCCGAGCATGCGCGTCTGCTGATCATGGAATTCGTTGGCTGCTTCGCTCACCACGAAATCGGCGAGCGAGAGCCGGTTTTCGGCGATCTCGCGGTGGAGTCCCCACTCGGGACGACGGCACGCATAGTAGTAAATCGAGACGAGACGCTCGACCGGGTCACGAACGAGCGTCACATAGACGGCGGGCGCGGGAAGGCACTCGTGGAGCCCGAACGCGACGTGCCCGTAGATGCAACGGATCTCGTTGCGATCGTCCTCCGAGAGCGCTGCGATCGCCGCCTTCGCCGCCGCGAGCGAGCCGTTCAACCGACGCACGGCTCGAGATGGGAACTGCCGAGCTATCATCGCGGCCAGCGTCATGCCGCCCGTCTTCGGAATATGGAGAAAGATGAGCGGCGAATCGATCAAGCGTCAGAACCCTTCTACGATTTCGCGAATAGACCGGACGAAACGCTCGGTCGAGAAGAACTCGCCCCGGGCGGCGAGCTCCGCGCGGAGCTCGGAGCGTAGCTGCTCATCGTCCAGGACGCGGACGATGTTATGCACCGCCTCATCGGGAGACGCGTAGGACGACGTTTCAAGGCCGTCGACGATTTCGCGCGCTCCGCCGCCGCGCGGTACGAATACGATGCAGCCAGCGCGAATCATCTCCGCAATCGCGATCCCGAAATGCTCTTCCGACATTCCGTGAATACCATAGCGATGGCGGGCGACGAGACGCAGGAGGGCTTCGCGTCTGAGGTTCTCCTCGAGGAAGATCCACGGCGTCCGGCTCGCGCGCTCACGGATGTGCGCGAAGTATTCGCGGTTGTCCGCGGTGCCGATGATATGCAGATGAACGTCGTGTCCCCGGTCGCGAACCGCGGCGAGGATGTCGATGACTTTGTCGAGTTCCTTTTCCGGCGAGATGCGGCCGATCGAGACAAAGCCATCCTCGCGGTCTTCCCAAGAGACCGCGGGAAACTTGCCCGGGCACGGTGGGTGCACCGTACGGCTCTCGATCCCGTAACATTCCGCAATCTTAGCAGCGGTCCAACGCGAGTTGGTGAGCGTCACATTGCGCTTCATGCGCTCGACGGAAACCCCGGAAATACGCTCGCAGAGCCAGTAGTAGACGGAAAGCAGGTGCGATGATCCGTGGTACCAGCGCAAATCGCCTGACGGTCTCGGACGGTAACCGGCCGGAAAGTGGACGTACTGAATCGCCCTGCGGCCGAGATCGGCCTCATTGTTCACCGAGATTGGCACGTCGTATTGCGCGACGATCCGCTTCGCGGCGCGGAGGAGCAGACTCGCCTTGAGCAGCGCGAGTGGCAGCGGCAACACGCGGCAGAGAGCACGCGTCAATGCCGAGACGCGGAGACGCGCGACGTCGGATTCTGCGAGCGACGTGCCGCAATGACAGTTGATCTCATCGAGATCGACCGGCCACCAGGTTAGCAGGGTGACCGCATGGTCCCCCTTAAGAGCTTCGATCAGCCAGGCCGCCAGCAGGTTGCCGCCGCCCGGAGGCTGGAGCGAAGGCTGAACGACGAGGACCGATTTCATGGACGGCGATTCGACGGTGCTATAGGAAGCGGGAAGCGACGGCAGACCAAGCGCGATGCGAGTTTCCGGGTTCACGATCGTTCGCCAAACGGTAAGCCTCGGTTATCCGTTCGTCGAGTCGATCCGCTCGTTGCTGCCCCTCGTCGACGAGCTTGTGGTGGCCGTCGGCGACTCCGATGACGGCACCTGGGAGGCCGTGCAAGCCATCGGCGACGCGAAACTCCGCGCGTTCCACACAAGATGGGATCCGCTTCTCCGCGCGCACGGTGAAGTGCTGCGCGAACAGACGAATCTTGCCCTCAGCCGTTGCACCGGCGATTGGGCTGTCTATCTGCAGGCGGACGAAGTGCTCCATGAGGACGACCTCGAGCCGCTTCGCGCCTCGCTGAAGCGCCATCTCGAGCGACGCACTGAGGCGCTGCTGTTCCGCTATCTGCATTTTTTCGGTTGCTACGGCGTCGTGGGCGACGACTGGCGGATATGGTATCCCAGAGCGGTCCGTGCGGTGAAGACGGGGCGGGGCGTCGTCTCGGCGGGCGACGCCTGCGGCTTCCATGTGCGGCGCGAGGGTTTCACCCGGGGCACCTTGAAGGCAAACGCGCACGCCCGAATCTTTCACTACGGGTGGTGCGGTCCCGCCGCGACGCTCGCGGCGAAGCAGCGAAACCTCGAGCGGCTCTATCGCGACGATATTTGGATCGCCGCGCGCGAAGGCCGGGGGACGGACGTCGTCGCGAATCGGCGGCTGGCTCTGAAGTCCTTCCGCGGCGTTCATCCGGGCGTGATGCGCGAACGAATCGCGGCCGAAGAACGGATCGTTGACCGAGCGACCGGCCAAGCGAGAGCGGATCTGGTCCGGCCGGTACCACAAAGGGGACGCGATTTTCGTCCGCTACTGCCAATCACCGTGACCAACGCGTATTGGCGTGCGATCGATCTGTGGCGCGGCCTACGAGCTACGGGGCGAGCGACTGAGCCACCCGGGCGATGACATCCGTCCAATCGCCGTCGACGTCGCCGCGAAAGAGTCGCATGCTTGGATACCACGGTGTCGTCTCGCCGGTGATACCCCATCGCCAATGAGGCGAGGGTCCGAGGAGCGTCCACACGGGCTTGCCGATTGCGCCGGCGACATGCGCCGCCACGGCATCGATCGTCACCACAAGGTCGAGCTCCGCGATACGAAGCGCGAGGTCCCCGTGGTCGGCGATGTGCGTCGCGAGCCCCGCGATCGACGTCTTCGCTGCGACCGAGCATCGCTCGTCGCTCCGATCTTCGTCTTGCAGGCTCGTGAAGGTGACGCCTGGCGATCTCAAGATCGGGCCCCACTGCTCGAGCGGAACCGTCGGCGCGGGATCGAGCGGACTCTTCTTACTTCCGCTCCAGACGATCCCGATCCGTCTTTCGCGGCTGTTTGGCGACGTACGCGCGGCTTCGCCCTTCCGCCGTCGGAGGATTTGGAGGTCGAAATACGGTGCCGCTTCGGGAATCGTCTCGAGAGTCGTCCCGAAGACGGAAGGCATGCTGCCGAGCGGCAGCAGCTCGTCGAACTCGTCGACGGTGATCTGGCCGGCGCTTCGTATCTCTGCGATCCCCGCGAGCGTTGCGATCAGCGGAGCCACCCGCGACGCGCAGACGACAATGAGCTTGCCGCACCGCGCCGCTGCCATAGGTAAGTAGCGCGCGAGCTGCACGGCCTCGCGCTCGCCTTCCTCCGTGTAAACAAGCAGCGTCTTTGTCGGAATCGGTTGCCCGTTCCACTTCGGATGCGGCGCCGCCAACGGTGTGAGCTTCCCCGTTTGCCATCGCCACTCGTATTCGGGAAGCCCTCGCACGAAATTGCCGGCGCGGAGAAGCGACACGCCGAGATTGAAATGAGCTTCCGCGTTATCGCTCCGCGCGTCGATTGCCCGCTGATAGTGGGCGCGAGCCTCAAAATGTCGCCCGCGGCGGGTGTCGAGTTGGCCGAGGAGATTGTGGGCCTCCGCGCGCTCCGGTTCCTCCTCGACGAGTCGGAGAAGCTCGACCGCAGCCTCGTCGTCACGTCTGGCGTCGACGAGTGCAGCGCACAGATCATAGCGCGCGTTCGGAAATGTCGAGTCGAGATCCAGGCACGTACGGAGCTCGACGATTGCGTCCGCGAGCGCCTGCTTACGGCGATGCTCATGCGCCCGCTCGAAATGAGCCGCAGCGGATCGTTCGATGGTGTCCTTCGTCGGCGCCGCGACTTCAGCGATCGCCGCGTCCGGAAGGACGTACGTTCTCGCGACGCGGGCGTCGGTCCAGTCGAGCACTTCCGGAAGCTGGATTCCGTGGAGAACCTGGACCGCGAAGATCTCCTGGACGCCCGCCTCGAATCGAAGATAGCCGATCGTCTGCCCCGTCTCGACGTTGACGACCCAGACGCCGCACACGCGTTCCTTCAGTCGCTTGACGAGCGGGATGCCGCTGAAGACCGCGGACTCGCGCACCTGCGAAAGTCCGATGAATGCCAGAGGACCGGCGAAATCGATGCCGCGAGTAAAGCCCGGCATTTGGGCGACAGGCGTCCACGTCCGCCGGGAGAGGTCGACCGTCGCGAGGCTGCCTTGGCCCGACTCTAGGAACCATAAACGATCGCGATGCCAGCGCGGTGAATGAGGCATCGATAGGCCCTCGAGGAGAATCTCGCTTCCCTCGATCTCCATCAATAGGCCGCCGTTCGCCTTGTTCGCGCGCCAGCCACCGGCCGTGTCCGAGCGGCCGAGCGCCGTGACGTACTTCGGTCGGCCGTCGACCATCCCGAGCCCGTTCAGATGGCAACGATCCTCGGGGGCGTACCCACTCACGAAAGACGGCCTCCAGCGCGGAGTGAAGCTGTGATCGGGGTCGAAGGTGCAAAGGCAGCAGAAGCGCGTGTTGACGACCCAAAGCTCGCCCGAGGCGTCATACGACATTTCGTGAAGGTCGATGTCGCCGGAGACGTGAAGGCTGCGCGGAACGAAGCACGCGTCGTGCTTGCGGCCGACCTCTAGGTCGCCGGCGAACGCGGGAACGTCGCAGTAGAAAGTTACGGCACTCGCTCCGCCGACTGTGAGCCTTGCCCCGTGGCGGGCGACACCCATCGGTTTCGCATGGGCGACGAAGTGCGTGTTCAGAGCGGTCCGGTTGCTACGGACGAGGATCAGCTTGCCTGCTTGGTATGTCGAGACAACGAGACTGATCCGAAGCTCCTCGAAAAGTGCCGGCAGGTTTGCGGTATGGACGCTTCGCAACGCAGCGGCGGCGCCGAGGTTCGGGGCAGTGGCCGATGGACTGGTCATCGGTTTTGAGCTGCTTTGGATCATTGTTCGAGTCGGAGTGAAAGGGCAGAGGAAGCTTCCCGCTAGGTTCGTAGAATCGGACGAAAGGATGCGCGAAGTGGTGGAAGGACCTCGAGAGCCAGGCCGTGGGACAGCGCGCTCGCCAGTATCCGACGGAGCAGCGCTCCGTGCCGATCAGCGGCGGCGGCAGCACGCCGTCGAACGGGCGCGCTCCTCTGTTGTCGTGGTGTGGGTAGCCCGTCCCGTCCCACGGACCGCTCCCTCGAGAAACCTCTGGGCAAAAGGTTCGGCAAACCGCGTGCCCCGAAGGCGCTTGACTACCCGCGAGGCGCATGAACAGTCCGCGAGAATGACGTGCACATTCTGGAGGCCTATCGTCCTCGCCTGCTGCTTGCTGATCGTGCCCGCGGCGCGGGTGCGGGCAGAGGGCGCCCAGTCGATCCCCGAGCTGCAGGAGCGCCTGCACCAGGGGACGGTCTTCGACGTCATTTCCTTGGTCTACCCGAATGACCGCGCCGACTTCGCGTACGCGCTGTCGATGCAAGCGGCGACCATCCTCGCCGGGCTTCCCGAAGGTCGGCGATCGGATACCGCCAAGCAAGAGTACGGGGAGATCCTCGTGCGATACGGAGTGAAGTGGCCCTCGCCGAACGAGCCCCCACCGACCAGCGCGGCCGAAGTGACAGCGCGGACGCGGTTGATGTTCCAGGGCGTCGACGTCATCGGGTTGGCCCAGGCGCTGAAGACGCTGAGTGGCCAGTACGCCACGCAGCCGCTCGAGCGAGAAGGATTTGGCAAGCTCGAAAACGTGAAGGCCGAGGGCGATCACGCCACGGGCATCATCAACGGTAAGTCGTTCGACCTGACGAAGACGGCGGAAGGCAGGTGGTTTCTGCGGCTGCCCGCTCCTTAGGTCTCTCGAGAACGCGACACGAGGTGGGTGACGGGGCCTTCCCCGAACGACCTCACCCACTATTCCGAAGCCCCGACGCGATCCCGTTCATCGTGAGCAGGATCGCTCCCTTCACTCCCTCGTCTGCGTCCCCCGCACGAAACCGCCGTAGCGACTCGACTTGCACGTGGTTCAGCGGGTCGATGTAGGGGGAGCGGTTGCGGAAGCTTCGCGCGAGCGCCGGATTTCCTTCGAGGAGCTCGCGCTGCCCGGTGATCTCGAGTAGCGCGCGGATCGTGCTTCGCATCTCGGCCTCGATCCGGCCGAAGATTCGATCACGTAGCTCCGCGTCCTCGACGAGATCCGCGTAGCGCGACGCGATCGCGAGGTCGGCCTTCGAGAGCACCATGTCCATGTTCGAGAGCAGCGCCTGGAAGAACGGCCACTCGCGCGACATCGCGCCGAGCACGGCGAGCACCTCTCGGCCGCGCTTCTCGACGAGGCTCTCGACGGCGCTCCCGAAGCCGTACCAGCCGGGCAATAGGATCCGCGCGAGCGACCAGCTGAACACCCACGGGATCGCGCGCAGGTCCTCGATGCGATCCGAGGGCTTTCGCGACGCGGGGCGGCTGCCGATCTTCAGCTCGGCGATCTCGCGGATCGGAGTGGCGGCGCGGAAGAACGTGACGAAGCCCGGAGTCTCGTAGACGAGGCTCCGGTAGGCGCGGAAGCTCGCCTGCGACAGCTCTTCGAGGAGCTCGTGCCACTCCGCGGGGTCCTCGCGCCGCTCGGCCGAGCGAAGCAGCGTCGCCTCGAGCGTCGCAGCGACGATCGTCTCGAGGTTTCGCCGGCCGATGTCGGGGTCGCCGTACTTGCTCGAGATGACCTCGCCCTGCTCGGTGATGCGGATGCGGCCGCAGACGCTGCCGGCGGGCTGCGCGAGGATCGCCTGGTAGCTCGGGCCGCCGCCGCGGCCGACGGTGCCGCCGCGGCCGTGGAACAGTTCGAGCTTCACCTGGTGGAGCTCGAAGAGCGACACCAGGGCCTGCTCGGCCCGGTAGAGCTCCCACGACGATGTGAGATAGCCGCCGTCTTTGTTGCTGTCGGAGTAGCCGAGCATGATCGACTGCAGGTCGCCGCGGCCGGCGAGCATGCGGCGGTACTCGGTGGTGCGGAAGAGCGCGTCCATCACCGCCGCCGAGCGCTGCAGATCGGCGATCGTCTCGAACAGCGGCACGACGTTCATCGCCAGGCGCGGTGGCGAGCCTGGGTGAAGGAGGCCGGCTTCCTTCAACAGCAGCACGACCTCGAGGACGTCGCTCGCGGTGCTGGTGCCGGAGATCACGTAGTTCGGGAGCGCGCCCGCGCCGTAGCGGCGGTGGATCTCGGCCGCCGCGTCGAGGACGCGGAGCTCTTTCTCGGTCTCCTCCGACCAGCGTACGAACGGCGAGCGCAACAGCCTCGGCACGGCGAGCTCGGCGAGGAGCCAGCGGCACTTGTCGTCCTCGCGGAGGTCGGCGTAGCCGTCCTGGCGCGCACTCTTCAGGAACAGCTCCGTGACGACGCGCTCGTGCACGGTCGCGTGCTGGCGGAGGTCGAGCGGAGCGAGCGAGAAGCCGAAGACGTCGACGGCGCGACGGAGGTCGCGCAGGCGCCCGCGCGCGATGCGGGCTCCGCCGTTCTCGACGAGCGATGCGTAGACGGCATCGAGGTCGGCGAGAAAGGTCACGGCCCGGTCGTACGGCTCGCCCTCGGTGCGAGGGGCACGGGCGGGCTCGCGGCCGCCGAGCTCGCGTGAGGTCGCCGCGAGCCGCGCATAGAAGCCGAGCAGCGCCTGGCGATAGGGCTCGTTCCGCGCCCCTCCGGTGGGATCGGCTGCCCGAGCGGCGAGCGCCGCGAGCGTGTCGCTCACGGCGACGAAGCGACCCGACTGCGAGAGCTCCGCGCCGAGCTGCTGCACTTCGTCCATGTAGAAGTCGAGCGCCGTCGCGGCCTGGCGCGCGACCGCGTGCCGCGTCATCTCCGCGGTGACGTACGGGTTGCCGTCGCGATCGCCGCCGATCCACGCGCCGATGCGAAGCACCGGACCGACGGCGATCTCCGCGTCCGGCCACTCGGCGCGGACCTCGTCCTCCATCTGCGCGTAGAGCCTCGGCACCTCCCGCAAGAACGTCGCGCGGTGGTACGAGAGACCGTTCTCGATTTCGTCCTCGACCTTCAGCCGCGTCTCGCGGAGCACGCTCGTCTGCCAGAGGGCGAGGATCACGCGGCGGAGGTCGTCTTCGCTCTCGGCGAGCTCGCGCGGCAGGAGGCTCACGCGGTCGCG
>JACXTT010014097.1_pt1 | contig 10485 bp, 8 predicted proteins | sample 9270951 | NCBI WGS metagenome assembly JACXTT01 (sample SAMN15532306, study PRJNA645909) | rock metagenome | isolation source: weathered quartz diorite | place: Puerto Rico | collected 2017-06-21
TTCTCTTTATCTTTTGTTTCAGGCCATTAAGATTCGGGAAAAAAACGTCCTTTTGGGACTCGTGCGCGTCCGCAATCACGCTGAACTGCCCGCGCGCAATCTTCGTGAACTTGAGCGCCCCGTAGACCCAAGCAGCGGAGACGGCTGTGTTTGCGGCATACCTCGCCGTCTTCGCTCCCTTTCCAGTGACTCTCAACCAGAAGTCGAGCGGCGCCTTCGGCGTTCCGATTGAAGCTTTCGGGACAAGATCCTCGGGCATCTTGTCAAGAAGCGGGTCCAACCTCTCGGCGAGCTTGAATGGATCGATCGTGACGGAGTCGCCAAGCACCTGCAACGCCTTGGCCTTCGCGTTGGAGAGGCGCGCCGCGAGGTCGGTCGCTGCCGGATGGCCGCTCGCGAGATCATCGTAGGCCTCGTTCACCCATGCGTGGAGCTCCTTGGCGACCGGCTCTGAGTCCAACAAGAGATGCCACAGCCTCTTCTCGAGCCACTCGAGCTCCGAGGGCGCGCTCTGGCCGCCTTTGAGCCAATCCGAAAGGCGTTGCGCCTTCAATGCATCGAGGTCCTTCTCCTCCGGTGACCGTGGCGACCTCGGGTCCGGAATCGCCTTCGGGTCCGCATCTGTCGAGTGCGCGCGCGGATCCGGCGGATGCCGCATTCGGTCGAGCTCTCTCGCAGCGAAGCCTTGGGCGTGCAGGCCTGAGGGTGGTAAGCGCCTCACGAGGTCGGTCGCTGCGTTGATCACCTTACGTGTGCGATCGAGCAGCGTATTGACGTTGCCGCGCGCCTGCGCCAGGGGTGGATAGTTGTCGGGCCCTTCGGCACCGCCCGCTTCCAGCGCATCGCCCAGGACGTGGAGGGCGTTCAAGGGGGCGAGCGCTGCGAAGCGCATCTGCAACTCGTCGTCGGCCGCCTCGGCGATGCCGAGAATACTGGCACACGTGCGCTCGAGATCACGGATGTATGCCTCGACCGCGTCGGCAGCGCGCTCACTGATGGCGATCTTGTTCTTGCCGCTCGCGACCGGTACGGGCTTGGGGCGTTTTACTTTGCGGAGAACCTTGGCGAGAGACAAGCCGTTCTTGTGAACGGGAAGCTTGCCGGGGTCGTCCCAATACGTCTTCCAGTCGAAGCCGGCTCCAGGCTTCACTATGCCAGCGCGAAAATGGGTGTTCTCCCAGTAGTCAAATAGCATCTTCGCAGGGTCGTCGGGACTCCTGATGCCAATTCGCGCCTTGTCGTAAATGCGCGCCGGGTATTTACCGGGCTTTTCGAGCATGTGGTCGATGAGCTGGCCCATGTTCTCGACGCCGGCGGGGATCTTGAGGTCGTGCCACTCGTACGCCTCGTCTCCGTCGTGAAAGCGTGCTCGAAATGGCTCGGTGCCGGCGCGCCCCTTGGCTCGAATGCCGGCGAGGTCGATCGTGATTTCGTCGCCCACGCCATATTCTTCGCAGGCAGGCAGATCGGTGACGAGAATATAGTAGCAAGTCACATAGGGCCATTGAACCCACGCCTCCTTTTTGGCCCCGTGAGCAATGGCATGGTCCGCGTCGGTCCAGACGTATCTTATCGTGGTGGTGGGCACAGTACGCTCCCAGGTCAGCCGAGGTGCTGCTCTTCAAGCGCGCGGCGCGTGCTCTCGTCGAGGGATCCACTCGACGCAAGGCCGTGGTCCGCCTGAAAGGCCTTGATCGCGGCGGCGACGAGCTCAGGACTCGCATCTTCTCGGCTCGAGAGGTACCCGAGGTTGGCCAGCCGTTGTGCGACGCCGCTCGGCTCTTCGATTGGATCGAGATCCCCCAGCCTCACGGGGATCGCCGTCCCCGACTCGGGCAGTCGGATCTCGAGCTCGCGCACGCACACGGGGACATCGACGCGGATCTCGCCGTTTGCCGGGACGGTGCCGATAATGGGGTCTCCGGCGCCGATGCCGTGAACCTCGTAGCGTTGTCCGGTCACCGGGGCGCCTTTCGTGTCCAGATGCAAATGCAGCGGCACGGTCGGCACCTTCGCCCGATAGCGGTTCCGCGTCTTGGCGCGCAAGTCCAGCGTCGTCGGCGGCTCGGCGGGCAAGTGGATGACATCGCCCGGACACAGCGTGTCCGAGTTCTTCCGCCGGGCGGCGAGATCTCTGTTCGTTTCATGCTGCCACACCGCCTCGGCACTGACGCCGCGGAGGAACGCAAGCTTCCGAAGGTGATCGCCTTGTTGAACGACATGAGGCACCCACGGCTTTCCCATCTGGAATCTCCTCCCGTCAGTGAGACTCGGCGTCCGTCAGCTCGGGGAACCAGATCTTCCCTCCGGCGCGCAAGTCGAGCGTCGCTTTGCCATTCTTGTCCGTCACGCCCGTCCGCTGCGATCCGTCCTCGAGCTCAATCACGAACCGCTGACCCGCGAGGGGCCTCCCATCGTGGTCCGCGAGCTCGATCTCGGTCGGCGGAACGGGCTCAGGCGGCGCCTTCTCGGTCGCTTGCTCAGGGGAGTTCAACAGGATCTTCTGTCCGTCGACCTTCACCTCTGAGCCCATCGCCAGGCTCGCCTTCTCGGTCTTCACCAGCAGCTTGTCTCCGAGATGTGCGATCACGCCGTCGGACTTCAGCTTCAAGCCCTCCTTCCCCACCTCTAGCCCGGCGCTCTCGCCCGAGGCGCGCACCATGGTTCCGTTGAGCTCGATGCCGTCCGCGCCAACTCGGATCGACGTGGTCCCGCAATTCATCGTGAGCCCGCCCTTGGCCTCGATGACGAGCGCTTCCTCGGTGCTGATCGTCCCCGTGCCCTCGACACGGAGCGTCATCGAGCGTCTCGACTCGTGTTTGCCGACGATGAGCGTGTGGTTGCCGGCTACGCGCATCGTGAGGTCGCGCTCGTAGCGGTGCTCCGCAGCGCCACCGACATCCACGACGTCGTCAGCCTCGAGCCGGAGTGTGCGTCGACCGCGGACGCGGCGGTCCTCCACTCCGTTCACCACATCGACGCGATTTCGGTCGACCTGGCACGAAGCGTCGCCGAGCACCCGCTCCTCGCGTGCGCCGCGCACGAGGTCCAAGCTGTCGCCGCCGACCGTGCTCTTGCGGTTACGATCGATCTCGATAACGCCGTCGCGCTTGACGTGCTCGGTGTGGTCGCGCCCGACGACTTCATCGATGTCGCGTTGGGCGTGGACGTAGATTTGTTCCTTTCCGACAGCGTCTTCGAAGGACAGCTCATTGAAGCCCTGACCGCGCGGAGAGCTGTTGGTGCGTATGCCGCTGCGGGTCTTGTCCGTGGCCGGGGGAAAGGCGGGCGGGTGCGTGCCGTTGTTGAGGCAGCCGAGGACGATGGGCTTGTCGGGATCGCCGCCGTCGAAGCCGACGACCACCTCCATTCCGACGCGCGGGATGAACTGCGTTCCCCAGTTGGCCCCGCCCCACGTCTGCATCGTGCGGATCCAGCACGACGCGTCCTCCCGACGGCCTGTGCGATCCCAGTGGAAGTGCACCTTGATGCGGCCGCCGGGGTCAACGTGGATCTCTTCGCCCGGCGGGCCGACGACCGTCGCGGTGAGGGCGGTGAGCACCGTTCTTTGCTTGGGGCGCGGCGGGCAATAGGTGACCTCCGACGGTGCGCACTCGAAGTGATTGCGATACACCTGCCATTCCGTCGCGTGCTCAGGAGCGGTGGCACGACCTTCATGGCGCACCGAGGTGACCACCCACGAGCGATTGAGATGCGCGAGCGGGTGATCGTCGAGCGCGAAGACGTGGCCCGGGTTGAGCGCAGGGCAGCCGCTTTCGCCGGCACCACCGCGCGCACGGCGGCGTTTTTGGCGCAGGATCAACCCCGGCTCGTCCTTCAGCCAATTCCACGCCGGAAAGAGGTAATTTGCGTGGTGCTCGTAGATTTCGAGGTTCGCGGCGTCGAGTAGCCCCACGGCCGCCGCCGCAGCGTTCGCGATTCCCGCGGCAGCACCCGTGGCCGGCCCGGCCGACATGTTCGCGGCGAGCCCGTGAGCGACCACGCCCGCGACTCCCTCCACGGAAGACGTGGTGGAGTCGCGCGACGTGAGCGGCGCCTGCGGGCGAGCGGGATCGAAGGTGCGAAACTCGGCCGAAGTGGGCCGCACTTTCGAGTGGGCGACGAACTCCGTCACCTTGTCGTGCTTCGAGATGGTAGTTCCCGCGTGCGGTAAATAACTCAGTGTCGGTGCGACGACGTTGGTGGGCGGGGCGTCGGCGATGTCGACAGGAGCTGCCACGGCGGCACGCCTGGCGATATCGGCTGCCTGGGACGAGGCGCCGCCGTCGAGGATCGGCGGATACCAGAGCGCGTCGTCCGAAAAGACGACCGTCTCGCCTCCAAACACGGCGTCGAGCGCGCGGCCGGCGACCGCGCCAGCTGCGGCTCCGGCGATCGCGGCGGCGCCTCCGCCCGCGGCGACCGCGAGCTCGCCGAGCTCGTCGACCGCCCCATGCGACTGCGCGAAATGGAAGAAGATTCCCTCTTCGGCGAGGATGCGCTTGACGAACTCGTAGTCGGTCTCCTCGTATTGTGTGCAGTACTCGCGCGCGGAGTGCGCGCGACGCAGGCGCCATCGTGTCGCGATGCCGGCCTGCCGGCACACGGTGTCGATGACCTCGTCAATGCGCATGCGCTGGAAGATCCGCGAGCCCTTGCGGCGGCGGAGCAGCCACATGCGCGGCACGAGACGCATTCGGAGCTGGTGACGATCACGAGTCTCGCGCGCACCGACCGCATCGACACGGGCGACGATGCCGTGAAATGCGCGCGGCGCTTTGCCTAAGCGCGAAGTCAGCACCGCGGGATGACCGAGACTTAGCCGTTCGGTCGAGTCATCCGATGTCGCGCAGCTGACGTGGACGTCGAAGGAGTAGAGCTTCGACAGTCCCTCGCGGCCGTGGAACGAGTGCACGGTGAAATGGCCGAGCGGCAAGGTGCGAACCGCGAACGCGTAGGGACGATCGCCGTGCGCCAAGCCGCCGACCGAAATGCTCGCTTCGACGTTCTCACCCATCCAACCCCGCTCCCATCGACGCTCCGCGCTCCGACGATTCCGTGATGGTATTCGGCGTCGGCGCGTGAGTCCACAGCGGCAGCGTGACGCGTGTCGACCTGGGCAAGCGTGCGCGCGGCGTGCGAGACTCCGACCCGTGTCGTCGCCACTCTCGCTTGGCGGAGTCAACCTCGAACAGCACGCCGGCGTCACCGCCGCCCTGGCAGAAGGGTTCCCACTCGACGAGATCCTCGCCGCCGAGCAGCTCGATCCGGCCCGCTGGCGCGGGGCGGACGTGGCCTGGAAGCAGCGCCTCGCGCAGGATGCCGCGTCCGGCGCGGGCATCTTCCCCGCCCACCGCCTCAAGGTCGAAGAGGCCGAGGATTGCCTCTCGCGCGCGGTGTCGCCGCTCGACGACGATCTCGACGCGTGGCTCAGCTTTCTCCATGACTGGTCGAAGAGCGCCGATCCGCTGGCGATGCTGAAGAAGCTCCGCCTCGGGGCGAACGACATCTCGCGACTCCGGCGCCGGTGGGCCAAGCGCATGGACGGCGATCCCAAGCTCGCGCTCAAAGCTGCCAAGCGGGCCGCAGATGGCGCGCAGCCGTTGCCGCCGATCTCGGTCGCGCCTGCGAAGCTGAAGCCGTTCCCGTGGTCGAAACGCCGGCCGGTCGCAGCGGCGGCGCCGGCGTTGCCACCGCGCGCCGGGGATTACGCTCTCGCGGACGAGTTTCCGCTCGAACGCTATGCACGACTGTCGGCGGAGCTCGCGGCGTTACCGAAAGGACGCGCGCAGATCTTGGAGCGCTACGGACTCAACGAGCGCTCGCACGCCGACATCGACGCAGTCTGGCAAGCCAGGCTCGCTGGCGACGCCTCGCTCAGCGCCGACTTCCGGAGACTCGTGGCGCACCACCGCGCGAGGCTCGATGCCGCCCACCACGCAACACCCGGAGGAGCGTGCGCCGAAGGAGTCTCGTGGCCTGCGCAGGCGCCTGTCGCCGTGATACCGCCAGCTCAGCCTTTGACCGAGAACCTCGAGGAGACGGCGTTCATCCTAGCGGCGATCAGCGACGACGTTCTCCCGTTTCAGGACGATCCCGACAAGCCGCCGCCTTCGCTCGCCAGGCTCGCTCCGAGCCTGGATGTCGGCGCGACATCCGATGCGATCCCCGCCCTTCGCGACGATCCTCTGGCGTTCTTCGACATGCCTTCGGCGCGCAACATCGACGAGACTGCGGCTGTGGCGGCGCTCAACCTCGATGATCCGCTGCCGTTCGCGGTGGGAAAGGGTGCGCCGCCGCCCCTGTCCGCAACGGATCCGGACGCGGGCGACCTGTCGGGCGAAACCGGGTTCATAGACCTCGCGGCGCTAGGAGATTTGGAGGCGCCGCTGCCGTTCCAGGCTCCCGCGTCTGCAGCGACGCCGCCAACGGGAGCTCGCCTGTTCGGCGGCCTCACCGTTCAACAGCTCGCGGCCGTCGCTGTGGAGCTGAGCATAGCACCCGGGGCGCGTCCGACGATCCTCGCGCAGTACGGGCTCTCCGAGCAGACTGCGCGACGCGCGTTTGACGAGCTGCGTGCGGAGGGCGATCCGGCTCTGAGATCTGCGTGGGACGACGCGTACCGGCAATATCATGCCTATCGCGTGCGGGGCAGGTAACCACCTCACGGCGCTTTTCGTGGACGAACCCGGCCCCCGCCGGAGGCTGGGTGCGCGTCCGAGCCGCTGACCTCGGTGCGCAACGGCGGATGCGGTAAGTGTTGGGATTGCGCCGGTGAGAAATGGAAGCCCTCGGCCCACCACAATTCCCCGATAACAGCCCGTATGAAGCGACCGAGCGCCTCGGTGCCGGGGGCCATGGGCGACGTGTGGCTCGCGCGGCACAAGCAGACAAACGACGGGGTCGTCATCAAGGTCATGCACGGCCACCTGCCGCCGAACGCGATCGATCGCCTGCGGCCAGAGGCGCAAGCGCTGCAGAAGATCAACCACCCGAATGTCGTGCGCGTGCTCGGCTGTGGCGGCACCACCGACCAGCGGCCGTTCCTGGTGCTCGAGTACCTGAGCGGGAAGCCGCTTGATGGGACGCGGCTCTTCTCTCAAGCCGAGGCGGTCCGGCTCGTCGGCGATCTGCTCGGGGCGCTGTCCGCCGTGCACGAGGCCGACATGGTGCACCGAGACGTCAACACTTCGGGGTGAGGCCCGAGCCCTGCGCGGGGCCGAAGAAGCCATTGGGCCCGGCGTCGAGCCGGCCGGCGATGCGCACCTCGCTCGCGGCCGCGGCCTCAAGCCGCGCGTTTGGACTTCAGCGTGAGCGACGCGAACGGATAAATGCCGCCCAAAAGGCGCAGCGTCGCGTTGGAGCCGACTGTGACGTCGCCTTTCGCGCCCGCCGCGAGCGTCACGGTGGCGTTGTTGGCCACGGAGTACGCGCCGCTGCCCGGCGAGACCGTGCCCGCCGTGGGGAGCGCCGGCATCGCCGCTGGGTCGAACGGCGACACTGCCCCGTGGGTCGTTGTTGTCGACGGCGGCGCTCTTGTGCGCGTAGACCGCAAACGTGGCGACGTCGACGCTCGCCACGACGGCCGCCGCCACGACCGCGACATTCTCCTCGGGCGGCTGCTTCTTCTCTTTGGCCGAGCAGCCAAAGATCAACGCAACGACCACAAGCCCGGCGACCGCCCACGACGGTCGCGCCCCAAACCCGACCCGCTGCAACATCACCACACCTCCGCCGAAAGGTGAGGGCCCGTCCCTAGGTTTCGGGGGTGGGGCAAACGTTGCGGCGTCGTCCAGCGCCGATCGAGAGCGCGTTACTTCTCGTAGGCAAGTCGGCGGAAACCTCGCACCGACCCCCGCGTGGGGTCAGGTGAGACACTGATCCGTGTGCAAACTCGACCTGAGAGGGCCACGCCGCCCAAGACAGCGCGCGGTTAGCCGCGCTCGCCATGGCTATGCGCGAAGTTGAACCCGGCGACGTCATACGGCGGCGCGTTGAGGCCGCGAAACCGCATCCGCGGCAGGCCGTAGATGATCGAAGCGGGGGTTGCGACCATTTCACCATCTCGGTGCAGCGGCCGCTCAATGCAGGCTGGCGGCCGCCGGTGGCGCTCGCTCCGTGTTACCCTCGGGGCCGAGGTTTCATGCCGCGCCCACCGGAGGACGTTCGCAAGCGCCTGGAGGAGCTGATCTCACGCTGTGACACGTTCTTGCCCCCGCGCGAGAGAGAGTCCGGCCCGCGTGAGCCGATCAATTTTTCGGCACCGAAGAGTGAGCTCTGGCGCTTTCTGATCTCGTCGCTGCAAACGGTAACGAGTGCATGTGGCCGCGAGAGCCCCCACCTGCGCGAGCTCGAGCGCTGTCGCGAGTTGTTCGCCTCTCCCGTCGGCGGACGTCTCGAATTGGATTCGTGCCGTGGCGCGCTTGAGGCCGCGCGCGATGATCTCGTTGCTGGAATGCTGACCGACTTGCGCCAGTTGGTGACCGCCGAAGCCTTCGGCGATCTGCTCGAAACGGCGGCGCACCTTCTGGAGGAAGGGCACCATCTGGCCGCCGTTGCGGTGACCGGTGCGGTCTTGGAATCGAGTCTGCGAACTTTCGCCCAGAGTCGCAAGGTCGCGTGGACCGGTACGAGTAGCATCACCAAGATCAACACCGAGCTGTACAAGGCGAACGCCTACGACAAGGTCGTCTTCGGCGAGGTCGAGGCGTGGGGGAAGTTGCGAAATCAAGTCGACCACGGCGACTTTCAAAATCCGGACGACGTCGATTCCGGATCCGCCAGACGCATGGTCGATGGCGTGCGGGATTTTGTCCTCAAGTACCGGTAGGGCCGGCGTCAGCTTAAGGTCGTGTCGTGCCGAAGGTCGCGCCAACCCGTGCCAGAGCCAAGCGAAGTGCGGCGGGTACGCCTGCCGTACCCAGATGGCAGGTCGTAGAGAACGTGGTCGCCGCTATCGAGCGCGTGCGTGCCGAAATTCCGGGCATCATCGTTACCCAAAGGGCGCAGCTCCCTCGGTTGTTGGACGCGAGCGCCACGCGGGACGTGGATGTCCTCGTCGAACTCCCAGTCGGCGGACGCGTGCTGCGCATCGCCATCGAGGTCAAAGGACGGACCCGTCCTCTATCCATCGATCAAATGGGCGCCCTGGTTGAGCTTTGGCGCGATGTCGCGGTGGATCGCTTCTGCGTCGGTTCGACGTCGGGCTTCACGGCCGGGGCGCGAAACAAGGCTGCTGAAAATGGCGTCGAGCTCGCATCGCTCGAGGAATTTCAGCAGAGCGCCTTCTGGGCTGGGCCCCCGGGCTTCTGGCACATCGAATCCGGCGGCGAGTTCCTGCACACGGCGTTCGAGTTTGCCCCCGGCACGTCCCCGGCCGTCCTGGACGCGCTACATCAAGCAATGGCAGGCGCGACCTTCGACAACGTGACGGTGCACGACGCCACCGGGCGCGCCACGCTTCGAGATTTCCTCAGCGCGTCGATTCGCGAAGCGTTCAAGGGTAACCAGGCCGCCGAGCAAGACGGCCAGATCGTAAGCCTCCGCGTCGAAGTGGGGAGCCGCAAGGAGTTTCGACTCACCGCCAATGGAGCGGATTTCCACAGCCTCAGCGCGATTACGACCACCGCCCGCATCAAGCGGACTTTGCAGAAGATCCCTGAGCGCCGGTTCCGCTCCGGCAACATCGAGCTATCGACGTCGGAGTTAACTCTTTTCGGGGAGCAGCGGCAATTCTCGTTGGTCGCGGAGCGCCAGCCTGATGACACCGTACAGATGAAGATCGTGGTCGGGCCGGTGGCACCGGCGCGCACCAACCGGTGACGCCGTGGCGGGGGGTGTCGAATGAAGCATCGCGGCGCGCGCTACCCCTGCGCATCCGGCCCGGCGAAGTGCGACCGCGGGATGGCCTTCTTCAACGCCTCGGCGGCGTCCTTGAGCTGCTGGGCCGCCTGCTGGTGCGCCTTCGCCGCGTAGGTCTGCTGCTCGGCGGCGGTCTTGTCGGCGGAGGCGCTGCCGCGGTTGAGCGCGTCGCGGGCGTGGGTCTGCTCGTCGGCGGTGATGCCGCTGCCCTCGCCGCGCGCGGTGTGTAGAGTGCCCGCGAATTTGCGGATTTTCGCGAGCGTCTCGGAGTCCTCGCCGAGGTCGAGCCCGAGGTCGCGTAGGGGCGTGTCGGGGTTCTCGACGAGCTTCTGCGCGACGTTCTTGGCGCCCTCGCGCGTGAGCTGCGTCTTGTGGCCGAACAGCGTCTGGCCGGTGTCGGCGCCGGTGAGCGCGTCGACGAGCTCGCCCTCGGACATGTAGCCCGTCGCCATCTCCCTGAGGTCGCGCTGGCGGCGATTCTCCTCCATGCGCAGGCGGCCGGGCTCGCGCTTGATGCGGTTGAGCTCGGCGAGCCGGTCGAACTCCTCCTTGCTGAGCCCTCCCGGCCCGACCTCGTTCAGCTTCTTCTGCAGCTTCTCGCGCTCAGGCGCGTTGCGCATGGCG
>JACXTT010014098.1_pt1 | contig 10485 bp, 9 predicted proteins | sample 9270951 | NCBI WGS metagenome assembly JACXTT01 (sample SAMN15532306, study PRJNA645909) | rock metagenome | isolation source: weathered quartz diorite | place: Puerto Rico | collected 2017-06-21
GAATCAGACCGGCTTGTTCCGCCCGAGAACGGCCGGCGCATTGCGCGACTGATCGACGGCGCGAGGCTGGTCATCATTCCAGGCGCCAGCCACATTTTTCCAACGGATCAGCCCGAGAAGGCACATCAGGTAATTCTGGATTTCCTCGCCCAGCAAGCGAGTGAAGGCGGGAGATGAGTTAATCTCCTAGGAACTCTCAATGCGCGTTAGGATCTGGAGCTCTTGTTGATCGAATTCCACGCCCCGGTAATGAAGAAAGCACTTCAGCGAATACTCAGTCGGCGACCTTCAGCCGAGGGGAGCTGAACTCCAAGCAACGCAGCAAGCGTGGGAGCGATGTCCCGCATATCTATTTGGCCGAGATCCCGACCCGCCGCTATGCCAGGGCCGGCGATAAAGAACGAAGAGTTCATCTCCGGCACATCAGGCGCGTAGCCGTGTGTTCCTGCGGGTCTGACGGCTACGGTCACCGGACCTTGAAGCTTTGAGCCAAGCCGATAACCGGACCGCAACGCAACGACGAATGCGGCATCAGGGTAACCACCTATCATGCGAGCCTCGCCGCGATCTGCGACTTTCGCCACACCTGATGCAGGGTCGCCAGCCAGCCGGCTTAACACATCCGCGGCAATCTTTCTGGCTTCGTTGTCGGCTTCGTCGCGGAGCATGATTCCTGCCGATCCGCCGCCGTACCAGGCAAACGCGCGCCAGGACTTCACCCTTCCCTGCTCGTTTAAGTCGATCAGTCCCGCCTCGCGCAGAGCGGAGTTCACGTTGACCTCTTTGTCAGTGAGCTTAAAGCCATGGTCCGATACGACGCAGACAATCGCGCGTCCGCCGCCGATTTTCTCTGCCGCCGCGCGAACCTGCCCAATCACCGCATCCAATTGCTCGAGTACCGCAAACGTCTGCGCGCTGTAAGGTCCGGTCTTGTGTTCCTCTTCATCGAGACTGCCGAAATACGAAAGGTGAAAGCGCGGCTTCTTCTTCTCGAGAAGATAGACATTGAAGGCCGCGCGGCGAACATCACCCGCAATCGAGTAGTCGTTGCCGTCGGTGTAAGGACCCAGCGCACCTTCGGCTTCAGCGAACAGACCCGGCGTGGAAAGCGCGCGAATCAGTTTGCGATCTTCCGCGTTCTCCGCGCGCCAGTACTGAACAATGTTGAAGGTTATGTTTGCCCCGACCGTAACGGGCCAGTCTACGTTGCCGGTCGTCATTCGCGCCTTCGCGCACGCGTCCCACAGCGTCTGCGTTCTGATGTCCTCGGCGTACCAGTACCAGCCGTTCATATTCTTGCTAAAAGGATCGAACGGCGAGTTGGCGATCACGCCGTGCTTCGCAGGTGACACCCCGGTCACCATAGTGGTGTGGCTCGGATAGGTGACGGTGGGGAGCACGCCGGTGACGCCTGAGGCATGAGCTCCTTCAGCAACGAGCCTGCGCAAGTTGGGGAGTTTCAAGCCGTGCTTGTCCGCATCGAGCACATAATCGGGTTTCAAGCCGTCTATCGATATTAGCACCACCGGAACGGCTTGTGGATTCTGAGCTTCTGAAACCCGCCACATCGGGGTGACAAGAGCCAGCAGCAAGCTCGCGAAGACTATTTTCCTCATTCTACCTCCATACCCAAACCGGTACGGGCGGCCAGCGCGCCGGCCTCTTCGTGAGGATCACTTTTACCGCAACTTAGCGCGTTTGCCAAAGAGGGACGGCGAGGGAGGGCTCGACGGAGTTTGGTTTGAAGTAAGCGTCGTTATAAACCTACGGTCGCAAATGCTTGGATCTAGGAGGTTCGGTGTTCACGGATTTCTGTCTAGTAAGATCTTGACATCGGCTTGGTGTTTCTAATATTCTAGAAATATGAAGAATGAAGGGACGGCGCGATACGCGGATATGTTTGCGGCGTTGGGTGCCGAGCCGAGACTCCAAATAGTTCGCTTGCTGCTGTCGGCTCACCCCGAGGGGATGATCGTCAGCGACATCCAGTCAGAACTCGATATACCTAACTCGACTCTGTCACATCACCTCGAAAAGCTCAGAATGGAGGGGCTGGTCACCGTCCGCAAGGACAAACAATGGCTATGGTACTCGGCCAACGCTCAAGCGCTGCAGGACCTGCTTGGATTTCTCTACGCCGAATGCTGCACTCGCAGCAAGGTAGTCGAGCCGGTGAAGATCACTTCGGCAAGGGCTCGAAGATGAATGAAGATGCAGAAAGAAGTTCGTAGTCCGGCCTTCATCAGGCGGAAGTTTGTAGAAAGGAGCCTCCAGGAAAAAGGACATACAAACTTCGGCCTGATGAAGGCCGGACTACGAACCTCGTTATAGGAGATTCACTATGTCAAAACAAATTGAAGAAGCGGTGCGAGATCGATACGGTTCATTCGCCGAGAGCGCCCTCTCGAGTGAGCACGAAGGTGTCCGAGCCGTCGCCGAAGCATTCGGTTATTCAGCTGAAGAGCTATCATCAATACCTGCCGAAGCGAACATGGGGCTCTCGTGCGGCAACCCGACCGCTTCCGCGCATCTGAAACTCGGAGAAGTGGTCGTCGATCTTGGCTGCGGGGGCGGACTCGACATTTTTTTGGCCTCTCCCAAGGTGGGAGCCGAAGGCCGAGCGATCGGGATCGATATGACTCCAGAGATGATCGAACGTGCGCACAGAAATGCCGAAAAAGGCGGGTTTACCAACGTCGAGTTTCACCTTGCGAAAATCGACGATCTCCCACTTGCCGATAACTCCGTTGATTGCGTGATCAGCAACTGCGTAATCAACCTGGCGCCCGACAAGCAAGCCGTCTTTCGCGAGATTGCGCGTGTGCTCAAACCCGGTGGGCGGCTGGCGGTAAGCGACATCGCTCTCAAGAAAGTGGTTCCATCTGAAGTCTTGAGCGATATGCTGGCGTATGTCGGTTGTGTCGCCGGCGCGACTCTGATCGATGACTATAAGCGAGGCTTGCTCGAAGCCGGTTTCGAGCACGCGGAGATCGTCGACACCAAACGCGATCTGAACATTTACGCCAGGATCGACAATCAGCAAGTCTGTTGTGCCCCTTCAACCGCGCTGCCGGTTGCGACAACCAGCTGCTGCTCACCGGCAGACCAAGAAGTGAGCCTCGTCCATCTGGCCGATCTGTTGAGCCGCTACAACGTCAACGACTACGCCGCCAGCGTTCGAGTGTACGCGGTGAAGCCTCGTGAGTGAAATCCCCTCTTAGCGTCTTGCGGTCCTTTGCGTCTTTGCACGAACCTCCTTGTGCGACTTTGGCAGCAAGGCTTCGTGCAAAGACGCAATGGCCAGCAAAGACGCTTGAGTCAATGACCGCGGTGGTCATTTCTTTTTGAATACGAAGATGTATTCGTGCTTGAAGATGTAAAAGCCTCCAACCAGTGCGCGGTAGCGCCAGAGCTGCTTCTGATCTCGCTTCGCGCGTGTCTCCTCAAAGTTCTTAACAACTATGCTTTTGAGCGAGTAGCGACGCTTGAGCACTTCACTCATGCAATAAAACCCGAGGGGTATCCACTCGCCTTTTGAATACTTGTCGCCGATCACCAGAGCAAAGTATCTGCCCCGCTCAAGCACCGGATCGAGGTTGTCCAACACGTCGCCAAACATCTTTAAGAACTCATCGGTGCTCGAGGCGTTCGACAGGTCCTTGCTATCGTCCGAAAAGCTGATGATGTCGTGATACGGCGGATGCATTATCAGAAGCTGGATCTGGTTCGCGCCGGAATTGGCCAGCGCGCGTTGCGCGTCAATCGTTCGCGCGTCTCCGATGACGATGTCAGTTTTTGCCGAGTGACGGGTCTTTTCCTGCCTAACAAGTTCTTCCGCTCGCGTTGCGACCTCAGCGCTCAGTTCCAGCCCGATGCCGTTCCGTCCAAGCCTCCGGCATTCAATCAGTGTTGTGCCGCTTCCGACAAAGGGATCCAATACCCATTCGCCCTTTTTTGTGTATCGAAGTATCAGTTGATGAGGGATCTGCGGAACGAAATTGCCCCAATACCATGCAAGATGAGCCCCGGTATGGTCGCGTTTCGGCATGATCCATAGGCTATCGGTAACAATCTCGGTGTGCTCTTTCCAGCGGTGCAAGTTGATGTCGTTGAGGCTCGATGTCTTGACCTTTTTGACTCCGCGCTCCAGCCGTTTCACATAATACTTGGCGCGTTCGATGGTGCGGGCTTCTAGGATCTGATCGAGTTCTGAAGCGAGGACATCTCTCCGTAGCGTGACCAGGTCGCCGTTCCCCTGGGCATCGACCGATTGACCGGATTCACTCCCAGCGATTAGCAGCTTGAGCTCGCCGGCACTTTTGCGGAGCGCGCCGATTTCGTCCATAGAATCAAGTTCGCCGAGCGCCGCAACGAACTCCTCTCTGTCCAGATGAATCGAACCGTAGCCCGAAGGGCTTGCTTGAATGTCCTTGAACAGAGGTTGTTTCATGCCTTCCTAAGGTGCGATCGCCTCGATCACCGCAGTGACAATCATATCGGAAAGCGCGTGGTACATCGCCTCGCCTTCTTGTTGCGAAGCTGCACTCGGGTCGCCGAAATACGCATCGTTTCCGCCCGCTTCCGTGAAGTTGCGCGCGCCTTGTTTGATCTTCGCGGCGATCGATATGGGGACGGATTCAAGTGATTGGCGAATATTCTCGCGCACCAGCTCGGGACGCGCAGCCATCACCAGCGAAGTCTCATATGATCCGGCGTGACAATCGCCCCGGCGGAACTCCTCGGTCAGCGTCTGCGCCCACCGCCGCCGCCTTTTGTCGGGAAAGGCGACTGCCCGACCGGTTTCTTGCTTCACTCTTTCAATGGCTTCATTGATAGATGCCACGTGCTCGGGCTCCAGGTGCGAGTTTGCTATCACTATCAAGCGCGCGCCTTGTTTGTAGAGCGAAACGCAAACATCTCGGATCAACGCAGCCGCCGTCTCTTTCTTGATTGAAATCGTACCCGAGAACTCCGCGCTGAAATCGGTCACGCTGTAAGCGATCGCCGGCATCACCATCGTTTCGAGTCCTTGCGCTCTTAGCTTCTCCGCAGCTCGTAGCGACATCTCTTCGGAGATGATCACATCAGTCGCAAGCGGCAGATGCGGCCCGTGAGCTTCGGTTGAGCCGATGGGTAGAATCGCGACAACTCCGCGAGCGAGTGCTTCGCCTGCTTCCTTCCAGGTCTGGTTTTGAAATGTCACTTTGCTCTCAATGCCGTTTGTATAAGACTCTCCCGGGCCGTGCCGCGGTCATCGCTCCCCGCTCGAAAACGACTTGGCCGTTCACTATTACGGTTGAAACGCCTTCCGCGTATTGATGCGGTCGCTCGAACGTCGCGGCGTCACGCACTCGATCCGGATCAAGAATAGCGATATCCGCTTTCATTCCCGGTCGAAGCAATCCGCGATCGAGCAACCCGAGGCGCGCGGCTGGGAATGAAGACATCTTGCGAACCGCATCTTCGAGAGTGATCGTGTGGCGCTCGCGCACGTACACCGCAAGCACCCGTGCGAACGTGCCGTAACTTCTCGGATGCGGGTGAGCCTGTCCGAATATCGGGATCTCACCGTCCGACCCGATCATTGTAGCCGGATGCTTGAGAATCCTTTCGAGATCGGCTTCGTTGATCGCGTGAAAGATGCCGCTGCAGCCTCCGTTCTCCACGATCCACAACCCCGCTTCAGCGGCGTTCTCAACAGTCGGTTCCATTCCCCGCAACCGGGCAACGTCGGCAAGATTCTTTCCGGCTAAGGTCGCATCCCAACCACAGCCCGCTATGACGATATTCTTCGGGTCTCCTCCGCCGCGCTCGTTTTTGATGATCCTGATGGTCTCGATTTTGATCTTTGCTCGCGTGTCATGGTCCCTGAGCCGTTTTATCATTTCCGCCCTGCCACCCTCTTGCGCCCACGCAGGAAGGAGCGCCGCTTGAATGCTGGTGCTCGATGCAGTGTAAGGATACTGATCGATCGTCGCATCAACGCCGCGCGCTCGGGCTTCATCGATCAGCTTGAGCGTATCAACGCTCTTACCCCAGTTTGCCGGACCGATGATCTTGTGATGAGTCACCTGAGTAGGCAGGCCGCCGCGTTCGCCGATCGCAATCGTCTCCTTTACGCTCTCAATTATTCCGGCAGCCTCGTCGCGCATGTGCGAGATGTAGATGCCACCGAAGCGCCCGGCCACCCGAGCCAGCTCGACGACTTCTTCAGTGGGCGTAAAGGTGCCAGGCACATAAAACAGCCCGGAGCTGAGCCCAAACGCGCCGTCCTTCATTCCTTGCTCGACGAGTGAGCGCATCTTCTCGAGCTCGTCTCCGGTGGGCTTGCGATTGGCGTTGCCGATCACCGCGGCGCGCACCGCGCCCTGTCCGATAAAGCTGGCAATGTTGACCGACTTGGGAAGGGCTTCGAGCTTGTCGAGAAACGGTTTCAGCGGAACCGGCGACGAGCCGTCCGGCCCTTCGATCAAGGTTGTCACGCCCTGGCGAACATAGTTCTCGGCGGTGGGTACTTCGAAGATTCCGCCACGGGCGTGAGTGTGAATGTCGATAAAGCCTGGCGCGATGACTTGTCCTTCCACATCGATGGCTCGAGCTGCGGATTGGCTAATGTCAGGAGCGATGCGAACTATCGTGTCGCCTCGGATCGCAACGTCCGCTCGATACCAAGGACTTCCCGAGCCGTCCAAAACGCGGCCGTTTCGGAGCACTAGATCATACTGGGGGTTCTGAGCCGTGGGTGATTGGACAAGTGCGAGAAAAAGAATCGCCGTGATGGCGAGAATACTGATCTTGCGCAAGAACGACTCCTTCTATTTAAGAATTCGTAGTTCGGCCGTCAGGGGGGCCGTTCTGAGTTCAACCTTTAGGCTGCCTGCGCGTGTGACGACTAACCCATGTCATACCTCGGTATTTCGGTACGACATGCGGACAACCTAAAGGTTGAACTCAGAACGTTAGTCCCATCCGTTCCGCTCACGCAGCGACGTGATATGCGCCGTGTGATGACGGCCGTGCCAAGCATAAAGACAGGCGTTCTGAGCCAGGCTGACGACTCCAATATCCGGATGCCGAAACGTGCGGGCGAAGTCGGCCGGCGCCAGCGACTTCAGCAGCGAGACCCAACGTTTGTGAAGCGCCTCGAGCATGGAAAGCGAAACGTCGACAGGTGTAGTGCGCGAGTCCTCAAGCTCGGCCCAACGGTCCTCATGATAAGCCTTTATCGTCGGTTCATCCTCGGTGAGCGCAAGCTTGAAGCGGCAGTAGCTGTTCAAGTGACTGTCGGGCACGTGGTGGACGACTTGCCGAACAGTCCAGCCTTCTGGCCGATAAGGAGTGTCGAGTTGTTCCGCCGTCAAACCTTCCACCGCCGCTCGAAGCTTTGCGGGAGCCTCGGTGATCTGTTTGATTGCTTGCAGTACCTCGTCGTCCGTGGGGGGGCCGTCGAGTTTGAAATATCCAATCGGGAATCGAAGATCAGTCATTGGTACTCCTGTGACAAGCGTTCGTAGTTCGGCCTTCCTTCAAAATACTCACCGCGCCGGCTCTTTGAGCGCCCTTCTGTCTATCTTCCCGCGGTCGTTCTTCGGAAGATCCTCTCGAAACTCGACCCATCGCGGATACTTGTACCCGGCGAGTCTCGTCCTTACATACTCCTTCAACTCAGTTACAAGTTCGGCGTCCGCGGTGAAGCCATCGGCAAGTACAACGAAAGCCTTCGGCTTGATCAGCTTCTGTTCATCGGTCGCTCCGATCACCGCGCATTCGAGCACCGCTTCGTGTTCCTGCAGGCAGTTCTCGATCTCCGTAGGCGAAACAAAGATGCCGCCGACCTTTAGCATCTCGTCCGTGCGGCCGCAGTACCAGTAGTAACCGCGCTCGTCCACCCGCAACTGATCGCCCGTCGTACACCAGTCCCCCGCAAAGGTCGCCTTGGATGCTTCGTGCGCGTTCCAGTAGCACAACGCCGCTGAATCGCCTCTAATCTTAAGCGTTCCCATTTGGCCAGTTGCCACTTCTCGGCCTTCGGCGCCAACGATGCTCGCTTCGTACCCGGGAACGATCTTTCCAAGACTGCCGAGGACCACATCGCCCGGATAGTTGGTGATGTAGATGTGAAACATCTCGGCCGAGCCAATGCCGTCGAGGATCTCGACCCCAAACGTTTCCACCCAGCGCTGATAGAGTTCCGGCGGAAGCGCTTCGCCGGCGGAGAGACAAAATCGCAACGACGAAAGATCGTAGCGAGCGCTTGCGCCTTCGACCTGAAGCATCGCGTTGATCATCGTCGGAACGCTGGTCAGGATTGTAGGCCGGTATTTCTCGATCATCTCGAACATCGTCTCGGCAGACGATCGCTCAGAAAACAAGGCGGTTGCACCGCCCACCGCAAACGGAAACAGCAAGTTTGTACCGGTCGCATAACCGAAGAACAGCTTCGGCACCGAAAGCGTGATGTCATCTTTCGTAATACCCAACACCTGTTTCGCGTAGCACTCGGTGTTGTACGGCAAGTCGTGTTGAAGATGAACCGCAGCCTTGGGGTGTCCGGTCGAGCCCGATGTGAATAACCATATCGCTATGTCGTCGCACGTGGTCGGCGCAGTCTCTAGCGTGTCGGGCACCTCCATCGTCACCCGCCCAAAAGACCTGATCGACGAACGTCCCTCCAGGCCTTCGAGACTCCCGGACACTTTCGTTCCGACTACGATCGTGTGTTTTAGATAGGGCGAGGTTGAAGCGGCGGGAGTGAATCGTTCCATAACCGAAGCGTCAACAACTGCAACCTTCGCGCGCGTGTGGTCGAGGTAGTATTCGTAGTCGGCCGAGGGAAGGATCGTGTTTACCATCGTTATGACCGCGCCGATCTTAGCGATGCCGAACCAGGTGGCTACGAACTCGATCGAGTCGGGCAGGACCATCAGCACCCGGTCTTCCATCTCCACCCCAAGTCGCAGCAGCGCGTTGCCCACTTCATTGGACATCTGCTGCACTTCGCGATAGGTGTACCGTTTTTTACCGCAATAAACCGCAATCCTATCGCCAAGCCCTTCCTCGACCCGCGCATCCAGGAAGTAGGTCGCCATGTTGAATTGTTCAGGAAAAGTGAGGGCCATGGTTCATTCAGGGATCCGTGCAAATCACTTCGATCGGGATCTATTGAGTTGGGGTTGATGATCGACTACGGATGACATCGGTTTGACGGATCCTCGGGATATCAAGTTGTCGTTATGGAGGACTTTCACCCAGGAACCTCACGCCGAGCTTCGTGCTCTCGAATCTTGTCTTCGTGCTGGAGGGTCAGCCCAATATCGTCCAGACCTTTGAGCAGGCATTCGCGGCGAAAGGGATCCACCTCGAAGCTGAACCTTAGACCGCCGTCATCAGTCACCCACTGCCGTTGCAGGTCCACCGTCAATTGGTAACCTGGATTGCCGGCGGCCCGTTCGAAGAGTTCCTCGACCTGTACTTCTGAGAGTACCACCGGGAGCATCCCGTTCTTGAAGCAGTTGTTGTAGAAGATGTCCGCGAACGACGGGGCGACAATCGAGCGGAACCCGTAATCGAGCAGTGCCCAGGGGGCGTGCTCGCGAGAGGACCCACAACCGAAGTTCGCGCGAGCCAACAGAATAGTAGCCCCGCGAAAGCGAGGTTGGTTCAATTCGAACTCGGGCTTGACCGATCCGTCGGCGTTGAATCGCCAGTCGTAAAACAGGAATTGACCGAACCCTGTCCGTTCGATCCGCTTGAGGAACTGCTTTGGAATTATCTGGTCGGTGTCGACGTTGAGTCGATCAAGTGTCGCAACCAGACCGGTGTGACTTGAAAATGAATTCATCTTGGATTTTCGATTGCCAGAGTTTCAACCGCGGGGAACACGGGGATCACAGATGTATTTTGCATCTCCCGTTATCCCAGTGTTCCCCGTGGTTCGTTACGTTCAATCCCACTCACGAACATCCACAAAGTGACCGGCGATCGCTGCCGCTGCTGCCATCGCGGGGCTGACAAGGTGGGTTCGGCCTTCCCGGCCCTGGCGGCCCTCGAAATTGCGATTCGAAGTCGACGCGCATCGCTCGCCCGGCTGTAGAATATCCGGGTTCATGCCGAGGCACATGCTGCAGCCCGACTCTCGCCAATCGAACCCGGCCTGCCGGAAAACCTGATCCAGTCCTTCTCGCTCCGCCTGTTGCTTTATCTTCTGCGAACCCGGCACGACCATCGCATAGAGTCCGACTGCGACTTTCTTACCCTTGATCACACTCGCCGCCGAACGAAGGTCCTCGATACGCGAGTTGGTACACGAACCGATGAACACTCGATCAACCTTTATTTCTTGAATCGCGGTCCCAGGCTGCAATGCCATGTACTCGAGCGCGCGTCTGGCAGCCTTGCGCGCGTTGTCGTCGGGCATCGATTCAGGATCGGGAATCGTCCCGGTCACATCGGTAACCATTCCGGGGTTCGTTCCCCAGCTCACCT
>JACXTT010014099.1_pt1 | contig 10484 bp, 11 predicted proteins | sample 9270951 | NCBI WGS metagenome assembly JACXTT01 (sample SAMN15532306, study PRJNA645909) | rock metagenome | isolation source: weathered quartz diorite | place: Puerto Rico | collected 2017-06-21
GCCGGCACGACGTGGAATGTCGCAACCGCGGCACCCCAGCGCTTCTCGCTGCTCGTCTTCTATCGCGGGTTGCACTGTCCAATCTGTACGACGTACGTGGCGGAACTCGACAAGCTCGTGCCGGAATTTATCAACCGGGGTGTTGAGACGATCGCGCTAACTTGCGAAACCAAAGCACGTGCCGAAGAAGCGTGGACCAAGTGGGGACTCTCGCGGCTCGCGGTCGGCCATTCGCTAGCGATCCCGACCGCGCGTTCATGGGGTTTATACATTTCGACGGGGCGCGGAACGACCTCAATCGGTATCGCGGAACCGGCGTTGTTCAGCGAGCCGGGCGTATTCCTGGTCAGGCCCGACCGCACCCTGTACTGGACGTCGGTGCAATCGATGCCGTTTGCGCGACCCCATTTCCGAGAGATGCTGGCGGCAGTCGATTTCGTCATCGCCAAGGATTATCCGGCCCGCGGACAGGCGTGATCGACTGACGCGCTTGCTTCGGGCGAGCTCTTACGTGGCCACTCATAGTGCGGAGGCAGATTGCCCGGCGCAAGGCGACCAATGTCTGGGTGTCCTCGGCCGCATTCGCTAAGCCGCGCGCTCGCCGGCCTTGCGGCGTCTCTGCTGCTGGCCTCTGGAGCTGTCGCGCAGACGCTGAACGGATTCGACCTGCACGATTCGCTGGTGCCGCCCGTCGAGATCCTCGCCGGCGGGCCACCCAGAGACGGTATCCCGGCGATCGACGCGCCGAAGTTCGTGCCCGCAGGCAAGGCGAATCTTGGTGCCGCCGACCGCGTGCTAGGCCTTGCCCGCGAAGGTGTCGCCAAGGCTTACCCCGTCAAGATCCTGAACTGGCACGAAATCGTCAACGACCGCCTCGGCGATGACCCGATTGCTGTCACGTACTGCCCGCTGTGCGGCACGGGGATCGCGTACCGCGCGCAAATTGCCGGCAAGGCAGCGACGTTCGGTGTCTCCGGCCTGCTCTACAACAGTGATCTGCTGCTCTACGACCGGTCGACGCAATCGCTCTGGTCGCAGATCCTGGCGCAGGCAGTCGCCGGCGCGCTCAAGGGCGAGAGGCTTGCCCCGCTCGCCTTGACGCACACCACCTGGGCGGACTGGAGGGCGCGGCACCCCGACACCCTCGTGCTGTCCGAAGACACCGGCTTTGCGCGCGATTACAGCCGCGACCCGTATGCGGGCTATGCATCGAGCACACGGACCATGTTTCCGACCTCGCGTCAGAGCGCCCGTTTCCCTCCCAAGGAGCCTGTGCTGGGGGTCGAGCGCAACGGCCACCGCAAGGCGTATGCCTTCAGCGAGCTTTCCAAAGCCTTGGGCGAACGCACGAGCGGCACAATCGACGATCGGCTCGGAGGCGAGCGCCTTTCAATCTTCTTCGATCGAGACCATCGAACGGCGCACGTCGTTGACGGCGCCGGGCGCGAGCTTCCTGCGTACGTCGCGTTCTGGTTCGCGTGGTTCGCGTTCTATCCGGACGGGGAGATTTACGCAGCCTCCGCGAGGGGCACAGGATCGGCCGGGAGGCCCAATGGGTGAGCGTTAGCTGGCTCAACATCGATTGCCGCCATGCGCAACAACTGCTGTCACTGCAGCGCGATTCCAGGCTGAATTTCCTTCAGTCGGGGCGCTTGCGGCGACACTTGCGACAGTGTGAAAGCTGCAGACGCATGGAGAAACAATTCGACTTTCTGGCCCGCGCCGTCAAGCGTCTGGACCAGATTCGGGCGCCTCCGCCCGGCCGGACCCACATCTCTTCGGAGTTCCGATGCGCCAGAGCCTGCCTCACCTGAAATCGGCCGACTTCCCGCGAGGATCAACGCGCGCTGACCGACTGCAGCTTCGGGATGGCCCGCACCTGTAACGAGCGGCCGAACGCGGCCCCCGCAGCCACAATGGCGGCCCCGGCTCCCACGTTCCATATCAAAATCAGCGCTGTCGCGTCCAGACGGTGTAGAAGCGAGAGCGCGCTGGCGCTAATCGCGGCGACGGCCAGGCTACGGAGCATTGCAGTCAGCACCGGTTGGAAAAGCACTGAAAGGCGAAGCATCACGGGGCAAGACAACGACAGTGGCACACTCGCAAGCGTCATCGTCGCAAAGCACCGTGCGGTATCGCCCGCCGTGATTCCTTGGGGGCCGATCGAGATCCATTCAGTCAGGCACCCATAGGCAACCGTGGACAGCCACAGCACAAGCGCCGGCACAGGAAGCCACATCCACCGTCTGGATCTTCCCGGGACACTGACCATGAAGGCCGCCGCTGCGGCCAGGACTGCAGTCACCAGCGAGGCCAGGATCGAAACCACGAACGCGGCCCGGCCGAGCTGCGCATCCAGATCCGAGCGCAAGCCGTGGTGAATCGCGAGCAGCGCCAGAATCGTCGCGGCGAGAGCCAGCCAGCCGACAGCGCGCAGGTGCGGCGGGCGAAGCGGGTGCACCGGGTCGCCACCGGCAGCAAGTAAACGAATCAAATCGGGTGTCTGCATCATGGGCTTCACCCCGGTCGAATGAACCGCTTGCGCAACGCTTTCAGGCCCCGGTGGCACGCGACTTTCAAGGCCGCAATCGACATTCCGCTGGCTGCCGAAGCTTCTTTCAAGGACATCTCCTCTAGCTTGAGGAGCCGCACGGCCGCGCGCTGAGCCGGCGCCAAGCGATCGACCGCTTGGCGCACGGTGTGGCTATCCAGGCCGCCTTCGGAAAAGTTCGCCGCAGGGTGGTCAAAGGTTTCATCGCCCTGCGGCAACGGGGGGACTCGCGCCGGGTTTGCCGGTCACGCTTCCGGACCCGGTCGACAATTCTGCGGTTTGCAATGGCAACCAGCCAGGGGCCAAACGGCCGTTTCGGATCGTAGGTGTGCCGGATCGAATGGACGGTCAGAAGGATGTCCTGGACGACGTCTTCCGCATCGCTTCGGTCGTTCAGTCGCCGCAGCGCGAGTGATCGCAGATAAGGGGCGACCGCTTCGAGCAGGCGCCGATAGGCTTGCCGGTCGCCAGCCTGCGCGCTTGCCATCAGGCCCGACCATTCGAGCCGTTGGCCGCAGCGCTCGGCCATCGGCGCCTCGTGATCCTGCACGTGGTTCGTCACTGATGGCGTGACTGCCGGCACTTCAAAGGCGAGCTCCGTCGACATCGATTCGGCCGCTCGGACTGTGCAGGCGAATCGCCAAGCAGGCTGTCCCGTGCTTGCTTGTCCTTCGCCCACTCATACAGTCGCACCGTGAAACCTTCCGCTTACATCGTTCGCCAGCGAGTGCGCAAAGAAAAATAACTCGGTGGCACCGTAACCTTTTCGGTCACTGCAGCGAAGAACCGATTCCTGAGCGGCATACGAATTTCGCTGTTACCCCGCATCCACGAACAACGAATCTTCAGTGCAGGACCGGCCATTCGGCTCATCGATCGGTCCGAGGCCGCAGTGGGCTTTGACCGTCGCTGCGCCTCGCGGTCTTTGTTGCCGGTCATCTTCAACGGAGGAATTCGCCATGAAACGCACGCACGGCACATTCAAGCCCCGCCGCAGCCTCACGACGGCATTCGGTCTGGCCATTCTCACGTCGGGGCCAGCGTTCGCGGCCTACAGCGGGTCCACTGACCTCTACGGCAACGAATTTGCGCGGTCCTTCGGACCAGCGACGGTTCTGACGTCAGCGCCGGCTCCCGCTTATCGGGGCGGTTCCACCGACATCTATGAAAACCAGTTTGCGCGCAGCTTCGGGTCAGGCGCCTCGCCGGCGCCTCCGGAGCGCGTGATCGCCTGCACCGGTGGCTCCACAGACATCTACCACAACGAATTTCAAAAGAGCTTCGCAACGGAACAGGTCACCCGCCTCGCCCGCTGCCCATAGGGGGTCACCCCTTCCAGGAGATGTCCCCTTTCCCTTGAGTCTCCTCTCGGAGATGTGCGGCGCCAAAAGCGCCGCACTCTTTCTCCTTGCGATTGCCGGCAACCCGATTGGACGTTGGTCGGCGTGGCCGAAAGGGTTGGGGAGTTTTCGACTTCCAGAAAACGAGCTGGATCCCTGAAAGTTTGCGGCTTCGCACAACGACTAACGAGCAAGACGCAATCTCAGAGTTCGATCTCTGCTATGTTTCGACGCCAAGAGCCCGGTCGGCTGCAGAAACCCCCTGCCCCGTTTCGAGGAGAGGCCGGAGCCCAAGGCGATGAACATTGCGGACGACCTGGAGAGCCATCGAGGCTACCTGATGCGGGTCGCTCGCCTGCAATTGCGCGACGACGACTTGGCGCAGGACATCGTCCAGGAGACGATGGTTGCGGCGCTTTGCGCACCGGGCTTCTCTGGCTCTTCGAGCCTGAGGACTTGGTTGACGGGAATTCTGAAGCACAAGATCGTCGATGCCATCCGCAAGCGGCAACGGCGGCCAGAGGTCCTCGCCTCGCAGTTCGAGGTCGGCTCCGAAGGCGGCCTAGACGAATTCGACTCGCCATTCGACGAAAACGGCAGCTGGGAGGCGAAGCCCGCCAGCTGGGGCGACCCGGAGCAATCGCTGCAGCAGCGGGAGTTCTTCGACGTGATGGCGCTTTGCATGGAAAACCTGCCCGCCAACACCGCGCGCGTCTTCATCATGCGCGAGTACATGGAGTTGGATGTCGCGGAGATCAGCCGCGAGTTGTCGATCACCTCGGGCAACATCCACGTGATTCTGTTCCGGGCGCGTGTGGCTCTGCGCAGGTGCCTGGAGAAGAACTGGTTTGCTGGTGAACGGGTTCTTGCGTCGGTGAGTGAGGCGCAATGCTCAGGGTGAGTGAGGCGCGATGCTTAATATGAAACGACTCGGAATGCCATCTTGCCAGCAGGTAAGCCAGCTGGTGTCAGAAGGCAACGACCGCGCACTGAACGTGCGCGAGCGCTTTGCGATCTCCTTTCACGTCGCCATGTGCCGCTACTGCACGCGCTTCATGAAACAACTGCGCTTCATACGCGCTGCGATCGAACGGGACAAGTCGGGCACCGGCACGTAGGACGTCACGACGCGCTATCGCTGTGTTGAGGTTCGACGACTCTTGTCCCGATCGCGCAAGTTCCGCGTTATTTCGGCACACGGCGAAAGCGACGATAGCTCCTAGCGCGTCCGTCTTTCGGGCCGCCAGCGACAGTTCGCACGAGTCTTTGCCCCGCCGGCGTGTTGTAGTGCTTGTGGCACGTGATACAGCTGCCCTCCCGCTCGGTCTTGTTCCGCTCGGCCTGATCCTGCGGCCGCCAAATCAATTCCGCATTAGTTGTGTGGGTCGCCGACCAACTGGAACTCATGCGGGACAAGCAAGCAGTTTGCTGGTGCGGTGGCTGACCCGCTGAAACCTCTTTGTGCACTGCCCCAACCACGCGCACGTATGGGCGCGAGAGAAAACCGCCCCAATCCCGGTCTTGTCGGTTGTCGGGGTTGTCCCGACTCAACCTCTTACAGGAGTCATACATGACTGACGTTCGCTCCCTCATTCAGGCCGCCGCACTTGCACTGGGCTGCGCCGCAGTGGCCGTAGCCAGCCTGCCGGCGCAGGCTGCCAAGGAAGGCATGGAGAAGTGCGCCGGCATCGCCAAGGCCGGCAAGAACGACTGCGGCGGCAGCAGCAAGCATTCCTGCGCTGGTCAGGCCACCAAGAACGGCGACGCCGAGGATTGGATCTACGTGCCCATCGGCACCTGCGACAAGATTGTCGGCGGCAAGGTCATACCGAGCTAGCACCAGGCGCCGTGACGATGCGATCAGACCTGCCGCATCGCACTGCAGGCACGATGCCCGCCGCCCGGGCGGGCATCGGCCTGCGCTTTGCCCAGTTGAGCGAGCTGGAATCGGCGCGCGAGCTGGGTACTGGAGATGAACTCCCGGCCTGGCTGGAGGTGCATGCCGAGAACCTGTTTGGTGTGCCGGACTCGGTGCGAGCACGATTGTTGGCGCTGCGGCGTGACCATGCCTGGTCGCTGCACGGCGTCGGCTTGTCGCTTGGTTCGGCCGACGGAACGGACGAAGCGCATCTGACAAAGCTGCGCACCGAACTGGACCGCTACCAGCCTGAGCTGGTGTCCGAGCACCTGAGCTGGAACCGTCTGGGCGGCGTGCATGTGCCGGATCTGCTGCCCCTGCCCTTCACGCGCGAGGCACTGGCTGTGGTCGCTGCCAATGTCAGCCGCACCCAGGACGTTCTGCAGCGCACGATCGCCATCGAGAACCTTTCAGCCTACCTGCGCTGGGAAGGCGACGAAATGAGCGAGGTGGACTTCCTGGCGGAACTGGTCGCGCGCACGGGTTGCCGCGTGCTGGTGGACCTAAACAACCTATACGTGAACCAATTGAACTTGGGCGAGGATCCGGTGCGCTTCCTGGAGCGTATCCCGGCCCAGGCAGTCGCGGAGTTCCATCTGGCCGGGCCCAGCGAAGCGGCTGGGGGATGGATCGACACTCACGCCACACCGACCCCGGATGCGGTTTGGGATCTGTATGCCCAAGCACTGGAACGCATCGGCCCCCGCCCGACGATCGTCGAGTGGGACCGGGACCTGCCGGCGCTGCAGGTACTTATTGAGCACGCTGCGCGCGCCGATCGTGTCCTGGCTGATGTTGCCCGCTCGCACTTCGATGCATCCGGGCCGCGAGCGGGCACAAAGCCGACGCAAGCGCCGACCCCAGCCCATGCGCTGTCTGCGGGCCACTTGGCGCGACTGCAAGCTGCCTGGCTCGATGGTCTGCGCGCTCCCGACCGTGCGGAAGGCACTGATGCCGCCTGGCACCGCTGGCAAGGTGGCAGGCGGTTGCCACAGCGAGGATTCGCGATCTACGTGAACAACGTGCGCGGGGCACTGATGCTAGCGCTTGAGCAGAGCTTCCCGGCCACATATGCGCTGGCCGGCAGTGCCTTGTTTGGGCAAGCGGTGCTACGTTGCCTGCGGGACACCCCCCCGCGCTCCGGCGACCTGGCCGACTACGGCGCAGACCTTCCAGCGGCCATCGGTGAAGTGGGCGGCGAAGCAGCGGAGCAGAACGGCGTGTCCGCGGCCCTCCTGCCCGAGGTCGCGCGCTATGAATGGCTGGCCGACCAACTGCTGCGCCGCAGGGCTGAACCGGCCTGGACCCTGGCCCAGGCCGCAACGGTGCCTCCCGCTGACTGGCCGGCCCTGCGGGCGCGGCCTGCCGCACAGACGGCCCTGTTCGTTTCCTCGCAACCAGTTCGAGCATGGCTGGCATACGCGCTAACTGGCGCGCCGAGGCCGACTGGCTCGTCGGTCCATCCAGCGTCCGAGCGGCTGCTGATGGTCGCGCAGTCCGACGGTCTGCAGCTTTTGGACCTCGGCACCGACGATGCTGAATGGCTGCTGCAGCTGCAAGCCTATGGCACGCTGGCCGACGCCACCATGCAGGTCGTCAGCAGATCGCCCGGATTCGACCTGCAAACCCTGCTGCACCGCCTGTTGAATATCCAGGCGCTCGCGCAGCCCAATCCAACATGAACCCGAGCGGCCACTTCGAAGCGTTGGTTGCGGCCTATGCCGACGACCTTTACCGCTATGCCTACTGGCTGTGCCGGGACTGCCACCAGGCCGAAGATCTGGTACAGGAGACTCTGCTGCGTTCTTGGCGCGGCTTCGGCTCAGTGCGCGCGGCAGATGCGGTCAAGGCGTGGCTGCTGACTACGCTTCGGCGCGAGTTCCTGCGCGCGCTCGCGCCCGGCGAGCAACCGCGGATGCTGAGCCTGGACGACGAAGACGGGCCGCTGACCGAGGCCGATCTTCCGCATTACCTGCCGTCCATGGACGACGAGATCGAGGTGCGCCGCGCGCTGGAACGACTGCCCCGGCCGTACTGTGAAGTGTTAATTCTTCAGGTCTACTTCGGTTACTCCACCAAGGAATTGGCCGCGATTGTGGGCACCACCGAAGCAGCAGTCGCCAACCGGTTGTTGCGGGCCCGCAAGGCCCTGGCGCTGGAGCAGGCGGCGGACCCTGCCAACCCGACGCAGGCGGTTGTCATCCCCCTGAAGAGAAGGCAACAAGGAGGACCCCGATGAACTGCGCCGACGCTCGCCGTGCCGCGCTGATCGATCCGCAGCGCCTGCCGCTTGAGGCACGGGAACACATCCAGGATTGTGCCGCCTGCCGGGAAGAATTCTGCGGCTGGCTGCGCAAGGATGCGGAGCTGCTCCAGGCCGTCCGTTCCACCCGACGCGATGGACTGGCGGAACGGCTGGTGCTGGCGCACAGGCTGCAGCAGCGACGTCGGCGCTTTGCGTTTGCGGCCGCCGCCAGTTTCGCGGCGGTCGGCGTAGGTCTCGTGGTCCGCTGGCTTGGCGATAGTCAATCGCTCATCGGCGCCAAGATCGTGTCGTTCGCCAACTTGCCGCGAAGCGAGTTGCCGGCACCGACGGCCTTACGCATCGAGCAGTTGCGCAAGGCGCGTGACATCAGTTCCGCGGCGACCTCGATCGCCGCGAGCCGCGTGCGCATTTACACCGCCCAATGGTGCGCAATCTGCAGGCAGGCCAAGACCTACTTGAACAGCCATGGCATCGCGTTCGACGAATACGACATCGAAACGGAAAAGGGGCTGGAGGCTTACACTGACGCTGGTGGCGGGGACGGCATTCCCCTGCTCCGCGTCGGCGATCAGCGTGTACTGGGCTTCTCCGAGCAGGCCTATGACGCCGTCCTGCGCCGCCGGACATCGCGGAGGCGAGCGGATGCGGGCGGGTAGCCCAACTCGATTCGTACGGCTGGGCGCAGCCGCGCTTCAGGCGCTGGCACTGATCGCGCCGGCACTCGCGACCGGGGAGACTCCGGCACCGAGCGTTTCGCCGGATCAGCAGCGGCATGCCTACACCAATCGACTGATCGACTCGAACGACCCGTATTTGCTGCTTCATGCCCACAACCCGGTGGATTGGTACCCCTGGGGCCCGGAAGCGTTCGCCAAGGCCAAACGTGAAAACCGCCCGATATTCGTATCGATCGGCTACAGCACCTGCTACTGGTGCCATGTGGCCGAGCGGATCATCTACTCGAATCCGGCCATAGCCACGCTGATGAACGGGTGGTTCGTCAGTATCAAGGTCGATCGCGAGCAGCGCCCCGACGTGGACAGCATCTACATGCTGGCAACCGAGCTGATGACGGGCCACGGCGGTTGGCCAAACAACGTGTTCCTGACGCCTGACTTGAAGCCCTTCTACGCGGGCAGCTACTTTCCGCCCTCGGACGATTCCTTCGGCCGGCCCGGGTTCCCGACGATCCTGAAGTCACTGCATGAGGCGTGGACGGAACACCGGCAGGACGTCGACCAGCAGGCGAACAAGATCTACGAGGCGATGCTGAAGGCGGAGGAGCGTCCGAAAGTCAGCATGCTCGCACCCGTTGACCCGATGCAGTGGCTCGCGCAGGCGCGCGAGCTTTTCCTCAGCACGTACGACGCGGCTCAGGGCGGACTGGCCGACGGCCCGACGAAGTTCCCGCACGAACCCATTCTGGAGCTCTTGCTCACCGACTTCGCCAAAACCCGCGATCCGAAGCTTGGCGAAGCGCTCACGAGGACATTGGATGCCATGGCACTGGGCGGCATCTACGACCACCTGGGTGGGGGCTTCCATCGTTACAGCACGGAGTCGACCTGGTCGATCCCGCACTTCGAGAAAATGCTCTACGACAACGCCCAGCTGCTCGGGGTTTATGCGCAGGCATATCGTATTAGCGGGAAGGCACTGTATCGGCAGGTTGCGGCCCAAACGGCGGCGTACTTGTCGCGCCAGATGATGTCGCCGGCGGGTGGGTTCTACGCCGCTGAGGACGCCGAAGTCGCCGGCCAGGAGGGGGCAAGTTACCTGTGGACGCGGCGCCAGATCGCGTCGGTTCTCGGGGCGCCTGGCGCTGAAGATTTTTTCAGGGTCTACACGCTCACTCCGACGCTGGAACCGGCCGGCGAAGCGCTGGGCGACGACGAACAGCCAGGCGTGCTGCGCGTGCGAGTGCCGGTCGCCGAAACGCTTCGCCGCATCGGTCGCAAGGACATCAGCGAGGCGCTCGCAGCGCTCGCACCGGCACGAGAGAAGCTCCTCGCGGCGCGTGATCGCCGGCCGCAGCCTGCTCGTGACGAGAAGATCATCGTGGCGTGGAATGGCATGGCGATTGACGCGTTGGCGCGCGGCGCCTCCATGCTGAATGACTCTGGATACACGAGGCTCGCCGCGCAGGCTGGCGAGCAAATCTGGAAGCTCGCGTACCAGCCGACGAAGCGCGAACTGAGGCACGAGCTGTTCAACGGGCGGGCACAAACCGATGGCTATCTGGACGACTACGCCCTGCTGGGTGTCGGGTTCCTCAGTTTGAGCGAAGCTACTCACGACACGGTTTGGCGCAATCGTGCCGCAGAGCTCGCTCGCGCCATGCTGCATCGCTTCGAGCATGACGGTTCGCTGATTGCCACGGTTGCGGCGAAAGATCTGCTTGTTACGCCG
>JACXTT010014100.1_pt1 | contig 10484 bp, 8 predicted proteins | sample 9270951 | NCBI WGS metagenome assembly JACXTT01 (sample SAMN15532306, study PRJNA645909) | rock metagenome | isolation source: weathered quartz diorite | place: Puerto Rico | collected 2017-06-21
CATGCTGCCCGGCTACGAAGCCCCGGCGGCGGTGCCGGACGCCCAGATCGCCGCATTGCTGGAAGGCGAGCAATTGTCGCCGCCGGCCAGCCTGCCGCCGCTGGCTTTTACCACGGCCGAGGTGGTGCTGGTGCGGCCCATGCTGGTCGACGCCAGCCGCAATTGGCAATTGTTGAACCCCGAATTCAGCCAGCGGCTTTTGATGGCCTTCAAGATCATGAAGGAAAAGCATGGTTATGAAATGGCCTTGCTGGAGGGCTATCGCAGCCCGGCCCGGCAAAACCTGCTGGCCAGCATGGGCAGCAGCGTCACCAATGCGGGCGCGTTTCAAAGCTGGCATCAATATGGGCTGGCGGCCGATTGCGCGTTCTGGCGCGACGGCAAGCTGCTGATCTCCGAGAGAGATCCCTGGGCCATGCGGGGCTACCAGCTGTATGGGGAAGTGGCCGAATCGCTGGGCCTGACCTGGGGCGGGCGCTGGACCATGATGGATTTCGGCCACACCGAACTGCGCATGAAAGGGGTGATGCACCGCTAGGTTTGTTTTGGCGCAAATTTGGCATAGGTCAACGGTGCCAACATTGCCTGCGGGATTTTTCTTCAAACTACTTGCGAGTACCCCATGGCCCGACTCTGGCAGTTTCTCACCGATAGCCGGGTGCTCGGCACTCTCGGTCTGTTAGCCCTGATGGCATTTCTGCTGCTCGGCGTGCAATTGCTGCAGCTGGCCCTGATCTGGGCGCTGGTCGCGACCGGCGCGCTGCTGCTGCTGTGGGGCGTCTGGTGGCTGGCCAGGCGGGCCTGGCGCAAGCGGCAGGCGCTCAGGCTGGGCGAGACCATGGCCCCGGCCGCGGCGGAGCAAGACTTGGCGCAAGGTGCCGGTCCCGTGCGGGTACACGACGACAGCGCCGGCAACGTCACCGTGCTTCGCAAAAGCATGCTGGAGGCCATCACCACCATCAAGACCTCGAAGCTGGGCTTGAACAGCGGCGCGGCGGCCTTGTACGAGCTGCCCTGGTACATGATCATCGGTAATCCGGCGGCGGGCAAGAGCAGCGCGGTCGGCGCGTCCGGCCTGCAGTTCCCCATTGCGGGCAGCAAGGCCGTGCAGGGCGTGGGCGGTACCCGGGACTGCGACTGGTTCTTCACCAGCCAGGGCATTCTGCTCGATACCGCGGGGCGCTATTCGACCATCGAGACGGACCGCGCCGAGTGGTTCAGCTTTCTGGGCCTGCTGCGCAAATACCGGCGCCGCGCGCCCATCAACGGCATCCTGATTTGTGTCAGCGTGGCCGAACTGATGGGCGCCAATCCCAAGAAATCCATCGAGCTGGCCAAGAGCCTGCGCACCCGCGTGCAGGAACTGACGGAGCGCCTGGGCGTGTTCGCGCCCGTCTACGTGATTTTTACAAAGGCCGACCTGATTGCCGGCTTCGCCGATTTTTTTCACGACACGGAGCGCAGCGAGCGCGATCGGGTGTGGGGCGCCACCATGCGCTACAACCGCCGCAGCACCAGCCCCGACGTGCTGGCCTTCTTCGACCAGCACTTCGACGAGCTGCACGAGGGCTTGAAGGAAATGAGCCTGGCCAGCATGGCCAACCGCAGCGCCACCATGCGCCCTGGCGTGTTCACCTTCCCGCCCGAATTCGCCTCCATCAAGACGCCCCTGCGCTCCTTTCTCGCCACCCTGTTCGATGAAAACACCTACCAGTTCAAGCCCGTGTTCCGGGGCTTTTACTTCACCAGTGCCCTGCAGGAGGGCAGCACACCCAACCAGTCCTCGAAACGCGTGGCCAGCCGCTTCGACCTGGCCTTGAAAGACCAGCGGCTTGGCGCGGCCGATGAACAATCGGGCTACTTTCTGCTGGAGCTGTTTCGCAAGGTGATCTTCGCCGACAAGGACCTGGTGGCGCGCTACACCAGTCCCGCCAGCGCGCGCTGGAAGTACGGCGCCTTCTTCGCCGCCACCATTTTGCTGGGCTGCTCGCTGGGCGCCTGGAGCTGGTCGACGATCAGCAACCGCCAGCTGGTGGCGAACGTCCAGGCCGACCTCGATAAAGTCATGCGAATGCAGGCCAAACGTACCGACCTGCAGGTGCGGCTGGAAGGGCTGGAGATCCTGCAGGACCGCATCGAGCAGCTGGACAAATACCGGCGCGACAAGCCGTGGATGCTGGGCTTCGGCCTGTACCAGGGCGCGGCGCTGGAACGCAAACTGCGCGACGAATATTTCGGCGGCCTGCGTGAAGTGATGCTGCAGCCGGTGGCCACCGCGCTTGAAACGCACCTGGCGGAGATGAACGCCAGTGCCGCCCGCATCGAGCCGGTCAGCGCGATCTCTCCCAACGCCAGCGTGGCCGCACCGGCTGTCCTGCGCATCAACCAGCCCTACCAGGAAGCTTCCACGACCAGCGTCACCGAAGGCTACAACGCCCTCAAGACCTACCTGATGCTGGCCGATAAAAGCCGCGCCGAGCCGGGGCATCTGAACGACCAGCTGACCCGCTTCTGGCGCGGCTGGCTGGAGACCAACCGGGGCGCTATGCCGCGCGAGCAGATGATCCGCAGCGCCGAGCGCCTGCTCAGTTTTCACCTTACCCAGATCGACGATCCCGCCTGGCCCCAGCTGACGCCGAAACTGGGCCTGCTCGACACGGCCCGCGAAAACCTGCGCAAGGTGGTGCGGGGCACCCCCGCGCGCGAGCGGGTCTATGCCGACATCAAGGCGCGCGCCGCCACCCGCTACGCCGCGATGACGGTGGCGCGCATCGTCGGCCAGCAGGACCAGGCGCTGGTGGGCGGCAGCGTGGCAGTGTCGGGCGCCTTTACCCGCGAGGCCTGGGGCGGCTTTGTCGCCGCCGCCATCAAGGACGCATCCAGCAAGGAGCTGCAAAGCACCGACTGGGTGCTCAAGACGGCCGTCAAGGACGATCTCACCCTGGAAGGCAGCCCGGAGCAGATCCAGAAGAATTTGACGGAGATGTACAAGTCGGACTACATCCGCGAATGGCAAAAGTTCGTGCAGGGCGTGACGGTGGCCGACCTGGGCAATTTCGACGGCGGCATCGCCGCCATGAACCGCCTGGGCGACACCCAGACTTCGCCGCTGGCGCGGCTCTTGGAAACGATCTATCAGCAGACTTCCTGGGACAATCCCGGCGCCGCCGCCGTCAACGAGGCCGCGGCCGCGAAGGAGCGCGCCGAAAAAGGCGCCTGGGCCGTGTTCACCAATGCCATCATGCGGCGCGCGCCCAGCGAAGCGCGCGAAGTGGTGCAGCTGCCCACCGCGTCCAGCGTCAACGCCGACCCCAATGGTCTCGGCGCCGTGGGCCGCGAGTTCGCCGGCGTGGCGCGCCTGGTAGGCCTGCGCGAGAAGCAGGCCTCGCTGATGGGCGGCTACCTCGATGCGCTCTCGCGCCTGCGGGCCCGGCTTAACCAGCTGAAGAACCAGGGCGACCCCGGCCCTGGCGCCAGGCAATTCATGCAGCAGACCCTGGAAGGCAGCGGCTCCGAACTGTCCGACGCCCTCAAATACGTCGATGAGCAGATGCTGACGGGGATGAGCGAGAGCCAGAAGCTGGCGCTGCGTCCCATCCTGGTGCGGCCCCTGATGCAGACCTTCGCCGTCATCGTCACCCCCAGCGAAGCGGAGTTGAACAAGACCTGGCGCGCCCAGGTGCTCGAACCGTTCCAGAAGACCCTGGCCGGCAAGGCGCCCTTTTTGCCGGGCGCGCCGGAAGCGACAGCGGCCGAAATCGGCCAGGTGTTCGGCCCTGATGGCGCCATCGCCAAATTCGTCGGCACGGCCATGGGCCCGCTGGTGGTGCGGCGGGGCGACGTGGTCTCGCCCCGAACCTGGGCCGACATCGGCATCGTGCTGGCGCCGCAGGTGGTGGCGGGCTTTCCGGGCTGGATCGCGCCGCTGTCCGCCAACGGCGTGGCGCCGGCGGGACCGCCCCAGACCGTGTTCCAGCTGCTGCCCCAGAGTGTGCCCGGGATCGCCGAGTACACCGTTGAAATCGCGGGGCAGCAGCTGCGCTACAAGAACACGACGCCCGCCTGGACCAATATGGTGCATCCGGGTCCCCAGGGCGTGCCGGGGGCGCGCGTCTCCGCCGTCACGGTGGACGGGCGCACGGTGGAGGTGTTCAGCGACAGCTCCGACCAGGGCCTGAAGAAGCTGATCGACGCTGCCGCCCGCAAGAAGAAGGACAACGGCGTGTACGAACTGCGTTGGAGCAGCGGGCTGGTGTCGGTGATGGTGGATCTGAAAATCGTCAGCAACGGCGAAGCGCCCGCCAGCGCGGGCCCGGGTTTCAGGGGCCTGCGCCTGCCGGCGGTGATTGCGGGACGCGAGACGCTGCCCTCGCCATCGGCCGTCCCCATGGTCGCCGTCAACGGCACGGTGCCCCAATGAGCGCCGCCGCCAACAACGCGCTGGCGCTTGAGCGCATCGGCTACTTCGGCAAGCTGCCTGCCTGCAGCGACTTCGTCAAGCTGGCACCCGACCTCGATTTGATGGGGGTGATGGACGACTGGCTGGCGCAGGTGATGACGCGCCTGCCGGCCGATCCCCGCTGGAAGCTTCATTACGACGCCATGGCGCCGGTGGCCTTCGCCTTCGTCGGCCCGCGCCGCCGCCACGCCGTGGCCGGCCACCTGGTCGCCAGCCGCGACCAGTCGGGGCGCCGCTTTCCCTTCCTGATCATGCGGGCGATTGCGGTGCAGGCGCCAGCGGCATTCGTCGCCCACTGTCCGCTCGCCCTGTCTCCCTTGTTCACGGTGCTGGCCGCGGCGGCGCCGGGGGTGCTGGCCGCGACCGAGCCGCTGGCGCCACTGCAGCAGATTGCCGAGCGCAGTCCTCCGCTGGAGCAGGATGCCAGCGCGGCGCTGGACGCGTTCCTCAACAGCGCGACGGTCGCTTCCCTGTCCGCGCAGCTGGGCCGTCAGGACGTGGCTGCGCTGGTGCTGGCGCTGGGCATGCTGCTGCAGCCGGTGATGCACAGCGGCGCGGCCGACCTGGAAAAAAGCCTGGTGCTGCCGCTGCCCCGCGAGGTGCGGGCGCGCCCGCCCGTGGCGGCGTTCTGGATGGAGCTGATCGCGCCTTTCCTGCGTCAGGCCGATCTCGACCTGGCCCTGTTTTTCACCGAGCTGGAGAGCGGCCCGGTGCTGGTGGTCGGCTTTTGCGATGCCTGCGTGGCCGCCCTGCACGCCATCATCGATCCCCTGGTGGGTCACCACCAGCAGGTCAGCTTCACCGACACGGCCTGGGTCGACGAACAGCTGGCGGTGGACGCCAATGTCGACGTGCGCGCGCTCGCCAGCTACCTGGACCAGCCGGCCTTGCCCTTGCGCCTGGCGCGCGAGCTGTTTCTCGATACTTTTTTGGGAGCTGCCAAGTGAAACGATCTTATTTGATGGCGGCATTGCTGGCAGCCTGTAATACGATGGCGCAAACGCCCGCGCCAGCCGCGGCGCCCATCGTTGTCAGCGGCATGGTCGCCGACGAAGCGGCCCGCGCGGCCCTGCTGGCGCGCCTGCGGCAGGTGTTCGGCGCCGCCCGCGTGGTCGACCAGCTGACAGTGGGCCGGGTGGCGGCGTCCGGCGACTGGAACGACAAGCTGGCCCGCCTGATCGGTCCCAATCTCAAACAGGTCAGCCACGGCCAGCTGAAATTCGAGGGCGACACGGCCAGCGTACGGGGCGACGTCGCCAGCGAGGCGCTGCGGGTGCAGATCGGCGCCGAGCTGGCCGCCAGCGGCGGCGCCGGCGTCACCGTCAACAACGGCCTGCGGGTGGCCGCGACCGAACAGACGGTGCTCGATGCGGCGCTGGCCAACCGCATCATCGAATTCGAGTCGGGCAAGGCGACCCTGACCGATTCCGGCCGCGCCATCCTCGACCAGATGAGCGTGGCCCTGCTCTCCATGAAGGATAAAAAAGTGGAGGTGATCGGCCATACCGACAATGCCGGTTCGCGCGCCGGCAACCTGGCGCTGTCGCAGGCGCGTGCGGAGGCGGTGCGCAGCTATGTCGCCGCCAAGGGCGTCAAACCGGAGAACGTGGCGGTGTCGGGCGAGGGTCCGGACCGGCCGGTGGCCGACAACCGCAGCGCCGAGGGCAGGGCGCGGAACCGGCGGATCGAGTTCAAGGTGGTGCAGTAACGATGGGGACTCGGGGACTGGCACTCGCTGCCTGTCACCGCTTCTCGTCACGCTGACGTTGTACACGGCGGGGACAGGCCGGGCCACGAATGGCAGCAAGTGCCAGTCCCCGGCTTCGCTCAGGGTAGCGTGATGGTCACGCTGGCCGCCCGCGGCGGCAGTTTCACCAGATCGTTGTAGCCCGCCAGCGCTTCGCTGGTGGAGTGTGAAAGGCTGGCGCGCAGGCCGATGTAGGCGCCCAGGCCCGCCAGCGCGAACACGGCCGTCAGCACCCACAGCGACAGGTCGCTCTGCAGCTTGTTGGCGATCTGGTCGGGCCGTTCGGCGTGGGGCGCGAAGGCGCGTGCCTTGCCGCGCATGCGGGCGATCTCATTGCCGAGAGTGGCGCACATGAACTTGAGCTTTTCATCGCCATCGAGGGCGTAGCGGCCCTGGAAGCCCATCAGCAGGCACATATGAAACACCTCCAGCGCCTGCAGATGGGCGGCGCCGCGGGTGCGCAGGTCTTCCAGCTTGTGGAAAAAGTGTTCGCCCGCCAGCTGGTCGCCGAACAGGGCCAGTTGCAGGGGGCGGGTCTGCCAGGCATCGCGCACCGTGTAGGGCGAGCGCAGAATGATTTCGTCGACGGCGGCGCAGAACGCGTAGCGGGCGGCGTGGACGTCGTCGGCCGAGGCGCCCAGGGTCTTGGCCTGGCGGTCGACGTCGGCCAGGAAAGCGGTGACGTGTTCGGCAAAAGCGGCCGGGTCTTGCGGGCCGCTGCCGTTCTTGAGCAAATAGAGCGCATAAAAGCCTTCGTACATCAGGTCCAGCAGGCTTTGCGGCCCGGCCCCGCCGGCGCCGCGGTTGGCCAGCAGGGTGGGCGCGGCGCGCCGTTCGGCGTGTTGGGTCATGCAGCCTCCATAAATGAGTGGCAGATCAGGGCACCGTCTAGCTTGGAAGAAATACCGAGGGCTTTGCTGCGCTATCGCAAGGGCGGCGCACATTTCCAAGTTTCACCACACGAGCAGAACAATTGATCTTGCGCAAAGACCGTGCATTTCTCGCGTTCAATATGGCGGCTGGACAAACGGTACCGGAGACTTCGATGACTATTACCCGCCTCTTCCCTGCAGTCGTTTGCGCAGCGCTGTTGACAGCCTGCGCCGGACCTGCCACCTCGCCGGTCAATCCGCAGGCCAGCATGGCCAGCGTCCTCACCGAAGCCGACGCCGCCGCCAAAGCGGGCCGCCAGGACCAGGCCTACGCCATCCTCAGGTCGGCTGCCGCCAATGCGCCGCGCGATAAGACGCCGCTGCTGCGCATGGCCCAGATGTACTTCGACGACAAGAACTACGGCGAAGCCATCGTCAATGGCCAGAAGGCGCTGGAGCGCGATCCCAACGACATCCTCGCCTACAGCCTGGTGGCCGTGAGCGGCCTGCGCGTCTCCAGCAAGGCGCTGGGCGACCTCTCGGCCAAGAACGGCTTCACCGGTTCGGTGCGCTCGGAAGCCCAGGATCTGGCGGCCCTGCTGCGCAATACCTTGAAGGAGCCGATCGTCGCCAGCGGCGGCGCGTCTCGTCCGGCGGCCCGTCCCGCCACCCCCGCCGTGGCCCCGGCGCCGGCCAAGGTCCCAAGCGCCACCGCCGCCACCGGCAAGGTCTGCAGCGGCCCGTTCTGCGGCTTGAATTGATACGGGGCGGGGCAGCAGTCCCGCCTTCCACCGTGCCGGAATCTCCGGCCCACGCTACCAGGAGTCGACATGGCCAAGAAAGACGGCGTGCAAAAGCGCCTGCAAAAAGTGCGCCCGCCGCGGGTGCAGATGACTTACGACGTCGAGATCGGCGACGCCATTGAAAACAAGGAGCTGCCGTTTGTCGTCGGCGTGATCGGCGACTTCGGCAGCGATCCGGCAGCGTCCAAAAAGTCGCTCAAGGACCGCAACTTCGTCAACGTCGATGCCGACAATTTCGATGAGGTGCTCGGTGCGGTGGCGCCGGTGGCGCAGTTCCGCGTGCCGAACCACCTGGGCGAGGAGGGCGGCCAGTTCGCCGTGCAGCTGCAGTTTCGCGAGATGGCCGACTTCCGCCCCGAGTCGGTGGTGCGCCAGGTGGCGCCCCTGGCCGGGCTGATGGAAGCGCGCACCAAGCTGTCCGACCTGCGCAACAAGCTGGCCGGGAACGAGCGCCTGGAAGACATCCTCTCCGAGGTCCTGCGCAGTACCGAAAAGCTGGACAGCCTGCGTAGGAAGGAGGACTGAGATGAGCGCCTTGATCAACACCACGCCCGTCGACGCCGCCGCCCAGATGCCGGCCGAAGCGGGCGAGATCGACCTGCTCGACGAAATCATCGAGCAAAGCCGGGTCGCCGCCACCAGCACCGAGCACGCCCGCGCCAAGGACTTGATCGGAGAACTGGTCAGCCAGGTGATGCAAGGGACCGTGGTGGTCTCCGATAATCTGTCGGCGACCCTGGACGCCCGCGTGGCGCAGCTGGACCGCATGATCTCCGAGCAGCTCTCGGCGGTGATGCATGCCCCCGAATTCCAGAAGCTCGAGCGGAGCTGGACCGGCCTGCAGTACCTCGTGAAAAACTCGACCACGACGGGCGGCGGCCAGCAGATCCGCATGATGAACGCGACCAAGAAGGAACTGGTGAAGAATTTTCAGTCGGCCCTGGAATTCGACCAGAGCGCCATCTTCCGCAAGGTCTACGAAGAGGAATTCGGCACTTTCGGCGGCGCGCCCTACGGCGCCCTGATCGGCGATTTCGAAATCGGCCGCCAGCCCGAGGACATCTATTTTCTGGAGCAGATGTCGCACGTGGCGGCCGCCAGCCACGCTCCCTTCATCACCTCGGCCGCACCCGAGTTGATGGGGGTGGAAAGCTTCGGCGACCTGGGCAAGCCGCGCGACCTGGCCAAGGTGTTCGACACTGCCGAATACGCCAAGTGGAAGGCTTTCCGCGAGTCAGAGGACGCCCGCTACGTCGGCATCACCTTGCCGCGCTTCCTGGGCCGGCTGCCGTACAACCCGGCCGATGGCACCACCGTCGACGGCTTCAATTATGTCGAAGACGTCGACGGCAGCGACCACCAGAAATACTTGTGGTGTAACGCCGCATACGCTTTCGGCGCCCGCCTGATGGCAGCGTTCGAGGATTTCGGCTGGTGCGCCGCCATCCGCGGCGTCGAAGGGGGCGGCCTGGTGGAAGACCTGCCCACCCACACCTTCAAGACCGACGAAGGAGAAGTGGCGCTGAAATGTCCGACCGAACTGGCGATCACGGACCGGCGCGAGAAGGAGCTGTCGGACCTGGGTTTCATCTCCCTGGTCCACTGCAAGAACACCGCCTACGCCGCCTTCTTCGGCGCCCAGTCGGCCCAGAAAGCCCGCAAGTACGCCAACGAGGCGGCCAACGCCAACGCCGTGCTGTCGTCCCAGCTGCAGTACATCTTCGCCGTCTCGCGCATTGCCCACTACATGAAGGCCATGATGCGCGACAAAATCGGCAGCTTCGCCGCGGCGTCGAGCGTGGAGGAATACCTGAACCGCTGGCTGACCCAGTACGTGCTCCTCGACGACAACGCCAGCCAGGAGCAGAAGGCCCAGTTCCCCTTGCGCGAAGCGAGCGTGCAGGTAAGCGAGGTGCCGGGGCGGCCCGGCGTCTACCGCGCAGTGTCCTTTTTGCGGCCGCACTTCCAGCTCGACGAATTGTCCGTCTCTCTCCGCCTGGTCGCGGAATTGCCGCAATCGACCAAGAACTGACCCCGTTTTTAAAGCAACCCAAAGGAGCAAAGCATGGCAATCGACGTCTACCTGCAGATCGATGGTATCAAAGGCGAGTCCACCGACGACAGGCACAAGGAATGGATCGAGTGTAAATCGGTGGCCTGGTCGGTGTCGCAGCCGAAATCGGCCACCGCCTCCACCGGCGGCGGCCACACGGCCGAACGCTGCGAGCACAGCGAAATCAGCATCACCAAGCTGGCCGACCTGTCCACTCCCATCCTGCTGCAAACCTGCTCGTCCGGCAAAACCATCCCGCGCGCCAAGTTCGAATTCATGCGCGCCGACGGCAAGGGTGAACGCATCAAGTATTTTGAAATCGAGCTGGAAAACGTCTTGATCGGCGACGTCAGCCCCGCCGTGGGCGAGGGCGACATCCTCACCGAAAGCATGGGCCTGAAATTCTCCAAGGTGAAGTGGAAGTACACCCAGCAGCGCGTGGCGGGCGGCGCCGGCGGCAATACCTCGGGCGGCTGGGACCTGGCCACCAACAAGGTGGTGTAACTCCCCCGCAGTGAAAACACGCCGCGGCTTCGGCCGCGGTACTTTT
>JACXTT010014101.1_pt1 | contig 10483 bp, 8 predicted proteins | sample 9270951 | NCBI WGS metagenome assembly JACXTT01 (sample SAMN15532306, study PRJNA645909) | rock metagenome | isolation source: weathered quartz diorite | place: Puerto Rico | collected 2017-06-21
GGGGGGGGTCGGCGACGTCGAGGGGCGGGACCCGCGCGAAGGCCGCTGCTGGCGTGGCGTTCCCCTCGAGCAGGGGCGGGTCGATGCACGGCGCCGCGATCGGGATGGTCGCCGCGACGTGCGGCGTGCCGGCGGCGGCCGGCGCGCGATCGTTCACCGAGAAGCCGTCGCGGGTGATCACGTAGGCGGGCGTGCCCGCCTCGTCGAACTCGACCTTGCGCGGGCGAAAGCCGACCGAGAGATCGTCGGCGCGCTCGTTGCCGGGCGCGAGCGACAGCACGGTGACGTCCTGGAAGCTGCCGATCTCGCCGACGCCGCCGAGGCTGCCGGCGTCGCTCACCGCCTTCACGAGATCGAAGTACGCGAGCGCGAAGTGACCGGTGGGATCCACGACCATCGAGTTCATGTGCGGCAGCATGGCCAGCGTGATCTTCTGGTCGTGATCGGTCGTCGGCCGCACGATGGTCGCGGTCGCGCTGCCGCGATCGAGCACCACCGCGTCGTCGCCGCCGGGGATGCCGGCGACGATCCCGGGGCGATCGCCGACGGTGATCGCGGTGACCGCGAGCGACGAGCCGTCGATCTTGGCCAGCTCGTCGAGCGCGCTCATGGCCACGTACACGTAGCGGAGCGTCGACGACGGCTGCCCGATGTCGCGCTCCACCTCGGGCGGCGGCGGAGGCGGCACGCCGCCGTCGGGCGTGGGCGCGACGGGCGGCTGGCAGGTGCCGAACTCGCTGCACGTCCATCCCGTCGGACATTCGTTCGACGAGAAGCACATGTTCGATCCGTGCCCCGCGTCCGGCGCCGCGCTGCTGCCTGCTCCCCCCGCGCCGCACGCCGCGAGCAGCGTCAGCAGCACGGGACTCTTGGTAAGCCATGTCTTTCGCATGCGAGGCGACCTGTGCGTCACGCGTGCCACGCGGTCCGCCACGGATTTCCACGACTTGCCAGCCGCGACTTTCGGGTCGCGCCAGGATCCATGACAGCCGTGTCAGGGCGTGGTTAGCTCGCGGCATGGCCATCGCAACGGCGCCCGATACGACGCTCGGCGATCACGCGCTCCGGATGTGTCAGGCGCTCCTGCGCATCGACACCACCAACCCGCCGGGCGCCGAACGCGCCGCCGCCGACCTGCTCGCCGGCGAGCTCGCCGACGCCGGCCTCGATCCCCGGATCCTCGAGAGCGCCCCGACCCGCGCCAACGTGGTGGCCCGGCTGCGCGGTACGGGCGCCAAGCCCCCGCTCCTGCTCACCGCGCACCTCGACGTGGTCGAGGCCGACCCATCGACGTGGTCGCACGGTCCGTTCTCCGGCGACATCGCCGACGGCTGCCTGTGGGGCCGCGGCGCGATCGACATGAAGAACATGGCCGCGATGTCGGTCGCGGTGATCACGCGGCTCGCGCGCGAGAAGCGGCCGCTCGATCGCGACATCATCTTCGCCGGCGTCGCCGACGAGGAGGCCGGCTGCGACATGGGCTCGCGCTGGCTGTGCGCGAACCACCCCGACCTCGTGCGCGCCGAGTACGCGCTCGGCGAGAGCGGCGGCTTCACGCTGCACCTCGGCAAGACCGCGTTCTATCCCATCCAGGTCGCCGAGAAGGGCCTGTGCTGGCTGCGCGCACGCGTGCGCGGCGAACCGGGCCACGGCTCGATGCCGCGCGAAGACTCCGCCGTACTGCGCCTCGCCGCCGCGATCGCCCGCCTCGGCGAGCAGCGCATGCCGCAGCACACCACGCGCTACCTCGAAGACTTCGTGCGCGTGCTCGCCGCGCGCCAACCCGCGCCGCTGCGCCGCCTCCTGCCGCGCCTGCTGCACCCCAAGATCGCGCCGCACATCCTGAAGCTCCTGCCCGACAAGTCGATCGCGCGCTCGTTCTCGGCGCTCCTGTCCAACACCGCGTCGCCGACCATCCTCCGCGCCGGCAACAAGATCAACGTCATCCCCGGCCTCGCCGAGGCGCAGCTCGACGGCCGCACGCTCCCCGGCCAGACCGATCGCGATCTCCTGCGCGAGCTGGGCGCGATCCTCGGCCCCGAGGTCGAGCTCGAGGTGATGAAGTACGAGCCGCCGACCGTCACCGAGCCGATCGAGTCTCCGATGTACGACGCCATCGGCGCCGCCATCCGCGCGCGCGAGCCCGACGCCGTGGTCGTGCCGTACCTCATCCCCGGCTTCACCGACGCGAAGTTCTTCACCCAGCTCGGCGCCAAGTGGTACGGCTTCTCCCCGGTGAAGATGCCCAAGGGCCTGCGCTTCGCCGAGCTGTTCCACGGCAACGACGAGCGCGTCCCCGTCGACGGCCTCAAGTGGGGCGCCGACGTCCTCCTCGACGTCGTCCGCCGCATGGCCTGAACGGGGACGGTCTTCAAAGATTCAAAAAGACCGTCCCTATTTCTTATGTGGCGGCCGTGGCGGCGCGGGCTTCTGCTTCACCGGCGGCGCGATCGCCGGCGTGTCGAGCGCCTGGCCGGCGGGCGCGGTCGACGGCGTGAACTTGCGCTCGCCGCCGTCTTTCTTGTCGCCGCCGCCGGCGACGAGGTAGCCGGCGATCACGAACGCGAGCAGCGTCGCGACGATCAGGACGCCGACGGCCCACATGGCGGCGCGCTTGCGGGGGGCGTTCGACAGCATCTCCAGATCGGAGACCACGGGTACGCCGGGCGTGGCGAAGGCCGAGGGCGGCGCGGCGGGGAGCGCGGCGTTCGACGACTCGAGCTCGTCGAACAGCGAACCGAGCGGGAGATCCTTCACGGTCGGCGTCGGTTCTTTGCCGCTGGCCCGCGCCGCGATCGCGCCGGCGGGGATCGCGGGGGCACGCGCCGAGGCGCCGGCCGCGCGCGTATCGATGAGGCGGGTCTCGGCGTCGTCGCCGGTGGGACGCTCGGCGTCGAAGCCGGCGGCGTCGAGCGGACGCGCGCCGGTCGCCTCGTGCGCGGGCACGGCGCGACGCTGGCGGCTCGGCGGCCGTAGGATCGACTGGGGGCGTTCCGCCCCCTCGCTGCGCTCCCCCCTGATGGGCGGCGGGATCACGCCGGAGTCGGCGAGCGACGCGGCCTCGCCCGTGTCGCCGCCGCGCAGGAGTGCGCCCGAGCGATCGACCGCGCGCGTGGGCGCGTCGAACGAGTCGAAGATCTGGCGCATCTCGCCGGGCGAGCTCTCGTCGCCGAACCCCGCGACCGTCTCGATGCGCACGACCTTGTGCGCCTCGGGCGTCGCCTGCCGCACGCTGCCGCCCTTCGGCGGCGCGAACCGCTTCACCAGGCTGGCGATCTCCTTCGCGGGATCGCCCGCCGACGTCGACGCCGAGTAGCGGAAGTCGCGCAGCGCCGCGGCGAACGCCGCCGCCGTGTCGTAGCGCTGCTTCGGGTCGGGCGCGAGCGCTTTGAGCAAGAGCGACTCGAGCTCGCGCGAGAACGTGGGATCCACGTCGCGCGGTTTCGGCACGCGCGCCTCGCGCACGAGCCGCAGCGCCTCGAACTCGTTCGCCCCGGAGTACAGGCGGCGGTTGAGCAGCAGCTCGTACAGCAGCACGCCGAGCGAGTAGATGTCGCTCTTGCCGTCCAGCTTCGCCGCGCGCGCCTGCTCGGGCGACATGTACGCGAACTTGCCGACGATCGACGTCGCCACCGAGTGATCCTCGAGCTTCTTGGCGATGCCGAAATCGGTGAGCTTCACCTCGCCCGACAGCGACAGCAGCACGTTCGACGGGGACACGTCGCGGTGCACGAGCCCGATCGGCTTGCCGTCAGGATCGGTCGCCTTGTGCGCGTGATCGAGCGCGTCGCACACCTCCGAGCCGATGTGCAGCGCGAGATCCATCGGGAAGCGCACCCGCTGCGCCTCCATCGCGTCGTAGAGGTTGCCGAGATCGCACCCCTCGACGTACTCCATGACCAGGAAGTACTCGCCGTCCTCGCCGAGGCCGACATCGTACACCTGCACGATGTTCCGCTGGCGAAAGCCGGCGAGGATCTTCGCCTCGGCGATGAGCATGCGCACGAAGCGGTCGTCGCGCCCGAGGTGCGGCAGGATCTTCTTGATGGCGACCGGCTTCTCGAACCCGCCCATGGCGGTGGCGCGGCCGCGGAAGATCTCCGCCATCCCGCCGACGCCGATGCGCTCGAGAAGCTCGTACCGACTCATGAATGCCTCGGCAACGATACCACACGGGAACATGTGCTATTCCGAGAGTGCGCATGGCCGACTTCCGCGAGATCCATGGGCTTCTCGACGCAGCCCTCGTCGATCAGGTGTTCCCCGGGGGGGTGCTCGCCGTGATCGATCGCGGCGCCGTGGTGCACCGCCACGCGTTCGGCCGCACCGCGCGCCTTCCGGATGTCGGGCCGGCGGTCACGATCGACACGATCTACGACTGCGCCTCGCTGACCAAGGTGGTGGTGACGACGGCCTTGGTGATGCGCCTGGTCGCGCGCGGCGCGCTGTCGGTGGACGACCTGGTGTCGCGGTGGATTCCGGACTTTGCGGGCGGCGACAAGGATCGCGTGACGGTGCGCAACCTGCTGCTGCACGACGCGGGGTTGACCTGGTGGCGTCCGTTCTGGGAGCGACTGATCGGCGGGGAGCGCCTCGGCGCCGCCAGCGCGCGCGACGCGATCGTGACGATGGCCGCCGCCGATCCGCTGGAGGCGCCGCCGGGCACGCGCTTCGTGTACAGCGATCTCGGCTTCCTGCTGCTCGGCGCGATCGTCGAACGTGCGGGCGGGGGGCGGTTGGATGTGCTGGCGCAACGTGAGCTGTTCGATCCCCTCGGCATGCGCACGACGCAGTTCGTCGATCTGGATCAGCCGTCGCGACCGAGTCCCGTCGCGGCGACGGAGATCTGCCCGCGCCGCGGATTGATGGTCGGCGAGGTGCACGACGAAAACGCCCACGCCGCCGGCGGCGTCTGCGGCCACGCCGGCATGTTCTCCACCGCCGACGATCTCGCGAGATTTGCGATCGCCATGCTCGACGGCGCGCATTTCGGCCGCGAGATCGTGCATCTGTTCGCGACGCGCGGCCCGTTCGGCACGCGCGCCCTCGGCTGGGACACGCCCTCCGAGGGCGCCGGCGCCTCACAAGCCGGCGACATGTGGCCGCGCGAGCGGGCCATCGGGCACATGGGGTTCACGGGGACATCGTTGTGGCTCGACTTCACGCACGGGCGCGCGGTGGTGCTGCTGACCAACCGCGTGCACCCGTCGCGCGCGGACGAGCGGATCCGGATCGTCCGCCCCCGCGTGCACGACGCGATCACCCGCGCGCTGGCGGGACCGTGACCGTGGCCGTGGCCGGTCTCCCACACTCCGAAATCAGCGAGGCGCCCGGGACACCGACCCCCGTCACCCTCACCGGCGCCGCCACCCTCACAGCCGCCGCTATCGCTGCCCCGCCATCTCCTCGAGAATAAGTGGAATAGGGACGGTCTCCACTTCTCTACTTTCGGCCCAGAACTATTGAGGTTTCAGGCTGACGCACCCGTGCCGGAATTCCTCAATGGTTTTCCGAAAGAAGTAGAAGAGTGGAGACCGTCCCTACCGCCTAGCTGTCACTACCGCTGTCCCCGTCACCCTCACCGGCGCCGCCACCCTCACCGCCTTCGCTATCGCTGCCCCGCCATCTCCCCGAGCGCGAACGCTGCGACGCCGGCGACCGCGTACAGCGCCGCGCCGCACACCAGCGTCGCGATGAAGCCGAGGTTGATCGCGAGCACCGTCGCGCCGACCGTCGCGATCACCGAGGCGCCGCCGTTGATGCCCCACGCCCAGGAGACGATCTGCGGATCCTTCACGGAGACGAGAGAGATGCCGGCGGGGAGCATGCAGCCCATGAGCAGGCCGAAGGTCGCGACCATGATGCCGGCGAGAGCGATGCGGGCGGGCAAGGCCCAGCCGACCCAGGCGTGGAGCATGCCGGGCAAGACCACGGCGCACACGGCGGCGACGAGCGCGACCAGGGCGCCGGCGACGAAGGCGATGCGGCGCGGGCCGGCCGACAAGCCGCCCGAGAGGCGCGCGCCGGCGGCGGTGCCGACGAGGATGGCGAACAGGACGACCAGCAGCGCGTACGTGGGATGGCCGAGGAACAGGGAGAACTTCTGCATGAGCGCCATCTCGATGGTCATGAACGCCAACCCGATCAGCGCGAAATAGCCCAGACCCAACGCGCGGCGGCGACGGGCCGTGCGATCGCCGCCGGCGGCGAGGTCGGCGCGGCGGTACACGACGAGCGGCACGAAGATGAACAGGACGGTCAGGATGATCAACGTGATGCCGAACGCCGACAGGATCCACAGGGCGGGATCGGTCAGGGCGGCGTTGGCGTTGAAGTGGCGGCCGAGATCGAGGAACTCGCCCGGCTTCACGAAGTAGAAGAAGAACGGCTTGTCGTCAGTCGGCGGCAGCACGTTTTTCGGATACGCGCGCACGGCCGGGCTCCACGCGCCGGCGTCGACGAGGCGCTCGAGATCCGACGTGCCGGGTGTGCGCGGCGACAGCACGACGGTCAGGTGCGCGGCCTTCGCCGCCGCGTCGAGGCGATCGAGCTCGTCGGCCGTGAATTCGGTGCGCTTCGCGACCATCGTGCCGAGCTGGCCGTTGGTGACCAGGTACAGGTGCTTGCGCGCGTCCCCCGCCGCGACGCCGCCCTTCTCGAGCGCGCCCGACGCGAGCACGAGCAGGCGGATGGTCTCGGGATCCTCGCCGGTGAACCAGCGCGACATGGTCACGACACCACGGTCCGTGAGGTGCGCGAAGTAGTCCTGGAACGCCTCCAGCGTGTACAGCGTGTTCTCGGTCAGCGCGAACGCGCCCGCCGACGTCGCCGCCCAGGTGTCGACGAGCGACGCCTGGATCACGTCGTACTTGCCGCGCGAACGCCGCACGAAGCTGCGCCCCTCGTCGACCACGACGTGCACTCGCGGATCCAGGTACAGCGACCCGCTCGCGTCGAGGAAGCGGTGCTTCATGATGGTCTCGGCGATGATCGGGTTCACCTCCACGCCGGTCACGTGCTTCGCGCCCGAATTGATCGCATGCGACACGTCGCGGCCCCCGCCCGGGCCGATGATCAGCGCCTCGTCGGGCCCGCCCTCGATCATGTGGTACGCGAACGCCGAGATCTCGTTCGACCAGTTCGCCCCCTGCGCCGCACTGGTCACGCGCGTCGAGGCGCTGGCGTCGATCTTGATGTCGAAGCCGCCGTCCTTCAATTTCTCCACGGTGATGCGCGAGAACGTGTTCCATCCCTCGAACACCACGCGCCCGATCTTCACGCCCTTCACCGACGGCAGCGCGAACATGGAGGTGGTCAGCGCCAGCACGATCAGCGCCGTGAACGATCCCACCGCCAGCTTCGATCGCCGGCCGCCGTCGAACAGCAGCGCCGCCGACGACGCGCAGATCATCACCACGACGATCAACGCCGGCCCGCCGACCACGCGGATCAAGACGCCGGTGATCAGCGCCGCCGTCGCCGCGCCGCACAGATCCCAGAAGTACAGCCGGTTGATCGCCGCGCGGTACTGCTGCACCGCGAGCGACACCACCATGCCGGCGAAGAAGAACGGCAACGCCGACACGCCGTTGAGCAAGAGCATCTGCAACAGCGTCCGGTTCGTGAACGTCGGGATCTCGCTCGTCCCGGTGATGATGTCGATCGGGTTCGCCAGCACGTACACCAGCGCCAGCAGCGTGGTCAACGCGAACGCCCGCGCATTCCGCGCCATCGCGCCCGGCAGATCGTCCTGGTAGCGATCCGCGAACACGTAGACCCAGACGCCGCTCGCGCCCAACCCGAGCAGCGCCAGCGAGATCGCGAGGAACGTGAAGTGGTAGTACATCGTCGCGGAGAAGATCCGCGTGAGCACCACCTCGAGCAGCAGGTTCGCGAAGCAGACGAGGCTGACGCCTAGCAGCACGCGGCGCGACGGGGCCTGGTCGATCATGATGGGCATGATGGCCGCGAACGCTACTACAGTTCGATCAGCAGGGCGTTCACTTCTTGGTGCAGGTCCCCGACGGGCCGATCGTGTAGATGGTGCTCGTGACCTGGTGCATGGGCATGCCGTACTCGCAGCGGCCGCCCTTCATCTCGCCCGAGCTGGCGTCGCGGCCGAGCTCGACCTCGAACATGACGGTGCCGGCGGGGAGCTTGCCGTCGGCGGGGACCTCGCTGATCTCGACGCTCTGCGAAGCCCACGAGCCGCACGAGCCGCCGGAGTCGTACTTCTCGTTGCCCGGGAGATCGCAGGCGTCGGTGATCTGCTTGCCGGCCCGCACGATCACGTGATGCTCGACGTGCGCCGTCGCGGTCTTCGGCCCCTTGGTGTCGAGCGCGATGGTCACGTCGGTGAGATCCTTGTCGCCCATGAATTTCGGGTCGACCGAGGCGCTCGGCTTGGTGGTCTTCGGGTCGGCGATGGTCGCGACGTCGAGCAGGGCGGGCGCGTCGGCCGGGCCGGCGAGCAGCACGTGGCGCTTCTTGTCGGCGACGCTGTCGGCCGCGATCGCCGCCAGATCGCCCGCACCGCCCAGCATGTCGTAATTCTCCCACTTGCCGGCGAGCGCGAGCGCGAGCGGCGACGCCTTCCGCGCGCCCGCGATCCCCGCCAGCGCGAGCACCACCGCGCAGGCGATGGTCGTGCGCGTCACGGCAGCTTGACCCAGGTCGACCAGTCGTAGCACTTCGCGTCCTTCTGCCCCATCCAGTTGGCGACGCAGTTCGACACCTTGCCGGTCTTGGTGTTGATCACGACGAAGCCGTTGGTGAGCGTCTTGTTCTTCGCGTCGCCGTCGATGTACGCGCTGATCTGATAGGTGTCGACCTGCGCGACCGGCTGCGGCGGCGGAGGCGGCGGCTGCGCGACGGGCTGCGCGGGTTTGTCCGCGGCCTGCGCGTGCGCAGCGCGCGATCCCTGCAACGCGGCGGTCACCAGCGCGGTCCCGAAGATGGTCGCGGCGAACGCGCCGGCGAGCACGAGCTTCTCGGTCGTCTTCATCTCTTCCTCCTCGTCTAGGTCCAGGTCGCGTGGATGGCGCAGTCGTCTTCGCCGCGCGCGCGGCAGCCGGTTTCGATGACGTTGACGTTCTTCCCGCCCGACAATTCGATCGATCGCTCGACCCAGCCGAGCACCGACAGACAGTGCGTGCGGTGCGGCGTGGCGAAGTTCACGATGCGCAGCGTGGTCTCGTCGCCGGGCTTGCGGATGACGACCATCTTCCCCGAGTCGTAGTGCAGGTCCCAGAGGCGCGCGGCGCGATCCATGATCCACTTCACCGTGCCGACCATGAAGAACAGGCGGTAGACGGTGGTGAGGTTGGCCTCGGCGCCGAACCGGCCGAGCGTCTTCACGACGCCCAGGTCGCCCGTGCCGAACACGCGATCGATGGTCTCGTTGAGATCGACGAACGTCTCGAACGGCACCCACTGCGCCTTGTCGATGCGGCCGGCCAGGATCTCGCGCGTCGACGGCTTCACCGCGCCGTGCAGCTTGCGCACGCCCTGATCGCCGTGGTTCAGGCTCACCCACAATGCCCGCGAGGTGATCGCGCTGCCTTTCACATTCGCCACGTCGCCACTGGCCCCGCCTGAAATCTAGCATGGTTGACGTTCAGCGGTCGGTGGCCTAGCTTCGCTCGTCGTGCTCGCTCCGCTCCAGGTCACCGCGCTCGTCAGGGTGCTCGACGCCGGCGCGACGACGATCAGGTGGGGGGCGTTCCGCCCCCCTCGGCGGGGGGCCCGCCGAGTCCCCCTGATCGACCGCGTCTGGCGACTCTCGCGCGCGATCAGCGAGGACGGCCTGCTGTTACGGACCGATGTGCCGTACGAGCCGGGTCGACCCGTGCGCGTCGAGCTCGTGCTCCCCGACGACGAGCTGATGTTCGCCGCGGTCGGCCGCGTCGAGGGCGTCGCTCCGGACCAAGCCGATGCGGAGCGCGAGGGAGAGCATGCCCGCGCCCGCGCGATCAGCTTCACCACCATCGACGACGCCGACCGCGCGCGTCTCGTCGCCTACGTCCAGGAAAGGATGCTCATCCCGTGAACGATCCCGCCGCCAAGTCGAGTCCCACCGTCACGCCGGGCGCGAGCGATCCCATCGCGCGCCTCGAGAGCCTCGAGAAGCAGGCCGAGCTGGGCGGCGGGCAGGATCGCATCGAGAAGCAGCACGCGGCGGGCAAGCTCACCGCCCGCGAGCGCATCGAGCTGCTCCTCGACCCGGGCAGCTTCATCGAGATGGACAAGTTCGTCACCCACCGCTGCGCCGACTTCGACATGCAGAAGCAGAAGATCCTCGGCGACGGCGTGGTCACCGGGTACGGCAACGTCGACGGCCGGCAGGTGTTCGTGTTCGCCCAGGACTTCACCGTGTTCGGCGGCTCGCTGTCGGGCGCGTACGCGTCGAAGATCCGCAAAATCATGGATCTCGCCATGAAGGTCGGCCGACCCGTCGTTGGCTTTAACGAATCCGGCCGGCCGG
>JACXTT010014102.1_pt1 | contig 10483 bp, 3 predicted proteins | sample 9270951 | NCBI WGS metagenome assembly JACXTT01 (sample SAMN15532306, study PRJNA645909) | rock metagenome | isolation source: weathered quartz diorite | place: Puerto Rico | collected 2017-06-21
TCTTTGTCCGAGAGGGTTAACGTGCCATCCTGATACGGAACGAACAGCCGCGTTGACCCGCCAGGCTCTTCTTTAAGGGCGTTGACTCTTGCGAAGAACACGTCGTTCGCGGCCTTCTCATTGACTAACCCCGTCTTGGGCATCGTGAGGTAATCCTTGACCTCGATGGTGAGCTGTGCCGAAGCGGGGCTGGCCGAACAGGCAATCACGGCCAGCGCGACACCGACGATCTGCGTCTTGTGCGACATTTGTCCTCCAACGTTACCCGTGAGACAGCGGCCGGACTACACGCTAGGTGGTTCGTCAGTCTAGCATCTGAATCTTTTTGGAAATTCGCTGAATGCCCGGTACTCGCCTTTGTGCGTGTAAGGGGTGTGCTGCTCCCGCAACAATGATGTTGCCGGCGCGCAACATGCGCCGCCGTGTCGGCCCGCCGCGTCAACAACTTGCAGTCGCCCCCTCGCGGATCACGTTTTGCTCCGATAGCGTGAACCGCATCCTTTCTGAGGCAGCAGCAAATGGTTCGCAGGCTTGCTCCAACGTGCGCGCTCTGCGCGGTGATGCCGCTGCTGATGGCATGTGGCGCCGCGGATACGCCGACTGTGCCCTCCTCGACGGTCGTGGCGCCTGCGCCGACGGTGGTAACGCCGCCTGCACCGATGACCGGGATTGTCCAGGGCATCGTCAAACGCGCGGCGTACTTCGGCGTCACTTTTAATCCCGAAGCGCCGCTTTCAGGCGCGCAAGTACTTGTCACCGAAGGGGCGGGCACCGGCCAGAGCGTGACCACAGGTAGTGACGGCGCGTACCGGTTCGAGTTGCCGGCCGGTCCGTTCCGCTTACGCTGGTCAGCAGCATCGAGCTTCTTCGAACCGCGCGACAGCAGTTCTGGGATGGTGGTGGCCGGTAGCACGACGACGGTAGACCCGGTGGTACTGCGATTTTCTGAATGGAGTGTCAGCGGGATCGTTCGGGACGGTGTCGGTAATCCGGTGGCCGGAGCGTGGGTCACCGTAAATGGCTTTCTCATCGCGATCGCCGATGCGACCACAGATGCGGCGGGGCGTTACCGGATCGTGTCCACGGCCCAGCATTATTCAGACACGATTCAGGTCAAAGCGGAGATCGTCGGATACATATCGCAGTACACGAGCGTGACGTGTGGCCCGGCATGTGCGATAACGGCCGATTTTCGTCTGCTCCGGAGAGTTCGAGAATGGCTTGATGGTCCTTCGGCGATGCAGGTCGGAGAGGTCGCGGGGGTCAACACCGTCACCGAGTTCGACGATGGCAGCCGAACAACGGCGGTCACGTGGCTCGAATCCTCGAATCCTGCCGTTGTGAAGGTGCTCCCGTTGCAGCCGCCGTATCAAGCCACTACGATTTCCGTGAAGGCACTCGCGCCGGGGAGTGTGACGCTGCAAACCCCGGGCTATACCAAGCCGCTGCTCCTCCTCAACGTCCGCGTCGTGCCGTAGAGGCGGTCCCTGAAATCACCAAATGCCCATCAACAGCTGCGATCGGTGACGAGCCGGTCGATCGAGCGCAAGCTCTTCTCCCATTTCGTCCGATGAATGACTCGCAGCCCACTCGTGAGAGCAATTGGTGCAGCGCCAGTGAAATGGCGTCCCCGAGAAGATGTCAGTCACAAGCGTGACCCAACCGTGCGCGGCGCAATCCGGGCATTGGAGAGGAAGCTGTCCCATGCGGACGGTGCGTTGCAAACCGCGGCGCATTCGAAACGAGCACTAAGTTGCGCAGTGCTGCCCGATATCGCTCGCCCAAGAGCTACCGCAGTCCAGAAATTCCTAGAAACCCAGTCCGGACTTTCAGTCTCAGCCTGGCCCACCTCGAAACGGCGATTCGTGTGACGCCTCACTGTCAACTAGATCGCGTGTACGGCGGCCACACTATCGAGCGAGTCTCTGAGCCGGATCGCCCACACAGACACACAGGGCTCCTTCGTCAATTCCGTGTGTCCGCCGGCTCCCTCATAGATCTGAATCTCGGCGCTCGTGAGATCCGTCCAGTCCATCTCCGGGCGGTACGGCATCCTGCCACATTTGAAGATCAGCACTCGACCTGAATAGCGCTGCGGCGTATAGACGCGAAGTGCGCGCCGATAGATATCCATGATGTAAGGACTGCGGAGTGAGGGTGGCAGAAGACGGCCTCTCACGAGGTAAGCGTTCCAGCGCAGTCTTGCGATGCGGCTTTCAATAACGGCGCGCCTTCTGGCGAAGCCGGTCCGCGCGAACGTCTTCACTGATCGCACTAGGTGATCAACGGTCTCGCGCGGTGCGAGGCGCGAAAGCTCGCGGAGTTGCTCGTGCAGTCGATCGTGGAGCGGAGGGTACGGCTCTTTCTCCCTGCCCGGGGGATCGAGCATGAACAATAAGGGCACTTCCTCGCCTTCTCTCGTTAAGAGTTGTGCCATTTCAAAGGCTGCCACGGCGCCAAAGGAATAGCCACCCAGCAGATACGGTCCGTGCGGACGAATTGTCCGCAGCCGTTCGACGTAGTGCGCCGCGATCGTTTCGACCCGCGTATGACGCGCAGGCGTACCGTCCTGTGCTTGATGTTCCAAGGCATAGACGGGTTGATCGGGGCCCAGGTACTGCGGCACGAGCGGGGTGCTGGAATCTCCATGAATCCAGAAAAACGGCATCCTGTCGCCGTCCTGCTGAATCGGAATGAGGGACGACCAGGACACCGGGCCTCGTTCATCCGCGAAGAGGCTTGCCAGCTGCTCGAGCGTCGGGGACTGGAATAGCACCGCCACTGGCAGCGTCTTGCCAAAGCTCTTCTCGAGACGGGCTATCAACTGGATAGCCAGCAGTGAATGCCCACCTAGATCGAAAAAATTGTCCGAAAGGGCGACGGACTCCACCCCTAGCAGCTCCTGCCAGATTCGCGCAATCCTTGTCTCGATCGCCGTGCGCGGCCCCTCAAAAGTCGCCCTGTACTCGTGCCCGGGTTCGGGCAATGCGGTGCGGTCGACTTTTCCATTCGGTGTCAGAGGAAGCGCCTCCAGCATCACGAAAGACGAGGGCACCATGTAGTCCGGCAACTTCTGGCGCAAGAAGCTGCGAATCGCATCAGGAGACGGTTGGGTTCCACGGGAGGGTACGACGTATCCCACCAGCGACTTGTCGCCCCCGTCTCTTTGCCTCGCGACGACCACGCTCTTGCTGACGTCTGAGTGCTGCGCAAGGGCTGCCTCGATCTCCGGCAGTTCGATGCGAAAACCGCGAACCTTCACCTGCCCGTCAACTCGGCCGACGAAGTCAATGCTTCCGTCGGGCAGGTAGCGCGCAAAATCGCCGGTCTTGTATATCCGTCCCGCCGGATCGTCGCCGAATGGATCGCGAACGAACCGTTCGGTTGTCAGCTCAGGACGATGCAGGTATTCCCGCGCAAGGCCGTCGGCACCGACGTACAGTTCGCCAACGACCCCTGCGGGAACGGGGTGGAGATAGCGATCGAGAAGATACACACGCGTGTTGGCAATCGGCCGTCCGATGGGAACCGTGGCCTGCGCCTCGACGACATGCTCGACCCGGTGCCACGTCGTGAATGTGGTGTTTTCCGTCGGTCCATATACGTGCAAGATCGATTGCGGCGGTCCCGACCGAAGGATCGTTCTGACCCACTTCGGATCGCACGTCTCGCCTCCGAAGAGCAGATATCGCAGCCGCCGAAAGGCAGTTGGCACCTCGCTCGCCATTTGATTGAAGAGCGCGGTCGTCAGAAAGAGAGTGCTGATGTTCTGGCTCTCGATTGCTCGCGCAAAGTCCCGTGGGGAGAGCAGGATTTCCTGAGAAATTCCCATCAGGGCCGCACCGTGCAGCAGGGCGCCCCAAATCTCGAAGGTGGCCGCATCGAACGAGGCATTGGAAACCTGCGCCACATGGTCGTCTGGACCGAGCTGCACGTAGTTCGTATTGACAACGAGCCGAACCACGGCGCGATGGGGCACCGCCACGCCTTTGGGCTGACCCGTTGACCCTGACGTGTACAGGACGTAGGCGAGATTGGTTGCGGTTGCACCGCTGCTCGGATTGCCATGAGCGTGGTGATCGAGACGTCGATCATCCAGCAGCGTCACCCTCGCGCGATTCTGAGGAATATGTGGAAGCAGCTTCTTGTTGGTTACCAGTACGCGCGCGTCCGCGTCATTCAGCATGAACGCGAGCCGTTCGCGAGGATACGACGGCTCCAGCGGCAGGTACGCGCCTCCGGCCTTGAGGATCCCGAGGAAGCCGACAATCATCTCGATTGAGCGTTCGACGCAGATGGCAACCAGCGCATCGGGCCCGACCCCAAGGTCTCTGAGATGATGCGCGAGTCGATTCGCGCGCTCATTCAGCTGGCGATAGGTGAGTCGTTCCTCACCGAACGCGACCGCCAGCGCGTGCGGTGTGGCGGCCGCTTGCGCTTCGAACAGTTCGTGGATACACGCATCTCGCGGATACGTTGTTGCGGTGCGATTCCAATCGACGAGGATCTGCTGGCGCTCCTCGTTCGTCAGCAGCGGCAGTTGCGACAACCGCACATTCGGATCGGCCACGATGGCATCCAACAGCACGCGAAAGTGTTCCTTCATTCGTGCGATCGTCGGCGCATCGAACAGCGTCGAGTTGTAGATGAAACGGCAGACCAAACCATCTTCGACTTCTTGCACGTGCACTTCGAGATCGAATCGCGTAAACGGCTTCTGGGTACTGAGGCGGGTCAGTTTCACCTGACCGATGGACGGCGATGGTCGCGGTACGTTCTGAAGGGCAAACACCACCTGGAAGAACGGATTGCGAGCCGGGTCCCGGTGGGGGTGCAGCTCCCCGACCAGCTTTTCGAAGGGAACATCCTGATGGTCGTAGGCATCGAAGGCGACTTTCGCCACCCGCCCAAGAAACTCGCGGAACGTCGGATCGCCGGACGCGTCCGTTCGCATAACGAGCATATTCACGAAAAAGCCGATCAGCTCTTCGACTTCCACACGGGTCCGACCCGCTATCGGAGTGCCGACGACGATGTCGGTTTGGCCGGTGTAGCGATGCAGGAGGATTTCAAACGCGCCCAGCAATGTCATGAACAGCGTGGCATGCTCGCTGTGGCTGAGCGATTTCAAGGCCGCGACGAGTTCCCGCGGCAGGCGCATGTCGTGCACCGCCCCCGTGAACGTCTGTACGGGCGGACGCGGGTGGTCGGTCGGCAGGTCGAGAACCGATACATCGCGAAGCTGTTCGCGCCAGTAATTCACTTGCGCTGTCAGAAGCTCGCCTTGAAGGCGGGTTTTCTGCCATATGGCGAAATCGGCGTACTGAATCGGTAACTCGGGGAGGGGAGAACGATCCCCTCTCGCGAAAGCCTCGTAGAGGGCGGCAAACTCGCGATAGAAGACACCCACCGACCAGCCATCGAACACGATGTGATGAACCATGAAGAGGAGCACGTTGGTACACGGATCCATGTGCACCAACGTGGCGCGCCAGATCGGACCGTTCACAAGATCGAACGCGCGTCTGCCGTCCTCGTGCATGAGCCTGGACAGTTCAGCGTCTTTCTGCGAAGGTGACACGGCAGTCACGTCCACACGCCGCGCTGCCATCGGCGTGGGTGGATGGATGATCTGCACCGGCGTACCGCCATCCGTGGCGAACGTCGTACGCAGCGCCTCATGACGTCGTGAAATCTCTGTCAGAGCCAAGTCGACGGCCCGAGCGTCGAGCGGCCCCTCCATACGTGTGGCAATAGACGTGTTGTACGCCGGGTTGGCGGGTTCCCACTGATCCAGGAACCAGAATCTCTCCTGGCCAAAAGACAGCGGCGGATTGGCCGCCGATGACCGTCGCTGGATGGGTTCGGTCTGCTGGCGCTCCGCCTTTTCGCGGAGTTTGCGCTCCAGCAGTGCGCGCTTCGCAGGGGACAGTGCGGAGATTCTGGATTGAAGGTCACTCATCTTGGAGCTTCCGGAACTCGATCTCCGCACTTTCGTCGGACAGGGATTCCACTTCGGCGAGCAGATCTCCAACCCCGTGCGAATCGGATCCGATCGCCTTCTGTTCAAGAAGGTAGAGCGCCAGGCTCTCGATGGTCGGTTTGACAAAAATCGTGTTCAAGGCGAGCTCGACGTTGAACTCGTGCCGTATCTGGGACACGACCTGCGTCGCAAGGAGGGAATGACCTCCGAGGTCGAAAAAATTATCCTGAACACCGACCTGCTCACGCGCGAGCACGCGACTCCAAATCCTCTCCAGCACCTGTTCCGTGTGTGTGCGGGGCGGAACCGGGTCGAGTGACGCATCGGACGGTGTGAGATCCAGCGCCGCAAGTGATCGACGATCGACCTTGCCATTTGACGAGAGCGGCAAAGCGTCGAGAAATACGAATGCCGACGGCACCATCGCACGGGGGAGCTGATCGCGGAGGTACGACCTCAAATCAGTCGTGAGCGCGCCGCCTGTGTCCGCAGCGACGACGTAGGCCGCCAGGATGTTTTCTCCGTTTGCGTCTTTCGCGGCCGTCACGAAACACGCTCTGACCTTCGGGTGCCGGGCGAGAACAGCGGTCACTTCTGCAGGCTCGATGCGCACGCCGCGAATCTTGATCTGATCGTCGATGCGACCGAGAAACTCCAAAACACCATCCGGCCGATACCGACCGCGGTCGCCTGTCAGATAGACGAGATCCTCCGGGCTGTTGCCGAACGGATTGCTCACGAAGCGTTTCTGCTGCTCCTCGGGCGCGTTGAGGTAGCCCAATGTGCGGAAGGGAGTCCGAATCACAATCTCGCCCGGTTCTCCGACTCCGCACAACTGACGATCGTCGTTCACGACAAGTGCTTGGGCGTACGGCAGCGGTTTGCCGAGCGGTTGGACACCATCGGTTGGTTTCTCAGCAACCACGTGAAAGCATTTCGCCAGCGTGGTCTCAGCCGGGCCGTACAGGTTGACGATGCTGGCGGTTGTCGGCATGACGTGGCGCCACCGCGCGACGAGCACATCCGTCAGCGGCTCACCACCAAAAAAGGCCCAACGCAGCTTGCGCAGAACCGTTCCGTTACCCACCGTGCCGAGCCACGTTTGTGCGAGCGTCGGCACGGCGTGGAACATCGTGACCTCTTCGCGATCCATCCAGGACAGCATGCGTCCCGACGCCGTGTCGGCGTCCTCATCCGGCAGGCAGAGCGTCGCGCCGCTCGCGAGCGGAAGAAAAATGTCCCGCAGGACGACTTCAAAAGAAGGGCTCGTCAGTTGAGCACAGCGATCGTCAGGCCCGATGTCGAATGTGCTCCGTTGCCACGCCACGAAGTGGCTCAGGCCCCTGTGACAACCGCGTACCCCTTTAGGAATTCCCGTCGTGCCAGACGTGAAAAAGATGTAGGCAGGATCTTCCGCCGCAACGACGGGCAACGCCGTGCTGTCGGGTGATTTCTCGACAACACCATCTTTCCCAACGGAGATGATGTCGAGCGACAGCCCGCGCAGCCAATCGTCCTCGCCGCGCCATTCTCCGATGTAGACGAGATGGGTGGCGCGCCCTTCCTTCAAAATCAGGCGCTGACGGTTGACCGGAAGACTCCTGTCAATCGTCAAAAGTACCCCGCCGCTCCTCAATACGCCGACGACGCCCGCAATCCATCCAAAACTACGTGAGCCGATCAGGCCGACGGCTTCTCCGCCTTGGAGCTGGTGTGCAACGAGCGCACAAGCAATCGCCTCGGAACTGGCGGCCACGTCGCTGTAGCTCCACGAGTGACCCGCCTGAGTGACGGCGGTCTGGTTAGGTGACTGTCTGACGCGCGACAGGAATTCTTGCGTCACCGGCGCAAACCGCGGCTCAGCCAAGCTCGCCCGTGGATCGGGCAGCAACTGGCGCGATGTATCGGTGAGCAGCGAATACGATCGAATCCGCTTGTCAGGTGCGGCGATGATCTGTCGGAGGAGATTGAGGAACTGATCGAGCAGCAGTTCCATCCGAACGGCGTCGAAGAGATCGACGTTGTACTTCAGCTCGATCCTGAGGTCCTCACGTGCATTCACCACGTACATCGTCACGTCGAACTTGGACTCGTCACCGCCTCGCGACAGGCTCTCGATGGTCAGTCCGTGTACATGGAGCTGAGGGTTGTCGAGCAGGAATACGTTGAGCATGACTTGAACTAATGGCGAATGGTTCAAGCTTCGCTCCGGTTGCAGCTCCTCGACGAGCTTTTCAAAGGGCAACTCTTGATACTTGATCGCATCGAGGACAACGGAGCGCACCGTGTCCAGTAATTCCGCGAACGTTTCAATGCCCGACATGTCGACGCGAATCGGGAGGGTGTTGACGAAGAACCCAAGGAGCTTCTCCGTCTCGAGCTGCGTGCGGCCTGCGATCGGAATACCGAGCACGAGGTCGTCGCGTCCGCTCAGGCGGTGCAGCAGTATCTGGAATGCGGCCAGCAACGTCATGAAGAGTGTGGCGCCATGTCGTTGACCGAGCGACTTCAGCGGCTGGACCAATTCAACGGGCAACACGTTCGCGACATACGCACCTGCGGACATCTCACCGCCGCGTCGTGGACGATCGGCGGGCAGGTCGAGAGGCGCCAGGCTGCCGCGTAGACGCGTTTTCCAATAGGACAACTGCTCCTCGAGCACTGCGCCCGTCAGCCGCTTCCGCTGCCAGCGGGCATAGTCGCTGTATTGGATTGGCAACTCCGGAAGTGGCGACGGGTTTCCCTGCGCGAACGCCTCGTACAAGCTGGCGCACTCCTGCAGCAGCAGTCGTGTCGACCATCCGTCATAGACGATGTGGTGCAACACCAGCACCAGACGATGCTCGGTCGATTGCAACCGCACGAGCGCCGCTCGCACCAACGGATCGTTCCTGAGGTTAAAGGGAGGGCGCGAGTAGCTGTCGATCACGTGCTGACACGCGCTCTCGCGCTGATTGTCTGGACAATCCGACCGATCGATCACCGTCAAGGGTACGGTCCGATAAGGATTGACAAACTGCACAGGCTGACCGCCAACCACGTCGAAGTTCGCGCGCAACACGTCATGCCGCCGCCGAATTTCATCGATCGCGCGCTCCAGTGCGGGGATGTCCAGCGGTCCCGCCAGGCGCAAAACCTGGATCATGTTGTACGCCGAATGGTTCGGACGAAGCTGATCGATGAACCAGAGTCGCTGCTGGCCGAAGGACAATGGGGCTATCGCGTCCGCTGGTCTATTGTGCAAGTCAGCCATGAGTTCTCAGGTGGCCAGCAGGACTACCAGTTGCCAGGATGTGGCGCATAAGGATCCACGCGAACGTTGATACAGGCAGGCAGTCCCGACGCGGCAGCGCGATCGAGAGCGGGTCGAAGCGCGTCCGGGTCGGTTACGAATTCCGCGTGGCCGCCGAAAATATCGGCCATGCGTTCGTACCGCAATCCTGCCTGAAACTGACTGAACAACTCGGAGTGTTCGCGCGGAAACCGTTCCTTTTGCCGAAGTCCGCCGCAGATGCCATCGTTGTTCACAATGACGACGATGATTGGAATTCGATGACGTGCAGCCGTCTCCAGCTCCATCGCGCTTAAGCCAAATCCAAAATCGCCGACCACGACGACGACCATGCGCTCCGGCGCCACGAGCTTGGCTCCCATCGCCATTGGAATGCCGGCGCCCATGCAACCGTTCCACCCAGGATCCAGCCAGCCGCAAGGCGAATACGCCGACAGGAGCGCCTGACCAGTCGCAAGCGTGATATTGCCATCGAGGACGACGATGGCGTCCTCCGGAAGGAAGCGACGCAACGCGACGAACAGCGCTTGCGGAACCATCGGTGTCGATTCCCGAGCGAGCCACCTCGCACGCGTGGAGCGTTTTTCATCGACCGCGGCCGTCACGTGTCGTCGCCAGGATTCCAGCCGCCCAGCCGGAAGGAGGTGCGTCTGCTGCAGCAACGTTTGGAGTTGGCTGAGAAAGCGACCACTGTCAGCGTGAACCGTCACGACGTCCGCCACGTTTTTGCCGAGCGTCGTCGAGTCGATGTCTACGTGGATGACTCGTGCGTTCGGCGCCAGCTCCGCGCCGAATCGAAACCTCCAATCAAACCAGGCCCCAGCCATCAGCACGAGATCCGCCTGCGATTGAATCCGGCGTCGTACATCGTTGGCACAAAGCGGATGGTCGTCGGGCAGAAAGCCACGCGCTAGCGGAGTCGTGATGAACGGAATCCCATTCTGCTCGACGAGGTGGCGCAGGTCATTGCCATTGAAGGACCACCGAATGCCCTCCCCGAGAATCAGGAGCGGACGCCCTGCGGCGCGAACCAACTTCGCCCACACCTCGACGATGTGGGCGTCTGTTTGATGGAGGCCTGGAACAATTCGGCATGCAGGAAGATCGATCTGGGGCTGGACATCCACGCCAGCTTGGCGACGGTCAGGGTACACCGGTCCACGCCAGCCCGACACCGGTATGTCGTCCGGCACGGAGCTCGCTGGCGT
>JACXTT010014103.1_pt1 | contig 10482 bp, 6 predicted proteins | sample 9270951 | NCBI WGS metagenome assembly JACXTT01 (sample SAMN15532306, study PRJNA645909) | rock metagenome | isolation source: weathered quartz diorite | place: Puerto Rico | collected 2017-06-21
TTGACCATCAATTCCTCGTAGCGGAAGTCGTGCATGTGTACTCACGGCAGGAAGTCGACAGTGGCGAAGACACACGGTGGTCCGTTCCAAAAAGTGGCCGGGTACAGGCCGCTCGGTTGTCCTGGTCCATTGACGCTACCAAACGGAAGGGCTTGGCGGGCATTGCCCAAGCGGAGAGAGACTTCCAGTACAGAATTTCGTACCTGATCATCTGCAGAGTATGATTGTCCGAAACGCTCGTAAGGACCGGTAAATATTCCGCGGGCATCGGCGGATCATAAGAATCGTAAAGGGGGCGCGTGGGCATGGCGACGCGACTTTCACCATTGGTACAATCGCGCCTGCGCTTCCTGGCGCAAGTGCGCAGCCCGGTTGGTCGCTCGCAATGCGACAGTACGATGACATCTACAAGAGTGTCGGGCGACGCAAGCTTCAGCGACGCGCGAGCCCGCTTCGGCGACGACCCAAATCCGTGTCCGCGACTTCCCCAACCACCGCACGTAGACGCGGTCCACGGGCAGCCCGCGCCATGACCGCGCGGCGGACAGCAAGCCTCGCGAAGTGACACCTGCTCGGTGCCGGTGAGGCGTGCGACAAGCATGAGCACAAGGTCGGTTTCCCTCGCCAAGACGACGCGTCCAAGCTTCTCTGGCATCCTACCCCGGGATCGCCTCTTCGCGATGTTGGATGCCACTGGGAAATCCGCGATCTGGGTGACGGGTCCGCCCGGGTGCGGGAAAACGACGCTCGTCGCCAGTTATCTTGAACGCCATAAGCAGAAATCGCTTTGGTATCAGCTCGACGAAGGAGACGGGGACGTCGCTTCGTTTTTTTATTACCTCGGCTTGGCGGCCACTGAACTGCGTCGGAAACCGCAACTCAGACTGCCACAGCTCACGCCCGAATATCATGCCGCGATTTCAGCGTTCGGACGCCGTTATTTCCAGGCACTTTACGCGCATCTCGGTGCGCCATTTGCGATGGTGCTCGACGGCTACCATGAAGTTTCTGCACAGTCAGTATTTCACGAGGCGATCCGGGTCGCGCTCTCTGAGGTACCCGCCGACTGTGTTGCCGTCCTCATCAGCCGAAGCGACCCTCCCCCGCTCATGGCGAGGTTACGCGCCAACCAAGCGATGGAAGTGCTTGGTTGGGAAGATTTGCGGCTGACTCAGGAAGAAAGCAATGCAATTGTCCGTCAGCGCGGTCATCTTCTGTCAGGCCAGACGCTCACCGATCTCTATGAAAAGACCCAAGGCTGGGCAGCCGGTTTGATCCTGACGCTGGAACAGGTCGCTAGTCGCGACTCGATTGCGCAGGTGCCGGAGCTCTCCACCCCGCAACTGGTATTCGATTATCTGGCGGGAGAGATATTCGAGAAGTCTGATTCCCGGACGCAGACATTCCTGCTCAATACGGCCTACCTGCCTCAGATGACCGCAGAAATGGCCCGTAGTCTGACCGGTGAAGCCGATGCGGGAACGATTCTGGCCCGGATGTACCGCGAAAACTATTTTGTGACGCTCAAACAGGCTAAGCCGAAGCCGGTTTACCAGTACCACCCCCTGCTGCGCGAGTTCCTCCTCTCGCGCGTTGCCGAAGCCTTCGACAAGGAAAACCAGATCGGACTGCAACGAAAGGCGGCCGACCTGCTAGAAACAGAGGGGCTCGTCGGCGAATGCGTCTCTCTCCTGCGCGAAATCAACGACTGGGAGCACATGGTCGAGGTTATCCGCTCCCATGCCGAGGCGATGCTCAACCGGGGCATGGCGGAGACCCTTGCGCAGTGGGTTGTGGCCTTGCCCAAGGAAGTGCAGCACCAGCACCCATGGACGCTGTACTGGATCGCCGTGGCGCGCATGCACGCGTCGCCTCGTGAGGGTCGCATTCTGCACGAGCAGGCATTTGAGTTGTTCCGTGCGCAGAAGGACAAGGACGTAATCGGGCTAATGCTGAGCTGTTCTGGCGCGATGGACTCAATCCTGTACGAGCTCGATGATTTCACGTTGCTCGATCGGTGGATTCCGATCATGGACGAGTTGCTCAGCGCGCACCCGGAAATGCTGTCGCGGTCGGTGGGCACCCGTCTTGAAACGAGCCTTCTGGCCTCGATGGTCGTCCGGCAGCCGCACCATCCCGACCTCGAGAAGTGGGTCGAGCATGCCTACACGGCGTCGGTGGCTCAGGACGACCCGGATCTGCGCATGCTGGTACAACCTCGCGTCGCGATCGCGATCATCTGGGGAGGGCACTATCCGAAAGCATGGGCGGTAATCGAAGGTATGCGACACCTGACCTCCCACCACGAGGTTTCGCCCTTCGCGTTGAGCATGATGAGGCTAGCCGAGGTCATGTACTTCATGCTCACCGCCCAACATGATGAATGCCTCCGGTCGGTGCGGGAAGGGCTTGAGATAGAGCGGGCCGCCGGAGTAAACGTCACCTCGCACCAATTGCTTGTATTCGGTGCGGGCGGCATGTTGACCTGCGGTGATCTCGACGCCGCACGAGCGATGCTGGACGAATTCGCAAAGTTGCCGCGGACGCCGGCGCGATTCGACCTTTGTCTTTTCCATCTCTTCGCGACGTGGCATGCAATGCTTTCGCTGGACAATCTGCGCGCGTTCCAGCAACAGAAGCTCGCCCTGAGGACCGCGGTCGAGGTGGGTTGCCCATACTTCGAAGTGCTATGCCGCCTGGCTGCAGCCGAAGTTCTCTACGAGGGCGGCGAGAGAACCAATGCCATGGCGCAGTTCCAGCAAGCGTACGACCTCGGGCGCCCGATTAAAAATCACCTGCTCGAATTTACCGGCCTGATGAGCTACGCGCGGGTCGCGCTCGATGACAATCGGCGCCGCCGCTCGGGACTGCTGGCACTGCGCCAAGCGCTCGCCGTCGGCAAGCCGCGCAATTTTGTGACGTTTACGTTGTGGCGTCCCGATCCCCTAGCGTGGCTGATGAGTCGCGCGCTCGAAGCCCGAATCGAGCCCGACTACGCTGTGGAGATCATCCGCTGCTGTGGCCTCACACTGGATTCAGCGCGCTCGGCCCTGTCGGAATGGCCGTGGCCCTTCAAGGTTTACGCGCTGGGCCCCTTCCGGCTTGTACGCAGCAATGTGCCGATCGTGTCGTCGGGCAAAGGACAGAAACGCCCCCTAGATCTGCTCAAGGTGCTCATTGCACATGGGGGTCGGGAAGTCAGCGAGACCCACATTACCGAGGCACTCTGGCCTCGCATCGACGGTGACTCGGCGCACCGCTCGTTCAACTCTACGTTGCATCGGTTGCGCAAGCTTCTGGGAGAGGATCGCGCACTTGTCCTTTCGGAAGGCAAGCTCTCTCTCGATGGACGCTATATATGGACCGACACCTGGGCACTCGAACAGCTCACGGCTCTGATCGACCAATCCTGGCGCAGCAGGCGCGAGAACATCGACCGATCTGCCGTCGCCGCGCTCGGCGATCGACTTCTCGATCTCTATCGGGGTCCATTTCTCGGCAACGAAACCGATGAGCCATGGAGTCAAACGCTGCGCCAGCGTCTGCGAAACCGCTATGTGCGCACCGCGAGCGACATCGCGCGCTTCTGGCAACAGGCCGGCGATACCGAGCGCGCTGTGGATTATCTTCACCGTGTTCTCGATATGGACGATCTGGCCGAGAGCGTGTACCGCCAACTCATGCAATGCTACGTCGAGCTGGGCCGGGTTGCTGAAGCCGTCGAGGGCTACGTGCGCTGTCGGTCCGTACTCGCGGCAAGGCTGGGCGTGGAGCCATCCCTGGAAACCCGCGGAATTTACGAGAAACTCGTTAATCTCCAATAAGTTCCGGCCGGTCGCGAGACACGGCATGTAACGCGTTCGTCCGAGCGCGATCGATCCTGCAGCTGCCGTCTTCCCCGATTTTGTAAGTCATAAGTAATCGGCCGGTAATTCATCCCGAATCCCACCACGCGCAATCTGCGCTCAACACCTGCACATCCTGGGTGTGACTCCGAAGTCGGTCGCATACGACGTCGGAACGAGCGAGTGGCACGTGCGCACGGGGAGGGGATCGATGGACATGCAATCCGGAAATTCGCCAGATCGGGATAGAAAGGTTCTCCGCGAGGGGGGCGCGCCAAAGCGCGAGCACGGCACACGAGACCAATTAGTCGAGACCGCGATGGGTTCGCGACGACCGCCATCGCCAAGCGAAACGAAGCGCCTGGCTCGGTCCTCCGTCGAATTACTGGAGCAGACGGCCGAGATCGAAGAGACTTTCGATCTGCTTGCCGAGATCAATGACTGGGCCGGTTGTGCCAGCGTGATCGAGGTACACGCACCCTCCCTCTCTGCCCAGGGGCAACTCCGGGTGCTGGAACGCTGGACGAGGAGGCTCCCCGGCCACGTGCTCAAAGAATACCCATGGTTGCTGTATTGGCGCGCGCTTGCATTGCGAAAACTGGATCCACTACAGAGTCGCTCGTGTCTGCACTCTGCTTTCGACGCCTTTCGCCTACGCGGCGAGCGAACCGGCAGCCTCATGGCCTGGTATGAAATCGGCGTCGAGCTCCAGATGCACCCGAGTATCGCGCCCAATAGTTTCGAGAGCTGGATAGCCTGGGCCGAACCTCTGCTTGGGACTACGACAGAAGTTTGTTGCGACGAAGCAGAAGCACGTGCTTACGCTGCCTTGTTTTTTACCCGGTACAGCGGTCGCTTTGCACGTCACTTTTCACATGCATCACAGGACCTTTCTCACGATCCCTCTCCCCCCATTGCGGCCTGCGACCACAGCGCGAACATGCGCGCCTGTCTCGGACTTCGGCATCTGTTGACGGGGGGACCGGAGACTACTCGCGAGAGCTTGCATCGGCTGGCGACTACCAGGCGAGCGGGCCAATTGGCACCGGATGCGGCGCTCGTAAAGCTTCTTGTAGATTCGGTTCATTACTGGCGTCGCGGGATGTTCGACACAGCTCTCAATGCAAGCCGCGATGCATTGTCGGTGGCGGAGTTTAGCGGCGCCAATCATTGGCATTTTGTACTGCGTGCGCAAGCGCTGAGTTGCACGTTGTCCATGGATAACCTTTCCGGAGCGAGAGAACTGCTTGATCTCATGGCCGGTGACCTGGATCAACAGCACCCGCTGTTCCAATCTAATTATTGCTATCTCGCGGCCTGGGATGCCTATCTTCGGGGCGACCACAAAATGTCCATGATCCATGCGGGACAGGCGCTGCATGCGGCACAAGCCGCATCCAACTTGCTGTTCGAGGGTCTTGCCCATGTGGCACTCGCGCAAATTTATATTGCTGGTAAGACTGGAAGCGACGCACAAAGACACGTCGAGGCCGCGCGACAGATCCTGGAGCACGTAAGAAGTCCTCTACTGATGCTGCTGTATCACTTTGCAATTGCCCAGATCGCACTCGATGCACAAGACTCGGCAACTGCTACAAGTGCCCTCTCAACGGCGTTCGCGCTTGCCCGCGAAAAACATTACGTGAATTTCGCCTGGTGGGTGCCCGAAGTTATGGCCCGCCTATGCGGCAAAGCGCTCGCCGGGAACATCGAGGTTCCCTACGTCGAAATGCTCATCCGCAAGCGCCTCCTGGTCCCCATACCGCCACTGGACCGGTTCGAGCATTGGCCGTGGCGCGTGAAAGTCTTCACGTTGGGTAGATTCGAGATCTTGATAGACGGCACGCCATTGCGTTTCTCCCGGAAAGTGCAGAGGAAACCGCTCGATCTGTTCAAGTTCCTGCTGGCGCAGGGAGGGCAGAACGTCAGCGAGCAAAGTATTCTCGGTGCGCTCTGGCCGGAAGCAGAAGGAGACGCCGCGCATCGAGCGTTCGCAATTGCGCTACACCGACTGCGCCGCCTGCTCGGAACCGAAGGTGCGATCGTCTTGACAGAAGGAGAGGTCGGTCTGGACCCACGCTATTGCTGGGTCGACTGCTTGCATTTCCAGGTCAGGGGGGCGATCACAACGGCAGGTGCGCCCGCCTGCCAGGAGCCCACGGAGACCGGATCGAATCTGAGACCGGTGCTGGCGCTTTACCAAGGACCGTTCCTTCCTGGCGATGACGCTTCGCCTTGGACGGCCGTCATGCGTGAACGCCTGCGTATGCGGTTCGTCAGGCTGGTGCGCGAAGAGTGCAAGCGCCTTGAAGAAAACGGGGCATTGCGTCAGGCAATCGATCTCTACCAAAAAGGCCTCGAAACGGACAACCTCGCCGAGGAGTTCTATCGCGGAATCATGCGCTGCCACTTGCGTCTTTCGCAAAACGCGGAGGCGCTCGCGTTTTATCAGCGATGCAAGATGCTGCTCTCTGTGGTCCTCGGCACCAAGCCATCCGCGGAGACTGAATCCCTGCATCAGGCCTGCCACCGTGAATAGCCAGACAGTATGTCTCCTGCATTTCCTTCGAGGCGTATGTATCCACTTGTTGCGCGCCCTGTGCACCACTCCAGGCGATGCCCATTGGTGTTGTCAAGCTCAATACCGCTTCGCGTGCGCGACGACGCAGCAATCCTATATGGGCCATCCGATGATCGTATATGCAATAACTCTGATTGTCCCGCGTGTCCTTCGCAAATGCCGTCTCAGCAATACGCCAATTGACTATCTGGGACACATGACGTCAGCAGGCCGGCGCAGGCTGTTCAGGGCGATGTGTTTCAAAACAGCCGTCCTCGCAGCACCGCCGTAACGAGGTCATCGATTCTCATCAAATTCAAACCGCGGCGAAGCATTGTTGCGGACTGACGGAGTGCAGTCTCTACAAACGGAGGCAGACCATGAAGACATACATGATGCGGCTATTGAGTATAGTGTTAATGATCGTGATGATCGTAAGCGGATGCGCAACGCCCGGAGAGTCCGACGGGCGTGTCGCAGCCAATACGTTCGGACAGGGCGTGAAGAACCTGCTCCTTTCGCCATTCATGATCGTCTCGGGTGTGGCGCAAGGCTTGGCTTTTCTCCCGTACACAATCGGAACCGGGCTCAGCGATCTCAACAAGGGTTTGTTGCAAGCCAATGCGGTTCCGTTGGACGACTCCTACAAAGCGACCTTTGGTGTATCCATCGAAGATCAGCGCGTAGACCCGCAGTCCGGCAAGATCCAGGGCCAGCCCGGCCAGTACGGCCGCTACCGTTCGCAGGCAATCTTTGAGGCAAACAGCGCCCTTCAGCGCTTGCTGGTCTCGCAAGGGATGCCGGAACACATGGCGAAGAACTACGTGTTGACGGGCAACTACCAGTACGCGCTGACGCGTGGGCAAATTCTTCTTGCAGTCGTATACCGGCACCCAGGCGAGCAACCTTTTCGTGTAGCGGCCAAACAGACCGGCATCACGACGACGTTTCGCCCGGGGCAGCGTGGCTGGCACGAGCCCTACCAGCGCGATGTGGACGGGCAACCCGTTGACGAAGTGGTCGACTGGGCCGCGATCGACTACAAGCTGCTGCGCCAGGAAAAAGTGGTCGCGACTTTGATGGTGCTGGCAGTGGAGGCGATCAAAGCGGGCAAGCGCTCACCGGAATACTGGGACGTAGAGCGACCCTGGATGGCGGGAGAAACGGCGAAAGTCATGGCGCTTTCGCAAGGAAGGGTGACCCTGCCAACTTCCTGACTAGCGTCGATGATGCGCGCTGACGATTTTCCCTGTTTGACTGCCGGGCACCGTAGCTTCATTGCGTGGTAATAATCCCACGACTGCGACAATTGAGCGCTCCTCCCGGCCTATGCCCGCCTCTCAGGCGGGCTCTTTTTTTGGGGAACAGGCAACATCCGGCCTGCGGTTTTGCGGATTGCCAGTTTTGCGCTCGAGATTGGCGAGAGATCTGGCTGCTTCGCTCCGAACTGAATTTCGCAATCCGTATCTCGCCGGTATCTGTCGGCACGACACAATCTCCAGCCATGAAACAAGCCAGTGTTCGGAATTGGCCGGCGGCATCCGCGCTGCATCTTGTGCGGATGGCCTCAATGAATATCAAGCTCGGGGTCTTTTGTGAAGGCTATTGAGATATGAAAGCAGACTGTTGGACGAGGGGGTTCATCCCCTTCCGCGTCCCCCGAATGACGCTCTTGCTGTTGGTTGCAGTGCTGCTTGCGGGATGCGCCACGGAGTCACATCAGGCCCTGGAAACATACAAGCCGGCATCGGCGTCAATACCCTACGGTGGCCCCAGAAGCACCCTGACCGTTGGTCGGTTCGACAATCGCTCCAGTTACATCCGCGGACTTTTCTCGGATGGCGTAGATCGCCTGGGAAGTCAAGCCAAAACCATTCCCGTTGGAAATCTGCAAGAAACCGGCCGATTCAATATTGTGGATCGCGAAAACCTGGAAGAGATTGCGCTCGAGGCGAAGCTGAAAGGACGGGGGCAGGTCCTAACAGGCGCCGACTTCGCTGTCACGGGCGATGTGGTGGAGTTTGGGCGCAAGGAGGTTGGCGATCATCAACTGTTCGGCATCTTCGGCCGGGGGAAAAAACAAGTGGCTTACTCGAAGGTCACATTGAACGTTGTAAATGTATTTTCCTCAGAGGTGGTCTACTCGGTTCAGGGCGCAGGCGAGTATGCGTTGAGCAGCCGCGAAGTTCTGGGGTTTGGCGGGACCGCCGGGTACGACTCCACGCTCAACGGAAAGGTACTCGATCTTGCCATTCGAGAATCCATCAACCGCCTGGTTGAAGGTCTCGAACAGGGCAAATGGAATCCGGGCAAGGAGAGCAAATGAACGGCTCCTGGCGCGTGCTTGGTGCAATTGTCCTGCTCACGGGGTGTGCCGCCCCCCGGCAGTCCCTCTACACATGGGGGCACTACGAGGAGCTGATTTATACCTCCTACGCCGAACCCGGCAAATTGTCGCCGGAAATGCAAGTCGAACAACTGGAGCGGGACTACCAGAAGGCTCGTGCAACGAACAAACGTATGCACCCGGGATTCCACGCGCATCTGGGCTACTTGTACGTTCAACTCGGCAAACTGGACCAGGCGCGCCAACAGTTCGCGACGGAAAAGGCCGACTTTCCGGAGTCGGCCATATTCATGGACCGACTAATTGCCAATATTGACAAACTATGAACACGCGAACTCTCCTCCGTAATCTAGGTGTTTCGGTGGCGGCGCTGGCGCTTCTGGGATGCGCCACCGGCAAGTCCTATGACTACACCAACTTTCGCGAGCATCCGCCCCGTTCCATCCTGGTTCTGCCCCCGCTCAATGAAAGCATGTCGGTGGAGGGCCCCTATGGCTATCTGTCCACGGTGACCCGTCCACTCGCGGAACTTGGCTACTACGTCTATCCGGTGGCTATCGTGGACCAGTTTCTGAAAGAAAACGGCATGCCCACGTCCGGAGAAATGCATCAAGCGCCATTGAACAAGGTTGCCGAAATCATCGGCGCAGACGCGGTGATGTACGTGACTTTGAAAGAATACGGCACGAAGTACGCCTTGCTCGATAGTGTGCCCACCGTTAGTGCCATTGCGAAACTGGTTGATACCCGCACGGGTGTTCTGCTCTGGGAAGGCGCGGTGGTACTACGGCAGAATTCGCGCGGATCGGGGAATATTTTCGTCGACATGATCGGCGCTGCCATTGCACAAGCCGTCAACACGAGCACTGATCGGGCCCATAAACTTTGCGGACCCGCCAACGCAATCCTGTTTACCGGGAAAGACCGCGGGCTTCTGTACGGACCGTACCGCCCGGAAGGGGCTGACGCCGGCAGCGGTGCTGCGCGCGAAAACCAAGCCAAGCTCTCGATGAATTAGTAACCCGAGCGCTTCGAATCCGATGAAACGCCGCACCCAGTCGCGCCGGAACCTCAAGGTGAAAGATCCGGTGAATACATTGTGGCTGGTCTCGGCGATGGATGATGGGATTCGATAGATTTCACAATCCGTATTCCGCCGGTATCTGCGGGTACGACACAATCTCCGTCCATGAGGAAAGCCAATGTTCGTGATTTGCCATTTGGCATCCGGATTGCGTTTCGTTCGGATGACCTCTGTCGCCCATTGCCGTGGGCAAATTAAAGGAGAAAGGAGCAATCATGCAAATCGCTATGCGTTCAGTCTTGGGGGAGATCCTGATGGTTGCCGCGTTGGTCCTTTGCATTGCGCATTCCGCGATTGCGGAGGAGGGCAAATACTATGTTGGATTGAGCGTTGGCCAGTCGAAATTCAAAGACGCTTGCACTGACCTTGATCCGAGCAGTGGCTTCGTCGGAAATTGCAAAGACACAGACACGGCATTCAAGATCTTTGGCGGCGCACATTTCACCAGAAACTGGGGCGGTGAAATCGCCTACGTCGATTTCGGGAAAGCCACTGCCGACGGCACTTTCCTGGGCAGTCCTACTACCGTTCGAACGAAGGTGAACGGTCTCGCTGTCGATGCAACCGGCGCGCTGCCACTTGGCGACCAATTCGCTGTCTTCGCAAAGCTCGGTATCCTGGCTTGGCATCTCGATTCCAACGTCGC
>JACXTT010014104.1_pt1 | contig 10482 bp, 8 predicted proteins | sample 9270951 | NCBI WGS metagenome assembly JACXTT01 (sample SAMN15532306, study PRJNA645909) | rock metagenome | isolation source: weathered quartz diorite | place: Puerto Rico | collected 2017-06-21
CGATGTCCCGACGAGAATTGGTTTTCTTAGAACGTCAAAGGCCGATAACCGTCCTAAGATCTCAAGGTTCTGCTCGGGCGTTTTTGAAAATCCAATCCCCGGATCGATGATGATTCTATCTGATTTTATTGTTGATTCCAAGCAAATTTCAATGGATCTGCGAAGAGAAAAAATAATTTCTCTGATTAGATTTTTATAGCGGATATTTTTCTGCATCGTCTGCGGATCACCTCTCATGTGCATCAAAACGATGGCCGCTTTGTAGCGCCCTACCATTTGAGCAAACGAGCGCTCTAGTTGTGTCCCTTTGATTGTATTGATCATAGAGACTCCTTCATCTAACGCCATTTGAGCGACCGGCTCTTTATAAGTATCCACAGAAATAGGAATTTTAAATTTTTTGACTAATGCTTTAAGGACGGGCTTAAGACGTTTGATCTCCTCTTGGGATGAGATGGGTTTAGCATCCGGACGGGAGGATTCCGCACCGACATCTAAAATGTCTGCGCCATCGCAAACCATGGACTCAGCCAAATGAATGGCTTGATGAACAAAAGTTTTTTCTTTAAAGCGGAGTAATCCATCGTTACTAAAAGAATCCGGTGTGAGATTAATCACACCCATGACCTTTGTCTTTTGGCCGAGTGCAAGAACAAAAGAGCCTGCTCTTAATCGATGCAGGCTCCTGGAATTTTGATTATTACGTGATGACACGAAGATTACGATAAGGTTTACGGTGGATTTGTATTGGACACACCTGAAGCGTTTAATTTATTTTGATCAGGCGCCGTCATGCCGAGCAAAATCCTTGTCTCTTCAATATCAATGACCTCTTTTTCGATAAGCCTTTGGGCAATTAGATCCAGCTTATCACGATGTTGGGTCAATAAATTTCTTGCACGATTATAAGCATAATCAACGAATGCGTGAACTTCGTCATCAATGCGTTTGGCCGTGTCTTCACTATAATCTTTCTGCTCAAATAAATCCCGTCCCAAAAAACGCTGATGGTCATGCTGACCATAAGAAAGTTTACCCAACTTCTCGCTCATTCCGTAAACACACACCATACTACGGGCAATCTGACTCACGCGTTCCAAATCATTGGAAACGCCGGTCGAATTAATCCCTAATTTAATTTCTTCGGCCACAAGTCCGCCTAATAAGACAACCATCTGGCCCAACAGTTCTTTTTTGTTCATATAATGTTTGTCTTCCGTCGGTGGCGTAAGCGTGTAACCGCCGGCCATCCCGCGTGGGATAATAGACACTTTAGAAAACGTGTCCACTTCTTCAACCAACAAAGACAAAAGCGCGTGACCTGCCTCATGATAAGCTGTGATCTCTTTTTCCTTCTTTGAGGTCACCCTGCTCTTCTTCTCTGGCCCCATGGTGACGCGCTCAACAGCGGCCAAGAACTCTTTCATCGAAATGGATTCTTTATTGTTACGCGCGGCCAAAAGCGCGGCTTCGTTACAGACATTGGCCAGATCAGCACCGGAGAAATAAACCGTTTGCTGGGCGATTTTACGAAAATCAACATCATTGGCTAATTTCAAATTTTTGGAATGAACTTTAAGGATCCCTTCGCGCCCGTTAATGTCCGGAAGGCCAACGACAACCTGTCGATCAAAACGTCCAGGACGAAGGAGCGCTGGATCAAGAGTATCAGGACGGTTGGTTGCGGCAATCACGATGAGTCCGCCTTGGTTGGTAAACCCGTCCATTTCAACCAAAAGCGCGTTAAGCGTCTGCTCGCGTTCATCGTTACCGCCGCCGATACCGGCAAAACGAAGACGGCCGACCGCATCGATCTCGTCGATAAATATGATACATCCCTTTCCAGAAGTTTTTGAAGCCTTGCGTCCTTGCTCAAAAAGATCGCGCACGCGCGAGGCACCGACACCGACGAACATTTCAACGAAATCAGAACCGCTTAAAGAAAAAAACGGAACGCCGGCTTCTCCAGCGACTGCTTTCGCCAAAAGTGTTTTCCCTGTCCCCGGAGGGCCCATCAAAAGAAAACCTTTAGGTATTTTCCCACCGAGGCGTTCAAACTTTTTGGGATCTTTTAAAAACTCAATGATCTCTTGCAATTCCTCTTTGGCTTCATCCACACCCGCCACGTCTGTAAAAGTAATTCTACTGTTTTCTTTTGTAGACATCGTCGCGCGGGATTTACCAAAAGACCAAATGCGATTGCCCATCTGGCTGCCGCGATAGGAAACAAACCAGATAAACAAAATAATTAAAACAATGGGCATGAAAGAAAAGAAAACCTGGCTCCAGAATGTCTGCGGCGGGACAACTTTAAAATTGCTGACATTCGTTTTAATTGTCTTGATGATGTCTTCATCATTTTTGGGGATATTCAGCCGGAATTCCTGACCGCTTTTAAACGTGCCTTTGAGAATATTCTCGGCTCCTTCAATGAGCTCAAGCTCTTTGATCTCACCCGTCGATGCGTTGTTAGAAACAACACTATAGAAATCGCTGTAAGTGATTTCTTTAGGCACGCCCATAGGGGTAGGGACATTCGTTGATTGACTCATGATGATGAGAAAAACCGATCCGAGGGCGATCCAAAATAACCAATTATTATTGGGCTGCTTGCTGCCTTTAGGCAATTTTCTGCCCTTCCTAAAATTATTCGATAATCCCGGTTTCTGATCCATATTGGCCATGTTTATCCTTACGATTGTGTGATGATATTAGACTAGAATTATATCGGATTTCATTATTTATTCAACCCAGATTTTTTATTAGATCCCCGTCTCTAAATATAAACTTTAATCCTGTCTTTTTCCTTTTTAATCTTTAGCTCTTGCGGCCAATGGACAATGCTTCCCACCGGCCGATCAAGGATTAGATCTTCTGCCTCTAAAACATGCATTAGGGTCAACCGATTAAGGTCCCCGCATAATTTCTCGGCGGCCAGCCTTAAAAGCATACGCTTAATTGCCGTCGGCTGCTTTCTCAAGGAATCTATTTTAAGACTGAGCATTTTGTTGGAAGACACGGTGACAAGCGAAGAAAACTGTTTGCGACTTTCTTTCTCTATATAATCATAATCCGCCCCTGCGCTATCGGCCAAATGGGTCAACAGGTCTTTGATGTTTGGACTAAAATTCTTCTCTAGATCCGGCAGTAAACGTAACCGAATCTTATTACGGAAATATTTATCCTGGGCATTAGAAGGGTCTTGGCAAAACGATTGTTTTAATATTTTGAGATATACTTCTATCTCTTTTCGTCTTAATTTCAATAACGGTCGGATCACGTTCACGTTTTGGATTTTGCGCTTAGGAAGGATCGCCCGCAATCCCATCAGACCGCTGCCGCGCAAAACCCTCATTAGAACCGTTTCCGAAACATCATCGAGGGTATGCGCTAGGGCAATTGCGTCGGCATGATATTTCTTTGCGGTCTCAATCAAAAAGGCGAACCTGTTTTGTCTGGCTGTATCTTCGGAGACAGTTGTGATGGATGATTTTTTCTTAAGCCATCGTTTAGAAACAAAAACGATGCCTAATCTTTTTGACAGCATCTTAACAAAGAGCTCATCTTTGTCGGCCCCGCGACGAAGACGATGGTTAAAATGGGCGACGACCAACTTTAACCCATACTCGTGCTTTAAATGATAAAAGCTCAATAGAAGCGCCGTTGAGTCCGCGCCGCCGGAAACGCCGAGGATAACGGTATCGCCGCGTTTAAACAATTGATGCGTACGGATTTCTCTTCTTACTTTATCCAGGAATTTCATGGTTCACTATTTATTTTGTAGTCCCCTGAGTTCACGGGATGCCTCACGATAGGCGGCTCTGAGTTCATCAGCGTGTTTTAAGTTGGGGGGCTCAAGATGAAGGTCAGCATATCCTTGACGAAGGATCTCAACGTTGATAAACAAATTGTCTTTAAGCAAAAAAGCATAAGCAAAGGTATGATGTTCTGAATCTTTTTTTTCAACATCAAATTCCAGGCGAACATGTTTACCTTCCAAAAGTTCTTGAACTTGATTAAAAACGAGTTCCTCGACAGGCGTGACAGGCGTCTTGGGCTCCTCAATCACAAACCCATATTCATCGCGCTCCGGTCTCTCTTTTTTGATATGCACCTCGGGTGATTTCAGGCCAATCAAGCGGATCCTTTCGCCGCTTTCAAGCTCAATTAAATCCGTGCGTAGAACATGCGCAACGACTACATCTTTATAATTTCCTGAATTTTTAAAAAAATAATCAAAATTATTTTCGGCTTGGGACGAAAAAACAAGCGGGCTTAGGAAAAGAAAAAATAGTAAGATGATGACCATACGTTGACCAATGGTGGCGGCGAGTGGATTTCCCCAGCTTCCACTAAAACATACAGAGAAGCTGGGACTGTCCCCGGACTCTTTCTAATTTTTAAAGGAAAGTCCGGGGGAAACCACTGACCGTTGTTTGGTGGCGAGGGAGAGAGTCGAACTCTCGACGCCGCGGGTATGAGCCGCGTGCTCTAGCCAACTGAGCTACCTCGCCAGTATTTTAAAATCTCAAACCCTAATTTCAGACGAGAATCGACAAAATCGAATGAGATGAAATTGTACGCGAAAGGTTTATAAATATCAAGTGTTTCTTTGGAAGTTAGAGGCGTTAGGTGAGAAAAATCACGTAAAGAAGAAGCAGTACAACCAAAAAGGAAATCAAATAAAAATCGTTGAAATAAAAAAAATCTTTGAGGCGCTCGGCACTCGTATACGAAATCTGAACATGTTCCTTGGGGACGTGGCCTGTGTTGCGCAACCCTAAAACTTCCGCTTTCCTTAAACGCAAAAACTTATCAGCGATACGATAAGCCTGAAGCTTTCCCTCTTCAATCAAGTCCATCACTTTTTTTTCGGAAACGCCGAGCAATTGCGCGGTCTCGCGCACCGAGATGTATTGATGCGTTGTCATAGATTAATTTTTTAAGCGACTTTTCCCGTGCTGGCCCAGTTGTCAATCTTGCCTCGCTCAAATCTCCATTGATTACCGTTTTTAATCGCCGGGATTTTGCCGGAAAGCGCGAGGGTCTCAATTTCGCTGATTTCAATCTCCAAATATTTGGCGACTTCATCGATATCAAGCAAGCTTTCCGTCATTTGACAACTCCCTTGGAAAATGGCCCCTTCGACAATGTTGAGCTTAGGCGTAAAGATATCCCCGCGCAAGACAGCCGTCGGCATCAAAACCAACATCTTGTTGGCGGTGATGTTACCTTTGACCTTGCCGGCAATGACAATATTATCACCGATAATATTGGCATCGACCTGCGCCGCATCTCCGACGGTCAATGTGCCCTTGGTACTTAAACTTCCATTGAATTGTCCGTTGATTTTCAAACTGACGGGATCGGAAAATGTCAGTGACCCTTGCATTTGTGCATTAATTTCAATGGTCTTACTTTCTTCCTGTTCCTTGATCGGTTTTCTAGCTCCTAATGCCATAAAGAGCCTCCTTTTTATATTTTTATGGGATAGAAATGAATTGTCGAGTTGGGTTTTCAATTCCCTTATAACAAAATTGAAAACTTAAGTCAATTTCACTCACAAGTATTTTAAATCACTTCAAGGCGGCAAGATGATAACCTAAACCGGCGATCATGGCGGCATTATCGAGGCACAAAGATAATGGCGGAAAAAAAACGTCTATTTTATGCCGAAGGCATTCTTGGGATAAGACCTCTCGTAATCGGGAATTAGCGGCCACACCTCCGCCGACCAGAAGCGTTTTGACCTTTAATTTCTCACAGGCCGCAAGGCTTTTTTTAACAAGACTATCGACGACACTCTCTTGAAAGGCAAAAGAAACATTGGCCACGTTAAAATCAGGATCTTTCTCATTAGCCCGCTTATGGTATAACACAGCCGTTTTAACGCCACTGAAACTAAAATCAAAACCCGGCAAAGTTGCCCCAGAAAAACTAAGGCGGCTTGGCTTGCCTGTTTTTGCCAATCGGTCAATGGCCAGCCCGCCCGGATATCCCAGATTTAATATTTTAGCGACCTTATCAAAGGCTTCGCCGGCGGCGTCATCTCTGGTTTCCCCCAACAAACGAAAATGTTTAAAATCCTTAAGATAAAATAAACTCGTGTGTCCGCCGGAAACAACCAGTCCCACAGCCGGCAGTTTTGGCCCAACATTTTTCAAAGATTCTTTTTTGGCATCATTAAACTTTAAAAAATTTGCATAAAGATGGGCTTTAATATGGTCTACTTCAATCAACGGTTTTTTTAACGCATAACTTAAGGCCCTGGCAAATGAAACACCGACCAACAAAGAACCGATAAGTCCCGGATTAAGTGTTACGGCAATTTTGTCGATGTCCTTTAATTTAAGATGGGCCCGTTCTAAAGATTCTTGGACCACGGCAGAAATACATTCCAGCTGCCGACGGGATGCGATCTCAGGGATCACACCGCCGTAAACGGCGTGTTCCTTAAGACTTGATATGACAACGTTAGATAAAACATCATGCCCATTTTTGACAACAGAGGCTGATGTTTCATCACAAGATGTTTCTATGCCTAATATATTCATACTCTAACAATAGAAAGGTCAAGGGCCGTCAAAACGCATGGCCCTTGACCTTTGGATTAAAATGGATTTTACATTTTAATAGCGGCGCTGTTATCAGCTGCGGCCGGCACAGGCGCTTGGGTTTGCTTTTGGTAAACGCGAATCCCTTTCAAAACAGAAATCGCCGTCTGCACCTGATTATCATCAAGCAATCTTTTTCTGGCTTCCAATTGTTCTTTAGTCATTTTTGATTCTTCCGGCTTTTTGCCGTCATGGGCCTCGACATCATCAAAGACTTTATCGATGTTGGCCTTCTTTTCTTTCATGTCCTTATCTTTATTATCTTTTTTATTGTCTTCCTCATCCTCGTCTTTGGTGAATTTATGCACGACAACAACATCCGGGATGATCCCCTTTTCATGGATAGAAACACCCGATGGCGTATAGTATTTGCTCGTTGTTAACCGCAAACCCGACCCGTCGGGCAAAGGAATGACCGATTGAACCGAACCCTTTCCAAATGATTTTTCTCCGACGAGAATAGCGCGCTTCTGGTCTTTTAACGCACCAGCCAAGATCTCACTGCCCGAGGCGCTTCCCTGGTTAATCAAAACAACCATCGGCCAAGTGATCAAATGGTCTTTGTTCGTCGACTTGGCAACCGTCTCCTGGTTGGGACGGCGGCCTCTGGTTGAAACAATCACTTTACCTTCCGGTAAAAACTCTTCAGTGATTTTGATCGCGACATTTAAAAGCCCGCCGGGATTATTGCGCAAGTCCAAAATCAAACTGTCCGCGCCTTCTTGGATTAATTGATCAAGCGCTTTTCTAATCTCGGTGGCTGAGTCTTCCCGAAATTCTGTAAGCCTAACATATCCGATTTTATCCTCGAGGATCTGCGTGTTCTTGACGTCCTCGATATGGATAATCTCGCGGGTCACTGTAAATTCCATGATTTTATATTCTTCTTCTCTTAATATTGTAATGTGCACATCGGTGCCGGGCTTACCTCGCAATTTGCTGACCGCGTCACTTAATGTCATGTCTTTAGTTACTTCCTTTTCAATTTTAACAATACGGTCACCGGCTTTTAATCCGACCTTCCATGCAGGGGTGTCTTCAATGGGCGTAATGATGGTTAAAAGCCCGTCGCGGATGGAAATTTCAATACCAAGCCCGCCAAATTTTCCCTGCGTCTCTGTTTTTAAATCGTTATATTCTTCCGGATCAAGAAACTGGCTGTGTGGGTCAAGGGCCGACAACATCCCTTTAAGCGCGCCGTAAATCAGATCCTTCGGCGATTTTTCATCCACGTATTCTGACTGAATCGTTGTTAACGCATAACTAAAAAGCTCAATCTGAGAATACAGATCATCTTTGGTTTTTCTGTCCATCTGGGAAATCCCCAGCGTGGTCAAAGAGATGATGGAAAAAACAACAAGCAACCCTATACCAATTCTTCTACGCATTGACAATCCTCCTTCGGATGATGTCACCTATTTTTTTAGGGTTAGCCTTGCCGCCGCTTTTACGCATGGCCTGACCAACCAGAAATCCAACAGCACTGTCTTTGCCTTCTTTGACTTGAACAACAACATGAGGATGCTCGGTGATGATATCATCGACGATTTTTTCAAGCGCGCCATCGTCAGAAACTTGCGCCAAACCTTTTTCTTTGATGATCGCATCCGCGCTTTGGCCAGATTCAATCATCAACGAAAATACATCTTTGCCGACCAGATTGCTGACAACACCCTCTTCAACTTTCTTAATTAACTCAACAAGCTCGGGAGCCGTCAACGAAATATTTTTTATATTGGCCTTGCGTTCATTTAACGTCTGCAGGACTGGGCCGATGATCCAGTTGCAAATTTTTTTTGTATCCGGATAAATCTTACCGCAATCTTCAAAAAAGAAAGCAAGGTCCTGATCCTGAACTAAAAGATTAGCATCATAGGCCGAAAGTTTATATTGGGCCATAAAACGTTCGCGCTTAGCGATCGGAAGCTCGGGCAACTGGCCACGGACTTGATCAATGACGCTCTGCTCGACGGTAAAAGGGACCAAGTCTGGCTCCGGAAAATAACGATAGTCATGGGCTTCTTCTTTGCTACGCATCGCCATGGTTATTTGTTTTTCTTCGCTCCATAGACGTGTTTCTTGAATGACGCGATCACCGGAGCGGATGACCGTTTCATGCCGCTCGATCTCGTGTTCTAAAGCGATCTTGACGGCCCGGAAAGAATTCATGTTCTTAAGTTCTGTTTTCGTCCCTAACTTTTCGCTTCCTTTCGGACGGATCGAAACGTTGGCATCGCAACGCAAGCTTCCCTTTTCCATGTCGCAATCGGAGACATTTAAATATTGCAATGTTAACTTGAGTGTCTGTAGATAATCATATGCTTCTTGTGGCGAACGCAAATCTGGCTCAGTGACGATCTCTAAAAGCGGCGTGCCCGTTCGGTTATAGTCGACCAAACTGTAGTTGCCCTTGTCATGGATTAATTTCCCGGCGTCTTCTTCTAAATGCGCGCGTTTGATGCGGATCTTTTTTTCCTGCTGATTTTCCGTCGTGATCATCAAAAACCCGTTCTCGGAGATCGGCAGATCATATTGCGAGATCTGATAACCTTTAGGCAAGTCCGGATAGTAATAATTCTTACGGTCGAATTTAATATAAGGATTGACTTTACAATTTAAGGCCAGCGCGACTTTAATCGCATATTCTAAAGCTTTTTTGTTTAAGACGGGCAATGTTCCCGGCAATCCCAAACAAACCGGGCACGTGAGCGTATTCGGGTCTTTGCCAAAACGGTTAGCGCAGCCGCAAAAAATTTTCGTCGCCGTGCTTAATTGTAAATGCACCTCTAGGCCAATAACTGTTTCGTAAGTTTGTTGAATTGTTTGTTCCATAATCTTCATGTCACAAGAACACAGGTCACAAAGTCACAGGGTGTTACACGTTAACTTATGACGACCTGTGACGTGTGCCTTGTGCTCTTGTGACCATTCTATAATTTTACTTTTTCTTTATGCCAAGATGTGTTCTGCTCATACGTATACGCAATGCGAAGCAACATGTCTTCGGCGAAGGGCTTGGCCATTAATTGCAGCCCAATCGGCATTTTATTTTTTGAAAATCCGCACGGAATAGAAATCGCCGGAATACCCGCTAAGTTTGCTGAGATCGTGTAAATGTCCGATAAATACATCGCGAGTGGATCATTGGACTTCTCACCGATTTTAAACGCTGTCGTTGGCGCCGTCGGTGTAATGATCGCATCATACTTTTCAAAAACCTTATCGAAATCCTGTTTGATCAAATGACGCGCTTTAAGGCCCTTTAAATAATACGCATCATAATATCCGGAAGAAAGAGAATACGTCCCAAGCATAATGCGGCGCTTGACCTCTTTACCAAAACCTAAATCGCGTGTTTCTTCATACATATCGACCAGAGGCGTTTTCCTCGTCTGCCCAGGCATTTTTCTTAATCCATATTGAACACCATCGTAACGGGCCAAGTTGGAACTGGCCTCGGCGGTTGCAACGATATAATACGTCGCGACCCCATATTCCGTATGCGGCAAAGAAACTTCCTCAAAATGCGCCCCAGCCTTTTCCAAAACTTTGATCGATTGCGTGACAGCCTCTTTAACTTCTTTGTCCAATCCTTCAATGAAATATTCTTTCGGCACGCCGATCTTTAATCCTTTGACATCATTTTTAAGCGCTTGTGTATAATCGACCTTAGGTAAATTCGCCGATGTAGAATCCATCGGATCATATCCGGCGATGATATTCAAAAGAAGCGCGCAGTCCGTAACATCCTTGGTGAGCGGCCCAATCTGGTCGAGGCTTGAAGCAAACGCAATCAGCCCATAACGGGAAACAAGCCCATAGGTGGGTTTAAGTCCGACAATGCCACAGAACGCAGCAGGCTGACGGA
>JACXTT010014105.1_pt1 | contig 10482 bp, 6 predicted proteins | sample 9270951 | NCBI WGS metagenome assembly JACXTT01 (sample SAMN15532306, study PRJNA645909) | rock metagenome | isolation source: weathered quartz diorite | place: Puerto Rico | collected 2017-06-21
CCGCGCGCCGCCGCCCGCAGCGCCCCCCCGCGCAGCGCGCCGGCCGAAAAACCCGCGCCCATCCCCCGCAGCCACCCGAAGCTCGACGAAGCGATGGACCTCTAAGCGAGGCCGGGGCGCGAGCCGGTGCCGCTCCACGCCGCGGCGTGGCTGCGCGACATCGCCGCCTCCGAGGCGAGCGTGCCGGCGATCGGCAGACGCACCACGAAGCGAGCGCCGCCGCCCGGCGCGTCGTCGAGCTCGACCGTGCCGCCGTGATCGAGCACGACCTTCTGCACGATGCTGAGCCCGAGGCCGGTGCCGTTCTTCTTGGTGGTGACGTAGGGATCGAACACCGCGGCCTTCAGCACGTTGGGGATGCCCGGGCCGTCGTCGGCGACCTCGATCGCGCACCAGTCGCCGTCGCGGCGCACGTGCACGCGGACGTGGCCGTCGCCCTCGGCCTGATGCGCGGCGGTCGCCTCGGTGGCGTTGGTCATCAGGTTGACGAGCACGCGGTGCAGCATCGTGCGATCGAGCATCACCGGCATCTCGCCCGCCGCCACCTCGAGCTCGAGCTCGACCGCGCGGCCGTCGATCTCCGGCAGCTCGCCCTTCTCCAGCCGCGGCCACTGCTCGCGCACGAACTCGCCGAGGTCGCCGCGGCGCAGGTTCGCCCGCGGCAGGCGCGCGAACGCGGCGAACTCGCCCACCAGCTGGCGCAGGCTCGCCACCTCCTCGGTGACGATGTCGTGCGTGGTCGTGAGCAGGCCCTTGAAGCCCTCGTCGTCGCCGCGGTAGCGCTGGCAGCACTCCTCGACCGCGAGCTGGATCGGCGTGAGCGGGTTCTTGATCTCGTGCGCCAGCCGCCGCGCCACCGTCTGCCACTGCCCGACGCGCTTGAGGAACTCGATGCGCGCGCGGCTCTTGTCGAGCTGCTCGAGCATGCGGTTGAACGCCTGCGCCAGCTCGGCGACCTCGCCCGGGCCGTCGACCGCGACGCGCACGCTGAGGTCGCCCTCGGCCACCGGGCGGGTCGCCGCGACCAGCCGGCCGATCCCGCCGGTCACCGGCCGCACCACCAGCGCGCCGACGATCACCGCCAAGAGCACGGTGATGCCGAGCAGGCCGGCGAACGAGGTGACGTAGGTGCGATCGCCGATGGCGTCGTTGTAGGCGCGCTCGAGCTCGGCGTAGGCGTCGGCGAAGCCTTGCGCGGCGCTCACGTCGTCGAGCCGCTGGCGATCGGCGGCGAACACCGCGGTGAGCATGGCGGCGCCGTCGCCGTCGGCGAGCCGGCGCTTGGTCGGGTAGGCGCGCTCGGTGCGCTCGTCGAGCGGCGCGGCGCGGTCGCGCGACGCGAGCGTCTTGCCGTCCTGCTCCACCACCAACGACAGGAGAGACGGGTGCGCCTCGATCACCCGCTCGAGCTCGGCGTCGACCTTCGCGCCCTCGCCGCGCGCCGCCGCGTCGCGCAGCGCCACGCCCGCGGCGATGGCCGTGGCCTCGTTGCCCATCTCGCGCTTCATCGTCCGCGCCAGGTCGCGGTAGAGCGCGAGCGACCGCTCGAGCTGATCGCGGAACGACGGCTGGAACGCCGACTCCGACACGCGCCGGATCACGGTGCTGGCCAGCGCCATCGCCGTCACCAGCGGGAGCGTGGCGGTGAGCAAAAGCGCGAGGATGACGCGCCGACCCGTGGTACCGAAGGGTCTCACGCCGAAAAGCTACCAGGATCTCGCGCCGCAGGCGCGCCTTCGTCCCTGGGCTCACCCTCCGGGACGCCAAAGCTGGACAAGGCGCCCCCTCCACGCCTGGGCCACGCGCGCCAGAGCGCGCCCATCGGCCCCTCGGGCCTCGCCCGGTATGCGTCAAAGAGCAAAATCGGCCCTCCACGTCGCGCGTGCTCCGCGTCGGAGCGCGACGAATCGGCCATCGCAAGAATCCGGCCCTGGACACATGCCGCCGCGTGCGATTTCATGCGATCTGGGGTCCGGCCGGCCGTGAGGGCGAACGAGGAGGGCATGGCGAGGTTCATTCCGTGGCGCGTCATGTTCGTGGCGCTGGCAGGAGCGGCGCTTGCCGTTGCCTGCGGCGTGTCCGACGGCTCCTCGGGCGGTGAATCCGTCTCGGCGGTCGGCCAGACCATCATGCAAGGCACCCTCGACGGCGCCGGCGAGTTTCCCGCGGTCGCGCGGGTGCTCATCGGGAGCAACGCCTGCTCGGGCACGCTCGTCAGCCCGAACGTGGTGCTCACCGCGGCCCATTGTTTCGGCTTCGCCGGAAACGTCCTCACGAGCTACGCGAATGGCTGCGGCATCTACGCCTACCAGCAGCCCAAGACTCCACAGGGGGCGCCGCTCGCCAGCATCAAGGTGCAGATCCCGACCCCCCAGAATGTCGCCAAGGGAGATCCGCTGGATCCCAACGCCCTCGTCATCGGCGTCGATGCGCTCGACGTCCACCCAGGCTGGATGCCGAACGTGCCGGCCACGTGCTGTCCGCTCAATCCGGCCAGCTGCGCCGGTCCAAACCCGCTCGTTTCCCTTTGTGCCAGCGACCTGACCGACACGATGCACGACGTCGCGGTGCTGCACCTGGAGAGAGCCGTGCCGTCCGCGATCGCGACCCCGATGAAGGTGCTCGCCAAGCTCGGCCCCGCCGTCCAGCCGGGGCAATACCCCGTCAACTTCGCTTCCTTGGTCAACGCGAAGGTCACCCTCGTCGGCACGTCACTCACGTCGGTCACGCCCAACCAGCCGTGGCGGGCGTACGGCACCGCCACCGTCAGCGCGGTAAACGGCAATCAACCGAAGTTTGGCAAGTGCGCTAATTCGAATGCCGTGCCACCCCCGCCGACGGTCCCGCAGCCGTGCACGAATTGCTACCTGTTCACCAGCGCGGCTAACGGTGGCGCTTGCGCGGTACCAGGCGACTCCGGCGGGCCGGTCGTGCTCAACGCGACATCGCTCGGCGCCTCGGCAGTCCCGGGTCTCGGAAGCGAACGCGTCATCGCCGGCGTGGATTCGTCCGGTCCGAAAAACTTCAGTCCGACGTGCAACAACTCGACCGATGTGGACCGATACTGCGCCGTGCACGACCTCGTCGACCAGAACAACGTGCCGCGGACGAACGGCTCGTGGATCCTCGAGCACCTCGTCGACTTCGACGGCGACGGCTGGTTCGACGACAAGGACAACTGCCCGCTGGTCGCGAACGCCGATCAGGCCAACTGCAACGCCGACGCCGAGCTGAAGTGGGGCTTTCCGGTGCGCGGCGACGCCTGCGATCCGATCCCCTGCGCTCACGCCGAGTTCGGCGCGTCGCGCTCCGCGCCCATGTCCATCCTGATCTCGGACCCGTTCGTCCAGCAAGTCATCACGCACGTGGTCAAGAGCACCTTCTCGCTCACCCCGCTCGGCTCCGGCCCGTACGGCAACGGCGCGAGCCTCGGGGCGGTCCTGCCGCCGGCGAACGTCGGGACGGTCACGACCCACTACCGATTCTGTCAGAAGAACCCCAATGCGAATATCGACTGTGGCCCGGGATCCTTCAACAACGCGTTCCTGAACACGCTCGAAGGTCCACCCCTGGCGAGTCGACCCTATCACCAGAGCCACGCCTCGCAGCCGCCGGTCGCCGCGCAGGAGCCCTTTGACTACCCCTCGGCCAGCATCCTGCGCACTTGGGACTACGCGGGCGACTGCGCTAGCTGGGTCGCCAATAGCTGGATTGCGCCGGTCAGCTGCGCCAGCGATGGCCTGAAGAGCGGAGGGCTCGACGGTCGCTTCTGGATCGACACCGACACGGGCAAAGGGACGTTCAGCGTCCCGATTGGCACGGGCTACCGGGTCAACCTCCTCGGAACGACCGACAACGACGACGAGCTCCACAACAGCTACTACGAGCTCGCACCTGACATCGTGTCGACCTCGTTGCAGGGAAAGCCGCTCGCGTACCAGTTCTTCTTCAAGTGGTGGCTCTACCAGGACGTCCTCTCGGCGCCGCCGCAGTGGGACGGCGCGTCAAGAGAAGTGTCGTTCATCGTCCCCGCGGCCGGCGGCCACGCGGGCATCGTGCGCCACGACGGCGCGGTCGAAGTCCTGGACGGCTCGTTCGGCCCCGGGCTGGAGAGCGTCTTCGCCAATCCCGCGGCGGTGATCGCCGGCGCGGTCGACCCTTCGCTCGGAATGGGTCCGCTCGCCGCGACGAATGGCACCGAGGCATTGATCTTCGCCGCCGACGGCACGCGCGTCATCGACGGCGTCGGCTACAATCCGGCGAATGGCACGCTCGGCACCACGGGCGATCTCGGGATTCCGGCCGGCCTGCCGCTCACGGCGCCGCCGCCGGTGCCGTTCGTGCGAAGCTTCGGCACGTACGGTTCGGGACCGGGGCAGTTGAACTTCCCGGTCGGGATTGGCCTCGACGCGCAAGACAACGCCTTCGTGGTCGACCGTTCGAACCACCGCGTCTGCAAGTTTGGCCCGGGCGGCGACTTTCTCCTTTGCTGGGGCAAGGCGGGCACGGGAGACGGCGAGTTCGGTGAGTTCGCGGTCTCCGAGGGCCCATATGGCCTCGAAGTCGACAAGGGCACCGGCCGCGTGTACGTCGCCGACACCGTCAATTCGCGCGTGCAGTGCTTCGACGGCGACGGCACCTTCCTCTTCAAGTTCGGCGGCGCCGGCAGCGGCCCGGGCCAGTTCGCAGCCGAGGTCGGCCTCGGTCTCGACCCGCAGAATCACGACATCTACGTGGCCGACACCTTCAACCACCGCATTCAAGTCTTCGACTCCGCAGGCGGTTATTTGCGGCAGTGGGGCTCGTTCGGCGCGGCGCCGGGACAGCTGGCGTATCCGCGCGACGTCGCCGTCGACAGCGGCGGCAACGTCTACGTCGCGGAGTACGACAACAGCCGAATCTCCAAGTTCGATCGGATCGGCAACCTCCTGAGCACCTGGGGCTCGACAGGCTCGGCGCCCGGGCAGTTCCACAACCCGCACGCCGTGGCGGTCGACGCCGCCGGGCGCGTCTACGTCGGCGATCTCAACAACAACCGCGTCCAAGTCTTCACGCCCGCCGGCGCGCTCGTGGCGCTGTGGGGCGGCGCCGGAGCGGCGGAGGGTCAATTCCAGGGGCCGATCGGCCTCGATCTCGACGCGCAGGGGCAAGTCTACGTCACCGACCATTTCAACCATCGGGTCGAGGTGTTCGCGCCGTTCGTTCAACCCCCGCCGCGCACGGGTTTCTTCCCGGTGTTCTCGCGCGTGGAGCAGCGCGCCTTCGTCATCGGCGGCGCCGATCCGACGACCGGCGTCTGGAAAAGCGACGCGTGGATGCTCGGCCCGTCGGGCTGGAGCCCAATCCCGCTCGGCACCTACGATCCGCAGAACGTGCTCGCGGCCACCTGGAGCTTCACCGATCACCGGCTGTGGATCCTCGACAAGGCGGTCCACTCGCCGCCGGTCGCGCGCCTCGTCCGCGTCGAGCCCGGCCTCGGCCACGTCCAGGTCGTCGGCGAGTGGCCGTGGACCGGCACGTGGGACAGACACTATCTCGTGATCGACGCCCATGGTCAGGTGATCCTGGCTTCCTCGAGCACGTCGGCGAACAAGACGACGCTGATCCGTTTCCACGTCGCGCCGTTCGTCGGCGACGCCGAGGTCACCATCGACAGCGTCCGGACCACGGGCGGCGCGCTCGCCTTGCCGCCCATCGCCGATCTGTCGGGCACGACCCTATTTCGCTTCAACGCGAAGAAGGAAAGCTACGTCGTCCGCCGCCGGACCATCTCCGGCACGGCCGCGGTCGACGACGGCGACGAGGGCGACAAGGCCGACGACGGGAACGACAAGAGCCCGAAGAAGAAGGATAAGAAGGGAAAGGGCGACGAGGACGGCCAGGGTAAGGCTCAGCCGCTCACCATCCTGTCGCAGGTGTTCTGATGTGGGCCGCGGCGCTGCTCGGCAAGCGAACCGTCATCGCCGCCCTCACCGGGTGCATCCTCGCCGCGTCCTTCGCCAGGTCGTCGGGCTGTTCGTCGAGCGGGACGTCTCCCGCGGCGGGAGGATCGACGGCCGCGACGACCAAGGCGTCATCGCACGCGAGCAGTTCATCGGCAGCCGTGACGGCGACCACGTCGAACGGCGGTGGCGGCGCGGCGCCCATCCCATGTCCAGGCTGGCCCGGTTGGAACCTATTCAGCGGTTTTCCCCAAGGCATGTTCTGCGTGCCGGCCTCGAGCGCTGCGCTTCCGGAACCCATTCAGTGGGAGCCCTGCCCGGCAAATGCCGGGCTCACGGCGCCCGGGTGTCGCGGCATGAAGATTACCTGGCCGCATGGACCGCTCACGATGGCGGGAGGCGCTGTTGACGTGCGCGAAGACGGCTCCGCCGCTCTCAGCTTCACTCGAAACTCACTTACGGGAAACAAGCCCTACCGAATGCTCATCGTCGGCGACGCCGACGGCGCCACGCGCACGGCGTTTCTTGATCCCCAGCCCGATCCGACGAGCTACATATTCAACGATTCCACTACGCTCATGGGGGTGCGGCAGGGAAAGTACATCTTCCGGATTTATGATGGCGGCAAAGCCGGTAAGGGCGTGAATCTGCTGGAGGTCATCCTCGGCGGAGGATACGACGATCTCACGCCCACCGTCCTCTGGTCCTCCGATCAGACTGAGGGCCACGCGATTGGTACCTCCGACATCCAGTGGGGTACCCACGACTCGTTCGAAATCGACCTTGCGCCTTGGGGTGGCCCGTTGAAGACGGCCTACACCGGCATTCAGGCCGGCGGCCTGCAGCAGACCCAGCTCTACTTCTGGCATGACCTCGCCTGGTGGCAGAGCGGCAGCCTCAAGTATTCGAACATCATGGCGTATACGCCGCAGAAAGGCGTCTACCCCTTCATCGCGTTTGGAAACGACACGAGCCGAGGGGCTCACGGCATCGCGACGGACGGCAAGAACATCGTGTGGATCTACAGTCATGATCGAAAGCCGGGCGACGTCGTCTATCCGGTGCGCGACATCATGGTCTCGCCTTTCACTCCCGATCCTTCGGCGCTCCAACCCAAACGACTGCGGTCATACCCATGGCCGTACTCGGTCATCGATCCACTCGCGGTCGGCTGCGGCTACGCCGCCTACGCTCAGCCCGGACAAGCCTTCGTCGTTCGGCTAAGCGACGGCGTCTCGTGGTGGCTCCCCGAGGGCGGCTGCAAGCTCCCCCTCGAAACCGAGTGGTGCTGGGACCAAGTCTACGCCATTACCTGCGAAGAGGTCTTTCTGCGCGGCGGCGCGCTCGCGGCGACGATCGCGCGCGTACGCCTCGACGCCCTCGGCCCCGGCAAGCCCCCGGATTGACGGATTGCCGTGAAACCACGATTCCAAGCCCCGATCATCCCTGAAAACGCGTCGTTCCGATGCGGCGCGCGCGCTCTTTGGATTCTCGCCGCCGGAATCGCATTCGCCGCGGCGTGCGCATCCTCGCATGAAGTCTCCTCGAATGAAGTCAACAACCACGGTGGCGCGACGCCCGACGAGGGTTGCCCGAAAAACAATCCGGCGTACGGCACGCCATGCGCCATGACGACGACGAAGCAATGCGACTATGACTGCGGGGAACGCTATCGCTGCAGCGGAGGTTACTGGCTTTGGGTGACGGATCCTCGCCTGGTTTCGGCGACTGGGATTCCTTGCGCGCCAATAGGCCGGACGTGCGCGCTAGCTTTCGATGGCTGCAACGATTTCTGGGCGAGATGCGACGCGGCCGGCTGGGCGATGCTGAAGTACCCCAATTGTTTCGAATGCGGAACGCCCTGCCCAGCCGACCCTCCGGCGCCGGGAAGTCAATGCAAGCTCTGCGCTCCGGTCGACGGTTCTTACGAATGTAGCTATCAAGCCGTCACCGCCTGCGGAGCCACGAAGGTCGGCGCAAAGTGCACTCAAGCCGGCTTGTTCGCGGTGTCGTCGGACTGCCCGTGCGGCAAGGCTACGGATGAAGCGACCTGCGCAAAAAACCCGGCGTGTGGCTGGAAGGCCGGCGCGTGCGTCGCGCTGATGTGAGGTCGGCCGGCCAACGACACGGACACGGTCACTCCACCGTCACGGTCTTGGCGAGGTTGCGCGGCTGATCGACGTCGTGGCCTTTGCGGGCGGCGACGAAATAGGCGAGGAGCTGCAGCGGCACCACCGTCAAGAGCGGCAGCACCGGCTCGGGGGCCTCGGGCAGCCACACGATGTGCTCGGCGAGGTCGTGCATGGTCTCGTCGCCCTTGGTCGCGAGGGCGATGACGCGGCCCTCGCGCGCGCGCACCTCGTTCACGTTGCCCAGCATTTTCTCGTACGAAGCGTCCTTCGGCGCGACCGCGACCACCGGCAGCGACGCGTCGACGAGGGCGATCGGCCCGTGCTTCATCTCGCCGGCGGCGTAGCCCTCGGCGTGGGCGTAGCTGATCTCCTTCAGCTTGAGCGCGCCCTCGAGCGCGATGGGGAAGTTGTAGCCGCGGCCGAGGAACAGCACGTCGCTCGCGCCGGTCAGCTGCGTGGCGATGCTGCGCACGTAGTCGGCGTCGCCGAGGAGCTCGTTCATGTGGCCGGGCACGCTCACGAGCGCCTGGAGCAGCTCGCGCCCGCGCGCGGCGTCGAGCGCGCCGCGGCGGCGGCCGAGGTAGACCGCCAGCAGCATCAGCGCCGCGAGCTGCGCGGTGAAGCACTTGGTCGAGGCCACGCCGATCTCCGGCCCGGCGCGGGTGTAGAGCTCGCCGTCGGCCATGCGCGGGATGGCGCTGTCGAGCACGTTGGCGATGGCGAGCACGCGCGCGCCCGCGGCCTTGGCGGCCTTCACCGCGCCGAGCGTGTCGAACGTCTCGCCCGACTGGCTCACCGCCACCACCAGGTCGTCGTCGAAGAACACCGCCGGGCGGTTGGCGATCTCGCTGCCGAGCTCGACCACCGCCGGCACGCGCGCGAGCGCCTCGATCCAGTAGCGGCCGATGAGCCCGGCGTGGAAGCTCGTGCCGCAGGCGACGATGTAGACCCGGCGGATCGACTTCGCCACCTCGGGTGTCACGCCGATCTCGGCCGCGTGCACGTCGCCGGCCTCGAGATCGATCCGCCCGCGCAGCGTCGCGGCGATGGCGTCGGGCTGCTCGTGGATCTCCTTCAGCATGAAGTGCTTGAAGCCGCCGCGCTCGGCCATGGTCGGGCTCCAGTCGATGCGCTTCCGCGGCCGCTCGACCGCGACGCCGGCGACGGTCTGGATGCGCGCCTTCGGCGGCGCCGCCTCGCTCGGCGCGCGCAGCTCGGCGATGTCGCCGTCCTCGAGGAAGACCATGTCGCGGGTGTGGGCGAGCAGCGCCGAGATGTCGCTGCCGCAGAGGATCTCGCCCTCGCCGAAGCCGACGACCAGCGGCGAGCCGTGGCGCGCCGCGACGATCGTGCCCGGCTCGTCCTTCGACAGCACGGCGATGGCGTAGGCGCCGGTCACCTGCCCGAGCGCCACGCGCACCGCCTCGAACAGGCCCGCGGCGCCGGCCGAGAGCGCGCGATCGACCAGGTGCGCGATGATCTCCGTGTCGGTGTCGGAGCCGAAGCGAACGCCTTGGTCCGCGAGCTGGCGGCGCAGGCCGGCGTGGTTCTCGATGATGCCGTTGTGCACCACCGCCACGCGGCCGGCGACGTGCGGGTGGGCGTTCTCCTCGCTCGGGCGGCCGTGGGTGGCCCAGCGGGTGTGGCCGATGCCGAGGCTGCCGGCGAGCGGCTTCTTGCCGAGCGCGTCGCCGAGCGCGCGCAGCTTGCCGAGCGCGCGCACCACCTCGATGCCGCGGCCGTCGTGGACGGCGATGCCCGCGGAGTCGTAGCCGCGGTACTCGAGCCGCTTCAATCCGTCGATGATGATGGGCGCCGCAGCTTGCCTACCGGCGTATCCTACAATTCCACACATCGCTCACTCCGCCGCGTTACTTGGGTTGTGCCGAGGGTACGGGAGATTCAGGTTGACCGGCCAATTGCCGGAGGGCCAGCGCACGCCGCACCACCGCCAGCGCCTCCTCGACCGGCGCCTCGCCGCGCAGGTGCACGCGCGTCGCCTCGGCCTGGATCTTCATGCGCGCGAGGATCGGCCCGTAGCCGAGCACGCGCGCGAGCGTGCCCTCCGCCTGGGCGGCGAGCGCCTCCGAGGCGATGGCGGCGACCGCGCGGCACGCGTCGGCCTGGTCGCACGTGACCATGCCGTGAACGCGCAACGAGTCGTCGAGCCGCACCGCGATCGCTCCCGAGCGTATGGACGCGAACGGCGAGCCGCTCATTCCCTGGCGGCCGAGCTCGTCGGCGAGGGTCGCGCGCTGCTCGGCGGTGAGCACCAAGGTGGCGACCGCCACGCCGTCGCCGATGGCCGCGCGGAGCTCGGCGTGGCGCGAGTCGTCCGCCACGTCGGGATCGTCGCCGGCCGCCGCGCGCAGGGCGAGCGCGAGGTAGGCCGGCTCGGCCAGCACCAG
>JACXTT010014106.1_pt1 | contig 10482 bp, 5 predicted proteins | sample 9270951 | NCBI WGS metagenome assembly JACXTT01 (sample SAMN15532306, study PRJNA645909) | rock metagenome | isolation source: weathered quartz diorite | place: Puerto Rico | collected 2017-06-21
CTTCGCTGACTCCGCTGGAAATCACGGCGCGGCCGATCGCGACGGGCAGAATCCAGCGAGGCGCGTCGCCGAAGACTTTCTTGTCGTAGTTGATGTGTGCGATCAACGCTTCGTGAGAAACGGCCGGCAACAGCGCGGGTAAACCGAAACGATGGAGGAGATCGTTCTGACTTCTCTCGACGTCCGCGGCTGCGAGACCAAGCCGAACCGCCAGCCGGGCTTCGATCGCCATGCCGATCGCGACGGCGTCGCCGTGCAGAAGCTCGTAGTTTGTCGCCGCCTCGAGCGCATGACCGATGGTATGCCCATAATTCAGAAAGATCCGATATTGGTGGGAGTCCCGCTCATCACCGGCGACCACCTGAGCCTTCAAGGCCACGCATCTTGCGATGATGTTCAGAAGGATCTTCTTATCGAGCCCGATCAAGCCGGCCACGCTTCGAGTCAGTTCGTCGAACAGGGTCGTGCCCACGACTTGATCGCGCAGGAGCGAGCTTTCCAGCATCGCGTATTTCACCACTTCGGCCCACGACGCGCGCAGTTCGGATTCCGGTTCATCCTTCAACAGCGCGGCGTCCGACAAAACCAGGCGCGGGTGAAAAAACGTGCCGATCAGGTTGCGGGCTCGAGGATGGTTGAGCGCAGTCTTCCCTCCGATCGAAGTATCGACCATGCCTTCCAGCGATGGTGGACCCTTGATCAACGATACGCCGCGCATATACGTCGACGCGGCAAACCCGCCCAGATCGTCGATGGCGCCGCCCCCGATGACGATGAAAACGTCTTCGCGACGCAAAGGTATTCCGAGCAGCCAATCGTGAATGGCATTGGCTTCATCCGAAGTTTTGATGGCTTCGTCCGGGGAAACCTCACGCACGTGGACCTCCAGACCCGACGATTGCAGCGACGCCTGGACAGTGCCGCCGAGCCGCTTCCACGTCTCGTGGTTTGTGAGAATCGCAGCCCGATGGGTTTGGGGCAGAACTCGCCGCACCTGCTCACCGAGCGAGTGCAGTTGATTCCATTCGACGACGACATAATACGGCCACGGTCCGGCGGCGACGACGATCGGCGGCGGCACCTCCGGATTGAGCGAATGCCGCATCGGCGTGCCCATGGTGTCGTCAAACGCGGGTGGCTCGGGCGAGTGCTCCAGGATGTCGACGCCTCGCATCACTTCATCGGCCACCTGCTTTGAAGTCAACCGGTCTGTGTAGACCGCCCAATCCGCAAAGCTGTATGCGGATTGCCGAGTCTGTTTGAGCGCTCGAATCTGATCGAGTGGATAAACAGAGTCGAGCATCGGACGAATGGCCTTGGGATCCGATTCCTTCAACTGCCGCTGAATGCGGCCCAGCAAGGTTTGCGGACGCGCCTCCAGACAAACGATCCAACCCTTGCTGGCCATGAACAGCCGGTTCTCGGGTCGAGCGACCGTGCCTCCTCCAGTTGCGACAACGAACCTGCCTGAACTGGACGCCGCTCGAAGCGCTTCCGCTTCCCGCAGACGAAAACCCGGTTCCCCTTCGCGCTCGAAGATCACGGGAATCGTGATGCCGCTGCGCTGAACGATCAGTTCGTCGAGATCGCAAACGGGCCACCGAAGCGACTCACCGAGCAGTCTCGCTACTGTGGACTTTCCGGATCCACTGAATCCGACAAGGTAAATACCGCGGATCTTTTCCACTGCCTTTTCGTCGATCATCGCAGCAGCACGCTCGTGATGGCCCTGGCCTCAGCGATCGGAATCTGACCCGGCGCGGATGTCTCCTGCCCGACCGCGAAAGCCAAATCGGAACCGTACAAAAACCCGGCCACTCGAGTGATCGAACCGAGAGTTCCCATCGACATCGTGCACAGCGGCACTGCCGGAAATGCCTGGCGTGCCGCCAGAGTCACCTCGAACATTCTGAGCACGTCGCCGGGCTCCCGGGGCATACACGCGATTTTCGCAATGTCCGCCCCCTGGCGAATCATGGCGGAGATTGTGCCAAGCAATATTTCCTTGCTGGGCGTGGCTTGAAAATCGTGAAACGACACGATCACTCGCGTCGCGTTATCGTGCGCGATCTTAATGATCTGTTCAACGATGGCCGGGCCGTTGGACAGTTCGATATCCACCAGGTCGATGTGGCGCGAGCGTATCAAAACGTTGATGCATTCGATTCGGAGATCCGGACGGATGTCCTTCGCGCCTCCCTCGGTATGGATACGCAAAGTAAACAGGATCGGTTCTCGATCCAGAACCGCGCGAAGTTCGCGGCCCGCATGCACCAGGCTGTCGGCGCTCAAACTATCGTAGGAATCCGCCCGCCATTCGACGACGTCCGCTTCCAGGCGGCGCGCGGCGCGTGCCTGGGCAAGGAGTGCATCCAGATCTTTCGCGACCAGAGGTATGCAAAAGAGCGGCGCGGGGCCGCCGAACGCGGCGCTTCGAATATAGAGCGGAACTGGGACACAGGGTCGCACACGTTCACCTTACCCTGTCGACTGAATATTGACAACAGAGCAGGACGCGTTCACGCCGCGTCATTGGCGCCTGAAGTTTGTCGCTTTTTCGCTGTCAGGAATTCAGCCGGGGGTACGGGCACGCTTTTTTGTGCGCGTACCCCCGGAGTAAAGAACCCGGCGAATTTCGCACCCTGAAGGGGTGCGGATTGGTTTGGTTGTAAGCGCAGGACGCCGGACGCGAATTACGGCTGGGATCCGCCGCTGTCGCGGCGGGCGTGCGGAGCCGGTTCGCTATCCGTGAGGCCCAGCGACCATTTGATGGCTTCGAGGTACATCAGCTGAATGTCGCGGCGGTCCCACAATTCTGTTGCGTGTGAAAACGAGCCGTAGAAGACGCGACCCTGGCCGTACTTCTTGACCCAGGCCAACGGGAAGTCGCCGTCCGCCGGGAGTGTGGTGCCGGGAACGCTTGCCGGATTGAAGCGCAGCAGCACATCGATCTTGTCGCGAGAGAATGTCTTCGCTTTGTAGAACTCGTCGTTGTAATCGAACTCAGCCGCGAGGTGCCTGACGATCGGCGACGCCGGCGACTCGTTGATCACCTTGGCCAGCCCCGTGTAGAGATGTCCTTCGTACTGCGCGCCGAGCATTTCTCCAAACTCCGGCCACGACTCGAACGCGGTCAAGCCGGTATGGGCGGCCACGAAACCGTGACCGTTGCGGACGAACGTCAGGAGTTCCTCCTTTTGCTTGGCGTTGATGTCGATCTCGCGATGACCGAGGAAGAAAATGCCGTCGACATTGCTCAGGCTGGGCCCGCCGCTTGCGGGAGTGCTGTCGGTTTTGAAGGCCGTGTTGGCGACGATATTCGAATCGGTGCGAATAAACGTATCCCAGAGGCCGGACTCGTAGCCGAGACGTTCCACGATGGCGAGCGCATGCGATGTGAATTCATGCTGCGATATCCCATTCCGCGTATCCGCCCACGCCAGCAAAACTTTTCGCTGGGCTGCGCCGCGGCCCCGGCCACCGCGGCCGACGCCTCCCTGCGCTCCTGCCTGGCCGCGTGCGCCGGCGGGTTGCTGCGGGGCCGGCGTCTGCGCTAAAAGCATTGCGCCAAGAATGATGGTTAACCCGGTCATCAAGAAGATTCGTTTCATGGTTTCCTCGCTACGGCAGTGTGAATGCGACAACGGTGTCGGCAGTTGGACTCTGAAGGAATCCGCCGCCACCGGCGGAAACCACGACGTACTGCTTGCCGTCCCGGCCCACGTAGGTGGACGGTATCGAGTGAGCGGGCGCGTCGAGTTTTTCGCTCCAGAGTTCTTTTCCGTTTCGAGCATCGAACGCGCGAAAACGCCCGTCAATTGTGGCTCCGATGAAAACGAGGTCACCTGCGGTCGTGATGCTTCCACCGAGACTCGGCGTTCCCGTCTTGATTCCTTTGGCCTCGAGTTCTTCAAAAACGCCGAGCGGCACATGCCAGGCGATGTCACCGGTGTTCACGTTGACGGCGACAAGTTCGCCCCAGGGCGGAGCGACGCAGGAATACTTGGTCTTCGGATCCCAGAATCTTCCGCCCTCCGGAGTCACCTTCCGGTAGGTGTTGGCGTTCGCGTCATCGGCACCGTCTGGAGGAGGGCCACCGCGGCCACCACGACCGGCATCGCCACGACCGCCATCTCCTCCACGTCCGCCTCGACCACCGCGAGGCCGAACATTGTTGGGATCGACTTTCTCGACGTGTCCCCACTGACCCGCGTTCATCACGTTCGTGAAGATCATCCCCAGCTTTGGATTGAATGAAACACCGTTCCAGTTTCCGCCACCCACGGCACCGGGATAGAGAATGATGTCGCGCCCTTCTTCCCACGGCGTGAACGGAACGGAATCGAGGATGTTGTATTTCTCCCAGAGCGCTTTGCAGTAAGCGTCGTGTTCCGGAGTAATCCCTTTCGGCAGGTCTTCCTTCTTCATGGAGTTCCTTGCCAGCGGCGCAGGCTTCACGGGAAACGGCTGAGTTGGAGAGGACTTTTCACCGGGCACTTCACTTTGAGGAACCGGCCGTTCTTCAATTCCGAAGATCGGTTTGCCGTTTGTGCGATCGAAAAGGAACATCAAACCCATCTTGTTGATTTGCGCCACAGCCGGAACAGTCTTTCCGTCTTTCACCACATTGATGAGCGTTGGAGCGGCGGCAAGATCGTAATCCCAGATGTCGTGATGGACGAGTTGCTGATACCACTTCAGTTTTCCGGTGTTCGCGTCCACGGCCACCAGTGACGTGCCGTAAAGGTTGTTTCCGGGCCGCGGAATTCCGATGTAGTCACTGCCGGCGATCGAGTTGGGAATGTAGACGACACCCGCTGCGGCATCGACCGTGAGGTAACCCCACACGTTCGTACCGCCGATCGTTTTCCACGAATCGTTTTCCCACGTCTCGTGACCGGGATCGCCGGGCTGCGCGACGAGATTGAACGTCCACACCAGTGCGCCGGTCCGAGCATTCCACGCGCGAATGATCGGTTTCGTGCTTGGCGTGATCAGCAGATCTTTGTAAATCGCTGGCGGCGACGCCATGTCCGCGCCCATATCCACAAAGCCGCCGTCGCCAAAATCTTTGACAGGAGTACCGGTCTTGGCATCAAGCGCGACCAGCCGATTCTCTGTCGACGCGACGATACGGGCAGGCGACTTGGCGTCGCCCGGCCAATACGAAACGCCGCGACGCGTCGTCCTTGTTGCATCGAACTTCCAGATCTGCTGACCGCTAACCGCGTCGAGCGCGTAGAAGCCGTTCTGGGCGGCAAAGTACAAAACGCTGTCGATCACGAGCGGCGTGCTCTCAAAGAACCCCGACTTATCTCCGGTGTGAAACGTCCATGCACGTTTCAGACTCTTGACGTTGCCCGCATTGATCTGCGTCAGCGTGGAGTACTTCGTGGCGCCCTGATCCTGGCCAAAGTAGACCCAATTGTTTTGCGCCATCAAAAGAGCGGCGCTTAAAAGCAAAGGAAACGCAACTAGCGCGATTTTTTTCATCCGGGCTCCTCAGAACACGTACTTCATTGCGAACTGCATGATCCTCGCGTCCTGCGCGGATGTGATTCTGCCAAAATTGTTGTTCGTCAGCGCCGTATTTGGATTGTTCGGCCGGAACATATTAAACGCATTGAAGGCCTCCGCGCGGAATTCTATGCGACGGCCTTCCCACTGGAACCTGCGGGTCAGACTCATGTCGAGCTGGACATTCTTCGGTCCGTGAAGAATATTGCGGCCCGAGTTTCCATACGATCCCGGACTGTTCTGAATGAACGCCGACGTGTCGAACCATTTCGCGATCGTGGGATTATCGATGGCGCCTGAAGCGATACGATCCGGCCGCTGCGCCGAACTCAGAAGCCCGGCATCGCCGGTCGTGGTGACCGTTAACGGTGTTCCGCTTTGGAGACGGTAGATCGTCGAAAGCTGCCATCCGCCGACGATCTTTCGCATCGTTGGAGATCCGAAATTCGGAGTACTCACGATGACCGAATTGTTGGTGAGATGCCGGCGATCCTGACTGCAGTTTCCACGATCCTGCCGGCGGTTGTTCCAGTTGATGTAATCCTGGCCATCCAGGAACTGATCCGGATCCATGTCGGAGATACAGTGACCGAGTGTGTAGTTCGACTGGATCGTAAATTGTCCGGAGAACCGCTTCTGAACTTTCACCACCATACCGTTATAGCTGATGTTGCCGCCGGGGACGGTCTCGATGATGCTGTTGTAGTACGCGCCGACCGTTGGATTGATCAGCGTCAACAATCGACGAGACTGAATGTTCGCGGCTGCAGTCGTCGACGCGCCTGGAATGTAGATCACGGGGTTTGCCTGCCGGTCCGCCCAGATGTGCGACGCGTGATTGCCCAGATAACTGAGGTCCACCGACCAATCATTTCCGAACTGACGCTGCACACTCAAATTCCACTGCTGCGTGTAGCTGTTCGGAAGATCGAACGGTTGGCTGTAATACGTGCCTTGCGTCGGGAACACGAGATTCTTATCCGCCAGCGGAATCGGGAAAGGATTCCCGCGCGGCGTGTTGATCCATGGATCGGGCAGTGAGGGATTCGTCAGAGTGACCTGACCGCCGTAAGGAAGCGAGTTCGAAACGCGGATGTTGTACGAAGCCGGCGGATAGTCATAGAACAAGCCGTAGCCGGCGCGAACCACCTGCTTTCCCGATCCGTTGGGATCAAAAACCAAGCCGAGCCGTGGAGCAAACAAGGCGACATTTCTCCGATGCATTCCTTTATCGGGGAAACCGGGATCGCCGGGGAACATCATTCCGGCCGGAGCGTCGAGATACACCTGACTCTTTTTGCCCGACAGGAAGTTGGCCATTTCGAAATGGTTCACCCATCCGTATTTGTGTTGCCATGGCAGGTAAGGCTCCCATCGCACTCCCGCATTGACGCTGAATCGCGGACTCACCTTCCAGTTGTCCGTGACGTAAAGGCCGTACTGTTTCCCTCGTTCAAAGTCCTGCTGGCCGTGAGCCTGCGTGATGGTGCTCGGCAGTCCGAGCAGAAAATCCGCATACCCCATGCCGGCGCGAGCGGTCCCAAAGCTGACGGAGCCGTTCGAAAACTGGTTGTTGTACTGGTTTTCAATTGCGAGTGTGAAGGTGCCGCCAAACCCAACCTGATGGTTTCCGCGAATCCAGTCCAGGTCTTCGGAGATTTGAATTCCGGTCATGTTCCACTTGCCGCCGCCGGATCCTCCAAAGCTGAATCCGTTCGTGACCGAGAATTCGCCGTCTCCGGGATTGTGGACGAAAAGATTGATGCCGATGTCCGCCGGCGTCACAAAGTTTTTGGGACGGAGGCGGTAGTTGCCGGTCCAGGTGCCGGTCAGGCGGAAAGAACTGATGAGGCTCGGGTGAACCGTGTAGGTGTCGCCCAACGTGAGGGAGTTTGCCGCATTGTCCGTACCGGTAAACGTGCCAGCGAGTCCGTTCGTTTTCGGATCCACGTCGGGAAGCGGATTGATGCGGTGCGCATAAATATGGCGAGCGAACATCTGATGTTTGTCGCTCTTCTGAAGATCGACTTTCGCGACGACGTCGTGCTGATTCGGCCTGCTCGGAAATCCGTATTGGTACAAGCCGCAAGGATCCGTCGGCACCGGCAGGAAACTCGCGAGCTTGACGCTGCCGGGGAAAAACGATTTCGGATCGACTTTGTTGTTCTGGAACGGAAGAAGCAGCGGGACCGGCGTGGTCCGGCCGGGATTGCATGCGACTGAAGTAATCGTCGTGAAGTCGCCGTTGAGCATGTCGCGTGTCGGAAGCGTCACGGTCGAGGTTCGTGGGTCCGATCGCTCGGATGTGAATTGATAGCCGACGAACCAGAACAGCTTGTTCTTGATGATGGGTCCACCCAGCGTGCCGCCGATCTGGTTTCTCTTCAAACTGTCGTCGCGAACCGCCGCGAAAGGATTGCGTGCATTGAACAAGGCATTACGAACGTACCAGAACGCGTCTCCGTGAATCGCGTTCGTACCGGTCTTGGTCACCACGTTCACTGCGCCCGCTGCGGAACGGCCCGCGCGCGCATCGGCCGCTCCAGTGTCGAGTTTGAATTCCTGCATCGCATCGGGGAACGGAAGCGGAAGGTTCAGGTTGTTATGAAAATCGTTGTGGGACGCGCCATCGAGCCGATAGGTGGTTCCGGCTCCGGAACCTCCCGCCACCGAAATTGCCACTGTCGGGAAATTGCGATTGCCGTTGAAACCACCGGTCACCACAGCCGCGGGAGACAGCAATACGAGATCGGTGACCTGTCGTCCCTGTAAAGGCAATTCGACAACACGCTGGTTGTCCATCACCTGACCGACCGAGGTGTTCCGTATCTCGACGAGACTGGCGTCCGCCGTGACCTGCACGCTATCCGACACCGTACCGACCGTCAACACTACATGCACGGACGGATTGCTGTTCACCTGCAAAACTATTCCAGTCTGTATGTAGGTCGAGAAACCCGGCAGGCTCGCTTCGAGTCTGTAAGGACCCACCTGAAGATTCGGAATCGAATAAATTCCCCGCTCGTCGGTGATCGTATTTCGCGTCAGCCCGGTGTCGGTCTGCGTCACTTTGATCTCAACGCCAGGCAAAACAGCGCCGGACTGATCCTTCACGGTTCCGGATATCTGCGAGACACCGACGGTCTGGCCCGCTGCCACCGCCGACAGGATCAAACACAGCAAACTGACCTTAATTAGAGTTCTCATGAAGTCGCTCCGAATCGTCTTGTTTTTGAAGTCCGGAGAACCGGCAGGCATGGGGGGTGGGCATGCAGGCGCTGTCGGCTATATCTCTGCCGACTGGAGTTCTCACGTTGAATCTCCCGATGGATCGGCGTCGTTGTCGATCCGCTTCGTTTTGTCGAACGTCCGGGATTATTTCGGCTTTCACAAAACACAGTCAAGTGAAAACTGAATGTTGTAGGGATGACAATACATGTTTGACCTCCGGCAATGCCGCATGTAGAGTCTCGAACGAAAAGAGGAGGCGATCCATGCGATGGGCAATACTTTTCGTGCTGCTCTCAACCGGGTTTGTCTACGGGCAGACCTTAATTGAAAACAGCTCCGAAGCACGATTTCAGCTCGACGTTCACGTTACGGATGCGGCGCTTGCGAGTTTTATTCCGTCGGGTTTCACGCCGAATGTCGCGACACAAGGTGCGGCTAAAGACGCGAACCTGCGAGTTGTATTTATTGACCGCGTCTCCGTAAATGCACCCGATGGAAAACCTGTCGGGAAGGGTTCAAGCCGCTTGGTCTATCTGGTTGCCCCAGTCCGAGACGCTTCCGGGGCCGGTGTCCAACTGGTCATCGGAGGGATCACCCAGGATGCTGCCGATGCTCCGGGTCCATTCGGTGTTTATCTTCCGGCGACGACACACACGATGCAGCGATCCACAACGAGCGGTTCGGGCCCGATTGTCGATTCGCAGGATTGGGCATTCACGGCCTCCGGTGGAGAGCGTCTGGAAATGCACATCAAGTTCGAACGGGCCGCTGCCAATAAAGGCAACCCGAACGAAACGAAGTTTTATTCCGCGAAGAATCCGTCGTTCTATCAGATTTCGAAACAGGAGCAGGTTCTGGACATTCTCCGCAATGTCACGACGAATCCGCCCGATCGGGTGAAAGAGTTTTCATTCAAAGCCGGCGGCGGCAGCTATTCGAAGTTGTTCGACGGGACTGAAAAGTTGCTCAGCTGGGACAATATTGTCTGGATCAACCGCTCCGTCTCGCAGCCGTGAGATGCCTCCGCGTGTGCCGCGATTGTCACTACCGACCCATCGACGGTCCACGACGCGGGGGCCATGTCGGCGGAATGGGATCCAGGCGGCCCGTACGCGATTCCTTAAGTCGTTGGGCGTTCGAGTACGCATGCAACGAACAGGTACGCCCGCGATGACAATTTCCAAGGGCGCGGTAAAATAATGATTACCGGTTGGCTGTTATGCAGCGCCGCCTGTGGCAATGGACGGAACGACTCAACATAGATATCCGCTCGTTGGTTTGTCCGAGGACAGCGTTTGGACCGAACTGGCCGCGCGGGCTCCTCAACTTGAAGGAATCTCCGAGAACGTCTTTCGGATCACCGGTTATGTCGTTACGGAGTTGATCAACAACGCAATCGACCATTCCTCCGGCCAGTGGGTGGAACTTGCATTAACTCGACGCGATCCAATTCTGGTGCTCCGCATTGAAGACGACGGAATTGGCATATTCCAAAACCTCCGCGACAAGCTGGCCCTACCCGATCTTCTCGCTGCTATCCAACAAGTCTCCAAGGGCAAAGTGACAACCGATCCGGCGAGGCATACCGGAGAAGGGATTTTTTTTACCTCGCGAATCTCGGATTTATTCGTAATCGAGAGTAATGGATTGTCATGGAAGATCGATAGTGTCCGCGGAGACGTGGCCGTCGGAGAAACCGATGAACGTCGGGGAACGTCGGTCGAATGCGAAATT